>Ga0209061_1000885_pt1 | contig 60350 bp, 57 predicted proteins | sample Coa_R1_10_FD_187157 | JGI IMG/M metagenome (GOLD analysis project Ga0209061, IMG submission 187157) | Surface soil microbial communities from Centralia Pennsylvania, which are recovering from an underground coalmine fire - Coalmine... | ecosystem: Environmental > Terrestrial > Soil >... | reverse complement strand
CAGTGGGTCGAGACCGACTGCAACATTCCCAGCGGCGAAACGCTGCTGCGCCAGTGCGTGCACGGCATGAACTACATTCAGGATCGCTTTGGCGTCGTGCCCGCGATCGCGTGGCTTCCGGACACCTTCGGCTTTGCCAACACGCTGCCGCAGCTGCTCTCGCATGCCGGCGTGCGCTACTTCCTGACGGCGAAGCTCGAATGGAACGATGCAACGCGCTGGCCGCATCCGCAATTTCTCTGGCGCGGACCCGACGGCTCGAGCGTGCTGGCCGCTTCCGTTGCTGCGTATGAAGGCGAACCGACGCCCGAGCGAGTCTCTCGGGCGCGCGAACGCGACGAGCCGCTGATTCTCGGCTACGGTGACGGCGGCGGGGGGCCGAACGACGACATCGTCCGCGAGGCGCGCAAGGTGGGACGGTGGCAAAGCGCGCGCGGCTGGTTCGAAGAGGTCGCCTCGAGAGCCGAGCGGCTGCCGAGCTACGAAGGCGAGCTGTATTTGGAATATCACCGCGGCGTATGGACGACGCATCACGACGTCAAGGCGCGCCGCTTCGCGCTCGAGGCGGCGCTCGACGAGGCGGAGGAGCTCGCGGCGTGGTGCGTCGCCGTGCGCGCACCGCGCAATCTCACGGACCCGCTTGCCGCCGATTTGCGCAACGCCTGGCCGCTGCTCTTGCGAGGCGATTTTCACGACGTCGTGTGCGGGACGGCAATTGCGCCGGCTTACGCCGAGCTCTTCGCGGACTACGATAAAGTCGCGCGGAGCGCGGCGCGCGTGCGCGAGGCGGCATATTCGCTCTTGCCGCGCTCGCAGAGCGTTGCCGCGGAAGAGGAGGAAGTCGCCGCGCGTGAAGACGACGGCGGTTTCGTGCTCGAGAACGATCTCGTGTTCGTTCACGTCCGGCACGACGGCGTCGTCACCGAGCTCCGGCGCGCCGGAGGTCCGAACGTCGTGAGCGGCGCAAACGTGCTGCGCGCATACGCCGACAAGCCTCGCGAATGGGAGGCTTGGAACATCGACGCCGCGTACGCGCGCTCGCCGATTCGAATTCGTCCCGAGCCGGTCGAAATCGACGAGGGCGCGCTCATTGCGCGCTATCGTCTGCGCGGCTCGCGCATCGTGCTGAGGATTTCGCTGGGAAAGCAGGAGCCGTTCGTGCGCGTTGCCGCGGCCGTGATCTGGAACGAGCGGCGCACGCTGCTGCGGCTCGAGAATTGGGTCGCGCTCGCCGCGCGTAACGTCACGTTCGGATCGCCTCACGGCACGATCGACCGTACGGCGTTTGCGGAGACGGACGCCGAGCGCGCGAAGTTCGAGGTCCCCGGGCAGCGCTTTGCCCGCATCGATGCGCCGGATGGCGGATTGGCGCTCCTCGCGACCGACAATTATGGTTGGAATGCGCGGGGATTGCGCGACGGCGGGATTCAGCTCGGCTTGTCGCTGCTGCGTTCGCCGTGCTGGCCGGATTCGGACGCCGACCGCGGCGAGCATCATTTGGCATGGGCGCTCCTGCCCTTACCGCCGAAGAGCGGCATCGGCGCCCTCGAGAATCTCTGGAGAGACTACGCGTATCCGGCACGCGTGCGGCTCGTGACGTGCGACGATCCCGCCGTGCTCGTTACGGCCTGCAAGCCGGCCGACGACGGCGACGGCATCGTCGTGCGCGTGCGCGAATGCGACGGTGCGCACCGTCCGCTACGGTTGAAGTTTGGCGGACGCGCGCGAGCGGTGGAGAGCTGCGATGCGCGCGAGCGCAAGCTCGAGCGGGATGGCGCAATCGAAGACGGAACGATCGTCGCTTCACTGAAACCGTACGAGCTTCGCTCCTTCCGCATACGCTTGTGATATCGAATCTCGCTGCCGTCCTCTTCGATCTGGACGACACGCTCCATGACGACACGCGCGCATACCAAAGCGCGGCGCGCGACGTCGCCGGAGAAATAGCTGCGCAGTATCGCATCGATGCGCGGACGATCTTCGACGCGTACGTCGATCGTGCGTCGCAATATTGGCGCGAGCTCAGCGTGGAGCATCTTCGCATGCCGGTCGCGGATTCGCGCTTAGAGCTGTGGGCAGCGGCATTGGCGGCGGCCGGCATCGACGACGGCGCCGTGGCGCGGCGCGCTGCGCTGCGTTACGGCGAACGCCGGCGCGCGCATTACACGCCGTTTCCCGGCGCCCTCGAGCTGCTGGCGGAGCTGCGCCGGCGTGGGCTCAAGCTGGGCCTCATCACCAACGGCTTTGCGGAGACGCACTACGAGAAGCTCGAGCTGCTGGGCTTGGAACGCTCTTTCGACGCGGTTCTCTGCGCGGACGAAGTAGGCATGCTCAAGCCGGACCCGCGTATCTTTCTGCACGCGTGCGAGCTGCTGGGAACGGCGCCCTCGCGCGCTGCGATGGTTGGCGATCGGTTTTTCCGGGACATCAGCGGAGCGCGCGAAGCGGGGCTCTTCACGGTTTACGTTCGCATGCGCGAGGAGAAGATTCCGGAAGGCCAGGCAGCAGACGTCAGCGTGAACAGCATCGAAGAGGTTCTCGCCGCGCTCCTACCGTAGGGCGGCCGGGAAGGAGAGCCGGGATGCAATCTCCCCAAAGCGTCGAGAGCACGTTCGCGCGTTCCTGGGAGCTTCTGTCGACGAACTGGATCATCATCGTTCCGGGGTTCGTCATCGGCATCGTGGTCGGCGTCATCGACTACTTCATCGCGCCGCAGTCCGTCGCCGCGCAATACGATTCGACGTGGTGGACGGCCGCATCGGCCGGGCTGCTGACGGCGCTCGTGAACCTCGCCGGCTACATCGTCGCGCAATGCTACGTCACCGGGATGGCCGGAGCTGCGTGGCAGCGCGGCCGCGCAGGCCTTTCCGACGGCAGCGCCGCGTTCGAGCACGACGCGGGCAATGTATTGGTTGCGATCGTCGGGTTATTCGTGGCGCTCATCGTCGCCGGCGTTCTCTCGCTCGTGACGCTCGGCATCTCGCTGCTGCTCTACTTCTATTTTTTCATCTACACGTTTCCGGCGGCCATCGTCGGAGAACGGCCGGGTTTGACGGCCATGGGTGATTCTTTCCGGATCGCCTCGCGCCGCGTCGCGCCGACGCTCATCGTGACGATCATCATCGGCGTGATTTTGATGCTCGGACGCTTCATCGGCACGTTGCTGCATTTCATTCCGTTTCTCGGTCCGGTCGTCGGCGCGATCGTCATTCAAATCGTGTTGGCGTACGTGATGCTCGTCGTCGTGGGCGAGTATTTGGCGCTGCGCGATTCGGTTGGCCGCCCGCCCACGGCCGTCTGAACGGCGGGCGACCGTCCCGAACGGGGCGGTTCCGGCACTGCAACGAACAAGCGTTCGATGGAGTCTAGACGCACGTGAGCCCGCCTGCCCCCGCCGGCCTCGATTCGATCGTCATCAAGGGCGCCCGCGAGCACAACCTCAAAAACATCGATCTGGTCCTGCCGCGCAACCGGCTGATCGTCATCACCGGGCTGTCGGGGAGCGGCAAATCGTCGCTGGCGTTCGACACGATCTATGCCGAGGGGCAGCGCCGCTACGTCGAGTCGCTCTCCTCCTACGCCCGGCAGTTCCTCGGCCAAATGGAAAAGCCGGACGTCGACTACATCGAGGGTCTGAGCCCGGCGATCTCGATCGACCAAAAATCGACCTCGCGCAATCCGCGCTCGACGGTCGGAACGGTCACCGAGATCTACGATTACCTGCGCCTGCTCTTCGCGCGGATCGGCAAGCCGCATTGCTACAACTGCGGTCGCGAAGTGAGCGCGCAGAGCGCGCAGCAGATCATCGACTCGATCATGGAGTTCCCCGAGGGAACGCGGCTGCAGATCCTGGCTCCGGTCATTCGGGGCCGAAAAGGTGAGTACACGAAGCTCTTGGAGGAGATCTCAAAAGAAGGCTTCGCGCGCGTGCGGATCGACGGCGAGATCAAAGAGCTCCGCGATAAAATCGATCTCGACAAAAAACGCAAGCATACGATCGAAGCGATCGTCGACCGGCTCGTGATGAAGCCGGAGATTCGCGGCCGTCTCGCCGATTCGGTCGAAACGACGCTGAAGCTCTCGAGCGGAATCGTCACGGTGCTGTACGAGGCGCCGACGGCCGGCGGCGGCAAGTCGCAGCAGGAAATGACGTTCAGCGAGAGCTTTGCGTGCGTTTACTGCGGGCTCTCGTTCAGCGAGCTCGAGCCGCGTCTATTTTCGTTCAACTCGCCGTTCGGTGCGTGCCCTGGCTGCAGCGGTCTGGGCGTCAAGATCGAGATCGATCCGTGGAAAGTCATTCCGGATCGTTCCAAGTCGATCGCGCAGGGGGCGATCGTGCCGTGGACGCGCGCGATCGGAACCGGCCGCTACCCGTCGATGAACCCATACTATATGCAGCAGGTCGAGCGCGTGCTCCGCGGCCGCCGCGTGAAGGTGACGACGCCGGTCGACGATTGGCCGCCGGATTTGCTGCAAACGATTTTATACGGCGGCGACAAGCGGCAGAAGTTCGAGTACGAGTCGCGCAGCGGACACGTCTGGTCGTACGAAACCACGTTCGAGGGCGTCATCAACAACCTGCAGCGCCGCTACAACGAAACGAGCAGCGAATACGTGAAGGAGGACATCGAGAAGTACATGTCCGCCAACACATGCAAAGTCTGCAACGGCGCGCGGCTCAAACCGGAAGCGCTGGCAGTGACGATCGGTGGCCAGAACATTCGCCAGATCACCGAGATGTCGGTCGAGCGGTCGGAGAAGTTTTTTCGCGAGCTGCAGCTCACCGATCGCGAGATGCTGATCGCGCATCAGATTCTCAAGGAAGTGCGCGCCCGGCTCGGCTTTCTCACCAACGTCGGCTTGGGTTATCTGAACCTCGCGCGTTCGGCGACGACGCTCTCCGGCGGAGAATCACAGCGCATTCGCCTAGCCACGCAGATCGGCTCATCGCTCGTCGGCGTTCTGTACATTCTGGACGAACCGTCGATCGGGCTGCATCAGCGCGACAACGCGCGGCTGCTTGCAACGCTCGAGACGCTGCGCGATCTCGGAAACACGCTGATCGTGATCGAGCACGACGAGGAAACGATGCGCGAGGCCGACGTGATCGTCGACATGGGTCCCGGCGCGGGAGCGGAAGGCGGGAACGTCGTTACCGTCGGTACGCTCGAGAAGATCATGGAGAATCCGCAGTCGCTGACGGGCGCTTATCTCTCCGGGCGGCAGTTCATCGCCGTTCCCAGGCACCGCCGCAGGCCGCGTGCCTTTCTTTCGATCAAAAACGCCAACGCGAACAACCTGAAAGGTCTCAACGTCGACGTGCCTATCGGCACCTTCACGTGCGTGACCGGCGTGAGCGGCAGCGGAAAATCGACGCTCGTGAACGAGGTTCTCGTCAAGGCGCTCAATCAGCATCTGCATCACCAGCCGGCCGGCGGCACCTACGGCTCGGTAAAAGGCGCCGAAGCACTCGACAAGCTCGTCGTGATCGATCAATCTCCGATCGGTCGAACGCCGCGCTCGAATCCGGCGACCTATACGGGCGTCTTCGACCTGATTCGGGACCTGTATTCGCAGCTTCCCGAATCGAAGATGCGCGGCTACTCGCCCGGACGCTTTTCCTTCAACGTCAAGGGAGGGCGCTGCGAGGGATGCCAGGGCGACGGCATCATCAAGATCGAGATGCACTTCATGCCGGACGTGTACGTGCCGTGCGAAGTGTGCAAAGGAAAGCGCTACAACGCCCAGACGCTGGAGGTCAAATATAAGGGCAAGTCCATCTCGGACGTGCTCGAGATGCGCGTCGACGAAGCGGTCGAGCTGTTCGCGCCCATTCCGCGCATTCAGACCAAGCTGCGGACGATTTGCGACGTCGGCTTGGGCTACATCGCGATGGGGCAGCCGGCAACGCAGCTCTCCGGCGGTGAGGCGCAGCGCATCAAGCTCGCAACCGAGCTGTCGCGGCGCGCCACGGGAAGAACGTTCTACGTGCTGGACGAGCCGACGACGGGCTTGCATTTTGCCGACATTCACAAACTGCTCGACGTGCTGCAACGGCTCGTGAAACTCGGGAACACCGTGCTCGTCATCGAGCACAATCTCGACGTGGTCAAGGCGGCGGACTATCTGATCGATCTTGGTCCCGAGGGCGGCGATCGCGGGGGGCAGGTCGTCGCGACCGGAACGCCCGAGGAAGTCGCCGCAAACGATGCGTCGTTCACCGGCGTGTATCTGCGGCCCGTATTGTCCGATACGCGCGCAACGGGGCACCTCGATTCGGAGAGAGAACGGATTGCCGAATTGGAAGACGCCAACATGGCGGTGCTGGAGGAGCTCCACGGAAATGGCAGAGCCGTCGCAGTCGAAGCCTAAGGTCAGCGAGTTCTCGATGCTCATGGCATTGTGCCGCGATCTGGCGAAATCGCGCGACTTCTACCGCAACGTCATGGGGCTCAAAGTCGCGAACGACCAGGTTCCGAATTGGGTCGACTTCGAACTGGGCGATGGCAAGCGACTGGGCTTGCATCCTGAAGGAGAAGGCCGCAAGGTGACGCCCGGGACGCTGCAGCTCGGTTTTCTGGTGCCGAACGTCGACAAGTTCATCACCGATGCGCGTGCGATGGGCGCACGTATCTTGCAGGAGCCGTTCGACGCGCCGTTCGGGCGGATTGCCGTTCTCTCCGACCCCGATGGCTACGCAGTCCAAGTCTTCACTCCACGCCGCTGAGCGCCGCGCGCGCGACCTGCGCGCCCGCATCGAAGACGCGAATCACCGGTACTACGTCCTCGACGCGCCCGATATCACCGATGCCGAATACGATGCGCTCTTTCGCGAGCTGCGGGACCTCGAAGCCGATTTTCCGCAGATCGTAACCGAGGATTCTCCGACGCAGCGTGTCGGTGCGGCGCCCGCCGCGGCGTTTGCTCCGTACGTGCATGCCAAGCCGATGCTCAGCTTGGCAAACGCATTCGACGAAGACGAGCTGCGCGCGTTCGACGCGCGCGTGCAAAAGCTCGCCGGAGCGGCGGTTTCGTACAACTGCGAGCTGAAGATCGACGGGCTCGCGATGGTGGCGCGCTATCGCGCCGGCCGCTTCGAGCGCGGTGCGACGCGGGGCGACGGCCTGACGGGCGAGGACGTCACCGGCAACCTTCGCACCGTTCGCTCGCTGCCGCTGAGCTTGCGCGGAAAGCCGCCGGCGCTCATCGAGGTGCGCGGCGAAGTGTTTCTGCGCCGCAGTGACTTCGAGCGGCTCAACGAGGAGCGCGCAAGAGACGGGCTCGCTCCCTTTGCGAATCCGCGTAACGCCGCATCCGGCGGCGTTCGTCAGCTCGATCCGCGGGAAACGGCCAAGCGCCGGCTTTCGTTCGTCGCGTATGCCGTCGGCGTCGTGGAGGGCGAGATTCCCGCCGGCACCCAGCACGAACTGCTGTCCTATCTTTCATCGCTGGGGTTGCCGGTCGATCGGCATACACAGCCCTGCAAGGACATCGACGACGTGATTGCGTTTTGCCGGCGCTGGGAAGGCGAGCGGGAGAAGATCGACTACGAGATCGACGGCGTCGTCGTGAAGGTCGATGACCTCGCGCTGCAAGACCGCTTGGGCGCCGCCGGCCGCGATCCGCGCTGGGCGATCGCGTTCAAGTTCCGCGCGGCTGAAGCTCAGACGAAGCTTCTCGGCATCGAAGTCAACGTCGGCCGCACCGGCTCGATCAATCCGTTTGCCGTGCTGGAGCCGGTTCCGATCGGCGGCGTCGTGGTGAGCCGCGCAACGCTCTCGAACCAAGACGTCATCGATCGCAAGGATATCCGGGTCGGCGATGTCGTCATCGTGCGGCGCGCGGGCGATGTGATTCCGGAGATCGTCGGTCCGGTTTTGGAAAAGCGCGTCGGACAGCCGCGGCGTTACAGGCTGCCGACGACCTGCCCGGCGTGCGGTGCGAAAGTGGAACGCCTCGAGGGCGAGGCGGTCGCGTACTGCACGAACGCGGCGTGTCCCGCGCAATTGCGTGAGCGCGTGCGTCACTGGTGCTCGCGCGGAGCGATGGATATCGAGCGCATCGGCGATACGCTCGCGGCGCAGCTCGTCGATCTTGGCTTGGTGCACGACGTCGCGGACATCTATTCCCTCGATGAGCGAAAGCTCGAAAACGTCCCGCGCATGGGGCCGAAGTCGATTGCGAACGTGCTGGAGCAAATCGAGAAGTCGAAATCGCGCGGGCTCGCACGGGTGCTGGTCGGCTTGTCGATTCGCTACGTGGGGTCGCAAAATGCGATTGCGCTCGCATCCGAGTTCGGCGATATCGACGAGATCGCGAATGCCGGCGCCCTTCGCCTGCAGGAAGTCGAAGGCGTCGGGGAACGCATCGCCGAGAGCGTCGATTTCTTTTTCTCTCAAGCGACCAACCGCGGCATCATCGACCGGCTGCGCCGGGCCGGCGTCGTCCTGACGGCGCCCAAGCGCCCGCGCCGGGCAAGCGGAAAGCTTGCCGGCAAGACGTTCGTGCTGACGGGGACGCTCCCGTCGATGACCCGCGAGCAGGCGACGGAATTGATCGTGCAAGCCGGCGGAAAAGTCACCGGCTCGGTCTCGAAAAACACCGACTATGTCGTTGCAGGCGGCGAAGCCGGCAGCAAGCTCGAGAAAGCGCAACAGCTCGGTACGCCGATCCTGGACGAATCCGCGCTCAAAGAGCTTCTCGAGTCTTAGCCGATCCGCATGACCTCCGGCTCGGGTATCGTCTCGCTGCGATGCAGGTATGCCTCACCGAGGGCGTCGATGACGTCGCCGGCGATGACGCCGATGGGCCGTTTCTTCGCCGCGAGTTGACCGGCGATGCCGTGCCAATACGCGGCAGCGCGCGCGGCGTCGACGGGGCTGAGCCCTTGCGAGAGCAGCGTGCCGATCACGCCGGTGAGCACGTCGCCCGTTCCGGCGGTGGCGAGCGCGGAGGTTCCGGTGGTATTGACGTGCAGCGCCAAACCGTCGTAGACGAGCGTCGCTCTGCCTTTGAGCAGCGTGACGACGTTGTGCTCTTGAACGAACGCGCGCAGACGGGCGATGCGCTGCTCTTCCGCAACCGTGCCTTTTCCCGAGAGGCGGCCGAACTCGCCCGCGTGCGGCGTTATGACGGCACGTTTGCGATGCAGAACGTCGAGATGCTTGGCGAGGTGAAAGAGTCCGGTCGCATCGATCGCCATCGGGAGATCGAGGCGGCGGATCACTTCGCGCACGATCGTGCCCATCTCGTCGGCGGCGCCGAGCCCGGGTCCGATCGCGAGGGATCCGTAGCGGCGCGAGATGTCGACGATGGTCTCAACCGACGCTTCAACGTCGCGCGGATCGTACGTGACGATCGTCTGCTCGATCAGATGCATGCGCAGCGCCGGTGCCGCGCGCTCGGGAATGACGACCGTGACGTAACCCGCGCCGGCGCGCGCTGCGCCGAGCGCGCACAAGACCGCGGCGCCGGGAAACTGCTCGGAGCCCGCCAGCACGAGCGGCGCGCCGGCTTTCCGTTTCTCGGCGTTCTGCGGCCGCGGCGGAACGAGCGCTCGGAATTCGGCGTCATCGAGAACGTGCGCGACGACGCCTTCGTACGCCGGTGGGAAGCCGATCGGGGCGAGCCATAAGTCGCCAACGTTCTCGCGTGCCGGATCGAGCAGGAGACCGAGCTTGAGCGCGCCGACCGTGAGCGTTGCGGTTGCTTGGACGCACGGCATGGCGCGCGTTCCGTTCGAGGCGTCGATGCCGCTGGGCAGATCGATCGCGAGAACGGGAGCACCGCTCGCGTTGATCGCTTCGACGGCGCCGTCCAGCGGCGCCGCCAGCGGAAGGCGCGAGCCGACGCCCAGTATCCCGTCCAGAATCAATCCGGCGCCGGCGAGACCGTGCAAGTCCGCGGCGCGCTCGAACGTACGGATCTCGACGCCGCCCGCCTTCGCGCGCGCGACGGCGTCCTTGCGCGCCGCCGATTCGCGCTGCGCGGGCAGCGCGTAGACGATGCGGTCGTAGGCGCGCGGCAGCTCGGCAAGCGCTGCAAACGCATCGCCGCCGTTATTCCCCGGTCCTGCGACCGCGATGATGCGCTGTTCCCGAGCGTAGCGCGGCACGAGCGCGGCAAGCGCCGCGCCGGCTTCGCGCATCAACGTGACCTCACCCCGTTCGGCCGCTTCGCGCGCGTCGAGCGAGCGCATTCCTGCGGCGTCGAGAACGATCATTGCTCGAGGACGACGACCGCGGAGGCGACCGTCGCGCTGTGCGTGATCGTCAAGTGGATCCGCGAAATGTTGCGCGCCACGATCAGCGTTTCCGCGCGCCCGTACAGGCGAATGATGGGCCTGCCGCCGGGCTCGTGCGCGACGCCGACGAGCCGCCACGGAATCGCGTGACCGAACGCTTTTCGCGTCGCTTCTTTTGCGGCGAAAAAACCGGCGAGGCGTTCGGGCCACGTGCGTTTGCCCATGGCGTACGCCCACTCTTCCTCGGTGTAGATCTTGCGCGCGAACCAGGCGCGCCGGCGCTCATCGAAGCGATAGCGCTCGACTTCCGCGACATCGATCCCGATCCCGACGATCACGGCGTCTCGCTTCTCGTCGAGCCCAGGACCCGCCTCGGGGCAAGTGGAACACCGCAAGACGTGGGACCCGGGAACTCGCGCGAACCGATCAGCATCGTCCCTATCAACAAAATCGAAGCCGAGTTCATCACCCGGCTAGGTCTGTGTCTGGAGGAGCGCTTCCTCTCTCCCTTCATCGTCCGCGCGGGACTGCACGTTCCGAAGAACGCGCTCAACGGCGTGCGCGGACAGCTCTTCACGAACGCGCTCGCAACGCACGTGACGAACGCCTATCCGCCGGGCGACGGCTACGTGCTCGCGGTTACCGATTACGATCTGTACAAGATCTCCGCGCGTTACGTCTTCGGCGAAGGCGACCCCGCGACGCACCTGGCACTCGTGTCGCGCCATCGTCTCGCGCCCGAGTTTTACGGCGAGTCGGCCGACGAAAACATTCTTTTCCAGCGCACGCTCAAAGAAGCGGTTCGCGCGCTCGGGCGGGCATTCGGCCTGCGCGCTTGTTTGAATCAGCGCTGCGCGATGCATCACGCCGACTCGATCTTCGAGACGGACAATCAGCTCTCGAACTTGTGCGATAGCTGCGAGAAGCGAGCCCGCGCCGGCCGCTAGCGCAAGACCCGGACCTCGGCTGCGAGGTCGATGACATGCCGGCCGGTGTGCGTGCGGATGACGAGCCCGCCGCTCGAAGAGAGATGCAGCGCTTCTCCTTCGACGCGGGTGCCGTCGTCGAAGCTGAAGCGATAGCGCGTCCCCGGCAATCCGGCGGCGCTCTCCCATTCCCGGACGACGCGCTGCGGCTCGTGCAGCGACGCCAGCGCATCTTCGAATTCGCTCAGAATCGCGACGAGCAGCTCCGCGCGCGCATGGCTGCTCGCGACGGCGCAGTCATCGAGGAAAATCGGCGGCGGAACGATGGCGTCCAGATCCGGACGGTTTTCGGGACGATGCACGTTCACGCCGACGCCACACGCGACCCAGGCACGTTCGCCGGCGATGCGCGACACGCAAAGGATGCCGCAGATCTTGCGGCCGCCGATCAAGAGGTCGTTCGGCCACTGCAGCGCCGGCGCAACCTTCCAGCGCTCGAGCGCCTTTGCGACGCGCGTGCCGGCCCAAAACGTCACGGCCCAGGCGTCGGAAGCGCGAAGCGCCCGCGGCAAGATCGCGGTGAACAGCAGACCGCTGCGCGGCGGCGCGATCCATTGCCGCCCGCGCCGCCCGCGCCCGGCGGTTTGCTCGTCCGCGACGATGACGCGCCCGGCCGCAGCCGCTTGACCGAGTAGGCGTTGCGCGATCTCGTTGGTGCTGGGGGTTGCGACATGATGCTCGACGTGCGTGAAATGACGCAGCCCCGCAGCGGAGACCGCCGCAGCAAAGGCCTCCGCAACGCTCATCCCGTAAGACCCTCCCCCGATGCCGACCGAACAAACACTCATTCTCTGCAAGGGCGACGCGGTCCAGCGCGGACTCGTCGGGGAGATCATCTCCCGCATCGAGCGCCGCGGCTACGTGCTCGTCGCGATGAAGCTGCTGCAAGTCGATGAACCGCTGGCCAAGAGACACTACGCCGAGCACGAGGGCAAACCGTTTTTCAACGGACTCGTCGAATACATCACCTCGTCGCCGGTCGTAGCCATGGTCGTGGCCGGCGAGAGCGCGATCGAAGGCTGCCGTCAAATGATCGGCGCGACCGACCCGCGCAAAGCCGCTCCCGGCACGATTCGCGCGGATCTTGCGCAGACGATCGGACGCAATCTCGTGCACGGCAGCGATTCGCCGGAGAGCGCGAAGCGCGAGATCGCGATCTGGTTTTCAGCCAAGGAGCTGTGCCGGCGCGAGCACCCGCTGCAAGCGCAGATCGCGAGCGACTGATGGCACTCTCGCTCGAATCGCAGCGCGGTCCCGGGCGCCCGCTGATCGAAGGCGTCCGCGCGCGCGAGGTGCTGGACTCGCGCGGCAATCCGACGATTGCGGTCTCGGTCGCGACGAGTTTCGGTGCCGTCGAAGAAGCGATGGTGCCGTCGGGTGCGTCCACCGGCGCACACGAGGCCGTCGAGCTGCGCGACGGCGACCTGCGCCGCTACGGAGGAAAGGGCGTCGAGCGGGCGGTCAGCGCGGTCAACGACGTCCTAGCGCCGGCGGTCGAAGGTTCCGACGTCACCGCGCAGCGCGAGATCGATGCGCTGCTGCTGGAGCTCGACGGGACCGAGAACAAGAGCCGCCTCGGCGCAAACGCAATTCTCGGCGTTTCGCTCGCGGTCGCGCGCGCCGCCGCGGCGAGCCTGAGCGTGCCGTTGTATGCCTATCTCGGCGGTCCGCTCGCGACGACGCTCCCCGTTCCGCAGATGAACGTGATCAACGGCGGCAAGCACGCTTCGGGTGCGCTGCAATTTCAAGAATGCATGATCGTGCCGCTGGGCGCTGCGTCTCTGCGTGAGGCGGTGCGCGCGGGCTCCGAGACGTTTCACGCGCTCGGCAAGATGCTGCACGATCGCAAGCTGCCGACGCAGGTCGGCGACGAAGGCGGTTACGCCCCGCCGCTGGGCTCGATCGACGAAGCGCTCAAATTGCTCGTCGAAGCGATCGAACGTGCGGGTTACGAGCCGGGGAAAGACATCGCGATCGCGCTGGATCCCGCAGCGTCGGAATTTTTCCGGGGCGGAAAATACTGGCCGCATCTCGCCGACGATCATCCCTGCAATTCCGCCGAGATGGTCGGACTGTACGAGGGGCTGTGCAACACGTATCCGATCGTCTCGATCGAGGACGGCCTCGCCGAGGACGATTGGGAAGGCTGGGCGCTCCTGACCAAGCGTCTGGGCTCTCGCATTCAACTGGTGGGCGACGACATCTTCGTGACGAACACGAAGCGCATCGCCCGTGGGATTGAGGAAGGCGTTTCAAACGCGGTGCTGATCAAGATCAATCAAATAGGCACGCTCTCGGAAACATGGGACGCCGTCGAGATGGCGCGGCGCGCCGGCTTTCGTTGCGTGATCTCGCATCGCTCGGGTGAGACGGGTGACACGTCGATCGCCGATATCGCGGTCGCGACGAGCGCCGGGCAGATAAAAACAGGGTCGCTGTCGCGCAGCGATCGCGTCGAAAAGTACAACCGCTTGATGGCCATCGAAGATCAGCTCGGCGGCAGCGCGCGCTATCCCGGAAAGGCGGCGTTCCGGGCACTGGCCAACGTTTAGCGTCGCGTGGGCCTGTAGCTCAGCGGTAGAGCGGCCGGCTCATAACTGGTTGCGCGTTGGTTCGAATCCAGCCAGGCCCACGCTCCGCGCGTGATTGATTTCACCCATCGCCGGAAGGGGCTGCCGCGTCTGGGTGCTCGCTTGCACGCCGGCGACGAAGTGCGCATCGTCGCCTTCGGCGGCAGGCTGACGTACGACGGCTACTATGTGGCCGCTATGGCGCGCATGCTGCGCACGGCCTATCAAAAAGCGATCATCGAGACCGCGACGCGCGCGCTGCCGAATTCGGCGTCCGAGCGCGCGGTATTCCGCACGCGTTCGGTGCTCGAGATGAGCCCGGATTTGGCGATCGTTGAGTTTGCCTTCGAAGATATGCAGAGCGATCCCGAGCGCGTCGCACGCGCTGCGGAAGGCATCGTGCGGCAGCTGCGTTCGACCAATCCGGATCGCGAAATCGCCTTCGTATACTTCGGCAGCATACTCGACGTGGACGGCGAGCAGTCCAAGAAGATCGTCGAGTCGTGGGAGCGCGTCGCGGAGCATTACGGTATTCCGTCATTCGACGGACTCGCGCTGACGCGATGGTTCATCGAAAAGAACGTCGGGATATGGTTCGAACGCTGGCCGGGGCGCAGAACGTGGGACGACCGGCGCCCCATCGGACTCACGGTTGACGGCGTGCACCACACCGCCGGCGGAGGAAGCCTGTACGGCGCGCAGATCGCGCAGAGCGTTATCGCGATTTGCAATCCGGAAACGCTGCTGACGCGGAGCGAGCTGCCTGCGCCGCTCGTTCGCAACAACTGGAGCGATGCCATTTTCGTGCCTGCATCGCAACTCGCCGGAAACGGTTGGATCGGCGGACCGCTTGCCGACGTGCTGCAAACGAGTGCCGTAGCGAAATGGTTCGACGAGCTGTCCGCCGCCGAACGCGAAGGCGCGCGCGTTGAGGTCTCATTCAGAGGCCGGTACGCCGTGTTGTGGACGTTCGGAGCCGGCGGTTCGCTCGCGGTGACGCTCGACGGTCAGCGGCGCGACCTGGTGCTGGGGACCGAGAACCTGCACCACGGCCACGAACTGCTCAACGAAGAGACGAATCGTCCCCACTCGCTCCAAATCGAAGCTCGCACGCTGCCTGCCGTCATCGCCGGGCTCGATCTGCTCGGTCAGGTCTTGCCTGAAGGCGCGTCGAACGGGTAATATCGCAAGGTCGCTCGCGGCGCCATCGTCTATCGGTTAGGACATCGCCCTTTCAAGGCGAAAAGACGGGTTCGATTCCCGTTGGCGCTACCAAGTGAGGTATCAGAAACCCTTATAATGCGGGGGCTAGTCGTGCCCGGATGAGACGTGGTCACGGCAATGGTCACGGAATTCTTGAATTAGACGGCGTACGCACTTCAAGTTAGGCGATGCCGAATCAAAGTTGCAGTGGGTAAGACGGCACCTCGCCGATCTTCGGTACAAGGTCCCGAGACATAGCACCGCGCTCGGTCAGGGAGTGGCACTCGACCAGGCATATGATGCGACGCAGAGCGCATTTATTTTCCGACTTTCGACGATTGGAATCGATCGCGAGTGGTCGTTTATAGTAGGAGATGCGGTCCATAATCTTCGCTGTTCGAGCCCACTATCTGGCGTGGCAGCTGTCCGTTCGGCACAACGACGGTCTTGAGCGCACAGATGGCTTAGCAAATCGGCATCTGAATAATCGCCGCCCGGCGACGCGTTGACACAAGCGGCCCGCCCACCTACTCCAGGCGCCGCAGGCGCTCGCGGCGCGTGATCAGGAGTTCCTGACCATCGTTGCCAAGGTCGCTTTTGCGCGAGGGCGGAATCGAGCGTCGACGTAACAAACCGCGCCTTAAGGGGAGGCCGATTGCTCAGATGGCGCAGCTCTTTAGACGGGGGTTAGCCCTCGCAATCGCACTGTGACTGCTGGTTCGGTTGACGCGGTTCGTGCGGAGTACACGACGGAAATCGTCCGCGAAGAGATCTTCATTGCGCTCGTCGGCGCTATGGGTACGAATCTCGACGCCGCCGACGAAATTCTCGCAGAGCTCTTACGCGACTATAACTATGATGTCATTCCGATTCGCATCTCGGCTCTCATAAAGACCGTTCCGCCTTATACGAGTGTCGATCCCAAACATGCGTATAATTATCGCCTACGAATGATCGAAGGCGGAAACTACATCTGCGAGAAGCTCGTGGACAAAGCGGCGCTCGCGGATCTCGCCATTGCGGAAATTGTCAAGCAAAGAAAAGTAAAGCCGTCTGGAAAAAGACATGCGGTGACCATTCACTCGCTCAAGCGTCCAGATGAGGTGAGGCGCTTGCGCGAGGTCTACGGCGGCTTGTTTTATACCGTCGCAATATTCGCAGACGTCGCTAGCCGCGAACAGCGCCTGACTCGCGAACTAAACGCAAACATCGGTCGTCCGGACGATCCCGAGGGACGATTCGACGCCCAGCGGCTCATGCGTATCGACGAGCGTGAAGATAAGGAGTGGGGGCAAAAAGTAAGCGACACGTTTGCTGAGGCAGATTATTTCGTTCGCAACGACAACGAAACGGAGCTGCGCCAGGCGCTTTCACGTTTCCTTACGTTAGTGTTCCGAAAGCCGTACGTCTCACCGAGCCGTGAAGAAGTTGCGATGATGCACGCATACTCTGGAGGCTTGCGATCGGCCGACCTCTCCCGACAGATCGGCGCCGTCATCGCTGCCCGGGACGGTCGCATTTTGTCGACGGGATGCAACGAAGTGCCACGTCCCGGCGGCGGGCAGTATTGGGCAAGTGATCAGAACGACGCTCGTGATTTCAAGCTCGGACGCGACATGAACGATTTAAAGAAGCATGACGCAATTGTGGAGCTTTTGCAACGACTTGATGCAGTTATTCTACCAGAGCATCTTCTCGATGGTATCGAAGATCTTTACGAGAAGTTATTCGATAAAGCAAGCTTTAAAGGCACGCGCGTCGATGCACTTGTGGAGTTTGGTCGCGTACTTCATGCGGAAATGGCTGCTCTAAGTGATGCTCTGCTCGGGCAAGTTGCCGTCCGTGATGCCGATCTGTTCTGCACGACGTTCCCATGTCACATGTGCACCCGGCAGATTATAGGAGCCGGAATTCGAAATGTCTTCTATATCGAACCGTATCCGAAGAGTGCAGCGCTCGACCTCTACGGAAAGACGGAGATCCTCGTAAATCCTTCTCTGACCGAAGAGCAATACGCGGAACGAATTAGGGCAGATGCGATCTGCGATGCGCGCACCTGCTTCTTGCCATTCCAGGGCGTCGCACCCCGCCGATACACGGAGCTGTTCGCAAACGGAAGACAAAAGAATGACGACGGCACTGTCGTGGGCTTCGATCCGAGGACGGCGAAGCCCAGACGTACCCCCTCGTTTGTGGCGATACATCGAGAAGCCGAAGATTTTATCGCTCAACGTATCCGTGAGGCCGCAGAGGCGCTTCGCAAAGGTACGGCGAGCGCCGATTCAACGGCGCGAGGGGCCGCCGGTTGAGCCAAGCACCCTCCCAGCAAGCCAAGCAATCGAAGCAAGCCCCTCTCAAAGTGCCAGGGGCCTGGCACCAGCCGGGGCCATCCTATGGGGAACTTCTTTCCGAACGTGTTTTATGGAGATCCGAGATGGAATCTTTATACCGCGGTTCGACCTTCGGGTCGGTTCTCTCCGATCGCCGCAAAGAGCAATTTCGCACCCAATCGGAGTTGCTTGAGTCGAGTCCGCGGTTAGGTGCTCTTTTGAAGGTGCGAGAGCTGAATGAACTGGAGCAGGACAGACTCGACCCGCTTTCCATGTCTCATTTTGACGAGGTCGTCCACGAGCTTTCTGAAGCGCTTCAACTCGACGAGGCAAATCTGCGAGCCCTAGCCGCCGATCATGCGCACGCTGCCTCTATAGAAGCCGCATTTCAGGCGCAAATGCAGCACGAGGCGGTGGCATTTCGCGCAAGGACGCAGCCGGGTTAGTGGCTCCGACGTGGAGCCGTGATAGCACGCGCCGATTCACAGATCGGCCGTTTTACACGCAGCGTGAGATCGAAGAGGCCGCACAGACCGCACTCAGGCAGTGCGCAGAAAAGGCCAAAGTGTCTTCCACGTGGCCGTTGCCTGATCATATGCTTCATAAGCTCGTCGACTTTCTAACGCTACGCTTTGATCCGTATGGCGATCTGTCGCACATTGGAATCGACGTCGATGGATACACGGTCTTCTCTCGTGTTGAAAAACCTTCCGTCTTCATAAATAGAGATCTCGACGATCCTCGTTATCGCTTACGCCGGCGGATGACAATCGCTCACGAGTTGGGGCATGTCGTGCTGCATCAGAAACTCTACGAGAGAGATGATCGGCAACTTGACCTCCTCGTACCAGAACCACTGACGCCGGTTTACTGCGCGAAAAATCAAATCGTACGTAGCGTCGACTGGTGCGAATGGCAGGCCGGATTTTTTGGCGGCGCGCTACTCATGCCGACCAATCTTCTTGTTGAGTATATTGGTAAGTTTGATGAAAAGGCTCTGATCGGCGTTGCTGCAGAAGGATTCAGCGCTAGGAGACTAGAGGTGCTCGTATCCGAAGAGTTCGACGTCTCTAAAGAAGCGGCGCGCGTACGGCTCAGTCAAGTGGGTATCATCAAGCCCGCGCCACAAGCGCGACTGGACGAGCAAACGGCGTAGACTTTAACTCGAGCTCTCACTCGGCCGATCTTTCGATGATCGAGTTATGAAGTAGCCGTGCTGAGGGGCATTCCTCGACCGCCTCATGCACCACTCGCACCTCATCGAGATTCGTGGTAAGAGCTACCGGCTGCACGAGCACAGCCTTACGGCACGAACCCGAAAGGCGAAAGCGACGGCATAGCCTAACCTACGACAAACTCCACAACGCTCGGGCTGGTACATTTACAAGTGGCCATGCCTGGTACAGTTTCAAGTGGCCGCCGGGGGTTACGGAACCAGTCAGCGGTGGGCTTATGAAGAAATCACAGGCCCCCCATCCGATATCGAGGGTTTCCGATGGATCGATAACGTTCTTGCCACGATAGTTGAGCACCCATCCGCATGGGGACGGAAGCGTGATTGGGTCTCGTTTGGTCGGATGCTGTTGAGCCGTGTAGAGTCTGGACGCTACTGACCTAAGCGGTCATCCGCCCGACATCCCTCTTCCAGGCAATCATTTACACCCGTAGAAAAGGGCGGAGACTACCGATTGGCGCCCTATGGCCGCGCTGTTGGAGGTTTTGTGACGAAAGACGCCTGCATCGAAGCCGCGCAGCGATTTAAAGCTCGGCACTCAGTAGATGCAACTGATGAAAACGTCATTGCTATGATTCATATAATGAACGCTCATGGACTTGACGTAGACGCGGCTCAGGATCAAAGCTCAAAGACGGGAAGCGACCACGGCATCGATGCATGGCATTTAGACCTGGAATCGCAACGACTCTTCGTCTACCAAAGTAAGCTGAGTGCCAGCAAGAAGGCCGTCCTGAAAGCCTTTTCGGACCTGCAGCGCGCTGGCGAATGGCTTGAACAGGTACTAATAGATCGCGTTCTTGAGCGTCCGCCTCAAAATTCATGTTTATGGGCTCTTCGGAATGCCTTATCGGAAACCACATTCGACAAGCTACTAGTACACTTCATAGTGCTGTCTCGTTTTGGCAACGAGGTAGAAGACGAAGATGAATATGAAAAGTTCGTTCGGTCGCTGGTCGACACCCGGTTAAACAAGGTGACATCCAAGATTGAAGTATCTGGAGAAGGCTTTAATCTAGAACGTGGGGTGCCCAAGGCGATCAAGCGCTATTCGATTCCGCGAATACCTGAGGCAAGAATTGATCTCCGCGAAAATTCGCATCTCGAAATCGCCTTCGTTGCGTTGCGGAGTCTGGTTCAGTTATATCGGCAGCGCGGTGACATTCTCTTTGATAAGAACGTTCGGCTTTCTCTGATCAAGAGTAAGCAGGCGCAGCAGCGTCTCAGATCACCAATGGAGAATACGCTAGAGCAGATTGTCGATGGAACGCTAAGTGCTTCAATCTTCCCCTTTTATCATGTCGGGGTGACGATTTCCGCTTCGATAGTAAGCACTTCAAAAAACGATGCTCACCTCCTAGAGGCCGAAACGCCTAGCGTAATCAATGGTTGCCAAACAATAGCAATCGCTGATGAATTCCTTCGCCGTCTCGAGAAAAGAAACGACAAAGAGGCGTTGTCCCGGTTTGACGATATCAAGGTAATCGCCAAGATTGTCGTCGGGACATCGCAAATTGAACTGAAGGAGATCACCAACGCTAACAACCGGCAGAACCCAATAGAAAACTGGCAGCTGTTCTCGAACGAGCCGATTCACATTGAAATAGAGACTGCTCTTAGGGACGTAGGCGTCTTCTATGAGAGGCAGAAGGGTAAGTTCGAAGCCATCATGCGGAAAACTGACGAGGCGAAGCTCTATCCGAACACCAAAGGAACTTATGTGAGCGTCATGGATTTAGGGCAGAGTATAGCCTTGTCGCGATCGTGGCTCAGTCTAGCTGCCAAGCCGTCTGACATTTTTGCGACGCAACAATCGCATGATAAGGTATTCGACAAATCTATCCCGACTTATCCCTCGGACATCATCTTCGTAACGAACGCTTTCAAAGCGATGAAGCGTGGGCTTCATAAATACCTTAAGATGCCTACCGTTGCTCAAAGCTACTCCCCAGAGGTGTTTAAGAAAGCAATTGTCAGGCAGCATGCCTACAGACTTACATTGCTGCGGCTGTACGCGGCGAGGGCTGAATCTGCGATGCCTGATCCACATAAAACGTCGCTTGCCAAGAAAGCACCCACGACCCTGGTCGATGAGGTGGAAAATATCTATCGCAGCTTCGTGAGAAAGACGACCGATTGGTATAGGTCAGAATCACAGGAACTTGATACCGAAGTGTCCGCCAGGCGAATCACAGCTTTCTTCGATCAGCTTATTTCGGAATTTGGGCTAGACCCGACGCGTGGCCCAATGCCGTTCACGGAACGAGGGCTAGATGCATCGCTTACGGAGGTAGCTTGAGCAGGTATTGCCGTACCCCCCGTCAGTCGGCAGGGAACGCTTTTGGATCATAAGACGACCACGCAGTCGTTGTTGCGAGGACGGTCTTAAGGAGCTGGTGGTCACGGTTTGGTCACGGACGTGGTCGTACGGAGTCGAACGTCCTCGGTAGGGATCGACGCCGAAAAGCAAATTAGCGAGGGAAAATCGCGAAGAATCGACAACGGTCGCTCAGCGTCGACGGCCGTTTCCGGGTTCGATTCCCGTTGGCGCTACCAAAGTAAGTCGCGCGTTCGCGGTCTTTTCTTTTTGAGGCCGTTAGTGTCTACTCAGTGTCGACTTGCGCGCTTTGTTGGGTGTTGTTGACAACTCCAACAGTATGTTGTACTATTCTCCAACGTGGCCGACCTGGTACTGCGCGAACGAGTCGTTCTCTCGGAGAGCGCTTTCGTCGAAGCGATCGTCTGGCGCTTGCCGAGGCCGGCTGCCGGGAGCGAGCATCGCTACAAATACCGCTTAGCGCTCGTGTCGGACGGCGCGTGTGTTGTGCGCTATGACAACGAGGCGGGAAAGGGCGATCACAAGCACCTAGGCGAGCGGCAGATCGCCTATCGCTTCGTCGACCTGGAGACCCTGCAGTCCGACTTCTGGCGGGATGTCGAGAAATGGAGAAAAGATAGATGAAGACCGTAACGCTCAGCGTTTCGTCACTCGAGCAGGTGAAGACTAGGGTGGCGGCTGCCTTTCGCGGGAAGGGACAAGGCGCCCATATCTCGTTTACTTCGATCGATCTTTTGTGGAAGATTCTTGCGCCTAAGAGGTGGCAGCTTCTCAAAGCGATGACGGGCCAGGATCCCATGACTATTCGCGATGCGGCGCGCCGAGTTGGTCGCGATGTAAAAGCTGTTCACGGGGACGTGCGGCTGCTGCTGAATGCCGGGATCATCGATCGCACGAACGACGGTCGCATTGTATTTCCATACGACGCGATACGAGTCGACTTCACCGTCCGAGCGGCGTAATGTGCGACGACTGCGAGAGATCGCTCGGGTCTACTTGTCGGTCTACTTAGCATCGGCATCAGGCTGCAAGAGTTGGCAGTTATGGGGCGGTCCAGAAAGGTCTTTCTCGCTATTTTCGGTAGAGCTCGCAGTTCGATTCCCGTTGGCGCTACCAAAAAGGAACCGCGTGTTAGCGCGCGGTGTTTCTTTGCCGGAGACCGAGGTCTACTTAAAGTCTACTCGAACGCCTTAGTTCGCGGGATGTTGGCGGACTATGTGTGCCGCCACTCACGGTATTTAATGTGAAGGGAAACAAATATCGACTAATTACGCTCGTCGACTGCGCTGAGCAGGTGGTCGTAGTCCACGACGTGCTTACGCATGCAACGTACAGCAAGGGGAAATGGAAATGACAGCTGCAGCCGACCAAGAATACGCTGAGCTCCTCAGAATTCGGCGCCCGCATACGATCAGCTCGAAACGCGCCTATGATTCGGCGATGCTTGAAATCGAGCAGCCAGTGCAAACACCATAACGGTGTTCGCGGCTAACGCAAACGGCAACGCCTCACCGATCGCGGTAATCGGCGGTGGAAATACGGGATTGAGCGACCCGCAATTCATCGCCATTCATTAGGATCCGGAAGACCAGGACAGCGATTGGCGGCCATCGCGACGCTTTATGTGCGCAAGGCCGTTCCGACTTTGCCGCGACCGCTAGGACGCTTGGCAGATTGCCAACCGTTCGGCTCGAGCATTGAGCGGCACAAGACGTTCGCCGTCGCGAGCGATGAAAGAGATGCCGTTCTCCTCCAAGATGGTCGCGATCCATGTCGTGCTCCGGTCCGGCGGGGCGCCGAAGGCCAGCACGGGCTTTGCGCCGGAAACTTCAGCCTTGTACCGAACGTTGTAGTCGAAAAGCTGACCCATGCCATATCGCATGCGGTCAACGGACTGCCGCGGGTCGTTCAAGCTCTTTGCTTCAATCAGCAGCTTTTCTTCGCCGTAGCGAGCGAACAGATCGATATTGTTGTTGTACCAGCAACGGCCGCCGAGCATTACCACGGCTCTTCGAACGAGCTCCAAGGTGGCATTATGGTCTTTGCGAGCGCGTTCTTGCAGAGCTGCAGATTCGTACACGCTGGGAAGCGCCTTTCCGGACGGTACGTAACCGGTACCTTCCGGAATCAGGAGAGCCTCGCGCAGCGGATCTTTCGGTGCCTCCGTGATGAGTGGAGAGTAGCCCTCCGCGACAACGGATGCCGTCGTTTTCAATGGCTTGAATTCTCGCCCGGCGGAGATTCCGCCTAACATCAGGATACGATAGTATGCGGTTTCACTGATCGGCCTCGCTGCGCTTTGAAACTGCGGCTGAGCGGCACTCTCTGTTTCGACGAAGACATCGTCCAGCCGGAGGCCGACCGGATGTGCGAATGGCTCGTACCAGGCAATGTCGATAAACCAGTGCCCCGCGTTAGCCCAGTCCTCAACGGAAGTTCCCAAGACTCCGTGGCCGATGTACGTGGACGCTTCGTCTGCTGGCGCCCGTGGCCGGCCGGTAGTAGACGAACCGATCGAAGTCGTTGATCCGGCTGCGATATTGCTTAGGAAAATGGTAGATGACGCCTTCGCGATCCAAGTATTTTGGATCGCCGTGCCACGTTCGCTGGCTGAGCACCAGCGGCATCGGGATTCCCTTCGCGACGCTGCCGATCAGGTACTGTTGCGCGTGGCACGCGAAGGCGCGCGAGGCTCAAATCTTACGGCTGTCGTATGCCCAGTGCAGCAGCGCTTGCCGCTGCCGGCGGCGACACGAAAGATCGCATCTGCGGCAGTTTTTGCGGATCGCGGCGACGTGTCGGGCGATCGCTCGCCATCGCCGAATCTGACGCGCGTCGTCGTCGGTTCGGCGACCCATGTAATACCGGCAGTACCATTGGAACCAGCCGCGCGGGTCCTGCGGATGTATCCAGCCGTTGCGTCGCCACACCGCCAGCGGCTGCGATGCGTTGACGCCGAAGTAATTCAGCTTGGGATCGTGCCGCTCGGCGCACAGTTTCGCTTTCCTGAACCACGCGGCGGGGAATTCGCTGCGGCAGTCGGTCAGGTACTTTCCGCCGAAAACGCCAAGCTCCAGCATGTCTTGCGGCGTCAATTGGGGCTCAAATTCCGGCGCAAAATTTCTGCCGGGCGGCTCGGTGCGATAGTATACGTACCCCTGCTGCATGGTGTCGCACACGACGACTCGAATGGGCTTAATAGTGGAGCGCCCGAATGCGCGCGATCGCGCCCAACACATAGGGTATCTCGGTTAAGCTGAACTGCTCGGATTCGCCGATGGCGAGCGTGTAGCGCTGTGAGGAATCGCCTCCGCGCATGCGCACGACTGCAGCATAAGTACCCGGCAGTAAGTCAAGCACTGCGGCCCTGGAACTGAGGTAGCGTTCGCGCGAAAACGGCTCGTAGAAACGCACCGGCCGGACGAGGTCAAGCTGCGCGAGCCGGCGGCCCGTGCCGTCATACAAGATGGCTTCCGGCCGAGCGGGATTCCCCGTATCACGCGCATCGATCAGCAGGCTCCACGGGACATGCAGCGGCTTTCGCACCTCGATCCGGTAGTGATCTTCTTCTCCCGGCCTGAGGTGTCCGTAAAAAGCCCATGATTTTTGCGGATCGTCAACGATGACCGGCCGCGCGGTGCTGCGCGGTGAACACACAAAACGCGGGTCGTGTGCACAGGCATCTCTCGCGGAGAGAAAGCCAACGGCAAAAATCGCAAGAAACACGGCAAGGCATGCTCCGAGCGCGCCGAGGACGCGTTGCTTCACGGGAGCCGCTCTGCCTCGCGAACGATGTGCTTCGCCATCGTTCCAAAGACCCGCGCGTGAAACGGCGCGACGCAATACCAGTAAAGCACGCCCAAGAGGCCGCGAGGCTCGAAAAACGCCGTCTGCCGAAATATCGCGCCTCCGTTGGGGTCGGCGTTCGCTTCGAACTGCAACCAGGCGCGGCCGGGTAGCTTCATCTCCGCGCGTAGACGCAGCAGGCGCTGCGGCCGATATTCTTCGACGCGCCAAAAATCGACGACATCCCCTTCGCGTAAACCGGTCGGCGAACGGCGACCGCGCCGAAGCCCGACCCCTCCGACCGCTCGGTCCAACCAGCCGCGCAGACGCCACAAGGAGTCAGCCACGAGCCATCCATGGCTTCCTCCGAGGGAGCTGAACACTGCGGCGACGCGCTCGGGAGCCGCGTTAGCGTGCTCCATTCGCGCGTCGATCAGCATCCCTTCCTTCACGCCGCTGAAGCTCTCAGGCAACGTCTGCCGATCGAATGCATCGAACCACGTCGTTTCGGCACCGGCACTACGGTCGCGATCGAGCGCGCTTTTCACCGCTTCGTCGAAACCCATCGGTACGATCTGCGGAAAATCGCTTGTCGCTGCGTGATCGCGCACGATGACCTCGTTGTGCAAACCGCGGATCAGCGGCTGGGCGAGCCGTGCTGAGATCGGTGTCACCAGGTGGACCCAATACGACGATAGCTGCGGCGTGAAGAAGGGAACCACGACGACGTGTCTGCGCAGACCCCGAAGCGCCGCATACCGAAGCATCATGTCGCGGTAGGTCAACACGTCCGCACCGCCGATTTCGTAGATCCGGTTTGCTCGTGTTTTTAGATCGAGCGCGGCAATTAAATACGCAAGCACGTCCCGAATGCCGATCGGTTGGCAACGGGTCGTTACCCAGCGCGGCGCGATCATCACCGGTAATCGCTCGGTGAGATACCGCATCATCTCGAAGCTGATCGAGCCGCTGCCGATGATGAGTGCGGCCCGGAACTCGCAGACCTGAGCACCGCTTGCGCGCAAAACCTCGCCGACCTCGTGCCGGCTGCGGAGGTGAGCCGAAAGCGCATCGCGGTCATCGCCCAAGCCGCCGAGATAAATAACCTTACCGACGCCTGCTGCGCGCGCAGCTTCGCCGAAACTCCTTGCGGCTTCGCGATCTGCCTTGGCAAACGCACGCGTCGCGCTCATCGCGTGAACGAGATAGTAGGCTGCATCGCAGCCTTCCAGCGCGCGGGCGAGAGCCGCCCTGTCGGCGATATCGCCTTCGACGATCTCGACCTCCGCATCGAAGCGTCCGCTCAGGCGCTCGGCAGCTCGAGCAAGGCACCGCACCTGATAGTTGTGCGCTCGCAAACACGAAACGAGCCGGCCGCCGATGTAGCCGGTGGCGCCGGTTACGAGGACTTGCACGGCTATCGGCCTTTCCAATCGAGGCCGATCATCACCGATGGCGACCGCACGAAGAATCGCGCGTCGACGTACAGGTACTGTGCATGCGGTGCCACCGGCAAAAGAGCGCGCCGTTCGGGAGGGCTTAGCCGCCTAACTGCAACGCGTCGAGGTGCTGACGCATTGTGGCAAGCGCCTGCTGCATATTTTCTGCCATCTTCATCATCTCGGAGTTCTTTCCGCACCTCATCTCCCACGCATCGAGATCATGCTGCGACTGCATGAGCATGGCCGTCGCTCGTGCATAATCTTTGTCGGGGTTACCTGACGGCTGAAGCGATGTCATTTGGGATGCCAGGGCAGCCATCGAAGAATGCATGCTATCGGCCGAACATGACGACGTGGACGTCATCGGATCCGCTGCAAACGCGGGAAGAGTGGTGAGCGCGAGCCCAAGTACGAGAGCAGACGCTCCTAGAAACCGCAAAAACAAGACAAACCTCCAAATAGATGGGCACCGCAATAATTGTCGGTGCCTCCATCTCCGTATACCCACGCAGGTCCATAGTCACGCAATATGCGCGTCGTGCGGAATGCTGAGGCGTGCGCTTGGCGGTCAATTCAGTGAAGAGGCCCGGAAATGACTTCGCGCCGCGAATAGAACTTGAAGCGCACGGCCCCTGCCATCGCGTGTAAGTCGCCGAGCGTCCTTCCGACGATCGGATCCCACTGCGATGCACTCCAGTCGTGCCTGGTTTGCCATGCGGCGTAAATCGTAATGCGGCGCTTGTCGTCGCTCGCCAGGACCCGCGCCTCGATAAAGCCCGGAACGCGCTCTCCAAGGTGTTTAGTGTCGTCGAGCGCTCGAAGCACAATGGCGTCGCAAAGCGCCGGATCAACGTCTAGTTCGTACACGACGGCGCACGGCGCGTCCGCAAAATCCTTCCCTTTCACGATACCGCGTTCAACCACGACGCGATACACTTGAAGCAAGCGGCAGACGAATCTGTGCCGCCGGAGGCTCTATGTTCCCGTTCGGATACGTCGCCCCGTTCATCATCGTCGTGGTCATATTGTTGCTCATCAATGCATCCTTTAAGGTCATGCGCGAGTACGACCGAGCCGTCATCTTCACCCTTGGCCGCTTCTCTCACGTGGGAGGGCCGGGCTTGATTCTTCTGATCCCATTCGTTCAGCAAATGATGCGTGTCGACTTGCGAACGGTCGTCATGGAAGTGCCCAGCCAGGATCTCATTTCGCGCGACAACGTTTCGGTCAAGGTCGATGCGGTGCTGTATTTCCACGTCACCGACCCGGAGAGATCGATGGTCAAGGTGGAACAGTTCATCCCGGCTACGAACATGCTGGCTCAAACGACGCTTCGATCCGTTTTGGGACAGCACGATCTCGACGAGATGCTCTCCGAGCGTTCTAAGCTCAATGCCGACGTTCAAAGCATCCTCGACTCTCGCACGAAGGAGTGGGGGATCGAGGTAAGCGCCGTAGAGATTCGCGATGTGCAGCTCACCGAGAACATGGTCAAGGCGATCGCGAAACAAGCCGAAGCCGAGCGCGACCGCAGAGCTAAGGTCATCCACGCGGATGCCGAGTTCCAAGCTTCCCAGACGCTCGTCAATGCTGCGAAAATCCTCACGTCCATTCCGGCTGCGATGCAACTTCGCTATCTGCAAACTCTTACGGAAATCGGCAGCGAGCACAACACGACCGTCGTCTTCCCGATGCCGCTAGACATTGTCAAACCCTTCTTGGATGTCCTCGACAAGAACGCCGCGGCTTCGGCATTGCCGGCGACGAACGGCCCCGTGGCGATGGGGCCGTGAGCGGTTTTTCACGCGCGCAATCCTTTCGCACAACCGTCAGCCTCGGTCCGGTTGTTGTTGCTGCTGATGTCGACGAGCGGTTCGCTCGGTGCCAATTGATCGAGCGCTACCCGAAGGATTGCCGCGACCGGAACCGCTAAAACCATTCCGACGATCCCGAACGATTCGGCGCCCACCAGGATGGCTATGAAAACCACCAGCGGTGAGACTCCGACGCTTTTGCCGACGACGATCGGCGCCAGCACGCGGCCTTGAACCTCGAAGACCGCCACGAATAGGCCGAGCGCGATGAGCGCTTGGAGCGGACCGACCGTGACGATCGCGACCACGAACGTTACAAGTGCGCTCGCCAGTTCGCCGACGATCGGCACGACGCTGGCAACGCCCGCCAGTACGCCCAGCAGCACCGCGTAGGGCACGCGCAGAACGACGAGCACGAGCGTCACGGCGACGCCGGTTATCGCCGCCAGCATGAGCTGGCCTCGGACGAAGGCGCTGACGACTCGATCGCTCTCGTCGATGAAGCGCCTCGCCGCCGCCTTGGCGTCGCGCGGCACCAGGCGCAACGCAGTCTTCCGAATGCGTTCCGCGTCCGTGATGAAAAAGAATGCCAAGGTGAAAACGAGTAGCATATCGACGAAAAAGGTCACCGCCCCCCGCAAGAGCTCCACGGTGCGCTCACCCAAGTAGCGCGCGACGGAGCCGCCGATTGCGGCGGCCTGGGCAGCGTTGTGCACGACGAGGGCGCGCACTTCCGGCGGAAAACGGTTCACGATCGAGTTTGAGGCGGGATGCTCGAGCTGCACTTCGACCGCGCGAATTGCCGAGGGAAACGTTCGCGCGAGGCTCAGTGATTCAGCGGCAATCGTCGGAGCCAGATATGCGCCGGAAAATCCCAGCGCCCCCAGCGACATCACGTAGACGATCAGTACCGCGATCGCGCGAGGCATCCGCGCGCTCAAGAATCGAACCGCCGGGAAGATCGCGTACGCGAACAGGGCTGCGAAGAGGATCGCGATGACGACGTTCTGGACTCGTCCCAAAGCAGCTAGGATCATCCACAGTAAGGTGCCGATCCCGACGGTGAGCGCGACGACGACCAGAGCGCGAACGAGCTTTTGCATTTTCAGCGAAATCAGTGTCCCGGCGTGATCCGCACGTTGGTAAAATCGATCTGCCGCACCAGCGTCGTTTTATTATACCCGAGCACGCGCACCGGAAGGCTCGTCGACAACGAGATGTCAACGACTTCGCGCGCCAAACCCGTATCGGTGGCCGACGAGGCCGGAATCAGCGTCACGGCCGCAGTCGGCGTGCCGTCGATGACGGGCCCAGCGGATTCGGACAGCGGTCCGGCTGTGTCTTGCGCGTGCGCGAGGATCGCGGCGAAGCTGAGCTGGTCGATTGACGAGCCGCGAATCGTCGTCACGCGGGGATCGTGCAGCGACATGGTCTTCTTGAAGAGCGCCGCAAGACCCGACCCGCGGTGGGCGATCACAGTAGTACCGCCGTTCCAGACGAGCGTGACCCCTGCATTGGGACCCTTCACGACGTGTACCGTCGCGCTCGATGGCTTGTCGAAGGTGTAGTCGAACGCCACGTTCTGCACGACGTCCTCGCGGCGCTCGAAGACCGTAACAGTAGCCCTATAGCTGGAGATGTGGGTCCATGCGCGCTCGAACGCCATCCATGCCGGCGGAAGGCCGGCGAGCGCCGGAAGAGGCGACGCGCTCTGCGCCTCCGACGGCTTGCAGACGAACAACGGCAAAGCGAGCATCAGTCCCCAGGCGACAAATGCACGGGGCGAATACCAGCTCAAAGTGGACCGCATCGAGGCATCGTTCGCAGGGCAATCACGGCCGCGTCGTCATCCCCGCGCCCGCGGGCGAAAACATCGCGCATAACGTCGCGCGCGAGATTGCGACTGTCAGCCGCGATGGCGGCTCGCGCAGCCTCGACGAGTTCCATTTCCCCGCGGACGGGATCGCGATTGTGCTCGCTCAGGCCGTCGGTGTACAGCAGCAGCAGCGAGTCGGCTGGGAGCGTCACGACGTAGTCGGTCGCATGCGATAACTCGAACACGCCGAGCGGCAGATCCGCGTAGCCGCTCCCCAAGAACACGTAGCGGTCGCCCGACAGCAGCAGCGGCGGCGGATGTCCCGCATTCGAAAACGACAAAGTGCGCCGGCGATGATCGACGAGTGCCACGATCGCCGTCGCGAGTGTGCCGTCGCCGTGACGTAACGCCGCTTCATTTAAGATCGCAAGGATAGCTGACGGCACCCTCACGTCGTGGATCGCGCGCAGGACGGCGTTGCGCAGGACGGCCATCGTTCCGGTAGGCGCCCGGCCATGTCCCGAGACGTCGCCGACCGTCAGAGCGACGACTTCGTCGGAGATCGCAACGACCGCGCACCAGTCGCCACCCGGACAGGCGGGATCAGCGGATGAACTGCAAACCGACACGCTCGAATCGAGCGCCGCCGCGGCTTGGGCCAGGCGCAGGTCGACTCCCGGCGCTGCCGTTGCCTGTTCGGGCGTCATGCGGCAAAGCCGGGGTCGGTGTAGCATCCGCTCTGCAGCGCGATTCGAAGCCCTTGAGTCAGCCGGCGTTCGTCCGAGCTCTTCGCGAGCACGCAATTCACTCCGGCTAGATGACAGGCACGACTCCACGCGAACGTTTTCTTATCCGTGTAGACAGCGATGATACAGTTGGGCAGAACGAAACGGATCCTGCGCAAGAGCTCGATTGGATCGATATCGAGCGCATCGACGTCGCACACGAGCAGGCCGGGCCGCAGCCGGCCGAGTTCCGCGACGTCGAGCTGACTCACCGTGGCGAGGCCCGGCGTCCCCACCGCTCTCAAAACAGCGCTGAACGTCGAAACCTTGGAATCCTCGATGCCGGCGAAGCAGCAGGTGCGGACCATTTTTGGGAACACTTTCAGGAACGGGTGAGGCCGGATGCGCGGAGGGCCGTCTCCGTAGCGACAAGAAGTGTTGCGACTATAGCATCCGGACCGAGACGTTCATATCGTGAAAAAGAACGATGGCGCCGGGACCGAGCCGGGTTCAGCAGCGATGCGCCCTCTGCGAGACGTGCTGCCGTCGTCAGACCCTGTGTATCCGATTCTGGCGGACATTCTGCGCTTGGTGCCGGTTTCGCGTTGGAGCTTTGGTCGGATAACGAGAGAGGGCGAGCTCGTCCTGCTGTGCTGCTCTCACGGGAACGGCGAGGAGTTGCGGCGTCTCGCAGACGAGTTCAAACGTCAGCGCGCGCGCTCGCACGTTGGCCCGACGATCGCGGCGACGGCGACGGCGATGGACGGCTTCGACGCCGGGATGACGCTCGTCTTTGCTGACGCGCGTGCGAGCTTCGGGATCTTGATGCTCCTGCGGAAGACGGCGCTGGGAGCGTTTACCTCGAGCGAGATCAGCACGATGACGTTTGCGCTTGAAGCGTTGTCGGAACGTCTTTCCGGCAGTGGTGTCCCGCAGCATTCGCAGGCCGGTGCGGGAAGCGACCGCGACGCCGGTGCCGGAGACTATCCGGCGCTCGAAGAGGCATTCTACATCCTCAACGAGGACCTGCAGATCGTCTCGGCGTGGAACGCGCAAGAGCAGAGCCCCCTCGAAGTGTCGGGCGATCGCACGAAAATCGCCGAGCGCCTGCCGGCGGGTTTGGAAGAGACCGTGCGCGAGCTGACCGTCGATTGGGCGAAGACATCTCCGAAAAAATCGCGTACCGCGCGGGGAGCCTCGTTTCTCGTCGTGCGGACGCAGCCGATGGCGGGACCTGAAGGCCTCTTCATCGGCGTGCGCATCGCGCGCTTTCGGTCACCCAACTCGCTTACCGAACCGGCCTCGCGATTCAAGATCTCCGCGCGTGAGGTGCAAGTGCTCGCGCTCCTTCTCGACGGCAGCACGCTGAATGAAATCGCCGGTGCCCTGCACATCACGACGTCGACCGTTCAAGACCACATCAACAGCCTTCTTCACAAAACCGAAAGCCGCAACCGCAGCGAGTTGCTCGCCCGCGTGCTGGGCTGGAGGTCGACGCCAAAAGGCCATTCGGCATAGAGAAGCAACCGGCCGCTATCATGCTCGTTCCAACGGCCAGCCGAGTCATCGCTTCAACAACCGTTGAGGTGCGCGACATTTCCAAACCGAGATGAAATGCGGGCATATTAGACCGGCATGCAGATCGTGACGCGACGCCGGAAGCGCCGCATTCGCAGGCTCAATGGCACCGAATAGCATAGTCTGCCTCTCCCGGCGAGGGCGAGTTTGGGGCCTTAGTTGAGCACGTTCCTGCGCAACCTTCCGAAGCCTCGTGAAACGGATCTCAATGCGATCGCGCTCTTCCTCGACATCGACGGGACGATCGCCGAGATCATGCCGCGCCCGTGTGATGTCGTGCCGGACCCGCGGCGATCCGCGCTCGTTAAAGAAGTCTACGAAGCGACGTCGGGAAGGCTCGCAATCCTGAGCGGCCGCACGCTGGAAGACGTCGATCGCATTCTCGAGGGGCTCGTTCCATGCGTCGCCGCGGTGCACGGGCTGGTGCAGCGCATGCCGGACGGAACGATCGTGACGACGGAGCGGTCGCCGGTGTTAACCGAGGTGCGCGAGCGCGTCGAAGAGTTTGTCGCTCGTCATCCCGGAGTGACGGTCGAGCAAAAGGGGTCCAGCTACGCTCTGCATTATCGGGCAGCCGGACAGTACGAGAAAGACGTTCGCAGCTTCACCGCAAGCATCGCCGAAACGATGGGGTTGGGCGTTCAAAACGGGTCGATGGTGAGCGAGATTCGAACGCCCGGACCCAACAAAGGGACGGCGTTGAAGCTCTTTTTGGAGCGTCCCCCGTTCGCGGGATTTACGCCCGTCATGGTTGGGGATGACTTGACCGATGAGAATGCGTTCGCCGCGGCCCACGAGATGGGCGGATACGGCATCATGGTCGGCTCCGAACGTCCAAGCAGAGCCTGGTTCCGCATCCCATCGGTTCCGGACGTGATGAGCTGGCTGGAGCAGAACGCGGTCGCCTAGATGCGGTTCGTGACCGGCAGGGCCGGCAGCGTGCTGAGATTCGGTCTCATCGGTCTCATCATCCTCACGGCGCTTTCGTTTGCCATGGCTCCGATTGCAAAATCGTTCGTCGAGCAGTGGACGCGAAAAGACGTCGAGGCGCGCGCGCGCCTGGTGTACAACTCGATCGGGTCGACGATTGCACGCAGCATTGCGGAGGGTCGTTGGGGGCAGCTGAGCAGCATCTTCGATGAGGTGGCGCAAGACCGCCGCATCCTGGCGGTCGGTCTCTGCGACAGCAACGGAGATCTCCGCGACCCCACGATCTTGATGCCGCGAACGTTTTCGTGTGAGAACGTGGCGCGCTCTGCGTCCGAGAGCTTCTCGACCATCATCAACAACGGCCGGCGCGTCATTGTAGGATCGTTCCCGATCGCCACGCGCGACCACGTCGTTTATCTCGTCGTCTTGAGCGATTTGTCCTACGCGGATAGCCGGTCAGGCCAGCTGCAGAATTTCATGATGGCCACCTTTCTCGGCGTGGGCATCGTCATCGTTGCCGTCGCGGCGATCCTCGTCTTTCTCGTGCTGCGAAATTGGACGGACTCGCTTACGAGGGTGATCGAAGAACGCCGATTCGGCCGCCGAGCCGGAGCCAGAGAGTTCTCCGAAATGGACCTGCAGATCGAGACATTGATGAAGGAACTCGACGCGGGACGCGCTCCGACGGAAACGGCGGAAGTGGAGTGGTCGCCCAAAGCGCTGCACGACCTTTTGAACCGAGCGTTGCCCAACGCCGAGATCATCGTTGTCTCGAATCGTGAGCCGTACATCCACAATCGAACGGGCAATGGAATCGCCGTGCAAATTCCGGCGAGCGGGCTCGTCGCCGCGCTGGAACCGATCATGCGAGCCTGCGGCGGCACCTGGATCGCACACGGCAGCGGCAGCGCCGACCGCGAAACGGTCGATCGGCGCGACTGCATAGACGTCCCACCGAGCGCTCCGGCATATACGCTGCGGCGCGTCTGGCTGAGCGAAGCAGAGCAAGACGGTTATTATTACGGCCTCGCCAACGAAGGTTTGTGGCCGCTGTGCCACGTCGCGTTCGTTCGGCCGGCGTTCAGAGAATCCGATTGGCAGTATTACGTGAACGTCAACGAACGTTTCGCCGACGCTGTCGCACAAGAAGCGCGAACCGAAGACCCGCTCGTGCTGGTACAGGATTATCATTTTGCCCTCGCGCCGAAAATGATTCGTGCGCGCCTACCCAAGGCCACGATTATCACGTTTTGGCACATCCCTTGGCCGAATGCCGAGACGTTCGGCATCTGTCCTTGGAAAGAAGAAATTTTGAAAGGGCTGCTCGGCAGCTCCATCATCGGATTTCACACGCAGTTTCATTGCAACAATTTTTTCGAGACGGTCGATCGCTTCGTCGAAAGCAGGATCGATCGCGAGCACGGCTCGGTGATTCTGGCGGGCCGTGAAACCATGATTAGGCCATATCCTATTTCCATCGAGTGGCCGCCGAAGGCGCTTCAGGGGCAAGCTTCCGTGCAAGCGTGCCGCGCGGCCGTGCGCGAACGGTTTGGCTTGCCGTCGAATGCCAAGCTCGGCGTCGGTATCGAGCGGTTCGACTACACCAAGGGGGTTCTGGACCGTCTTCGCGCCATCGACGCTCTGCTCGAGACCCATCCGGAGTGGAAGGGCATTTTCACCTTCGTGCAGGTCGCAGCGCCGACGCGCGGCAAGCTCCTCAGCTATCGCGAGCTCCAGGCGGAGGCGACAACCGTCTCCGAAGCGATCAACGCGCGACACGGCGCAGGCGATTATCAGCCGATCAGGTTGATCGTCCGTCATCACGAAGCCGACGAGGTGTTCGAATTATTCCGCGCTGCCGATCTATGCATAGTCAGCAGCCTACACGACGGAATGAATTTGGTCGCCAAGGAGTTTGTCGCAGCGCGTGACGACGACGAGGGCGTGCTCATTCTGTCGAGCTTCGCGGGCGCTTCACGCGAGCTTTCGGAGGCGCTTATCGTCAATCCATACGATCGCCGGCAAATGGTCGAGGCGTACGATATAGCGCTGAGAATGTCGGTCAAGGAGCAGCGGGAACGCATGCACTTGATGCGGCAGCAGGTGCGGGAGCAAAACGTCTACCGGTGGGCGGCCCGCATGCTGGTCGATGCGGGAAGAATTCGTCAGCGGCTTCGCATCGTCGACATATCGAGAACGCAAAGCCTGCGCGCCTAAAGAATCTCGACCTGGCTGTCTTCGTCGTTTACCAGAATGCGCGTCGTGAAGCGCTTGGGCCCCGCATAGCTGTTGATGCTGGAGCGGACGGTGAACTGGTGCACGCGGCGTTCTTTCTCGCGCAGGATGCCGCTGTACTCGTAGACGACCTGCGGTCTTTGGACGTCGATGCGCGAACGGCTTTGCAACGCGCGAATCACGCTGTTACGGAACTCGGCCGGCAATAATCGGTCGGCGTCGGCGTCGTTGAGCGGAAGCGGCTCGAACCGTTCGGCGGGCAAGGAGCTGCGTCCGGTGATCGACTGCATGACCGTCTCCCAATCCTTGGGATCGATGCGATCGAATTGGAGCCCGTAAAACGGCAGTTCTTTGCCGTGATGTTCGGTCGTCGTGCTCCAGACTTTGCGAACGCGCATCGGAAGCATCCGGCCGCCGAGATCGATGCGGGCCTCAAAGACGTCCGGCGATATCGTACGGTAGCCGATCATGCACATACCGCCGCCGCTCAGATCGACACCCTGCGCGAAGTCCCAGCGCTCTCCGTCGAGCGTATACTCGACGTCGAAATCGCGCTTGACGCGGGGATAGCGTCTGCGGTTACGCTCGCATCCTGTGTACCAACCCGTAAGTGCTGCGAACATTTCTTACACCCCCGGTACCACCATTATAAATGTTTGCGGGGTGTAAAGCCTTTGCTCGGGACCACCAAACGGGCTCGACTGTTGTCGGAATCCTGCCGCAGCAGGGTTCCCATCTGGGGAACTACTCGCGCTCTGCGATGCTAAGTCGCAAGGGTACGAACCTGAGCGTATAAAGCGTTCCGGAGTGCTACGTCGCGTGGGTCTCCGGTGAGACGCGTCCCCATCTTGCTCGTGACGTACGCATACCCGATACCGGCGTCCGGGTCCGCAAAACCGAGCGACCCGCCCGATCCGGGCGCGCCGAACGAGCGCGGGCCGCCGAACGACCAGACCCGGCTTGACTTCATGAACCCTAGGGAAAATTCCACCTTAGCTTTGAGGCATTCATCATAGAAGCCATGGGTCGGCGGAATGGCCGGCGCGGCTAGCAGATCGAGTGTTTGCTTACGAAGACCAAGCTCGTGCCCATCACCGGCGAACACGCTGTAAGCGTGGGCGATTGCGCGCGCCGTACCGACCCCGCTCCCCGAAGGCGATTCAAAGTTTCTGGCGTAGATGCGCTGCTCATCGTGCGGCAGCATCGAGCCTTCCAGTGCGCGAACGATGTTGGAATGAGGGTTCATCACGTCGATCGTCAGGCTGAGGGGAAATCCAAAGAGGGTTTCGAGTCTGCCCGGTGGGCTGACCGTCGCCAGACGTGAGTTCGGTATTTCTTCGGGCAAACGGATGTAGACGTCGAGGCCCAACGGCGTTGCGATTTCACCTTGGAAGAATTGTCCGAGAGTTCGATGCTGCGGATCGATGCGGCGCAGCACCTCGCCTTCGTAGAGTCCGAGCGTAATCGCGTGATAGGCAAGTCGCGTTCCAGGCTCCCAAGCGGGTTTCTGTCGCGCCAAAACCGTGGCCAAACGGTCGAAATTCGTCAGAAGCGTCCGGTCGACGTGTTCGTCCAGCGCAAATAATCCCGCTTGATGCGCGAGTAGTTGGCGAACCGTGATGTGGTCTTTCCCATTTTGCGCAAACTCCGGCCAGTAACTGCAGACTTGCTCGTCGTAATCGATCCAACCGCGAGAATGTGCGAGCGCCAGCGTCATCGCCGCCAATCCTTTGGTGGACGAATAGACGATCACCATCGTGTTTTCTTCCCATGGTTCTCCGGTTCGCTTGTTGCGAATGCCGCTCCACAGGTCGACGACCTTCGTGCCGCGGTAATATGCGCAGCAGGCGCCTCCGAGCTCGCCGCGCCGCGTGAAGTTTTCGGCAAATGTCTCGCGCACGGGCTCGAAGCCCCGAGCGACGTATCCGTTCACCCGCATCGGTGTGCTGACATGCATGGTTATAGTGGTTCGTACCTCAATCTTGGGAAGGCATTGGGAACGGCTGCGGAAAGCATGCCCGCGGGCTTGCTACCGGCGCTCAGCATCGAACCGTGGCCGCTCGGATGGCGGAAGCAGAGGTAGCGGTCTTTTTGCCGCCAAGAAAATCGCGATGCTGATTTGGATCGGAATCGGTCTGGCGGCGATCGTGCTGGTCATCCTGCTCGTTCGCGCTCGGCGCCCTCCGCAGACGCCGCCGTCGCTCCAGGTGGTCGAGCCGGAGGTCTCTCACCGGCTGCTGGAGACGCGACCGCTCGATGCCCAGTCACGCGACGGGTACATGCAAGCATGGGAAAGCGTGCAGCCACGGTTTGCCGACGATCCCGAGATTGCGCTGCGTGAGACCGATCGGATCTTGCAGAGGGTGATGAGCGAATGCGGCTACCCGACCGGCGATTTCGGGCGCGTCAGCGAACAGGTGACGTCAGAGCAGCTCGGCGTTCTGGAGAATTATCGCGTCGGTCACCGCATCACCGTGAAGGGTGAAACGACGATGCTCGAAGCGCACGAGATCGAGCGCGCGCGAGCCGCCTTTCGGGAGGCGTTCGACCATCTCGTCGCGGATTCGCTGAAAGGCTTAGCGGCACCGTAGCTCCTCGAGAGCGAAGGTTACGCGCGCGCCGGGACGGCGACGATCGGCAAATCGCGCTCTTTGCCCCACGCCTCCCAATAACGTGAAGATTGCCGCTCGAACGCGCGTTGAACGGCGTCAGACGTCAGCGCCGGCAGCGCCAGCTGGATGCGCAGCTCTTCGCGAAAATGCTCTTCCAGCGCGGCAACGGCAATCCAGCCGTCAGACGAGCGATAAATCTGATACGCGGCGTTCCCTCCGCCGAGGATGCCGTTCGGGGCCGTGAGGCCTTCGCGCAGCGGACGCGCCAGCTCGTGCGCCAGGTCGGCTATAGCGACGTCGACGATCCCGGATGCCGCACCGCTCTTCTGCGCGAGCAGTGCTTCGAATGCAACGGACACCGTGCGCTCCGATGCCATCAGGTCGGAGAACAACGACGGAGGCACGTGCGGCGGCACGAGCAAGCCGGCCTCGGCCAAATAAGTCAGGTCGTGTCCGGGCAAATCCGCATCCGCGCCGGTCTTACCAACGATACGAATCCACCACAGGCGCGGAAATCTGTCCGAGAACGTCTCGTCGTCGAGGCCGATGTGCCGCAATGCTCGCGGCCGCATCGATGTGATCAGCAGATCGGCGCGCTCGATCTCTGCATGGAAACGGGCTCGATCGGCGTCGAGCCGCGCGTTCAGCCGCAAGATATTCATCCCCGCCGTTAGCTCTCGGTACCAAGGCGGCGCGTAACGCTCGAGCGGATCTCCGGCGACAGGCTCGATCTTGGTCACGGTCGCCCCGGCGTCGCGCAGCTTTGCCGCGGCGACGGGACCAGGTACGTTGAGCGCCGCGACGACGACGCGCGGGCTCATCGCAGCACTCGCATCAGCACGGGGCGCGACGGACGCAGCGTGACCATCGGCTCGATTTCAAGCCGCGTCCGGTCGACCAGCTCGAGACGCCATCTGCGTGCGATCGCCGCGACGGCCAAGATCGCTTCCGTCCAAGCGAACGACTCACCGATGCACATGCGATTGCCGCCGCCGAACGGAAAATACGCGAACTTGGGCAGGTCCCGCGCCTCGTCTCGCCAGCGCTCGGGGCGAAATTCTTCGGCGCATTTCCACAGGCGCGGGTTGCGATGCGTGACGAGCTGACTCGCCAGCACGTTTGCGCCCTTCGGTATCTGCCAAGGCCCGAGCTGCGTGTCGCGAAGCGAGCGGCGGACGAGGTTCCACACAGGCGGATAGAGCCGCATCGACTCCGCAACCACGTCGCGCGTGTACGTGAGCGCGGGAACGTCCCCGGGGAGCGGTTCGCGAGTTCCGATCACGCGCGCGATCTCCTCACGCACGCACGTTTCGGCGTGCGGATGCAGGCTCAGCAAATACCACGTCCAGGTCAATGCGACGGCCGTCGTCTCATGCCCGGCCAGGAAGATCGTCATCGCTTCGTCGCGGGCTTGCCGCCGGCTCATCGGCGCACCGTTCTCATCGCGCGCAGCGAGGAGCATTGACAACAGGTCGCTGCCGTCGCCGCCGCTTTCCTCACGTGCATCGATAAAGCGATCGACGATCGCTTCCAAGCGGCGTCTACCCTCCAGAAAGCGTTGGATGGGCTGCGACATTCGGAAGAACGGCAGGGAGCGCTCGATCCAAGCCGTCGGAAAGAACTGGGTCAGCGGCCCCATCGTGAGGGCGAGTCCCGGCTGCGTGTCGCCGAGCGCGCGGCCGACCTCGCCGGCATCGCCGATGTCGGCACCGCCGAACATCGTCTCGACGACGACGCTAAGCGCGAGCTGTGCCATTTCACGGTCGATCTGTACGATTTCACCTTCGCGCCACTGTGCGGCTCGCTCGCCGAAGAGCCGCGCCATCCGCGCTGCATGCGCCGCGATGCGATCGCGATGGAAGGCAGGCTGTATCATGCGGCGCTGGCGCAGGTGGAGCGGGGGTTCGCTCGTCACGAGCCCGTCGCCCATCAGCAGACGCAGCCGCTGTGCGCCTACTCCCTTCATAAAATCGCGCGCCCGCGTGACGAGCAACTCTTCGATCAGCGCCGGGTCGTCCAGGAGAAAGATATGGCGAGGGCCGGCACGCCAATGCGCGATCTGCCCGTAGCACCGCGCCGTCTCGGTGAGAAACTTCGCGACGCCTGCGAAATTGCGCCGGCGCGTCCGAAAGAAATCGATGCTGCCGAGCCCCGAGGGGCCGGGCGGATAGGCGATCGTCGTCGACACGGTTCAGGACGCCGGTTTCATACGGACGAGCATGTGGCTGCACGTGCACGCGCAGCCACATCGTTCATCGCGCGAAGAAGTCTCGGATGACGCTGCCGGCGATGCCGCCCGCAATGCCGCTTTGAACCGCGGTCGAATCGCCTTGCGCGCCGAGATAGGGTGCCAATGCATGCGCGAGATTCGGCAGCGTGAGCGACTGCAACCAAACCTTCCCCGGGCCCGTCAACTTCGCGACGAACAAGCCGTCGCCGCCGAAGAAGATGTTGCTGATGCCTTGCAGGAACGTGACGTCGAAGCTGACGCTCTCCTCGAACATTCCGACGTGGCCGGGATGGACTTGCAGCGTTTCGCCCGGACCGAGATCGTACGTGACGATCGCGCCGCCCAGCTCCACCCAAGCCGTGCACGTTCCGCCCAAGCGCTGCAGCACGAAGCCGTTGCCGCCGAAGATACCGGCACCGAGCGATCGTTGAAATCCCATCGTCAGCTCCAGGCCGGCAGTTGCGGCGAGAAAGCCGTGCCGATGGATCATGTAGCCGCGACCGGGCTGCACTTGCAGCTCGACGATGTGGCCGGGAATCTTTGCGGCGAACGCGATGAGGCCCGGGCCGCCCTGCGCGCGATACTCGGTCATAAACAGCCCACCGCCGGAGAACGCGCGGCCGAGCACGCCCCAAAGCCCCTTTGCTCCCGCCGTCATCGGCGTCGTGTTCAACATCACGTTTTGCGTCATCCAGGAGAACTCGCCAGGCTCCGCGATGACGACGTCCCCGATTTCGAGCCCGATTTCCAGGACGGGAAGATTTTCACCGGTGATCTTCGACTTCATGAATTTTTCCTCAACTTAACACTTCATATCAGCTGGCAACGAGGGAGTTCTTGGTGGCTGCTTAACTGCCGCGTACGGTAAGCGCACGCTTGCTCATGCGCCGGGCGTCTTCGGCGGTGGCTCGTTCATGGAGGGTCTTTTTTCCTATGCGTACTCCCGCCGCGCTCGCTGCATTCCTCACGCTCTCCGTCGTTAGCGTGCTTGCCGCGTGCAGCAGCAGCTCTACCACCCCGAGTGCCTCATCGTCGAACACCACGCCGCAAACGTTCGCTGCCGTCGCCGGTGCACCGACGACGCTCTCGGGGTCGAATCAGACGGTCACGCTGCCGTCGGTCCCCGGAGTCTCTACCGTCGGCGGCTCGATTCTCGTCAGCGCCACCGGAACCGGAACCGGCGTCGTCACGATCGCGTCGTCGGCATCGGCCGGAACGGCCGGCGGACCGCCGGTCTCGCTGCTCAGCGCGAATCGCCGCGGCGCGCAAGATTTCGGCGGGAGCACTACAACGCCGCTCTATTACGTCGGCGTGACGAACACCGGGAATTCGCCGCAACAAGTCAACGTCCAAAGCCTCACCCTGAACACGAACGTCCCCGCCGGGCAATCGACGGGGCTCGCGCATTACGATCCGTCGCAGCCGCAGAACGGCTGGAACCAGCACTGCGCGTTCGGCAACGGGCAGGTCACCCAGAACGGCAATCAGACGACGTACTCGCCCAATGCGAATTTCACGCTCTATCCCGGCGCGACGCTGTGGTTTGCGCCGTACACCTATCCGTCAGGCACGACCGCGTCGCCGACCCCCGCCCCGCAGGGTACCGGCATCACGCCGACTCCCGCACCGGCGCCGGCATCGCTGACCGGCACGTATGTCGGGACGCTGAGCTGTGGTACGAACTGCAGCGGTTATCTCGAGTTCTCGTTGACGCAATCCGGGTCGAGCCTATCCGGGATCTATGCAGCTCCGCCGAACGGATCGAGTAACCAAAGCGGCAGTTTTGGTACGCTCAGTGGGACGGTATCCGGATCGTCGGTGACGATCACGGCATCGCAGCAGTACGGTGGCAGCAGCTGCACGGGCGTGAGCGGGACCGCGACAGCCGGCGGAGACCTCATATACGGCACGGTGACGCCGACCGGCGGCGCCGGCTGCAGCGGCCAACCCGGAGCGTTCTCCGTCGCATTGCAGCCGTCCAACTTGCCCTCGATCTCAGGCACGTACACCGGGACGGTCAGCGACTCGATCAACGGCGCCGGTACGCTGACCGTGAACGTCACGACACCCGGCACGGTGTGGGGCGGCACGGCGACGGTGAACTTCCCCTCGAGCCCGGGTTCCGGAGGTTCGCAGGGTATCGTCGGCTTCGTGACCAGCGCGACGTCGGGCGAGTTCGCCATCATCGGCAACAGCAATCAGTCGTGCAGTCCGTTTGGAACCATTACGATCGGGAACAACGGCGGCACGCTGACCGGGAGCTACTCCAACTCCGGCGGCAACAACAACACGTGCAACGGCACGGGAACCTATACGATCAGCCACTAGCGTCGTCCGACCGGCCGCAGGCATGTGGGGCGGGCATGAGAATACCCGCCCTATGCCGTTCAAGCTCGCGCTCGTGCAGCCGATCGCCAACCATCCGCCCGACGATGAGAAAAACGTCGCTGATGCCGTAGCCGCGATCGAGCGCTTGGCGAAGCGCGGCGCCGACGTCATCGTCTTTCCCGAAACGTATCCGGGGCCATGGCGCATGCCGGCGCGTTTCAATCCGACCGCCGCGCTCGCCACGGCGGCGAAGCAGCACGGCGTGATCGTGGAATTCGGCACGCTCGAACCGCTGGACGAGCGCGCCGGGACCGCGCACAACACGCTGGTGCTCGCGCTCGCCGACGGCAGCACGCAAGTGTATCGCCGTACGCATCCGCCCGGGCCGTGGCTGTACACCGGCGGCCCGGACTGGGAATTCCAATACGTTGCGGCGGACGACGATTACGCGGTCGTGACGACCGAACACGGCATCTTTGCACAAGCGATGTGCAGCGAAGTGTACGTGCCGGAAGTGGCGCGTGCCTATGCGCTGCGCGGCGCCGAAATCATTCTGATGCCGGCCGGCACCGACAAGCGCAAGCTGTGGGCGACATGGCGCACGCTGCTTTGGGCGCGCGCAATCGAGAACATCGCGATCGTCGTGACCACGCAAAACATGTGGCATGCCGGCGAGAAAGGGATGGCGCTGGTCGCGACGCCCGAAGAAATTCTCTTCGAATCAACGGAACCGGGTGAGTTTCTCGTCGACATCGACCTGCGGCGGATCCGCGCAATGCGCGCCGATCGCGACGGCGTCGATTCCGGAACGGAGTATGCCTCGAAAGCTGGACTGCTCTCGCAGTGGCAGCGGCCGGAGATGTATCGAAAGTTCATCCCTGCCGAGCCCGCCGCTCGCCGCTAAGGCCCCGTTCCGGACCAGCGGCCGGCGCGCCGGGCAACGCTTCGACGCCCAAAACTGCGTCACGACCGAGGGACTGATCTTTCTCAGCACGCTCGATCCGGATTCGATCGGGCCCGCGATCGAGTTCGCGACGCACTACGAGCCGACCCCGATCGCCGAAGCCGAGCACTTACTGAACGAGATATCGTCTCCGCTCGAGCGCACGACGTTCGTCGATCTGGGCTCGGGAATGGGTCGCGTGGTACTGCTTGCGGCGCGGCGTTCGTTCAAGACGATCGTCGGCGTCGAGCTTTCGCCCACATTACATGAAGTCGCACGGGAGAACTTCGCGCGCTACCGCGGCGAGGATCTGCGCTGCCATGACGTTCGATTCGTCCGCGCCGACGCTGCGGAATACCGCTTCCCGCGAGGCAAACTCGCCGTCTACCTCTATAACCCGTTCCGCGCGCCTGTCATGGCGGCGGTCTTGGAGCACTTGACGGCACAGCGGCGGGAGCTCACGCTGCTGTACCACACGCCGGCGGAACGCGATCTCGTCGAAGCGTCCGGAGCATTCGAGATCGTCTGCGATCTCGGATACGGCGTCGTTTACCGCAGCGCGCAGGAACGATCTTCGCGCTAGCAGGCTAGAAGCGCGAATCAGATACCTCTCCGTTGAGGTCGTAGTCGCCATACGTGATGTCGGCATGAACCTTGTTGCCTTGAGCGTCGATGTCCAGGCGCTCTTCCTTGGGCATCGAGTACTCATCGACGCTTCCCATTTGGAAGGTTGACGTTATCGTACCACCACCATGGAGGTACCAAGTTGCCTTGATTGGGGCGCCGTCGCTGGGAACGTCGGCAAGTAAATAATCGATGTCGTTCTGCTGCAGCGGAGTTCCGCGTAAGCGGTACACGCAATGGCCTGCCGCAATGTTTTTGCCGACGACTTGCATGTCATAGGTCTGGGGCCACGTGCGCGGCGTGCCGAGCTCGGCGAAGCCGCGCTGATACTTCTCGGGAACATCGTGAATCGTCGCCGACAGACCGCCGGGGCGCCGGTAAAACACCATTCCGTTCAGGCCAAAATGGAACGTGAACAGCTTGTGAACCGCGACATCGATATGGATGGGTACGCTGTAAGACCTCAGTCCGGGATCTTCGCTGACGTACTGCGCGAAGAGCGGCACTTGCGTCGCGCCGCCCGGGCCCATGGTGAATGCAAGCGCGAGAAAGGGGGCGGCAAAACCGCCGATGCGGATCGAGCGCGATACCGGAGCCATCCCAATATTAAGGTACCCACGGTCACATTCGGAAGGCCCGGCCCTTCGGGCACTCGCCGAGGTTCAAAGGTCATGCCCTCAGGGTGCGGGTGTCGCCGCAGGCACGGGCGTTTGCGCCGTCACCGGCGTGCCCATGATGAGACTCAGCGGAGTCAGTACGTCGATTTCGTCGACGGCGACGGCGCCATCCGCGCGCGGGAAGCCGAGCGCGAAGACGCGCATGCCCGCCGAAAGCGCCTGCGGGCTCGGATCGACCAGAAGATAACTGCGCGGCGCGAACGCGAGCCGGACGGATTGTCCCTGCGATGTTTGCAGCACCGCCCCACCCGCGGTCAACGACGCAATCGTACCTTCGACGGCGGCGTTCGGCCGTGCCGGTATCGGTACCGGCGGAGCCGTTGCCGGCGGCATTTGCGCCGTGGCGCGCGCACGCGAACCGAACGCGAGCGCCAGACATGGCAGCATTCCGACGAAAACCATAGTGACGTGTCGCATAGTCGGCCTCCCTTGCGCCGCTCGGCGGAAAAGCTTCGCCGTAGGTGGTATTCTACCTGAGGACACTGGAGGTAAACGACGGTGCTTTCGGAGTTGATGGGATGGTTCTCCGGACGGTCGACGAACCGCCGAGAGCACCCGCGCACGAAGCGCGCCTACAAGGCGGCATACACGCTCGACGGAACGACGTGGGAACCCGCCATCGGCGTCGACCTCAGCGACGAGGGGATGAGCGTTCTCACGCAGCGCCCCTTGGGCGAAAAACCCTTGAACGTACGGGCCACGCTCGACACTCGCATCGTCAACATGCGTTGCATCCCGGTTTGGCACAACAAGGTAAATCATAGCGGAAAACAAGTCGAGTGCTACGGGCTGAAGTTCGTCGGGATCGCCGCAGACGACTGGGACGCAGTCGTGAAATGGGTGTCCGGCGACACCGCCGAGCCGGCGAACAAAGCGCAGGAAGAGCTCGCAACCGTCAGGATGAAGGACGATGACGTTGCGCGGATGCTGCCCACCGCATTTCAGCGCAAACTCTTTGAAGAGTTGGTGAAGCGCCGTCGCCTGGCGCCGCTGGACGAGAAGCCGACGCCGCTCGTGCAGTTCGAATACGGCGGCATGTCACCGTGGCGCGGCAAGAACATGCATCGGCTCACCATCCATTCCAAGGTCACCGACGGCAAGTCGGAAGAGCGCTTTGCGACGCGCTTCATGTTCGACGAGAACGGCAAAGAGGTTATCGTTCTGAACTAAGGGGTTACCGTCACGGGGACGATCAGCGTCACCCCTTGCGCGCCGCCGAAAACGAGGACGCACTGTCCTGGTTGAATCGCGAGCAATTCGAAGGTCGCCGACGAACCCGCTGCCGAGGTATTCATCAGCGCGACGTCACCGTTGGTGAGGCAGGTCGATTGCTGGGCAATCATCGACGGCGCTGCATTCGTCGCGGGTTGTGAAACGGTGATGGTCGAGTACGGCGGTTGAATTGCCGAAGCGCTCAGCGCGAGCGACTGCGGATCGGCGATTATCGCGCCGGCACCGCCGGATGCGGGCGGCCCGGGCGGCGTCACGACGCTCGGCACCTCCGAATTTGGCACGCACGCGACCGGGAGCAGCAGCGCCGCTGCGCTCAGCGCCAGCTTGAGAGCGTTCCTTCGCATGCGGCCTCCAGGCAGTCCGGATGGTCGGAAGCAATACTACCCAGCGTGAGGGAAACGAATCGTCTTACGACGACGCGATACGGTCGCTTCCTCTACAACCCCCAAGACACCTACATCGGCAGAGCCATCGAACGGTACGGCGAGGCGCATGAGCTCGAGCTGAAGCTCCTGCGGCAGCTGTGCGGCGAAGGCGACTGCGTTTTCGACCTCGGCGCCAATATCGGCGATCACACCGTACCGCTGGCGCGGCATGTGGGCGATAGGGGCTTCGTCTTTGCCTTCGAGCCGCAGCGCGTCATCTTTCAGATGCTGTGCGCCAACGTCGCTTTGAACGATCTCGTGAACGTCGACTGCATCCACGCGGCGGTTGGGGCCGAGCCCGGCACCGTCCTGATCCCCGAAATCGACTACAGCGCCGAAGCGAATTACGGGGGCATCGAGGTGTCGTCGTTTACCGAAGGACGGCCCGTGCCTCGCATCGTGCTCGACGATTTCACCGCCGTGCGCCGCGCCGACCTGGTGAAGATCGACGTCGAAGGCATGGAGGCGGACGTGCTGCGTGGCGCGCGCCGCTTTCTCGAGCGCTTTCGGCCGGTGCTCTACGTCGAAAACGATCGCGTCGAGCGCTCCCGCGACTTGATCGAGCTGATCCAGTCGCTGGAATATCGCGCGTATTGGCACGTCGTGCCGCTGTTCAACGAAGACAACTTCCTCGGCAATCGCGACAACATTTTTCCGGACGTCGTTGCGACCAACATGCTGTGCGTGCCGCGCGAGCGGCCACTCGATTTCTCGGGGCCGGCCTTTCCGGAGGCCGGCGATCCGGCGAAGCATCCGTTCGGCGAGTGGCCATAGCAGATTCCTCGCTCGCATTACCCCTTCAGCAAATAGAACGCCAGCACCGCCAGCGAGAGCGACATCGCCGCAAAGAGTATCCAACCCATCGCGTTGGCGTACGCCGAATTGGTGTGCTGTCCCATAATCGACGCATCGCGCCCGATTCGCAGCACCATGAAGATCATAACCGGTGAAATGATGCCGTTGAGTATCGCGGTGTAAAACAGCATCTTGAACGGCGGCACGGGGAAAAAGTTGACGAGAAGCCCCGCCAGCGCGCTTCCCGCGATCACCGCATAGAACTTCGGCTCCTCTTTGGGGGTTTTCTCGAGGGAACGCTGCCAGTTGAACGCGCCGGCAACGGCGTACGCCGAAGATCCGGCCATCACGGGTATCGAGATCAAGCCGGCGCTGACGATGCCGAGCGCGAATAACAAGAAGGTCGCCCGGCCGGCGAGCGGGCGCAGCGCTTCGGCGGCTTGCGCCGCCGTGGCGACGTTATGAACGCCGTGAGGGAACAACGTGAATGCGGCCGTCAGCATGATGAAATACATGATGGCGTTGCAGACGAACATGCCGAACCAGGTATCCCAACGCAGCCAGCCGAGGTGAATCGCGCGCTCCGGCGGCTTATGGCCTTCTTTTCTAATTGCGTGACGTTCGACCAGCTCTTCGACTTCTTCGTTAGCTTGCCAAAAGAACTCGTACGGCGAAATCGTCGCGCCGAGGATCGCAACGAGCCCCAGCATGAAGTCTTTGTCGAGCGACACGTGCGGGACGAGGGTATCGCGCAGCACGACGAGCCAGTCGATCTTGATCGTCGCCGCCACGGCGACGTATGCCAGCAAGGTGATTCCGACGACTCGAAGATAGCTAACGTATTTGTGATATGGGACGAATACGATCAGCGGTACGGTGACGAGCGTCGTCGCCGCCAACCATGCCCAGTATGGAAGATGCAAAAGCAAGCGGCCGCTTTCGGCCATTCCGCTCAAATCGGCGCCGATGTTGATGGTGTTTACGAGCACCTGTGCTCCGACGATCGCGTACAAGAGCTGCCGCGAATGGTGCCGCCGAATCACGGCCGACAGTCCCAGGCCCGTAACCATGCCGATCCGGCCGCACATCTCTTGGATCGCTGACATCATCGGCCATGTGAACAGCGCGCTCCAGATCTGCCCCAGCCCGAATTGCGCGCCGGCTTGCGCGTAGGTCGCGATCGCGGAAGGGTCGTCGTCCGAAGTGCCGGTTATAAAGCCTGGGCCAAGCCGCTTGAGCAGCGCGCCCGGCGTTATCGCACTTTGTTGACGGCTCGCGCGACGAACCACTGATGCAGTGCTTCCACCATCACGGGATCATTTGTCGAATAACGGATGCGAGATCCGTTGGGCAGGTCTTCGTACAGCACGTGCATCTTGTTCCACTGACGGCGCATCTCGCGCAGACCCGGCACCAGATCGCCGTGAGGGTTCGTGGGATCGACGAAATCGCCGCGCGCGAATGCTGCGGCTCGCTTGCGGGTTTGCGCCTGGAGCCGTTTGACGGCGGCGGCGCTCGGCCTGATCACGACGTCCTCTTCCACTCCACCGTACGCCGTCGGAATGAACGTCTCGCGAACGAAGCCGCTCGAGAAACTTATCTGCGCATCTTCGGCGGGACCGTTCCGGGCGAACGCCGGAGCGAACCCGGCGGCAGCGAGAACGGCGGCGATGAGAATTTTTCCCAGCAAGGTCCCAGGCTGCTACCATAGCGGCAGGCGGCGCTCCTCGTTGTGCGATTGGTGAGAGGAACTACCGGAAAGCGGGTAGGAACCCGGCGAGCAATGTCGCGCCGGCTTACCCTCCCCGTGCTCGCTCTTGCCCTCGGCGCCTTCGCGATAGCAGTCGGTATCGGTGCTTTCGTCGTGCGGCCGATGGTCGCGAAGCACGAGAGCACCGGGGACCTCGTCGCCGAGATCGTCCGGAAGGCGGCGACTTTGACGTTGCCCACGCCGCAGAGCCTCTTCGGCAAAGACCGTATCCTCGTTTTGCTGCTGGGCATCGATTACGACTACGATCAAAAGGACATGCCGTATTCGAGCAGCTCGCGCAGCGACACGATCATGGTCGCATCGCTCGATCTGAACGCGAAGCAGATTCGGCTGGTCTCCGTCCCGCGCGACATGGAAGCGACGTTCGACGGTCACACGCAAAAAATAAACGCGGCTTACGCCGACGGCGGTATCAAAGAAGCGGATCAGGTCATCGGGTCGTGGCTCGGTTTGCCGCAGATCGCGCCGGGGCGCTATTTCGACCGCTATATGGTGCTGCGGATTGCGGCGACCAAAGATCTCATCAACGCGATCGGCGGCGTCGACGTCGTACCCGACGAGACGATGAATTACGATGACAATTGGGGTCATCTGCACATTCATTTCGTGGGTGGAAAGCTCTACCACATGAATGGAGATCAGGCGGTCTCCTACATGCGCTTCAGGCACGATGCGTGCAGCGATCCGTGCCGGATCAAGCGCCAGCAGCAAGTCATTCGCCTGGTGCTGGCCAAGCTCGAGAACGACAAGCTCAACGATATTGCGCACCTGCACGACCTGATCGACGCGACGCGCCGCGACGTCATCACGAACTTCAACCCCGAAGAGCTGCTCAGTCTGGCCAACGCCTACGCCGACTTCAATATCGCCGACCTGCACGCGACGCAGATCCCGTTTAGCGGCGATCGCGTCACCGCATACGCGGGCGACATGCTCGTTCCGGACGACGCGCAGCGCACGAAGATCGTCGCCAGCCTGTTCGCGCCGCCGTCGGATACGCCGAATATCGACCCCGCTAAGATACGCATTCGGGTCGAGAACGGCACCGATGTTCCGGGATTGGCCGGAACCCTTGCCGCGGCGCTGCAGAAGGAAGGCTTCGTCATCGCGGGCGTCACGAACGCCGACAAGTCGTCCTACGCCAAGACGGTCATCCGCCTCGCGCCGACCGCACCCGCCGGCACCGAGCAAATGCTGAAAAGCGATCTCAAGCTCGCGAACGTCAAGATCCTCGCGGATCGAGCCTCGGCCGCCGATCGCGATGTAACCATCATCGTCGGCAAGGACTACGCGAAGGAGTAGATTTTCGCGTCAACCGTCGACCATGGCGGCGAATTCGACCGTCGTGGTTTGGCGCGCGATGCGCAGGCGGGGCATCTCATACGGTTCCTCGAGGTTGCGGACTCGGCCGGGATGCTCGGTCCAAGCTGAGCGAATTCCGATCGTGGGCATCAAGGCCAGCGTCGTAGCGTCGTACGCTCCGCTCGCATACGCGTAGCTGACGGGGCGCACGCCGGTGAATCGCGCGATGCGCGCGACGCAATCGCCGGCTTCGTGCAGCTGACCTTCGCGGCCGAGCGTCGTGAGGTCGAGATGATACATTCCGTGCGCACCGATCTCGTTTCCGGCGGCGTGCATTGCGCGCAGGTCGCGATACGTGACGTGGCCGCGCAGGCCGATCGTTCCGTCGTTGACGAAAAACGTCGCGCGCGCGTTGTAGCGCTTCAGCAGCGGTGCCACGATCCTCGCGGCGTCGGCGTAGCCGTCGTCGAACGTGAGGACGACGGCGTCCTGCGGCAGGTGACCGCGCTGCACCGCGTCGACGAGCTCGGCGGCGGTCAACGTCGCGATCCGGCGCTGGGCGAGCCACCGCAGTTGTGCTTCAAAATGCTCCGTGGGAAACGTGAGACCGCGCGCGATGGCTCCCTGCGGACGCGTGTCGTTGACGTGATGGTACATGAACACGGGCACGCCGCTGACCCAGCGGGCTGTGGCCGCCGGTTTTGCCGAAAACGCCGCGGCGATCGCGCCCAGCGCCTGCGCGCGGTTCATTGCGTTCCCGGGAGCGTGACCACCGGATCGCGCAAGCGGATCGTCCCGGCGGCGTGCACCGGCGGCGTATTGAGCGAATTGACGGCATAGAGCGAAACGAGCGTGACGGGCGGGTTGAGCAATCCGGGGAAGATGACCGTGCGGCGTTGCCATCCGCGCCAATCGACCCGCTTTGCCAGCGTGAGCGGCGTCCATTCTCCAAAGCGATTCCGGAACGCCGCCCGCAACGCCACGCCGCTCGCGTCGCCGTCGACGTCGATGCTGAAGCTCAACGGATCTCCCGGAAGCCGAAAGGCGCCTTTATGATACGCAAAACGATTGTGTCCGGTGAAATCGTAATCGATGGTGATGCCGTCGGGATCGAACCAAGGCATGCGCACCTCGTGACGGCCTACGGCCACGAGCTTCCTCGCCGCCAGTCCTGCAACGCGCGCGGCTACCGTTGCGTTTCCTGCGCCGGCACGGTAGAGGCCCGGCTCGATGAAGGTGCCGGCGTCAGCCGTCCATTGCACCGCGCCATCCGTTGCAACGATGCGTCCGGATGCATCCGTCGCCTGCGCTTGCAGCTGCACGATGCCGCCGGGATCGGGATTCGGCCGCGCGGGCTCGATGCGAAGACGTGCGATCTGATCGACGACGTGCACGGGGAGCCGCGCGATCAATCCCGCGTGCTTCACGACGAGAGTCTGAGAATGCAGCGCGTCGACCGTGAGTCCCGGGGCCGGGCCTAGAGGATGTCCCGCCGCGTCGACGACCGTCGCCGTCACGCGCACGCGCGCGCCGCGCACGGCCTCGATTTGCGCGGGCCTCAGGACGAGGCGTGCCGGTGGACCGGCAGGCGCGTCGCTATATACGAAGAGCCCGTCTGCGACGGGGCGTTCCGTTCCATCCGACGGCGCGTTCAAGACCGTGGCGACCGCATCGCCGAGCCGCCGCGCGACCAGCGTCGCCGAACCGCCGGAATCGAAGGCCATGCCTTCGGTCGCGCCGAGGCCGCGCATCAAAGCGCCAAACTCGGGTCGTGTCAAACCGATGGAAACATCCGGGTCCCGGCCGTCCACGGCAACGAGCAGCAGTTTGCCGCCGGGCGTCAGCGCCGCGCCGCTCAGCGGAAATCGCCGGTTCGTTTCTTGCGGTGCCGGCGAATTGGGATCGTCGTACGGTTTGCCGTGCACGAGGAGCAGCGGACCGCCGCCGACCGCAGTCGCGATTTCTTGCAGCGGCGGATTCGTTTGTGCTTCGATCGTGATGACGTCGCCGAGCGCCGGTGGCGGCGCGGCGGCGAGCGCGGCGGGGCCGAGCGCAAGCGTCGGCGCGCCGATCGGTCCGGCCGTGGCCGGGTACACGCCTAGAACGCGATAGTCTCCGCTGAGCCGATCGGGCGGACCAAGCGCTTGAAGGGAAACGAGCGTGATGTCTTGCGTCTCCTCATTCGGCGGCGGCAGCGCGCCGTACGCGCTCGTCAGCAGCGAGGCGCCTCCCTCCGGCGGCCAAACGTTCACCGACTCGAGCCGAACGGTGCCGCCGGGCAGCTGCACGGACCCGCTGAAGGTGAAGGTTTCGAACCGGACTTTGCCGTCGACCCCGACGTCCAGCGCTGCGCGCGCGCTCGGCGTGCGCACCAGCATGCCGTTTTGCACGACGATTCCGAGCGGCTGATTCGTTTGCCCGATGTCGAAATAATCGGCGTTGATCCCCGCGACGGCGTGCGTCCGACGGGCCATCGACGAGATCGTCTCGCCGGCAGAGATGAGATGATCGGTGGCGACCACGTCGCCGAGGCGGACCGTGGGCTGACGCAGATCGACGGCGACGACCTCGAAGACGAGAGGACCGGCTTTTGTCGCAAGATGGTAGTCGGTTCGAAAGACGCCGGGCGCGACGAATTCGCTTTCTGCAGACTGCGCGACGATTTGCGGAAAAGGCGGCGGCGGCGCAAGAGTTGCCGGAAGCGGGGCGGCAGCGGCCACCGAGATGCTCGCGGCTACAAGGAACGGCGTAAGGAAACGCAGAGACTGCGGTGTGCGAGAAAACAACGTCAAAAACAAATTAAAGGCGGGAGGCGTGAGCGTCGGTTCGTGGCTCGCCTTCGAGAGCCCGCTATCGGCGGAGATCATGGCGTCGGCAGGGTTCGATTGGCTGATGGTCGACACCGAGCACGGACCCATTACCGGCAACGCCGTCATCAACCTCATCAACGCCTGCCGCGCAGCGCAATGCGCTCCCTTCGTGCGCGTGGTTTGGAACGAATCGTCGCTGATTCAGCAAGCGCTCGACATGGGTGCTTACGGCGTGCTCGTTCCCGTGGTGAACACGCGCGAGCAGGCCGAAGCGGCGGTGAGGGATGCGAAGTACCCGCCGCTGGGCAGGCGCAGCTGCGGCGGCATCCGCGCACCGGTCGCGTTCGGAACGGACATGGTGTCGTATCGCCCGCGCGCCAACGATGAAACGCTGCTCATGGTGCAAATCGAAACGCCGGAAGCTGCGCGTGCCGCGGACGAAATTGCATCGGTCGAGGGCGTCGACGTGCTTTTCGTCGGCCCCAACGATCTCGCGATAACGATGAACGAACAGTGGCCGTTTGCGTGGTCGAAGTCCAGCGCGGCATACAAAGAAACGATCGCAAACGTTCCGCGCATCGCAAAGAAGCACGGCAAGCACGCCGGCATTCAAATTCACGATGCTGCGTTCGCGAACGATTGCGTCGCCATGGGGTATACGTTCATCGGCTACTCGGGCGACAGTGGGATGCTCTCGCGCGCGGCCAAGCTTGCCCGCTCCGAGGTCAAGGCCTAACGCGCCGCATCGTTTTGGAGCTCCACGGCCGAGTGCAGGGAGTGGGCTTTCGGTATCGCGTCATGCAAATCGCGGCTCGCTTCGATGTTGCGGGGAGCGTCCGGAACCTTCGCAGCGGCGCGGTCGAGGTGGACGCCGAGGGCGACGATCCGGAGGTTGTGAGCTTCATCGACGCTGTGCTGCAAAACCCGCCGGCCGGCGCGCGCGTCGATTCGGTGACGCAGCGCGATGCGACGCCGCGGGGAGCGCGAGGCTTTGGCGTCGGTCGCGACTAGCGCTAGAGCCTCCCGCGCAGCATCCGCCAAACCATGACGAAGTCGCCGCGGAACGAGAGCACCGGATGGCCGAACGTCTTCGGCTGATTGCCTTCGATCAGCCAGTGCGAGCAAAAGGCCGGGAGATAACCCGTCGCGAGCGCGAGCAGAATGAGGCGCGGCTGCAAGGTCGCGATGCCGACCCCGCCGATTCCGAGGGCAGTTAGCAGCGCGGTCGCGTGCACCATGCGCGTTGCCCGCTTGGAATGCGCCTCGAGATACGTCGGAAAGAACTCTTCGAAGGTCATCTAAACCTCCACGGGCGGGCGATTAGCTCAGTTGGGAGAGCAGCTCCTTTACACGGAGAAGGTCGGCGGTTCGACCCCGTCATCGCCCACCATAAGAATTCAGTGAGGGGCCGAACCCGCCTGGGGCTGGGGACGTTTACAGGCATGGGACGCCGGGGACGCTACGGGCAGGAAACCGACTGGGCAAGGGCCCGGTTCCCAGGAGGAACATGAAGGCACGAATTACGGCACTCGGACTCGCCCTCGCGCTCGCAGGCGCGCCGCTCATCGCATCGGCGCAGGCGTACTACAAGGCGGCCGGAGAGACCATCACCGGGACGCTGCAGCAAGAGATCAACACGAAGACGGCGCAGGATGGCCAGCGCTTCACCGTCCGGACGGACGGCGGCTCGACCATCTACGGCCACCTCACGCAAGTCGACCGCGCGAACATCGGCCGCAAAGCGCACGTCAAGTTGAACTTCGATTGGATCCGCTTTCCTAACGGCGCGACGTCGCCGATCCATGCCAGCGTCGAGTCCGTGCAGCAAAAGACGCAGATCAACTACGGGCAAGCCGCCGGACAAGTACTGGGCGGAATGATCGTCGGCAATATCATCGGCAAAAAAATCGGAACGAATCTCGGCGGGCTCGTCGGGCTCGCCGGCGGAGCGCTGCTCGCGAAGAACACCGCGACCAACATCGACATTCCAGCCGGTTCGCAAGTCACGGTACGGCTGAACAGCCCGATCTCGAGCGCGCATCCTCAGGCACGCTAACCCGCTACTTTCCCAAATACCTCGTATAGTGCAGCCCGAAGCCTTGTTGACCGGCGGCGGGCTGCTCTGCTTGCAGCGTGATGTTCGTCCCGGGCTGCGCGAGCAGGTACGGCGAGTAGTAGCCGAGACCTTGCTGTCCGTACGTGCTGAAGAGGGCGAAGCTCAACGCGCTGTTGACGTTCAGTTGATCGTGGAGCGCGACCACCGTGCGCGACGGGAAACCGTAGGTCTGCGCGAAGCGCACCCACATGTTTTGACCGAGCCGCTTGCTGACGAGCGCGGAGAATCCGCCTTGACCGGCGACGTCATAGTTGAACTGCACGTTCTGCAGCCCGAGAGCCGTGCCCAGATTCGACGTCAGTGGCTCGGTGATCGCCTTTGCGAACAGGCTGTTGACGGCGCCCTCTCCGACGCCTTGCAGGAAGGACGGCGGCGCCGGTCCTTGCGCGGTTTGCAGGCCGTTGAGGCCGGCTAGGCTCGGGCCGCCGATCATCAGCGCGATGATCTGCCCTTTGCTGTACGGTGGATTCGACGTTAGCCGCAGGTTCATGTGCGTCGCCGGTCCGGTAACGTGCAGGCGGACGTTCGTGGGCGGCTGCGGCAAGAAGGTCGTCGCCGTCGCGTCGATATCGGGGACGATCCCGGTTCCGTTGAAGGCGACCGATGCCGCGTCGATCGTGAAATCGCGATACAGGTTGACCGTGCCGCCCGTCGAGTCGATCGTTCCCGAGAGCAGCGGCTTCGCGAGCGTTCCACGCATCGCAAGCGTCCCGGCCGCGCCGACGTTGACCCCGTCGCCTTGTACGCGCACGTCCGGACCGACCTTGACGTGCACGTTCATCGCAAGCGGCGGCGGCGGCTTTCCGGACGGTTTTGCCAGCGCCATTCCGACGATGCCCGCCGCTTGAATGCGCGTGTGCGATACCGCCAAATTGCCGGCGATCGACGGTGTGCCTCGAGCAGACTTGGTGGCGCTGAGCGTGCCGTCCAGCTGACCCTCAAAGTATTTTGGGATATCGAACACGGCCCGATCGAGCACGGTCGCGATGCTGAACGATAGCGCGTGCATCGGATCGCGCACGTTCGGCACCAGGAACGTGCCGCGGCTGTCGATCGAGCCTTTCTTGCCCACCGTGAAGTGCGCGCTGTCCAGCGTCAGGCGCGGACCATTGAGCGCCAAGACCGCGGTACCGTTCGAAAGCGGCGTTTTCTCTTGCGCCGATGAGAATGAAGCGTTTCCCACGGCGAGAGCGCCGTTGAAGCTCGGATCGAGATCGGTTCCGCTCACCGTGATCTCTCCCAACAGCGTCCCGGCCAGGTTCGTGCCCTTCGGCATCAAAGGCGCGAACTGCGCCAGACCGATGTGGTCCGCAAGGATCTGACCGTCGATCGGAAGGGCGCCGGCCGGCGCATCCGCGCCGCGGGAGCCGCGAAACGCAAGTCCGGGGATCGCCAGCGGCGCGTGCGCCGAGAACGCTGCGCTCCCTTGCTGAAACGCGATTTGCCCGTTGCGCACGTCGAGAGACCCCGGTCTCATCGCGATTTCGGCATGCGCGCGCGGGATCACGAAATCGCCTTTGGAAAGCCGCGTCGCGTCGATGACGTCGTCGAACGCAAGAGCGCCGATTTTCCCCGTCGCGCGCAGCGTCGAGGCAACGGAGCCGCCGAACGGCGAGGGTTTGTGCGTAACGGTCTTTGCGAGCAAGCCGATGTCCGGACTGCCGGCATGCATGGTGAGGTCGATGGGCTCTCGAGGCGAGAGACCAAACGTCCCCGATGCGGTTGCGGTGAGATATGGAATCTGAAAGTTCGCCGCGACGAGGCGCCCGCGGCCACCGGCGGCCGTCACCGAGAGCGTGAAACGCCGCACCGGAACCCGATCGATCAAACCGTTCGTGAGCGAGGCGTTGGCGGCGAGCGCGATCGTGCGCACGGGTCCGCGTGCCGTTGCATCGGCGTCGACTCGGCCCAGAATGGGAGCGTTGATGCCCGCGGCCGGTAGCCACGTACCGAGCTCGAAGTCGCGCAGGCTCGCCTTCGCGTCCAAATACGTGCCGTTTCGGATGGCGACGAAGGACGCGCCGCCGGGCACGCGTGCGGTTCCGGCAAGCTCGAGCGACCCGTTCGGGCCGGCCACGAAGCCGTTTGCGCTGACATGCGGACCGGCAGTTCGCCAATTCGCATACGTGCTGCCCAGATCGAAGCGCCGATAGCGCACGCCGGTAAGCGCAATCGTGCCTTGCGTGCTGATACCGCTCGGAGTCTGCGAAAAGGCGGCCGTCAGCGAGCCGCGGCCGGCGAGCGTTTCGGCGACCGGAAAGTAGTCGTTGAAATCGGCCAGATCGAGCCGGCGGCTCGAGAGGGTCATCGACTTCGACGTTTTGCCGACGTCGGCAGCAAAGTGCAAATGCGTCGAGCCGATGACGACGTTGCCGCCGTACGTCACGATGTGCGAGGTGTCGCCGCTGAAGCCGGTTTGCGCGTGGAAGGGCAGCGCGTTGATCGACGCTTCCGGGATCGACACGTTGCCGACGACCGACGGGGACTTTCCCGCTCCGCTCAGGTGCGCATCCGCTTCGATGCGTCCTTCAGGGTACGGCAGGTGAATGCCGAACGTCGCTGCGAGCACCGCGAGATCTGCTTCGCGTACGTTGGCGCTGATGTCGTAATGGGGTGAGCCCGAGCGAATGTCAGTCACCGTTCCGTTCGCGGTGGCGAGACCTCCGCCGACCGATACGGCCGAATGCAGCAGCGCGAGCTTGTTGCCGCCGTTATACGCAAGCGCAACGTTACCGAATACGGATGCCTTCGCGATCTTGCCGCCGTCGAGCAATGCAGACAGATCCGCGCGCGGCGACTCGAGCGTGCCGCCGACGCCGGCCACGGCCTCGACTCTGCCCGCCGTGATCGGAACGCCCATCTTCTCGAAGCTTGCGGCATTGCTTTGAAGGTCCGCGACGACGGCAATTTGCTTGCGCGCCATCTCACCGATCGCGAGCATGCGATCGAGCGCCATGCCGTTGTATTCGGCGCCGTAAACGCCGACGTCGCCGCCGAGATAGTCGAGACCTTTGCCTTTTTGAAGCGCGACTGCATCGGCGTCGAGCGTGCCGCTGATGGCGGGTAAGCGCGGAACGTGCAAGCCGGGCAGCCCGACGAAGCGGGCGGGGCGCACGGAAAACCGATGCGCATCGGCCAGGACGGTACCGGTGCCGTGAGGACGATCGAGCGCGACGGTGATGAAGAGCGACGAATTGCCCGGTCCGTCGATCGAAATCGGCCCCGCGGTGCCCGTACCGTTGCCGGCAACGTTCGCGATTCCGGCTAGACGCTGCGTCTCGTTCGCTCCGTCGATGACGGCGGCGAGGTTCAAATTGCGCCCGGCTCCGCTGACGATTGCCACACCGCGCAAGGGCATGTGCGGCACGACCTGCGCGGCGTACGGAATGCCGTCGGAAGGACCGGAAACCTCGGCTACCAGCGTCGCAACCGGTACCTTTGCCAGCGTCACCGTGCCGCGCGCGCCCAACTGCAGCGGCCCGTAGCGCAGCGCCGAATCCAGTATCGTGACGTTGGTGCCCCGCATCGCAATCAAGCCGTGCGGCCGCATGATGGCCACCTTGCCGTACGAAATCCGCGGGGACGAAAAGGCGGCGAACACGACGGGCTTCGTTGCCGGCCCGACGGCGAGCACGCGTGCGTCGATCCGGCCGCTGACGGGCCGCGATGCAAATGCGGAGCTGACTCCCCGCAGATTCCCGAGCGGTGCAGAGAGCGATGCGCCGACGCGAACGGTCGGCGAAGAGAAGTCGTACACGCCACCCGCTGCGACGAATGGGACGCCGGCGATGGAAGCGGTCATCCGCGGAAACGTCAACGCGTTGTCGGCAATGGCGATCGGCCCGTGCAGGTCCTGCAACGGCTTCTCGAGGGCAGTTGCCGCGATGCCGACGTTCTCCAGGTTGACGCCCCCCACGAGATGACTGCCGATGCCGTAGACGTTCAGACCCCGCAGCTCCCCGGTGCGCACGATTGCGGCGTGTGTCGGCAAAAAGAAGTCCACGAGCTGCGCGATGGGGATCCGGCTCGCGCTCCAATGCTGCGTTTCGCAGCCCGCACGAGCATTGAATCCGCCCCTTCCGAATATCGGATAGCGGCGGTGGTTGACTTCGAGGGCCAGCCCGGCCGTATAGGAGGCCGCTCGCTTCGGCGCGATCGCGCCGTGCACATTCAGATCGACGATGCTCTCGCGCCGGATTTTCGGCGCTGCGCTGAATTCATCGATCATTGCCACGTAGCCGTTGCTGACGTCGACGCGAACGTTCCAAGGCGGAGCCTTTTTCTTGCTCGGCTGCCCGAAGGAAATCGAGCTGACGTTGTACGTGCCGTCGCGATGATGGATCAACGTGACGTGTGGGTCGACGATGTCGATGTACGTGAGGCCGAACTCGCGCGTGCCTCTTATCAGATCGGGGATCGAGTACCCGATGTCGATCGTTTTCGCCGTGAGCAGGGGTTCGCGCGAGGTGCTGTTTTCGATCGTAACGCCGCTCAGCGAGCTGTGCGAAATGCCGATGTGCGACCTCTCGAACGCGATATGGTATCCGTAGGAACCGAGCACACGGTTGAGCAACGGCTGTGTGATTCCGCCGCTGGACAACACAGCCGCTCCCGCCGCCAGCAGCGCGACGATGACAATGGTAACGACGATGCCGACGCGGCGCATCGTCTGTTCATTTCCCAGACGAGGCAAGCTTTACTCAGTTTTAACTGCGCGTTCACGTAGCAGCCGGGCGGCGCGCGAGTCCGGGACGAACCTATGCGTTGGAATGAGCTGTTTGTGGAGAAGCGCTTTGCGCTTCGCCGTTTTTCTCGTGTTGGCGGCATTTGCGGCCGGTGCGTTCCATCGCGGCGCTTCCGCAAACGTACAACTGATTTCAAAGGCCGAACCGGTGCGCGTGCTGACTCTCGGCGATTCGATCACGGCGGGCGTAGCGGCCGGCGGAGGTAAAGCCGAGAACGGCGGCTATCGCGGGACGCTCGGCGAGTTGTTGGCGCAGAACGGCTATCATGCGGTCTTCGTCGGAACGCGCGACGATTATTCAGCGGACATCGAGAACCGCGCGCACGACGGTTGGCCCGGCTATGTCATACGCTCGTTTCCCGCCGATCCGGGTCCCGGACAGTTGTACGGCGCGGTGACGAAGCGGGCACTGCAGCAGACGCACCCGGACATCGTGCTGTTGATGGCCGGAACGAACGATTTGATGCGCCTGGAGCGCCGCGTGCCGGGCTATACGATGGGAAACGTCCT
>Ga0209061_1000884_pt1 | contig 60417 bp, 22 predicted proteins | sample Coa_R1_10_FD_187157 | JGI IMG/M metagenome (GOLD analysis project Ga0209061, IMG submission 187157) | Surface soil microbial communities from Centralia Pennsylvania, which are recovering from an underground coalmine fire - Coalmine... | ecosystem: Environmental > Terrestrial > Soil >... | reverse complement strand
GACCGCGCCGCCGTGCAGCACCAGCGCGTCGGCGACCAGGTTCTGAGCGCCGCTGAGCTGGACCGTCGCCGCCGTCCCCGGGCTCCCGATCCCCGCCTGCTCGATCACCAGGTTGGCGGCCGCGGCGCTGATCGTGAGCGTGGTGGCGGCCTGCAGCGTGGCGGCGCCCACCGACACGTTGCCGGCCGCCGCGCTCAGCGTGGCGGCGCCGGCGTCGGCGCTCAGGCTGGCGCCGGTGAACGTGAGCCCGTTGCCGGCCGAGATCGTCACCTGCCCGCCGGTGGACTCAAGCGTCGTCGGGGCCGCGCCCGCGCCCACCGTCACCGTGCCGGCGGTGGCGGTGAGGCTCAGGGCACCGGCCGCCTTCAGCCCGGCGCCGGTCAGCGTCAGCGAGGCGCTGGGCACGCTCAGGCTGAGCGCACCGCCCGTCGAGCTCAGCTGCGAGCCGGCCACCAGCAGCGAGCCGGCGCCGGTGACGGTGACGGTCAGCTCGCCGCCGGCGCTCAGCGACGAGCCCTGGCTGGAGGCGCCCGCCGGGGTGAAGCCGACCACCGAGATGGCGCCGGGCGCGCTCAGCGACAGCGCCCCGGCCGGCGCGGACAGCGTCGAGCCGGCCACCGTCAGCTGGTGGGCGGCGGTGAGCGTGATCGCGCCGCCGCTCGAGCTCAGCTGCGAGCCGGTGCTGGCGGCTGTGACCGTCAGGTCGGCGCCGGAGCTCAGGCCGATGTCGCCGGCGGCGGTGATCGTCGTGTCGCTGAGGAGCAGCTGGCCGGGCGTGGACAGCGACACCGAGCCCTGGGTGGAGGTGAGCGTGGAGGCGCTCACCGTGAGCGGCCCGCCGGAGTTGATCGTGAGCGCGGCGGAGCCCGCGTCCGGCCCGGCAGCGCCGAAGCTCGAGTCGGAGATCGTGATCGTTCCCGGCGCGCTCAGCGACACGGTCTGTGCGTTGGCGCCGATGTCAAACCCGGTGAACGTGTTGGCGCCCGCCCCGCCCGTGTAGAGCAGCTGGTTGACGTCGTCGGCGATCGTGTAGGTGGAGCCGTCGAGCGTGATCGCGTAGCTCGAGCCGGTGGACTGGCCGCCCAGCGTGTTGTCGCCCGGGGCGCCGGCGAGGTGGAGGGTGTTCTGGCCGCCGGTGCCGGTGATCGTGGTCGGGCCCTGGCCGGCGGTCAGGTACACGTTGTTCTGGCCGCCGCCCAGGATGATCTGGCCCGCCGGCCCGACGATCGTCTCGCCGGTCCCGCCGTAGATGGTGTCGGAGAAGCTGCCGCCGAAAATGACGTCGCCGCTGCCCTGGGCGACGATCGTGGCCGCCCCCGAGCCGGTGTGGTCGATGATGCTGGAGGAGCCGTCGTTGACCGACGCGCACTGGCTGGGCACCCCGCTCGGACAGCTGTCGCCGTAGATCGTGAGCGCCGAGGGCCCGGAGGCGATGATCTGGTCGGACCCGCCGCCGCCGCTCAGCACGGTGGCCGGGTTGTCGCCGGCGTACTGGATGACGTCGCTGCCCGCCGACCCGGTGATGTCCACCGGCACGGTGACGCTGGGGTCGACCACCACCGTCTCCGCGCACGGGCTGGCGCTCGTGCACGCCTGCGTTGACCAGTCGCCGACGATCGCGGAGACGTTGGCGTAGGTCTCGCTGCGTCCGAAGGCGTCCACCTGGATCGTGGCCGCGCACTGGCTGGATGAGGTGCAGCCGCCGCCCACCTGCTTGATCTCGTAGGAGTCGGCGGTGCCCGAGCCGCCGATCCCCCGGTTGGCCGCGCAGTTGCCGCTGCCGTTGCCCCCGCAGTCGCCGCCCACGTTCAGATACAGCGTCTGCGGGCTGCCCGCGGTGGCGTTCCAGTTGAACGCGTCGCCCTGCTGGCCGGCCAAATACACCGGGGTGGGGAGCTGCAGGTAGCCGATCGTGAAGTTGGCCGTCTTGGAGATCGAGAAGAACAGGAAGTTGAGCGTGACGGTGACGCTCAGGGTGACCGGCACCGAGCCGCTGCCCTTGGCGGTGAAGGAGAAGCCCAGCCCCAGCCCGGCCAGCGAGATGCCGAACACGTTGACGCTCACCGAGGCGGAGCCGCTCAGGTTGAGCACGTAGTAGCCGGGGGCGTTCTGGGGCTGGATGAACGCCGACTCGACCAGGATGTGGAAGTTCCCGGACAGGCCGAAGGAGCTGGTGCCGAGCGTGATCCCGCCGTTCAGCGCGACCTCGAAGTTGCCCGCCGCGTCCAGGAAGATCGTCCCGCTCAGCGTGGCCAGCGAGAAGAAGCTGACGTTGGCGTTGGCGGTGAAGTACCAGTTGCCGGGCGCCGAGCCGCCGGGGCCGAAGGGCGCCGGGTCGGCCTGGCCCACCACCACCTCCAGGCCGGCGTTGAAGTTGAGCACGTCGAGGATGCTCACCTGCCCCGAGAGCGCCAGCGTGAAGGAGTCCGGGGCGATCACGTCGGCGCCGATCGTCCGGCTCTCGCCGCTGGTGTTGATCTGCAGCATGCCCGAGGCCTGGAGGCTGAACACGGTCGCGTTGGCGGACGCGCTTACGGCCAGATCGAGCGCGATCCCGTCCGCGTAGACGCTGGCGCCGCCGTTGGCGCTGAAGTTCAGCGGGCCGAGCGAGAAGCTGACGGTGAAGGCCAGCTGCAGGCCGCTGGGGCCGATCGTCACCAGCACCGACCCCTGGCCGCTGGCGAACTGGGCGAAGCTCACCGCCCCGGAGATGTCGAGCAGGAAGCCGGGCGCAATCACGCTGGTGCCGAGCGTCTGGGTCTGGCCGGTGGTGTTGAGGTCCAGCAGCGCGGTGGCGGTGAACGACAGCCCGACGGCGGAGCCGAAGCCGCCGTTCAGCGTCAGGTCGACCTGCGCCACCAGCCCCTGGGCGGTGATCGTGAAGCCGCTGTTGGTGAGATTGAGGCTGCCCAGCGGCCCCAGGCCGATCTGGCCGTTGATCAGGAGGCTCACCGCGCCGGGCTGGATGGTGAAGGCCAGGTTGCCGGTGATCGTGGCCACCCCGGCGATCGCCATCGTGCCGCCCATCTGCAGGCGGAAGCCGCTCTGGATCGTGGTGTCGGTGACCACCAGGTTGCCGGCGGCGTCGGTCTGGAAGCCGCTGAAGCCGTACTGGTTGGTGTTGACCGCGAACGTCTGCACCTCCATCGCGTTCGCGAACGTGTTGATCTCGAGCAGGAAATCGCCGTTCAGCACCACGCCGGGGATGCTCGAGGCGTCCAGCGTCAGGAACACCCGGCCGACCACCCCCACCCCCGGGCTGGTGCCCAGGTAGACGCTCAGGCTGAGCTGGCCGCTGAGCGAGCCCAGATAGGCGATGTTGGTGCCCACGGCGCCGGTCAGCGACAGCACGGCGTTGCCGTTGGGGTCGATCCCGGCCTGGATCTGGATGAACCCGTTGAGCGCGATTACGCCGCCGAGCGTCAGCGTGGCGTTGATCGAGGCGCTGGCGTAGATCTGCCCGCCGGGCGGGGCGTTGGGGTTGGGTTGGCCGTTCAGGCCCGGCGCGGCGGCGTAGATGTCGAGCGTGGTGGGGTCATTGGGGCCGAGCAGCGGCAGGAGCGCGTTGGGCACCGTGAACCGCTGCTCCTGCAGGGTGGTGTTGAACATCACCGTGACCGTGCCGGTGATCGAGAACAGGCTGCCCACGTTGGGGATCCCGATCCCGCCGCCGCGGGAGACGCTCAGGTACCCGGCCACCCCGGGGTTGGTGCCCGGGGTCAGTCCGGTCTGGATGATGATCAGCCCGGTGGCCTTGCCGTAGGTGACCTCCGCCACGCCGGCCCCAAACGACAGCGACGCGGTGGCGTACAGCTCGAGCCCGCCGGGGTTGATCGACAGGTAGAAGCCGCCGGCCAGCGAGACCAGCGGGGTCGAGGTGCCGGGCGGCACGATCGCCGCCGCCCCGCCCAGCTCGACGACGAAGCTGAGCGGCTGCAGGGTGAAGGTCTCGGTCGCGTTGGCGCCGCCCGGCCCCAGCCCCGGGAGGGTCAGGGTCTGCACGTGCACCTGCTGGGTGGTGTTGATCTGCAGCGTCCCGGTGCCGTACAGGTCGATGCCGTAGGGGGCGAGCGCGGAGAAGTTGGTGTTCAGCGTGGCCACGCCCCACAGCTGCGGGGCGCTGCTCAGCCCGCCCGCGGTGTCGAGCTCAAAGAAGCCGGAGGTGGCGCCCACCGTGCCCAGCCCGTAGATCGACATCTGCCCGGAGAAGGTGAGCTTGAACAGCCGGTTGGTGGGGTCGATCTCGAGCTTGACGTCGGCGCTGATCTGCAGCAGCGGCGTGCTCGTGAAGCCAGCCGCGTTGAGGATGATGCCGCCGTCGAGCTCGATGTAGAACGACTGGGCGGGGGCGATCACGGTGAAGCTCTGGCTGGCCGCCGTGCCCTGGTTGCCGGCGCTGTCGGACCACCCGCCGGCGGCGAACGTGGCGGTCACCGCGCCGGGCGAGAAGCCGGTGGCATACAGGAAGCGGAAGGTGTCGGGGCCGATCTGGACGACCGGGTCAGGCCCGGTGAACGCCGTCAGCCCGGCCGCGCCCGGACCGCTCAGCGCCAGCGTCTGGGCGCCGACGCTGGCCGCCTCGACGCTGGCCCCGAGGGTGGGGGTCAGCGTCACGTCCACCCAGGTGCCGCCGGTGGTGATCCGGCAGTCGCTGGCGGTGGTCGAGCAGTCGCTGGGGGCGTCGGCGGCGCCGGCCAGCGTCCCCGCCGTGTTGGCCCAGCTGCCGGGATTGAAGCTGACCGACACCGTGCCGCCGGTGTAGCCGGTGAAGAAGTAGCGGAACTGGTTGGCGCCGCCGGACAGCGCCACCGGCGGCCCGGCCAGCGTCAGCGTGTCGTTGTTGGTGTCGCTCAGCGTCAGCTGGTCGCCGCTGCCCAGCGAGGCGGGGTCGATCGGCTGCCCGCCGATGTCCGGATAGCTGACGTCGACCCAGATCCGCCCGTTCAGCTCGGCCTGGTTGGCGATCCCCCCGGGGACGGGGTCGGCCAGCGTGGCGGTGGGCGCCTCGACCGTCAGCTGCTCGCTTGAGCCCAGGTTGGGAACCCCGGCGCTGTCGGCGAAGGAGCCGGGCAGGAAGGTGACCGTGTAGGTGCCGGCGGCGAGCTGGCCGCTGAAGCCGTAGCGCCACACGTTGCTGGTCCCCTCCTGCACGGGGGGCCCGCTGAGCGCCACCAGCTGGCCGGCGGCGTCGCGGATCTGGAGCTCATCACCGTTGATGCTGGCGGCGTTGATGGTGTCGCCGGCGGCGGGGCTGAAGGCCACCTCGATGTATCCCTGGGCGTTGACGGTGCTCGCGCCGATCACCGGGGTGAGCAGCTGGGCGGTGGCGCCCTGCACGGTGAAGCTCTCGCTGGAGGCCAGGTTGCCCACGGGCGGGCCGCGGGCCGAGGTGGCATACCAGGCGTCGGCGGGGAAGTTGACCGTCACCTGTCCGAGCGTGAAGGCGCCGCTGAGCAGGAAGCGGTAGACGCCGCCGCCCAGATCGATCACCGGGTGGGGGTCGCCGGTGTTCAAGCTCACCCCGGCGGCGCCCGGGCCGGTGAGCGTGAACGCGTTGCCGCCGATCGTGCCGCTCAGCTGCTGGCCGGCGGTGGGGTTGAACTGCACGTCGAGGTAGGTCCGGTCGGCGGGGAAGTCGGCGGCGGTGAGGTTGGCGGGCGCGCTGGCGCCGGCGCCGGTCGGCTGCCCCCGGTAGGCGACGGTGGTGGTCGTGAAGCCGACCTCAAACGTGGAGCTCGTCACGCTGGTGTCGGAGGCGGGCACGGTCACGCTGAGCGGGATCTCAAACTGGCCGTTGCCCAGGCTGATGACCGGCCGGCTGGGGTCGAGCGCCACCTGCCAGCCGCCGTCCTGGCCGGTGTTCTGGTCGGTGAAGCTGAGCGTGCTCGCCTGCAGCGAGCTGGGGTCGATCGTCATCCCGCTGGGCGCGCTCAGCGTGATGAGGGCCGTGGCCGGCTCGACCAGCGGCGCGGTGGCGCCGGCGCTGGCCGCGGCGGGGACGGTGACCGTGACCGACTGGCTGGCGGGGGCGGCGGTGGGGTAGTAGGACCAGCTGTCGGGGATGAACGTGAGGGTGATCGCCCCGCCGCCGCTGGCCGCCGTGCCGGTCAGCCAGAAGCGGTAGGTGAGCGTGCCCTGGCCCTGGGCGACCAGCGTCGGCGGCTGGGAGGTGTCGAGCGCGAGCGTGCCCAGGCCGGGCCCGGAGAGCGTGAACTTGGGGGTCAGGTTGGTGATCGAGGCCTGATCGATCACCCAGCTGGGGTCGCTGGGCTGCGTGAAGACGATGTCGATCCAGTTGCGCTGGTTGAGCGAGTTGATGTCGACGGTGCCGCCCTGGCTGGGGTTGACCAGCGTGGCCGTGGGTCCCTGCACGGTGAACGCGCCCTGGCTCTGCGCGTTGGCGGCGCCGGTGGTGACGTTGCCGGCCGAATCGGTGACGTCGGCGTTCTTCACCGCTCCGGCGTTGATCGTCACCTGCACCGTCCCCGGCTGGAAGCTGACTCCGGCCGGCAGCAGGTAGCGGAACTCGCTCACCCCGGCATCGGACATCGCCTGGGCAAACAGCTGCTGGTTTGAGGTGCCGCTGGGCATCTGCGACGGGCTCAGCACCACCACCTGCGTGACCCCGTCGGCGGCGTAGTGCCAGACGGTGCCGTCGGAGGATTGCTCGAGCGGCATCATCACCACGCCGTTGGGGCCGCTGACGGCCACCAGCGGGATCGCCTGGGTGAGCGTCAGCGGGCCGCTGGCCCCCGCCAGGCCGCTGCCGCTCACGGTGATCCCCGCGCTTTTGCCGCTCGAGACGATGTAGGCGTAGTCCAGGTTGGCGCCGGTCGCCGGCGTGTAGCTGACGTCGATGTAGTGCTGGCTGTAGCTCGAGCTGGGCTGGCCGCCGACGGGCGCCGGCTCGCCGTTGGCGTCGGCGGTGGCGGCGTTGGCCACGTTGACGTCGGCCGAGCCGCCGGCGGGCGCCGGATCCTGCACCGAGCCGCTGGGGGCGGTGGTCACGTTGCTCGGTGGTGGCAGGCTGGCCACCTGGAAGGTGACCGGCTGATCGGAGGCGTTGGCGAAGCCCATCTGCAGCTTGCCGTACAGGGTCAGCAGCCGCACCTGGTCGGGCACGTCGGCCAAGAACAGGACCGTGACGGCGCCGCTGGTCACCTGCGAGAGGTCGACGTACAGGGTGCCGCTGATCGACACGTTGTTGTCGGCGAAGTTCAGCGTTCCGCGGATCAGGAACTTGCCGTCGGTGGAGATCATCACGGTCACCTGCCCGTTGAACAGCGCCTGGGAGGTGAAGATCGAGTAGATGTCGGCCGAGCCGATGATCGTCATCGGCGCGGTGAAGGCGGAGAAGAAGTTCGCCTGACCGCCGGTGGACTGGGCCTGGGCGGCCACCTGCTGCTGCAGCGAGGCCAGCCACTGGGCGGCGGTGAGCTGCGTCGGCGGTCCGAACTCGGGGTTGCGCAGCGCCATCGGGTCGTTGATCGACGGCAGCGTCTTGTAGAACTCGACTCCGGCGGCGAAGTTGTTGATGGCCAGGCCGATCTGCGGGACGATCACGATGCCGCCGGGCACGTTGACGTTGATGAACACGTCCAGCGGTCCGAGCTGGCTGAGGCCGAGGTAGATCGTGAACCCGGCCATCCCGGCGATCGAGAAGCCGCCCTCGAGCCCCAGGTAGAAGATGCGGTGGGCGACGGGCGTGGTGGTGTCGGTGGGGGCGATGATCCCGTAGGCGCTGTTCAGCTCGAGGATTCCGCCGATCAGCCCGGCGTCGATCTGCCCGCCGAACAGGTTGCCCTTGACGGTCACCCCGAGCGACTGCACGGCGATGATCGGGAACTGGCCCTGGGCCAGCAGGCTGGGGTCGATCTCGATCCCCTGCACCACCCCGGAGACGTTCAGCCCGCCCAGCCCCTGGATGCCGTTGACGCTGGCCGACAGGGTGAGGACGAAGTCGGCCGGGTCGGTGGTGATGCCGTGCGGCCAGCTGATGCCGATCGACTGGATCTGGATGGGCAAAAAGCTCGGCCACTGGAAGGCCCCGCCGGAGACCGAGCCGACGCTCAGGCTGACGCCGAACCCTGGCAGCGTCTGGAAGCTGCCGTCGCCCAGGAACTCGAAGTCGCTGGCCGAGCCGCCGATCTGCAGCGAGCCGACCTTGACCACCGCCCCCACCGAGGCGAAGGAGACCAGCGGCTGATCGGGGCCGGCGCCGGTGTTGAGCTGGAAGTTGGTGGCGGTCAGCGTGAGGTAGGAGCCGAGCGTGACCGTCATCTGGTCGACCTGGAATGCGAACGCCGACACCCGTCCGTTGGCGAAGCTGAGGGTGAGGCGCATCGCCTCGGGCGGGATGCCGTTCTGGGCGCTGGCGCCGGGGGCGGGGCTGATCGTGGCCGAGATCGGCTTGCCGGGCAGGAACGTGGCGCCGCCCGAGGCGATGAAGATCGAGCCGTTGAAGCTGACCGAGCTGCCGAAGGTGACCGCGAAGTTCTCCACCCCGACGCGCAGATCCTGGAAGGTGAGGATCGAGCCGAGCGCGATCGGCTTGCTCGGGTCGCTGGCGCTGAGCGCGCCGGTGCCCGAGGGCGCGTTCGCGATGCCGTAGATCAGCTCGGCCTGCCCGAGCGCGAACCCGTCGGCGTAGACCACCAGTCCGGGGATCGTGCTCTGGCCGCTGGTGTAGGGGGCGATCGTGCCGGCCACGTTGAAGCTGGGGAAGCTGACCTGGGCGCTCTGCACCACCACCAGCTGCTGGTGGGGCCCGCCGGCCGGGTCGTAGCCGACCTGCAGGCCCTGGGCGCCGACGTCCACCACCCCCGGCACGCTCACCGCCAGCGAGGCGACGTCGAGGCTGAACCGGCCGGGCAGATTGACGCGGAACTTGCCCGACAGCAGGCCGAGCGCATCCACCTGCAACTCGAAGGAGCCCTGGATGCCGGTCAGCGTGGCCGATATGCCGCTGGCCGACTGTGCGCTCGAGGAGGAGGCGCCGCCGCCGAAGTTCAGCGCCGCCTGCTGGGCACCGAGCGAGATGGTCATGTCGAGCATCCCGTTCTTGAAGCCGAGCTTGCCCACCCCGATCGTCGGCCCCTGGAGGCTGAGCGGGCCGAGCGAGATCGTCTTGGCGGTGGTGGCGGTCCCGGCGGCGGCGCCGGTGATCGTGAACGACTGGCTCTGGGCCTCGTTGGCGGTGCCGGCGGCGGTGAACGCCCCGGCGGCGAAGCTGAGGGTGACGGTGCCGGCCTGGAACAGCGGCGTGGTGCCCTGCGCAGTGGGGGTGCTGCCGGCGGCGGTGGGGTTGGCCAGCAGGTAGCGGTAGGTGACCGAGCTCGCCCCCGGAGCGCTGCCGGAGAGCATCTGGGGGGCGCCGATCAGGGTGGGCGTGCCCGGCCTGAGCGCGTCCAGCCCCGAGCCGCCGAGCGTGAACGGGACGTTGGCGCCCAGGTAGGCCAGCTCGGCCTGCGTGAAGCCGGCGCCGCCGGGGCTCTGGTAGGTGACGTCGATGTATCCGTCGGCGTTCAGCGTGCTCGCGCTGACCGGCTGGGCGGCGGCCGGGCTGGCCAGCACCGCGACCGGCGCAGGCGTCGCGCCGGGCGCGCTCACCAGGTAGAACTGCTGTGCGAAGGCGACGTTGCGGTTGCCGGCCGAGTCGGCGAAGGCGCCGGGCAGAAACTGCACCGAGACCACGCCGGTGGCGTTGGCGGGGAAGTTGTCGATCAGGTAGCGGTAGGTGTTAGCCGGGCAGATGGCGGTGGCGCCCGCGCAGTCGAGCTGGCCGCCCACCGCGGCGGGCGAGCCCTGGATCGTGATCTGGCTCTGGGCCTGGCCGTTGATCGCGATCGTGAACGGCGCCGCGCCGCTGGCGATCGCGCCGGTGTCCAGGCCGACGCCGTTGGGATCGTTGTAGGTGACGTCGATGTACGCCTGGCCGCCGGTCTCGGGCAGGGCGGTGAGCACGCTCCCGGCCGGCGGGTCGGCCAAATCGGCGGTCGGCGCCAGCGGCGCCGGACTCGCGCCGCCGCTCGGGGCCGTCAGCCCGCTCGCCCCCAGCAGCGAGAAGCTGTCAATCGAGAACGACTGCATCTGGAAGCCGTTGACCGGATCGACGGTGAAGGTGGCGCTGCCGCCGATGCCGAACACCGGCTGGCCGGAGACGTTGACGGCCAGGTTCACGTCGCTCAGCGCGAACGTGAGGTCGCCGTTGGGCGCACGGCTGATGGTCAGGTTGCCGCCGATCGTCAGCGTGTCGCCGACCGCGATCTGCACGTTCTGGGCGCTGAGCGAGAAGCCGGGGGCGATGCTGGTCGTGTTGATGCTGACGGCCGACGGGCCGGTGTTGATGTCCAGGGTGGCGGTGCCCTGCACGGTCAGCCCGTTCAGTCCCACGAACTGCAGGTTGCCGCTGGCCGCCAGCGCGTACTGTCCGCTGGCCGCCCCCTCCTGGAAGCTGACGCTGGCCTGGTTGACGAGCACCCCGATCGCGCTCGGGTTCGGCTGCCCGCCCGTCTGGTAGGGGCCGTGGCCGACGAACAGCGTCAGGTCGCTGCCGGTGAAGCTGCCGGCCGAGACGGTGAAGTTGCCGTAGATCTCGACCAGGTTGTCGAGGTTGACGTTCACCGACTCGAGCACCAGCGCGAACTCCGGCGCGGCCGGCATCACGATCGGGATGGCGGTGCCGTCGACGGTGACGGTCTGGTCGACCGCCGCTCCGGTGGTGTTGATCTCCAGGCCCACGGTGGCGCTGGCCGAGGCGCCGCCGGCGGCCACCGAGCCCGAGCCCAGCAGCACCCCGGCGTAGCCGTAGCCGCCGCCGGTGCTGGGCAGCATGATCAGCGCCCCCTGGCCGCCGCTGATCGACCCGATCGCGCTGTTGGAGAAGCTCAGGCCGCTGACCCCGATCTCAATCGTCGGCTGGGCGGCGCCGCCGGCGCTCCCGCCGGGGGTGGCGCTGTCGTACTGGAAGAAGAAGTTGCCGCTCAGCGTGTAGCCGTCGATCGTCACCGACACGCCGTCCGCCTCCACCTGCACGTAGGGCCCGGCCGGCAGCGCGAGGCTGAACGGGGCGCTCGCCCCGGGGGGGCTGAAGCTGTCGCTGATCGCCTGGCCGGTGGTGTTGAACTCCACCGCCAGCGAGCGGGTGCCGATCGAGAAGGAGCCCGGCAGCGTGACCGACGCGCCGCCGCTGACCTCGCCCGCCAACCCGCCGCGCAGCAGCTCGAACGCGCCGGCGGCGCCGCTCACCGACACGCCCGCCCCGCCCACGCCGAACGACAGCGAGCCGTCGCTCAGGCCCAGGCTGACGATCCGCGCGCCCGCCTGGTTGACCGTCTGCTCGAAGGCCACCACCCCGGACAGCGTCTGGCCCAGGAACGACAGCTGCGCCGGGTCGCCGCCGCTGCCCGCCACCAGGCTGAAGTACGGGCCGCGGGGCAGCTCGATGCTCACCGGCTGGATGCCCGCGGGGGTCGCCACCGAGAAGCTCGCCGTCACCGCCTGCGTGGTGTCGGTGCTGAAGGCCAGGCTGATCGGCCCGCTCAACGTCACGCCGGCGGCGCTCAGCTGCGGGCCCAGCGTGAGCGAGGCACCGCTCAGCTGGGCGGCGATCCCGGAGCCGGTGATCAGGATCGCCCCGCTGGGGATGGTGGCGGTGAGGAACGGGGAGCTGCCGTCGCCCAGGCTCAGGGAGAGGCCGCTGAGCGCGAGGTAGAACGCCTCGGGGCTGGTCTGGGTGGCGGGGCTGTAGCCGAAGCTGACGCTGCCGCTCAGGCTCTGCCCGAGCACCCCGAGGGTGACGGCGCTGCCGCCGACCACCAGTCCGGCCGGGATCGGGCCCTGGGCCTGGCCGGTGGTGTTGAGCGAGACCGAGAAGCTGCCCTGCAGGGTCACATCTGGGATCTGGGTGGCGATCGTGGCGCTGAGCGTCCCGTACACCCCGGGATGGGCGGCGTCGGTCGAGATCACCAGCTCGCCGGCGGCGTTTGTGACCGACACGAACGTGCGCTGGCTGGTGCCGAGCGTCAGCGACCCGTCGGCCAGCGTGACGGCGATCGTGCCGGCGGCGTCGGTGATGCTCAGATCGCCGCTCAGCGTCTGGCCGGCCACGGTCAGCTGCGCGCCCTCGAGCGCCACCGCCAGGTAGTCGCCCGCGCCGCCCGTGCTGTTCAGCGTCGCCGAGAACGAGGACACGCTGACCCCGAGCCCCGGCAGCTCGACGGTCAGGCAGCCCGCGCCCTGCCCGGCGGCGCAGCCGATCTGGCCGCTCACCCCGTGCGCGCCGAGCGTGAACTGCGCCGAGCCGCCGCTCAGCGTCACCCAGTCGGTGCTCCCGTTGCCGAGCGTGAGCCCCACGTTCTGCACGCCGATCTCGACCGCGGTGGCACCCGTCGTCTGCGTCCGCTGGAAGGAGAAGGTGCCGCTCAGCGGCTGGCTGCCGAACAGGGTGGCGGTGATGGGGTTGGAGCGGGCGCTCAGGGACCCGTTGGCGAAGCTGAGGTTGATCGGCAGGGCGCTGGGGAAGCTGAGGTCGCCGGGCAGCCCGACCAGGCCGGCGCTGGCCGAGAGCGTGCCGCTCACGCCGGCGCTGGAGACGGTCAGGGTGCCCGTCTGGCCCGAGCTCTGGGTGATCGCCACCCCGAAGGACCCGGGATCCCCAATGAACATGCTCAGGTTGGTGACGGTCAGGGTGACGGTGCCGCCGCCGGCGCTGATCGTCACATCGGCCGTCAGGCTCTGCCCGAGCGCGGTCAGCGTCACGCCGCTGCCGGTGACCGTCACCTGGCCGGGGGTGGTGCCGGGCTCGGGCGTGCCGGTGGTGTTGACCGCCACCGTGAACGGGCCCGTCACCTGCACGCCGGGCACAAGCACCGACACGGTCCCGCTCAGCGTCCCGTAGATCCCGCTGCCCGCGCCGGCGCCACCGCCGGCGCCGAGCACGGTGAAGCTGCCCTGGCCTCCGGTGAGCGTGACCAGGCCGCCGCCCAGGCTCAGGCTCACGCCCGAGGCGCTCAGGGTGTCGGCGGTGGCGGTGTGCTGGAAGGCGAAGTTGCCGGTCAGGCTCTGGCCGTCGACGCTCAGCGTGACCCCGTCGCCCGCCACCTCGGCGTAGGGGCCGGCGGGCAGGTCGAGCGTCAGCGTCTGTGCGCCCACGGTCAGCGTCTGGTTGACCGGCGCGTCCGTCTCGTTGATCTGCAGAGCGAACGTTCCGGTGAAGCTCGCCCCCGGGATCAGCGTGGCCGTGCCGACGGTGCCGCTCAGCGCGCCGGCCAGGCCGCCGGGCAGGACGGCCAGCAGCCCCTGGCCGGCGCTCAACAGCGTCAGGGCGCCGGCGGTGGCCGTGACGCCGCTGGCGCCGAGCACCAGCTGGGGCTGGCCGGTGGCGCTCGTGCTCTGGGCGAGCGTGAACGAGCCGCTCAGGGTGAGCTGGTTGCCGACGCTCAGGGTGAGCGGCCCGCCCGCGGAGGCCAGCTGCAGATACGGGCCGGCGGGGATCTCGGTGGTGCTCGTGCCGACGCTCACCGTGCGCGGGGTGGTGGTGGTGTTGAGCATCAGCTCAAGCCCGCCGCCGAGCGTGACCGGGCCGAGCGCCAGCGAGCTGTCGCTGACGCTCAGCACCCCGGCCAGCCCGCCCCCCGCCAGCACCAGCCCGCCGCTCACGTGCAGGGTGAGCGGGCCGGCGCCGGGCAGGTTGAGCGACAGCTGCCCGTTGGCGAGCGTGGCCTGGACGACGACGCCGCCGTCCACCGTCGCCTGGGTGAGGCTGACGTCGCCGCTCAGCGTCTGGCCGAGCACGGTCAGCCTGACCCCGGTGCCCTCGATCGCCAGCGGATCGGCGCTCAGCTGCAGGCTGAGTGAGCCGATCGCCGCCGGGGCAAAGAAGCCGCCCGCCCCGTCGCCGAGCGCCAGCGCCGGGTCGGACCCGGCGTTGGCCTCGAGCAGATCCGCGCCGCCGGCGCCGTTCAGCGCGCCCAGCGCGAGCGCGGTGGTGTCCGGGGTGCCGGTGCCCAGCGGGCTCCCGGGGGCGAAGCCCTGCCAGCCTCCGCCCGCTCCCCGGCCCAGGTTGAGGTACAGCTCGGGCGGCGCCCCGTTGGCGGCGATCACCACATCGGGCACGCCGTCGCCGTTGACGTCGCCGAGCGCGATCGCCGTGGGCGCCGGCGTGCCGGAGCCGAGCTGGGGCCCCGCCGTGAAGCCGGCCCAGTCATGCAGCACAGTCACCGGTGCGCCCTGCGGATGGGCGCTGATCGCCGAGCCGCCCACCCCGCGCTGGGTGTTCTGGAGTGTCTGGCCGCTGATCCCGCTGTAGGCGATCTGCTCGCTGCCGATCTCGATCACCCCCTGGCTGGGCAGCCCGTTGGTCGACTGCAGGGTGATCGTGGCCGACGATGAGGTGTCGATCGCGTCGGCCAGCGCGGTGGTCAGATCGCCGGCGTTCAGGTACACCTGCGCCGGCGCTCCGCCCACGCCCACGAGCACGTCCGGCAGCCCGTCGCCGTTGACGTCGCCCACCCCGATCGCCGTGGTGTCGATCCCGCTGCCGCCCCCCAGTGATGCGCTCGAGGCGACGAACCCGCCCTGGCTGGGGTCGTACAGGTAGACCTGGTTGGCGCTGCCGTCGTTGGCCACGATCAGGTCGGGGTGGCCATCGCCGGTGAGGTCGGCCAGCGCCAGCGCGGTGGTGTCGGGGGTGGCGCTGCCGGGGCCGATCGCCGTGCCGGCGGCGAACCCCAGCCAGTTGCCCGAGCCGTCGTTGCCCCGGTTCAGGAACAGCTCGGGCGGCCCCCCGTCCACCCCCACCACCACGTCCGGCAGGCCGTTGCCGGTCACGTCGCCGACCGCCACCGAGGTGTTGGCGCTCGTGGCGGCCCCGAACGTCAGGCTCGAGAGGCTGAAGTCGCCCTGGCCGTCGTTGAGGTAGACCTGGTTGGGCGCGTCCCGGTTGATCACGATCAGGTCCGGCGCCGAGCCGCCGGTCAGGTCGGCCAGGGCGAGCGCCACGATGCTGCCGCTCACCCCGGGGAGCGCGATCGGCGCGAGCGTGTTGTAGGGGTCGAGCTGGCCGTCGTTGAGGTACTCCAGCAGCTGCTCGCCGCTGCCGCTTCCCGTGGCCACGATCAGGTCGGGGCGCCCGTCGCCGTTGACGTCCCCCACCGCCAGCGCGGTCACCTGGGTGGCCTGCGGGCCGAACGTCATCGACTCGCTCACCGGCTGGCCGCTGGTGTTGATCTGCAGGGTGAGCGACCCCTGCAGGGTGACCTGCGGCAGCGCCACGGTGACGTTGCCGCTCAGCTGACCGGCCACCCCGGCGCTGTTGAGGATCAGCAGCCCGCTGCCGCCGGCCAGCGTGAGCATGCTCGTGCTGCCGTCGCCGAAGGCGGCGCTCAGATTGCTGGCGGCGATCCGCACCACCGGCTGGTTGGCGGCGTCCACGCCGCTTTCGAACACGAACGTGCCGGACACCGTCTGCCCGTCCACCGTCAGCTGCGCGCCGTCGCCCTCCAGACGCAGGTACGGGCCGCCGGGCAGCTGCAGGCTGATGCTGGTGGCACCCAGCGTGAGCTGCTGGGAGACCGCCGCCGGGGTGGTGTTGAGCTGCAGCGTGAACGACCCCGCGAACGACACCGCGCCGGTGGCGTTGAACGCCACCTGGCCCGAAAGCTGCCCGGCCACGCCCCCGCCGGTGATCAGCAGCGTGCCCGCGCCCGCGCTGAGCGTCACCCCGCCGGCGCTGGTGCCCAGCGTGAGCCCCACCCCGGAGGCGGAGATCGCCACCAGCCGGGTGGGCTGGGCCCCGGGGACGTTGCTCGCCGGCGGCAGGGTGACCTGGCTGAAGGCGAACTCGCCCGTCAGGCTCTGGCCGAGGATGCTCAGCGGGCTCTGGGCGTCGACGCTCACCTGGAAGGCGAACAGGTGTGGCGCCAGCGTCAGCTGGGGGGAGGCTCCGACCTGCTGCGGGACGCCGGTGGTGTTGACCTGGAGGCTGCCGGTGAGGCCGCTCGGGAAGCTGATGCCGGGGACGCTCAGCGTGGAGGGGGTGATGCCGCTCAGCTGGCCGTAGATCCCGCCCGCGGTCATGGTCAGGCTCCCGGAGCCCAGCGACAGCGCGAGCGGGGTGCTGGCGTTGTCGCTCGTCCCCTGCTGGAAGCTGAGCGTCACCGCCGGTCCGCCGGGCGCCGCGTCCGAGCCGAGGCTGATCGTGAAGCTCGAGTTGCTGTAGGCGAAGCCGAGCTCGCCGGTCAGCGACACGCCGGCCACCGCGAGCGTGACGTCCCCGGCCACGCTGTGCGTGCCCGGCTGGATCCCCAGCTGGGTGCTCGTGTCGGTGTTGACCTGGACCTGGATCGAGCTGGCCGTCAGCGTCACCCCGGCCACGCCGACGAGCTGAGCGCTGCCGGTGGCCTTGAGCGCGTAGACCGCCGAGCCGCCGCTGCCCGAGGTGTAGGCCGAGTAGGAGGACACCTCCACGTACAGGCCCTCGGCGGTGGGGTTGGGGGTCAGCGGCGGGGAGCCGTCGAGGAACGCCGGCCCCTGACCGAGGAAGATCGTGAGCTGGCCCGGGGACAGATTCGATCCGCCGTTGCTCCAGTCGATGCTCCCCTCGACCTCGATGAAGTTGCCCAGGCTGAGCGACCCCGAGCCGGCCACGGAGATGAACGGCTTCCCGCCGGTGGCCACCTCGCCGGGGGCGAACACCACCGCGATCGGCTGACCGCCGACCACCACCGTCTGGTCCACCGGCGAGCTTGAGGAGTTGAAGCGCACGGCGGCGGTGGCGTTGGCGTTGAAGCCCCCGGCGCTGGCCTGGATCGTGCCCGAGAAGGTGCCCGCCACCCTGTCGGGCTGGATGATCAGCGCGCCGCTGCCGCCGGTCAGCGCCAGCGGGCTGCCGCCCGCGTCGCTGCCCGAGGTGGGGGTGAGCGTGGCGGCGATGCCGCTCAGGCCGATCTCATCGATCGGCAGCTGCGCCCCCGGGTACAGCGCGCTCCCGCCGCTTCCGGCCTCGACCAGGTCGAGCAGCCCGCTGGGGCTCAGGCCGGCGAGCGCGACCGCCGCCGCCCCGGCGCCGGCGCCCGCCGCCACGCCGGGCTTGAAGCCCTGCCAGCTGGCCGCCGGAGCCGGGCCGGTGTTCTCAAACAGCTGGGCGGGGCCGTTGCTCTCGCCGAGCACGATGTCGGAGACGCCGTCGCCCTGCACCTGGCCGAGGGCGAGCGAGGTGGCGCTGTTGTCGGCCGCACTCAGCGCCAGCGCCGGGCCGAGGCCGTTCCAGGCGGTGCCGGTGAAGCCCTGGTTGAGGTAGACGTCGCTGGCGGCGCCGCTGTTGGCCACGACCACGTCGTTCAGTCCGTCGCCGTTGAGGTCGCTCACCGCCACCGCGGTCGTGTCCGCCGTGCCGGAGCCGATCGCCGTGCCGGCGCCAAAGCCCTTCCAGCTGCCGGTGCTCTGGTCGACCCCCTGGTTGAGGTAGTAGGAGGGCGGGCCGGGGTTGCTGCCCACCACCAGGTCGGGCAGGCCGTCGCCGTTGAGGTCGCCCAGGGCGAGCGAGGTGGTGTCGGTGCCCGCGGCCGGCCCGACGTCGATCGGCGTGCCCGGGCTGGCGTTCCCGTTGACCCGCGAGCCCAGGCCGCTCCAGCTCCCGCCGGCGGCGCCCAGGTTGAGGAACGCCATATCCTGGGCGCCGCTGGCGCCGCCCGCGCCCACCACCAGGTCGGGCAGGCCGTCGCCGTTGAGGTCGCCGATCGCCAGCGCGGTGGCGTACGGCGTGCTCAGGGTGACCGCGGGGGCGCTCGCGAATCCCTGCCAGGCGCCGGCGCTCGTCCCCTGGTTCAGGAACACCTCGGTCTGCCCCGCCTGGCCGCCGGTGGCCAGCACCAGGTCGGGGAGCGGCCCGCCGGACAGCTTGGCCAGCGCCACGGCCACCACCTGCCCGCTGCCGACGGTGATCGGCGTGCTGGCGAAGCCGAGCCAGGCGCCGGAGGAGCTCCGGCCCTGGTTGAGGTACACCTGGGCGCCGTCGCCGGTCCCCACGATCAGGTCCGGAAAGCCGTCGCCGTTGACGTCGGCCACCGCGATCGCCCCCGCGGCGGCGGCGCCGACGGCGGTGGCCGCGGCGGTGAAGCCCGGCTGGCTGGCCTGCTGGAAGGCGAAGCTTCCGGTGAGCGTCGCCGTGCCGATCGTCAGCTGGGCGCCGGACACCGTCACCTGCAGATACGGGCCGCCGGGGACGGTGATCGTGGTGCCGTCGGGGAACTGCTCGGCCACCGGCTGCGAGCCGGTGTTGAGCTGCAGCGTGAAGCTCAGACTGCTCCCCGACGCCGGCCCGAAGCTCGCCCCCCCGGGGAGGCTGAACACCGCCCCGGTCTGCCCCGCCGGCGGGCTTGTGCCGCTGAAGCTGGCCGCCACGCCCGCGTGGTCGATCAGGACGGCGCCGGACAGGCCGTCCGCGGGCGTGATGTCCACGTAGTCGGTGCCTCCGTTGCCCAGCACCAGCCCGAGGTCCGTGAGCTCGAGCTCCACCGCCGTCTCGCTCACCGCGGGCGAGCTGCCGGGGACGGTCGCCGGCTGGAGGCTGATCGCCACCGAGCTGGCGCTCATGCTCACGCCCGCCACCACCAGGCTGACGTTCGACCCGGTGATGCTCAGCGACGTCTGGCCGCCCGCCCGTTCGAATGCCGCGGTCACGGTCCCGTCGAAGGCGACCCCCGGCACGTTCACCGTCACCTGGCCGGACAGGCTGCCGCTCACCCCCTGTGCGCTCGACAGCGACAGCGTGCCCGCCCCCTGGGTGACGGTCAGCAAGCTGCTCGTCCCGTCGCCGAGGCTCAGCGAGACGTTCGACACCGTGGCCAGGATCGCGCCGCTCGAGGCCGTGAAGCTGAGGTTGCCGCTCAGGGTCTGGCCGGCCACGGTCAGGCTGACGCCGCTGCCCACCAGCTCAAACCACGGGCCGGCCGGGGTGTTGGGCGCCGCGCCCGGGGGCGTGGCGGCGATCGCAAGCTGGGTCGGGGTGGGCTGGCCGGGATCCTGGTAGGTGGCGCTCACCGCCGTGCCGGTGGTGTTCATCTTGAGGCTGAGCCCGCCGCTCAGCGAGACGCCGGGAAGCCCGCCGAGCACCACCTCGGCGCTGAGCTGGCCGGCGATCCCGATCGTCTTCGGCCCGCTGGTGGCGGTGCCCTGCAGCGAGTCGAGCAGCAGCAGTTCGCCGCTCAGGTCGCTCAGCTGCAGGAAGTTCACCGCGCCGTCGCCGATCCCGAGCTGGCCGTCGGCCAGCGTGAGCTCGATCGCCCGCGGGTCGTCGGCGTTTCCGGGGATCCCGTCCGGCCCCGGTCCGGTGGTGACCTGGCGCAGGGTGACGTCTGCGCTCAGCGTCTGCCCGGCCACCGTCAGCCGGGCATCGGTGGCGCTGAGGGTGAACGACGGTCCGGCGGGCAGGTCGATCGACACCGCGCTCTGGCCGACGGTCATCGTGTCGTTGACCGCCGCCGCGCCGGTGTTGACCGCCGCCGTGAAGCTGCCGGTGAGGCCAACCGCGCCGCCGGTGAGGTCGCTGCTCAGGGTGAGCGAGGCGCTCAGGGTGCCCGCCAGCGAGCCGCTGCTGAGCAGCAGCAGCCCGGACAGGCCGCTGACCTGAAGCGCCCCGCCACCCAGGGCGAGCGATCCGTCGCTCAGGCCGACGCTCACCACCGGGGCGCCGCTCGCGTCCACCGCGGCGTCGATGGCCAGGTTGCCGGTGATCGGCTGGCCGAGGATGGTGAGCGTGGCCCCGCTTGCCTCCAGCAGCAGGAACGGCCCGGCGGGCAGCCCGTCGGCGGCCTGGGCGCTCGTGTTGACCTCCAGGGCGAAGCTGCCGCCGAGCGCCACCCCGGGCACGTTGCCCACCGCCAGCGCCACGGAGATCGAGCCGCTCAGTCCCTGTGCGCCGAGCTGGAACTGCGCCGGACCCGGGAGCTGGGTGACGCTCAGCACCGGCGCGGCGGCGGTACCGCCGAACGCCGCCTGCAGGTTGGCGAGGGTCAGCGTCAGCGACCGCCCGGCCGCCTGGCTGAGGGTGACATCGGCGCTGAGCGCCTGGCCGAGGACGTCCAGCTGCACGCCGGTGCCGGCGAGCTGCAGCGAGGGGCCGCCGGGAACGTTCACCGTCACCGGGGTCTGGCCGACGGTGACCGTGTCCTGCACGGGCGCGGCACCGGTGTTGACCTGCACCGACAGGGAGCCGGTCAGCGCCACCCCGGGCACGTTCAGGGCCACCGTCCCGCTCAGCGCACCGGCCAGGCCGCTCGGCTCCGCCAGCAGCGCGCCGGCGGCGCCGGTGACCGTGAGCAGCGACCCGCCGAGGCTGAGCGACCCGTCGCTCACCGCCAGCTCGAGCAGGGGTCCGCCGCCGGCCGCCACCCCCTGCTGCACGAGCAGGTTGCCGGTCAGGGTCTGGCCGCCGACGGTGAGCTGCGCGCCGGTGGCCTGGAAGGCGACGTAGGGGCCGGCGGGCAGGCTCAGGTTGACCGTCTGCGCGCCGATCGTGAAGGTCTGCGCGACGGGGGCGCTGGTGCTGTTGATGGCCAGCTGGAAGGCGCCGCTGACCGGGGTCTGCCCGCCCACGCTCAGCGTCACCGTGCCGGCCAGCGACCCGGCCACGCCGGTCCCACCCAGCAGCAGCGCGCCCTGGCCGGCGCTCAGCGAGATGCCCGCGCTGGCGGTGCCGAGGCTCAGCGACACGTCGCTGGCGGCGATCGCCGCCGTGGTGCCACCGCCGGCCAGGTCCGCGGCCTGAACGGAGAAGCTGCCCGCCAGCGTCTGGCCGAGCACCTGCAGGGTGCTGTCGGTGGCGGCGATGGCCACATACGGACCGGCCGGCACGTCGATCGGCACCGTCTGGCCGCCCACGCTGGCCGAGACGCTCACCGGAGCGCTGCCGGTGTTGACGGTGAGCGCGAAACCGCTGCCGAAGCTCACACCGGGAACGCTCGCGCTCAGGCTTCCGGAGACGGTCCCGGCCAGGCCGCCGGCGCCGAGCACGAGCGTGCCCGTGCCGCCGCTCAGCCCCAGCGCCCCCGCGCCGAGCGCCAGGCTCACGTCGCTGGCGGCGATCACCAGCTGCCCACCCGCACTCGAGAAGCCGAAGTTCCCGCTCAGCGTCTGGCCCAGGACCGTCAGCTGGCCGCCCTGAAGCTCGACCGAGGCGACGTTGGCGGTGCTGGCGAACTGCACCGGCACCCCGGGCTGGGTTGAGCCGGGGATGGCGATCGTCTCGTCGATCTGCTGGCCGGTGTCGTTGAACAGGACGCTCACCGTTCCGGTCAGGGTGATGCCTGACACCCCCAGGACGGTGGCCGTGCCGGTGGCTGACAGCGCGTATGCGGTGGGCGAGCCGGGGATCTCGATCAGCCCGAGCTGCGCGTTGGTGATCAGGATTCCGGTGGCCAGCGGGTTGAGGGCGCCGTCGGCCAGCGTCGGCGGCCCCTGACCGAGGAACACCTCGAGCCCGCTGCCGGCGAAGCTGCTGGCGCCGCTCAGGTTCGGGTCGCTGGCGAAGCTGACGTTGCCCACGACGGTCACGAAGTTGGCGATGTTGAGCGTCAGCTGGCTGAGCGAGAGCTGGAAGACCTCGGCGCTTCCGAGCTGGATCTGGATCGGCGTCCCGTCGACGGTGACCGTCTGGTCGACCGGGCCGCCGGTGGTGTTGACGCTCAGCACCACCTGGGCTCCGCCGCTGACGTTGCCGATCGCCGCCGCCGCCTGGCCCGACAGCACTCCGGCCAGCCCGCCGGCGGCGACGATCAGCGCCCCCTGGGCGTCGGTGACGCCGATCTGCCCGTCGGCGGCGTTCCCGTCCCCGGCGGTGAAGCTCACACCGGCGGCGGCGATCACGGTGGTGGTGCCCTGCTGGCTGAACAGGAAGCTCCCGGTGAGGGGCGGGTTGGCGCCCAGCGTGAGCGTCAGCTCGGCGGCCGCCACGCTCACGTACGGCCCCGCCGGCAGCGAGACGGTGTGGCTCTGGCCGGCGATCGTGAACGACTGCGTGACCGCCGCGGCCAGCGTGCTCAGCTCGAGCGTGAACGTACCGGCGCTGGCGCTGGCGCCGGGGAGGTTGAGGGTGACGCCGCTCAGCGTGGCGTATCCGGCCAGGCCCGCGGAGCTGATCAGGATCGCGCCGTTGCCGCCGGCCACGGTGAGGACCGAGCCGATGCTCAGCAGCGGCGGCGGCGCGGATCCGGTCTGGGCGCTGAAGCCGACCAGCAGGGCGGGCGCGCCGGCGGCGGTGCTGGTCAGCGAGAGGCTGAAGTCCCCGGCGATCGGCTGCCCGGCCACGGTCAGCGTGGCGTCGGTGGCCTGCAGCGCCAGCGGGGTGGCGGCCCCGGCGTGGGTGTCGAGGCTGACGGTCAGGTTCCCGGCCAGGCTGACGTTGGGCGCGGCGAAGCTGGCCGCGCCGCTGAAGCTGCCGGCGGCGCCGCCGGAGTCGAGCGTGAGCGTGATCTGGGCGCCGCCGACCGTGAGCAGACCACCGGCGACCGACAACGAGCCGCCGCTGAGGGTGAGCGTGGTCGCGCCCGCGCCGGAGGCGATGGTCAGGTTCCCGCTCAGCGTCTGGCCCTCGACCGTGATCGTGGCGGCGGTGGCCGCCAGCTGGAGGTAGGCGCCGCCGGAGGACCCGGCGGCGGGCAGGTTCAGCGTCACCGTCTGCCCGTCGAGGCTGAAGGTGTCGGCGACGGCGGCGCCGGTGGTGTTCAGCTCCAGCGACAGGGCGGCGCTCAGCGAGACGCCGGGCACGGCGAGCGCGACCTGGCCACTGAGGCTGGCGGCGAGCCCGGCGGCGGAGACCTCCAGCGCGCCGCTGCCGTCGCTCAGCGTGACCAGGCCCCCGCCGAACGAGGTAGTGGCACCGCTCACGGCCACGGCCAGGAGCGGGCCACCGGCTCCCTGGCTGGCCTGGAGCAGCAGGTTGGCGCTCAGGCTCTGGCCGCCGACGGTGATCGCGGCGCCGTCCGCCTGGGCGGCCAGAAACGGTCCCGACGGCTCGCCCGCCGCCGGCTCAGAGCCGGTGTTGACGGCGATCTGCACCGTGGGCAGGGTGATCGCGGAGGGGAGCGCCGAGCTCTGCACCGCGGCGCTCAGCGAGCCGGCGATCCCGTCGGCGGAGACGACGAGGCTGCCCTGGCCGTTGTCGAGCGTGAGGTAGCTGCCGAGGCTCAGGGCGGCGTTGCTGAGTTCGAGCGTGGTGGTGCTGGCGCCGGCCGAGCTCGACTGGGTGAGGGTGACGTCGCCGCTCAGCGTCTGACCGCCGACGGTGAGGGTGGCGCCGGTGGCGGCGAGGGCGAGGTAGGGGCCGGCGGGCAGCGCGCCGGCCGGCTGCGAGGTGGTGTTGATCTGCAGGGCGAAGGTGCCGGCCAGGCTGGCCCCGGGCAGGGTGAGCGCGACGTCGCCGGCCAGGCTGCCGGCGATGCCGGCGCCGGAGAGGGCGAGCGTGCCGCTGCCGTTGGTGAGCTGGGCGAACGGGGGGCCGCGCGAGCTCACGTTGCCGTTCCCGTCCGAAAGCGAGATCTGCGCGTTGGCCAGGCTGAGCGCCAGCGTCCCGCCGCTGTCGCTCAGCGACACCAGATCGCCGGTGAGCGTCTGGCCCAGCGCGCTGAACTTCAGCCCCAGGCCGCTGGCGGAGAAGAACGGGGCGGTGGCGCTGGTCGCACCCTGGCTGATGTCGAGGGGCAGGGAGGTGCCGCTGCCCGCCAGCGCGATCGTCTGGTTGATCGCGTTCGGGAAGGTGTTGAGCTGGATCCGTCCGGTGCCGGACACGCTCACCCCTCCGGCGCCCACCAGCTGCACGCTGCCGCTGGCGTCGAGCGCATAGTTGGTGCCGTCGGTGTAGAGCGCCACCGTGGCGCCGGTCAGCTCCAGGCCCAGCGCGAGCGGGTTGGGGTCGCCGTTGGCCAGCTGGGCCGGACCGTCGCCCAGGAACACGGTCAGCCCGGTGCCGGCGAACTCGCTGTTGCCGGCGCCGAGCGCGGTCAGCGCCGCGCTGCCGGAGACGGTGATCAGGTTGTCGATGTTGAGCGACAGGTTGGAGACGGCGAGGCTGAACAGCGTGCCCTGCTGGGCGCCGAAGTCGACGGTCAACGGCTGGCCGTCCACCATCACGGTCTGGTTGACCGCGCCGCCGGTGGTGTTGATCTGGAGCACCACGTGGCCGGCGGCGCTGACGCCGGGGGCCCCGGCGGCGGCATCACCGGAGATGTAGCCGGCCACGCCCGCTGAGGTGATCACCAGCACCCCCTGGCCGTCGGTGAACGTGGGGGTGGAGTTGGAGCCGATCCACACCGAGACGCCGCTCACCGCGGCCACATCGGTGGTGGCGTTGTCCTGCGTCTGCTGCTGGAAGGCGAACGTGCCGGCGAGCGCGCCGGCGCTGCCCACCGAGGTCTGCGGCAGCGTGACCGCCACCTGCACGTACGGCCCCGCCGGCAGCGCCGTGCCGGAGACGTTGACCGGCTCGGACCGCGTGTTGAGCTCGACCGAGCCGCCCAGGGTGAGCGGCGTGCTGGTGAGCGACGGGACGCTCACGCTGATCGTCGGCGCGGCCAGCACGGCGGCGCTGCCCGCCGCCGACAGCTGGAAGGTTCCGGCGGCGTCGGCGGTCTGCACGCAGAAGGCACCCGCGGGGCAGCTGCCGATCGCGAAGGCGACGTTGGCGGCCGTCACGGTCACCACGCCGCCGCTGTCGGTGAGCGTGAAATCGCCGCTCAGCGTCTGGCCGGCGACGGCCAGGCTGACGCCGGTGCCGGTGGCCGTGAACGACCCGGGCGCGATCGCGCTCTGTCCGGGTGGGGTGGCCGCGCTGCTGCCCGTGTTCACCGCGAAGCTGAGCGCACCGCTCAGCGACACCGGCGCGAAGGCCGCCGGCAGGCTGACGCTGGCCTGGCCCCCGAGCGCGAACGTGCCGTCGGGGTTGATCTGCGCGGCGGCGGTCAGCGTCTGCGGGTTCGAACCGGTGGTGGTGGCGCTGATGGCGGCATCGAGCGTCTGGTTGGCGAGCGAGAAGCTCAGCGTCCCCGATAGCGAGACGAAGCCGGTCAGCGCGAGCGTGCCGGCTCCGGCCACCGACCAGCTCGGGCCACCCGAGGTGTCATCGAAGCTGAGCGTCAGACCCGGGGGCGAGGTGCTGAGCGCCAACCCGGGCACCCCCACCAGCTGACCGTCGCCGCTCACCGTCCCCTTGGCACCGCCGCCGCTGCCCCCGGTGAGTGTGAACGAGCCGGCCACGTTCGTCAGCTGCAGCGCCGCGGCGCCGGCGCCCAGCTGCGCGGAGACCCCGCTGGCGCTGACCGACAGCTGGCCCGCGCCGGCGCTGACCAGGAAGTTCCCCTGCAGCGTCTCACCGCTGCCGACGCTCAGCGCCGCCTGACCCTGGGCCTGCATCCAGGTGCCGGTGACCCCCGCGGGTTGGGCGAAGCCGATGACGATCGATCCGGTGCCGGTGGACACCGTCACCGGTGAGGCGGACAGATCGCCCATCGAGTCGTACTCGACCTGCCAGCCGGCGCCGCTGAGGCTGGCCGGGCCGGCACCGCTGAGGCTGGCGTTGCCCGTGGCCAGGAGGGCGAACGTCGGCGCCGGCGGGGAGCTGACGTCCAGGTTGCGGGCCACTAGGCCGAGCGAGCCGTCGCTGATCGCCAGCGTGGGGGCGCCCGAGCCGCCCGTCAGCTGCGCGCTGGCCGAGGCCGCCCCCAGGTTGAGCTGGGTGGTGGTTCCGTCATCGTGGGCCCACACCGCCAGCGAGCCGACGGCCAGGCTGAGCTGGCTGCCGACGGTGATGGAGATCGCGGGCGCCGTCGCGGTGTTGGTGCCGGTGGTTCCGGTGTTGGTGGTGGTGGTGCCGGTGGTGCCTGTGTTGGTGGTGCCGGTGCCGGTGCCGGTCCCGGTGGTGCCGGTGGTCCCGGTGCCGGGCGGGGCGATTGTGAGCGTGAAGATGCCCTGCCCGAGCGGCTGGCCGCTCAGCGAGTACTGGCCGTTGATCGGCCCGAGGGTGGCGTTGAGGTCGCCCGCCGCCACCCCCCCGCCGCCGGCGCTGATGGCGATCGTCCCGGTGTAGTCGCCGCCGCTGACGCTCAAATTCTCGAAGGTCAGCGTCGGCGTGGTCAGCTCGATCACGCCGCCCAGCCGCAGATCGTTACCGGGAGTGACGACGTGGGTGCCGCCCAGATACTGCGTCGCCTGGGAGGCGATCCAGCTCAGGATGTCCTCCACCCCGGAGGCCGCCGTGTACAGGCTGAAGTGCGGAAGCCCGGCGGTGAGCTCTCCGGTGGCGGGGTCATAGCTTGAGGCGATCGGCTGTGGCCCCGCCGTCGGGTCGACGTAGTAGATCTGCGACCCCGGCGCCGCGCCGGCGATCGTCAGCTGCGGCGGGGAGTTGAACAGCTCGATGCGGGCGCCGGTGGTGGCGTTGATCGCGCTCAGCTGGTACCCGAGCGAGCTTCCCAGGCCCGGGAGCTCGACCGTGGTGGGGGTGATCGATACGTACGCGTCGGCGGGCAGGCTGCCGGGCGCGAATGTCAGCGTCGCCGCACCGGAGGTGAGCGTGCCGCCCGCGGTGGCGGAGATCAGGGTTGCGCCGGCGGGGGCGGTGTTGAGGGCTCCGCTGGCGGGGGCGGTGTTCAGAGTTGCGCTAGCGGGAGCGGTGTTCAGGGTTGCGCCGGCGGGCGGGGGACCACGGCCGCTGCCGGGCGTGGCGGCGGGATCCATCGGCGTCGGGTCGATGCCGGTCAGGTTGCTCGCGCCGTCCGAGGGCGGAGGGGTCAGTCCATCCACGCCAGCGGCGCTCGCGCCGCCGCCCCCGCCCGGCGTGCCGGCACCCGCCACCCCGGTGGGGGCGGCGGCACCGAGGTCACTCACCGTTCCCGCCGCGCCGGAGGCGAATGGGGCCGGTGCCGGATTCGACTGCGCCGCGAGGCTGGCCGGGAGGGTGGCGGCGGGTGGCGACAGGAGTGCGAAGGTCGCCGCCGAAGTGGCGGCGGCCGCGGTCACCGTCGAGCTGGTGACGGGGACCTCCACGCTGCTGGTCACGGCCATCTGGCTCACGCTCGCCGCCATCGGACTGACGCTCGGCGCCGCCAGGCCGGCGATGGCCGTGGTCACGTAGGCGCTCAGCGTCTGGCTGGTGACGCTCGTGGTCTGGACAACCACCTGGCTGGACGGGCCCATCGGCGCCGTCGCCGTCGGCGCGCTGATCATCTGCGTCGAACCGCCGCCGGTGGTGGGCGTGGCGGTGGTGGTGGGCGTGGTGGTGGCGGTGGTGGTGGTCGCCGTGGCGGCGGTGCTCGCAGCGGTCGTGGTGGTGGGCGTGGTCGCCGTGGTGGGGGGCGTATTCGCCGTGGTGGCGGGCATGGTCACCGTGGTGGCGGCGCTCGCGGCGGTCGTGGTCGCGGCGGCGGACCCGCTCCCGGCAGCTCCGGACGGGGTCGCCGCCGCGGTCTCGGCCGTCACGGTCGAGGTGGGGGGCGTGGCGTCCGAGGTCGAGGCGGGCGTGGCGTCTGGGGTCGAGGACGCGGCGGCCGAGGAGGGGGGCGGCGTCTCCGCCGCGGGTGCCGGGTCAGAGGCCGCGGGTGCCGGGTCAGAGGCCGCGGGTGCCGGGTCAGAGGCCGAAGCGGCGGTGGGTGCCTGTGAGGCGGAAGCCACCGGGGCCGCGCTGGCCACCCGAGCCGTGGGTGAAGCACTAGCCATGTCAGCCGTCGCATGCGTCCGAGTTCCCGGACCGCCCTGCGAGCTGTGCGCGCGCGCTCCGGCCCCCGCCGGGGCCGCGGCCACCGTCCCGGCAGCCGGACGAGCGCCGACCGGGGCCGCCGCGGCCACGGGACGGGCCACCGGCGGCGGCGTGCCCACCGCCTGTGCCACCGGCGCCTGCGGGATCGGCGCCGCCACCGGCCGCTGCGTGGCCGGCATCGGCGGGAGCGGCCCGGTTCCGCTCGTCACCACCGGCGCCTTGGCCAGAGCCCGGGACTGGGCGCTGGACGAACTCGAGGTGTGGCGTCCCGCGGCGGGCAGGCCGTAGGAGCTGGAGAGCACGGGGATGGGCACGGCCACGCCGTGGCGGCCCAGCCGCCCCACCCGCCGCATGCGCATCACCCGCACCAGCCGAGTCCCTCGCCGCACGAGCGTTCGCCGCACGACGCGGTTGGCTGCCGGCGCAGTCGGCGCCGACGTCGAGGCGGCCGGCGACGCCGCCGCCACGGAGGCCGGAATCGCCGGCGGCCGCTGCAGGGCCGGGATGGCCAGCCGCGGGAAGCTGGCCTGGGGGATCTCCAGCGCCGGCAGCGCGACCGGCACGGCGGGCGGGTTGAGGGCCGCACGCACCGACGCGGCGATCAGGCTCGAGTACGGCGCCGCGATCGCGATCAACCCCAGCACGGCGAACCAGAAGCGCTGCCGCCGGGTTCCTAGCCCGCTCAGCCCGAACCCGCCGCGCTCGCCCAGCGAGGAGCCGGCGGTGCGCATGCCCAAGCCTGTGCCGAGAGCGCGCAGTCCGCCGGCGCCCGACGCGCTGGTCGCACCAGGCGCGCTGGTGGGGCCCGGGGCCAGAGCGTCAGCGCCCAAGCCGCCAGCGCCCCGGGCGAACCCGGCGCCGAGCGCCCCCGCCCACGCGGGCGCTTGCCCCCTTAGCCATCCTTGCCTGAACACTCGAATATCAGCGCTCCGAAGAGCTTGCGTTGATCCTTGGGTTGATGCTCTTTTCCTAATGTCACGACGGCCGGGCGCGAGGCCCTGCCATCCCCCATGCCCCCAAATTCGGTCCTTTGAGTGCTGCGAGCCGCAGGGTTCCACACCGGAGCGCTCCCGTCAAGCGGCGAAGGCGATTCTTTAGGTCAATTCGCAGACATGGACATATGTCGTAGCCAGCAGATCGGCTGCGTCAGGCGGCTGCGCGAGCTGCAGGTGTGATCCGTCCGCGGGCTCCGTTTCGGCGGCTCACCCGCCCGCGGCGGCGCGACACTCGGCGGCTCACCCTCCTGCGGCGCCGCGACACTCGGCGGCTCACCCGCCTGCGGCGCCGCGAGACTCGGCGGCTCACCCGCCTGCGGCGCCGACCGCGGGCGGACCGTGCCGTTGTGCAGCTCAACCACGAGCGGTGCCGAGCCCGCAGCGCGGCGCGTGCCATTCGGCGGCTCATTTAGCGGCCCGGCGCGCAAGCTGGCCAACATTTAGCGGCCCGGCGCGCAAGCTGGCCAACAAACCCCCTGCCCCGGGGACGGGGTGTGGCGTAGAACTCGCGGTTTCCGCAAGCCAGCCAACACACGTCCCTCGGCGGAGGGGGGTCTGGCGCAAAACTCGCGGGTTGGAAGGGCAGTCCGCGCCTGCGGAGCCACAAGGCCGGGGCGGGCCGGCTCCCCGCATCCAAAACCGATCGACTCCTGCGCCCCAACCAGGGCCGCGTGGACGGGCAGCTCAGAAGGCGCCGCGTTCCTTGGGTCCGAACCCCAACCAGGGGCGCGCGGGGACGGGGATGTCCCGGACAGTCGTACACAGCATCATCCCGTTACGCCAGGGCCGCGCCGAAACGCGGATGTCTCACGCCCAGGGCAGCGGAGGCGAGGGTTGGCGGGAGACGCCCTCGTGCAGCGCCGCCTCAAGCCAGGGGTTTCGCCGCGGTGGCTCGGGAGCCGGCGGGGGAGCGGTATCACGCATGAAGCGCTCGAGCGCGGCCACCAACGCCGCCGCCTCCTCGGGCGAGGCGTCCGGGGCGAGGAGCCTGAGCTTCGGTCGGCGGTTCACCGGAGCCCCGACGAGCAGCGAACTCGTGTCCGGCCCCGGTGCCGGCCACTGCGCCGGAAACCAGCGCAACCGGGCGGCAGGGCATGCGCCACCGGAGGGCGGAGCGGGCACGGCCGGCCCTCCCGGAGCGCCCACGGCTGGCCCTCCCGGAGCGCCCACGGCCGGCCCTCCCGGAGCGCGGGCGGCTGGCCCTCCCGGCACAGGGGCGGCAGCACCACCTCCGCCCCGCGGCTCACCACCTCCGCCCGAGGCCTAAGCGCCTCCAGCGCCGGGCTCACCGCCTCCGCCGGCGACAGCACCACCTCCGCCTGAGGCCCAACCGCCTCCAGCGCCGGCCTCACCGCCTCCGCCGGCGACAGCACCGCCTCCTCCCCCGGCAGCAGCACCACCGGCCCGGGATCTCCCCGGCGAGCACGTCTCAGTCGAGCCTGCCCTTGGAGCATGGACCGGCGAACTACAGCGGAATGTTGCCGTGCTTGCGCCTGGGTCCGGCCACCCGCTTGTTCTGCAGCGTCTCCAGGGCGGTGATCAGCTTTGGCCGCGTCTCGTGCGGGATGATCACGTCGTCGATGTAGCCGCGCTCGGCCGCCACGTAGGGGTTGGCGAAATGCGCCCGATAGTCGTTGATCAGCTTCTGGCGCCGCTCCTCCGGGGTGGGCGAGGAGGCGATGTCGCGCCGATAGATGATGTTGACCGCGCCCTCGGGACCCATCACTGCCACCTCGGCGGTCGGCCAGGCGAAGTTGAAGTCGGCGAGCATGTGCTTTGACGCCATGACGTCGTAGGCACCGCCGTAGGCCTTGCGGGTGATCACGGTGATCTTCGGCACCGTCGCCTCCGTGTAGGCATACAGCAGCTTGGCGCCGTGGCGGATGATGCCGCCCCATTCCTGCGCGGTTCCCGGGAGGAATCCCGGCACGTCGCAGAAGGTGATGAGCGGGATGTTGAACGCGTCGCAGGTGCGCACGAAGCGGGCCGCCTTGACCGAGGAGTCGATGTCGAGCACGCCGGCGAGCTGGCTGGGCTGGTTGCCCACCACGCCGACCGAGTAGCCGTTGAGCCGTGCGAACCCGCAGACGATGTTGGTCGCGTAGCGCTCGTGGACCTCGAAGAACTCGCCGTCGTCGACCACCAGGCGGACGACGTCGCGCATGTCGTAGGGCTTGTTCGGATTGTCGGGGACGACGTGATCGAGCTCCTCGTCCTGTCGCAGCGGGTCATCCGTCGGCTGCACGCGGGGCGGCGTCTCGAGGTTGTTCTGCGGCAGGAAGGAGAGCAGATAGCGGGTGTCCTCCAGACACTGATCCTCGTCGTCGCAGGCGAAGTGGGCGACGCCCGACTTGGTGTTGTGGGTCATCGCGCCGCCGAGTGACTCGAAGTCGACCTCCTCGCCGGTCACGGCCTTGATCACGTCGGGACCGGTGATGAACATGTGCGATGTCTCTCTGACCATGAAGATGAAGTCGGTCATGGCCGGGCTGTAGACGGCACCGCCCGCGCATGGGCCCATGATCAGGCTTATCTGCGGGACAACCCCGCTGCACATGACGTTGCGCACGAACACGTCGCCGTAGGCGCCGAGCGACACCACCCCCTCCTGGATCCGCGCGCCGCCCGAGTCGTTGATGCCGATCACCGGACAGCCGATCTTGGCCGCCAGATCCATGATCTTGACCATCTTCTCCCCCATCACCTCGCCCAGCGACCCGCCGAACACGGTGAAGTCCTGGCTGAACACGCACACCCGTCGGCCGTCGATCGTCCCGTGGCCGGTGACCACGGCGTCGCCGTAGGGGCGGTTCTTCTGCATCTCGAACTCGTGCGTGCGGTGACGCACGAACGTGTCGAGCTCCTGGAAGGAGCCCGGGTCGAGCAGCTTCTCGATTCGCTCTCGCGCGGTGTATTTGCCGCGCTCGTGCTGCTTCTCGACCGCCTGCTGTGAGCCGGCGTGAATCGCCTCGTAACGCAGCTCCTGGAGCTGCTCGAGCTTCTCCTGGAATGTCTCTGGGGCCGTGTCGCGCATGGGCGGGCGAGTCTACGCAAGGACGCATCGCACCGCGCTCCCGCCCGCACCCGCGCTCCGCCCGCCACCGCGTGCGACGCCCATACCCCACAACGCCCATACCCCACCACGCCCATACCGCACAACGTCCACGGGGCAAGGCACCCACGCCGCCAATGCCCGGGCGGCGACGCGCGCTGCCTGACTCCGGCGCTACGCGAGGGCGCGCCGGGCCCGCGCCCCACCGGAGCCCACAACCGCACTCGGCCTCGACAGCGCGAGCACACCTCCCGTGGCGTTTCGGGCCAGCACGCGGACACGAAGCCGATGTCCCACATCCGCCCAACCGAGCCGGTACCGGACGCCCGTGGCGCGCGGGATCGCGCGGCAGCGCCGGCCGGCCCGGTTGCACCGCAGCCACTGGTAGGAGAACGCGGCGAGCGCGTGGCTCCAGCGGCCATGACCCGCCCGCAGCACACCACCCCGGACGGCACGCCCGAAGATCCCGGGCGCCCGCAGCAGGCGAGGCCGAGGCGCCAGCGCGCCGGCGGTCCCCACAAACGCGTCACCGGGCTGGTCCACGGCGACGCACTCACTGACGCTCGGGCACTGCACCGCGGCAAGCGGAGCATCCGAGATGCGGCGCGCCGTCCAGGCTCGGCGGCTGTGCGGGTCACCCTCCAGCGCCCGTCCCGAGAGGTCAAGCGCCACGCAGTCGGTCCCGCTGCGGCAGGCGAGGGCATCCAGCTCGTGACCGGGGTCTATCGCCAGCGCCGAGGCCCGACCCGGTGCCCGCGGGTCGAAGGTCACCTCGTCCCCGTGACCGTCCACCGCCGTGCACTGGGTGGGCAGCGGGCAGGCGAGCGCGTTGGCAAAAACCCGGTCGATCGCGTGCGGCAGCGAGCGGTGCCGGGCGCGTGGGTCGAACGTCACCTCAGCGCCGGCGTCGTCGATCGCCGTGCACTGGGTGAGCAGCGGACAGGCAACCGCCAGCAGGACGTGGCCGGCGTCGATCGTCGCCGTCCGTCGCCCGGCCGGAGCCTGGGGATCAAAGGTGATCGCCTGCCCGGCATCGTCCACGGCCGTGCACTGCCCGATGGAGGGACACGACACGCCGTACAGCGCGTGACCGGCCACCATCGTGACGGGCGCGGGCGTGCCCGGAGCGGCGGGATTGAACGTCACCTCGCGCCCGGCGTCGTCGACGGTGGTGCATTGGCTTGAGCCGGGGCACGAGAGCGCGTACAGACCGCTGGCGCCCGGATCGACCACGGCGGTGTGCGCCTGGGGGAAGGAGCCGGGGGTAAACGTCACCTCGGAGCCGCCGAGATCCACGGCGGTGCACCGGTCCGCCGTCGGGCAGGCGAGCGCCCCCAGCGTGGTGTGCCCGTCGATCGGCACCGGCACCGCGCCGCTCGGGGAGCTGGGATTGAACGTGACCTCCTGGCCCGCACGATCCACCGCGGTGCACTGCGTGGCGCTGGGGCAGGCCACGTCCGCCAGCGTCTGGCCCTTGTCCACCGGCACCGCCACGCCGATCAGGAGGCTCTGCGGGTCGAAGGTGCTCTCGCTGCCGTGGCCGTCGACGGCCACGCAGGTTCCGTCGGCGGGGCAGGACAGGGCGGTCGGGACGGCGGCGTTGGGACCGTACTCGGCGGTTCCGCTCGAGCCGGGCGCGGGCGCCTGCCGGCTGGGTGCGGTGAATGCGACTCCGTTGGCGGCGTTGTCCACCAGCGCACACTGGTCCGAGACGGGCGAGCAGGCCGCCGCCTGCACGGAGTTGGACGTGGAGCTGTCGATCTGAACGGGAGGCTGAGCGCTGTAGTGGCCGGTGGGATCGAATGCCAGCGCCCGTCCGCTCGTGTCCACCGCCACGCACCAGGTGGTGGAGGCGCCCGGGCACTGCACCGAGATCAGCACATGGTTGGGATCGAGCGAGATCGGCCGCGGCGCGGTGTTCAGCGCCTGGGGGTTGAAGGTGAGCGCCTGGCCGTTGACGTCCACGAGCGTGCACTGGGTTGTCGAGGGGCAGGCGAGCGAGATTGGAATCGCGCCGGCGTCGATCTGCACCGGCGTCGCGCCGGCGGAGGACTCGGGGTCGAACGTCGAAGCGTCGCCGGAGACGTCCACCACCGTGCACTGCGTGATCGAGGGGCAGGCGATCGCGGTGGGATCGTGGGTGGTGACCACCGCGCTGATCACCGTCTTCGGCGACTGAGGGTCAAACGTGACCGCGTGCCCCTGCCCGTCGACGGCCGTGCACTGGCTGGTCGAGGGGCAGGCGAGTCGGTTGAGGGGCACCCCCTGCGCCTGGCGGTCGATCGCGATGGCACCGCTCCACGACACGCTGGCGTCGGCCCAGGCCGGAAGCCCGAGAGAGCCGCTCACGCACAGCAGCATGGCCGCCAAGGCGGCGCGCGACGCGGCACGTCGCGTCAGCCGGTGCAGTGTGCGAACCCCCATGGACGTTGGCGAAAGGCCCCGCGGCGATTATGACACGGAGCTGCATCCCGCCCGGAGGCGCCCGGACGGGGCGCTCACCTCGACCGCCGCGCCCAGCCTGGCCACGCCTCGGGCGGCTATGCCCGCGAGAAGGGGCGATGGTGCGCCCGGCCCAGGCTCTCCAGTGCCGCGGCGAGGACCGCGCTGAGATCGGGGAGCGGCGTGGCCTCGGGCGGCGTGGCCGCGTCCACAACGGCCTCGGCGCGCTCCGGCTGGACGGGCGAGCCCCGATGCGTCGCTTCCGCGGAAGCGGGCTCGGGCCCCGCGACCGAGGCCGCGGGCGCCGGCGCCGCGGACCCGGCCTCCCGCCGCTCCACGATGCCCTCGGCCTCCCGTCCCTCCGGCGCGAGCTCATCCTCGCTTCCGCCGGCCGGCCGCCCATCCGCCCACGGCTGCGCCGGCGAAGGATCGGTTCCGGCGCCCGGTCGCCTGAACCACGCCCGGGCGCGGGCGATCAGCCTCCGCCAGCCGGGGCCAGCGGCAGGGGCCCCACCGGCCGTTCCGGGAGGCTCCGCCGCCCTCCCCACGCCAGCATCCGCTGCAGCAGCCTCCGCCTCCGCCTCCGCATCATCGGGTGTCTCCTTCACCGGTCGGGATTCGTTCGTCTCCGCCTTCACCTGATCGGGTGTCTCCTTCACCGCTCGGGATTCGTTCGTCTCCGCCTTCACCTGATCGGGTGTCTCCTTCACCGCTCGGGGCTCGTGCGTCTCCGCCCTCGCCTCATCAGATGTTTCCTCCAGCGGTGGGGACTCATCCGCCTCTGGCGCCCGCGCCCCCCTCGCCTGCGCGGTCAGCGTCACTCGCGTTCCCCACCCGGCGGGCTCGATCTGAACCGTGCCGCTGGCCTGCTCGCCCTCCCAGGCGACGGCCGTCTCGGGCTCCAGCCGGGTTATCCGGATCTCGCCCAGCTCGCCGAGATGGCGGGCCAGGGAGGCCGCATCGCTGCACTCCGTCCACAGCTCGGGGGGTGATTTCACCAGCGTGCGGCTGGCCTGATGCTCTCTCGTCATGCCTTGAGGTTCGCGGGCCCGGAAGGGAGTCCTGCCCGACTCGCGGCGCTGGCCGGTCGGGCCACGGCGCACGACGGGAGAGGGCGCGGGCGGTCGCTGAAGCGGCTTGCGCTGGGCGCGCTGACAAGCGAGGTGTCAATCCAGTCGCGCACCGCCTACGGCAGCGAGCTGGTGCAGCGCCGGCTCGCCGCGGCCGGGATCCCGCACCGGGCGCTCGGGAGCCTTGGGCTGTATGAGCGATCCGAGGGGGGCGACGTGCTCGCCTACCTCGCGCTGCTCGCAAACCCGAGGGACGCCAGGGCGTTCGCGCGTGCCATCGCGGCGCCACGAGGCGGCGTGGGGGACCAAGCTCAGGCGCGATGGTGGCCCTCGCACGCGAGCGGCTTGACGGCGATCGCCGAGGACTTCATCTATCCGACGTTCACGTAGGTGAGCGAGCGAATCGCGCACGTGCCCGTCAAGGGCACGTGGGTGCGCCACGTGCCGGCCGGGATACCCGGCCTGGCAGTGACTCGCGGCGGCAGCGGAGGCCGGTTCAACCCACCCGGCATGGCGGCGCTCTACCTCGCCGATTCGGAGGAGACGGCTTGGGCGGAGTGGTACCGATCCCTCGCCGGGCGGGCCAAGATCCCTCGCCGGGCGGGCCAAGTTACCGGACGACGACCTGCCACGCGACCTGTACCGGATAGCCGTCGACCTCGACGCCGTGGCTGATCTCAGCTCGGGCGGCCGCTCGCAGAGAGGTGGGCGCGCCGACGCGGTTGCGACCCAGCAGCCGGCAGTGGCCGGCATTCCGATCGGTCGCCGGTCGGCTTGTGGCCGGGCGCGCAGGGGATCCTGTACGCCTCTGCTGCCCGCACGCGCTCGTTGTGCCTATGCGTTTTCGAGTCCGGCCTTGGCGGGGTCGAGATCGAGGGCGGAGCAGTGAGGGTGATCGCCGCTCCCGCGCCGCCGCGCGGCATGCGCACCTGAGCACTCTGGTCCCGCTCACGAGGCAGCTGAGGTCGGCGAGTGAACGCGACTGGGCGTTCTTCGACGGCTACGCGAAGGAGCGTGCGGCGGGACACGCGCGCCGCCTGGCGCGCTGCATCTGCACGACCACAAACGAAGGGAGGCAAAGATGTTGCCCCTTCTGATTGGTCACGGTCCTCGGCCCGCACGGGGGGCCCTCAAAACGCCTCTTCGCTGGACCCCGGGCCTGCTCTGCAAAAGCCGCCGTCTGGTAATGCGAATGCGGCAGGCTCGGTGACCGAGCTTCCGGAGAGGCCTAGGGCTGGACGGCGGCCTCCGCCTCACTCACCGCAGGCTCGGTGACCGAGCTTCCGGAGAGGCCTACGGCTGGACGGCGGCCTCCGCCTCACTCACCACGATCACGCCGGTGGGCGCGTCGAGCAGCTCCACCGTGCGCCGGGCGGCCTCGTCGACGTGGATCCGCGGTGGCGGCGGTCGCCGGCGGCCGGGCATGTGCGTGCCCGGGCCGTACAGCCACCCATAGCGGAGCACGACGCCGTCGAAGTCAAGGACCATCCGCTCGTGCTTGCGGATCGCGCGGCCCGCACCGGGCGGCGTCGAGGCAAGACTCTGCGCGATGAACCGCTCGGCGCCCGCCGCTCTCGCCGCCTCGAGGAGGTTGCTGGTGCCCTCGGTACGGATCCGGTTGTTGCGACGGATATACAGCGCGATCTGCCTGACATCGTCCGGAAGGTCCGTCAGCTGGTGCATGACCAGGTCGGGCGCGAACGCGCGGAGCGCCTCGGTCAGCCGGGCGGCGTCGTAGACGTCGCAGACGACCGGCTCGGCGCCGAGCTCGCGCAGCAGCTGTTCCTTCTGCGGCGTCCGGGTCATTCCGGCCACCCGATGGCCGGCCTGCACCAGCAGCGGCACGAGCCGCACCCCGATCACCCCGCTCGCCCCGGCCAGGAAGATCCGCACGCGCCGGCTTCCGACCCTCAGAACGTCGGCTGGTATTCGCCGAACACGTCGCGCATCGCGCCGCAGACCTCGCCCAGCGTGCAGCGATCCCGCAGCGCCGTGCGCAGCACCGGCAGCAGGTTGTCGCGGCCCCGCGCGGCCTGGCGGATCTCCTCCAGCCGCGCCTGCACCAGCGAACTGTCCCGGTCGGCCTTGAACGCCTTCAGCCGCTCCACCTGGGCGCGCTCTGACTCGGGGTCGACGCGCAGGATGTCCGGCACCTCGGGATCGTCCTCGACGAACTTGTTCACCCCCACCACGATGTCCTGGCCGATCCGGTAGCGCTCGTGGTATCCGAACGCCGACTCCTCGATCTCCGACTTGATGAAGTCGATCGCGTTGATCGAGCCGCCGAGCTCGTCGATCTTGGCGATCAGCTCGCGCGCCCGCACCTCGATCTCCTCCGTGAGCGCCTCCACGAAGTAGGAGCCGGCGAACGGATCCACGGTGTCCGCGGCCCCCGACTCGTAGCCGATGATCTGCTGGGTGCGCAGCGCGATCTTGGCCGCCCGCTCGGTTGGCAGCGCGAGCGCCTCGTCAAAGCCGTTGGTGTGCAGCGACTGGGTTCCCCCGCACACGGCCGCGAACCCCTGCAGCGCCACGCGGACGATGTTGTTCTCCGGCTGCTGGGCGGTCAGCGTTACGCCACCGGTCTGGGTGTGGAAGCGCAGCCGCCACGAGCGCTCGTCCTTGGCCCCGAAGCGCTCCCGCATGATCTCGGCCCACATCCGGCGGGCGGCGCGGAACTTGGCCACCTCCTGAAAGACGTTGTTGTGGCCGTTGAAGAAGAACGCCAGCCGCGGCGCGAACTCGTCCACCGCCAGCCCGGCGTCGAGCGCCGCCTGTACGTAGGCGATGCCGTTGGCCAGGGTGAAGGCCACCTCCTGAACGGCCGAGCACCCCTTCTCGCGGAAGTGATAGCCGGAGATCGAGATCGTGTTCCACTTGGGGATGCGCTCGTGGCAGTAGGCGAACAGATCGGTGGTCAGGCGCAGGGCTCCCTCGGGCGGGTAGATGAAGTTTCCGCGCGCGATGTACTCCTTGAGGATGTCGTTCTGGGTGGTGCCCCGCAGCTGCGCCGCCGGCACCCCCTGCTCCTCGGCCACCAGCTCGTACAGGAGCAGGAGCACGGCCGCCGGGGCGTTGATCGTCATCGACGTGGACACCTGATCCAGCGGGATGCCGTCGAAGGCGATCCGCATGTCCTCGATCGAGTCGATCGCCACTCCGGTGCGGCCCACCTCGCCCAGGCAGCGGGGATCATCGGAGTCGAGCCCCAGCTGGGTGGGCAAATCGAAGGCCATCGACAGGCCGGTCGAGCCCTTGGAGAGCAGATACCGATAGCGCTCGTTGGACTCGCGGGCGCTGGCGTAGCCCGCGTACTGGCGCATCGTCCACAGCTGCTTGCGGTACATCTCCCGGTGGATGCCGCGCGTGTACGGGTATGACCCCGGTTCCCCCAGTCGCTCGGGCAGCCCGGCCGGCAGATCCTCCTCGGTGTAGAGGGGCTTGACCTCGATGCCCGAGTCGGTGAACCGGCGCGGATCGTCCGGACCGACGATCGGCGCGATTGTGCGATGTTCACCGGTGGTGGCCATGCCCACAGGAGGTTACCTTCAGCGATGCCGCTGACGGCGCTGGCGCTGACGCTGGCGGCGGCGGCGGTGCACGCCAGCTGGAACCTCCTGCTCTCCGGCCATCGCGATGTGCGCAGCGCGACCGCGGTGGCGGTCGCCTTCAGCGTGGTGGCGTTTGCGCCCGTCGCCGCCCTCACCTGGCGGGTGCACGCCGCCGCGGCGCCGTTCATGGCCGCCTCGAGCGGGCTTGAGGCGCTGTACCTGGTCCTGCTGGCGGCCGGCTATGCGGTGAGCGCGATGAGCTTCGTCTATCCGGTGGCGCGCGGCTCCGCCCCAGTGTTCGTGCTCGCCGTCAGCGCGCTGGCGCTCGGCGCCCATGTCGCCGTGCTGTCCGCCGCCGGTGTGCTGGTGGTGGCGGTCGGCATCGTGCTTGTGCGGGAGTCGAGCCTGGCGGCCCGCCCCCGGGATCTGATGCTGGCCATCGCGGTGGGAGGCTGCATCAGCGCCTACACGCTGGTCGACAAGCACGGGATCACCCACGCCAACCCGCTCGCCTATCTGGAGGTGGTCTTCTCGCTCACCGCGCTCGCGTCCGTGGCCATCGCCTGGCGCCTGCGGGGCGCCTCCGCCCTGCGGGCGGCGGTCGGCCCGGCCTCGCTGCTGGCTGGGATTGGCTTCTTTGGCTCCTACGCGCTGGTGCTGGCCGCCCTGCGGCTGGCACCGGCGGCCACCGTGGCCGCCGTGCGGGAGTCCAGCGTGGTGATGGCCACCGCGGTTCTGGCGATCAGCGGCCGCGAGCGGATCGGGCCCCGGCGGCTGCTGGGCGCGCTCGTGGTGGTGGCGGGCATCGCGCTCATCTCGCTCGGGTGAGGTGGTCGGCGACCGCCGGCCAGCTCCTCGCGGCGCCGTTCCCCGCACCCCGCTGCCCGCGACGCCGGCCGCCGCGACGCGCCCGATGTGAGGACATTTCACACTCCGGGCGCGGCAGGGATACCATTTCGTCGCCACCGCCAAGTTCAACCGGAGGAGGGAGCCATGGCTGTTGTGGAACGTGAACGGGCCGAGGAGGCTCTGGGCAGCTTCGAGGAGGCCGACCGTCACCTGAACCGGGCGATGGGCTTCACCCAGCTCCTGTTCATGTCGATGGGGGCGATCATCGGCTCCGGCTGGCTGCTGGCAACGCTGGCCGCGGCATCCACGGCGGGGCCCGCGGCGACGATCTCGTGGGTCATCGGCGGCGTGTTCATCCTGTTCATCGCCCTCACCTACGCGGAGATCAGCGGGATGCTGCCGCGCACGGGAGGGATCGTCCGCTATCCGGTCCTCACGCACGGCAGCTACACCGGATGGATGATCGGCTGGACGTACTGGCTGTCGGCGATCAGCGTTCCCGCGATCGAGGCCGAGGCGGTCGTGACCTACGTCTCCAGCCAGACCAAGACCGGAACGCTGACCAAGATCTCCGCCGGGGTCACGACGCTCAAGTGGCCGGACGGAATCCTGTTCGCCATCGGGCTGATGCTGCTCTTCTTCCTGCTCAACTACTTCGGCATCCGCCTGCTGAGCGAGGTCAACCGCTGGGTGACGTGGTGGAAGCTGATCATCCCCACGCTGACCTTCATCTTCCTGTTCACCGTCCTGCGCGGCTCCAACTTCCACAGCTATGGGGGCTTTGCCGCCCAGGGAACGGCGCCGATCTTCGAGGCGCTGTCCACGACCGGGATCATCTTCGCCTACCTCGGCTTCCGCCAGGCGCTGGAGTATGGCGGCGAGGCCCGCAACCCCCAGCGTGACATTCCGCTGGCCACCGTCGGGGCGATCGTCATCGCGATGGTGGTCTACGTGGGGCTGCAGGTGGCGTTCGTGGGCGCGCTGCGCTGGCCGCAGGCCGGCGTGCATCCCGGTGACTGGACGGCCCTGGCCAAGAGCAGCTGGTCCAACGCGCCCCTGTACGACGCGCTCAAGGCCGCCGGCGTGGGCTGGCTTGCCTCCTACGCCTGGGTGCTGCTGGTCGACGGGGGAATCTCCCCCTCCGGCACCGGCTGGATCTACCTGGGCACGGCCACCCGCACCAACTACGGCCTGAGCGTGCACGGGATGGCTCCGCGGGCGCTGCAGGTGGTCAATCGCTGGCGGGTCCCGTGGGTCTCGACGATCGTCGCGCTGGTCATCGGCTGCGTGTTCCTGGTGCCCGAGCCGAGCTGGTACAAGCTGGTCGGCTTCATCACCTCGACCACGGCGCTGACCTACATCATGGGGGGCGTCGGCCTGCCCGTGTTCCGCAAGTACGCCCCCCGGCTGTATCGCCCGTTCCGGCTCGGCTGGTCGCAGTTCTGGGCTCCGCTCAGCTTCCTGGCCGCGATGCTGATCGTGTACTTCTCGGGCTTCTCGACGCTGATCAGCGTGTATGCCGCGGTGTTCCTCGGCCTGCCCCTGTTCGCCTGGTACTTCGTGCCGGTCAGGGGGTGGGCCAAGGCGGCCCCGGCGGCGGTGGTCGGCCTGGTGTTCCTGGCCGCCTGGATCTACATCCACATCCGGGGCGGCTGGGTGCTGCGTGTCAACCCGCCGGTCAGTGGTCGCTGGTCGTTCGGCGTCTACGACGCCGCCCTGTCGGCTGACGTGCTGTTCATGTGCGCCGGCCTGTGGCTGATCTCCAACCCGGAGGGGCGACGCCACATCCGGTCGGGGCTGTGGTTCGTGATCATGCTGCTGTGCGTGCTGCCGCTGTCCTACTACGGCGCTTTCGGCCCGCTGACCACACCGTCGATCAAGTTCCCGTGGGACACGCTGATCTCGCTCGGGATCGGGATCGTGGCCTACTACTGGGGTGTGGCCAGCGGCATCAACACCGAGGAGCTGCAGGACATCGTGGCCAAGGCCGAGGCCGGACCGGCACCCGGAGCGCCGGCGGCAGCGGCGCGGCCGGGCACGGGAGCCACCGGCACCGGGATCCCGGCGGCGGGCTCCGGACCGGCCGGGGCACCGTCGGCCTAGCTCAGCCGGTCATCCTCGCCCCGCCGGGCCCGGCGTCGGCCCGGCGGGGCGCAGTAGCCTTCCCGTCATGCGCGTCAGCGTGCGCCTGTTCGCCGGCCTGCGTGAGCGAGCCGGCCGTGACATGGTCGAGATCGAGCTGCCGGAGGGTGCGGTGGTGGGCGACGCGCTGGCCCGGCTGCGCCCGCTGGTGGACGACGTGCCGGTGGTCATGGCGGTCAACCGGAGCTACGCCGAGACCCACGTTCGCCTGCAGCCCGGCGACGAGCTGGCGCTGATCCCGCCGGTGTCCGGGGGGGCGGCGCAGCCCGGCGACGAGCCCGCGCTGATCCCGCCGGTGTCCGGGGGGGCGGCGCAGCGCGGCGACCAGCCCGCGCTGATCCCACCGGTGTCCGCAGGGGCAGCGCCCTCCGCACCGCCCAACTCCAGCGCCCCGGCGGCCGCGCCCCACGCCCGGGTGACCGCGGAGCCGCTGGCGCTGCAGCCGCTGATCGAGCGCGTCCGGGATCCGCGGGCGGGGGCGATCGTCACCTTCCTCGGGGTCACGCGGGAGGTCGCCGCGCTCGAGTACGAGGCCTACGTGGAGATGGCCACACACGAGATGGCCGAGATCCTGCGGCGGGCGATCGACCGGCACGGCCTGTGCGCGGCGGCGGCCGAGCACCGGGTGGGGACGGTCCCGCTGTCCGAACCTTCGGTGGCGGTGGCCGCCTCGGCGCCCCATCGCGAGGCGGCGTTCGCCGGGGCCAGGGAGATCATCGACGAGCTGAAGGCCCGGGCGCCGATCTGGAAGCAGGAGGAGGGCCGGTGGGTAGTGGGTACGACCCCGACCCCTGAGAGGCGGGATGGCAGCGGATGTGTGGGCGGGGACGACCCCGGCCCCTGAGAGGCGGGACGGCGGCCGATGGGCGACCGGACGCGAAACCCAACCGGTGAGCCACCCGAGACGGCGGCCGATGGATGACGGCCGCAAGCACCGCTCGCTCAGACAGCTGCCGGCCGTCCACGAGCTGGCCGCCGACCTGGGCGTTCCCCACCGCCTGGCGGTGCGCGCAGCGCGGCAGGCGATCGAGGAGCGTCGGGAGGCGCTGCGGCGCGGTGAGGCGGACGCCGCCGCCGAGCCGGCGGGCGGCCTGCGGGCGCGGGCGCATGAGCTCGCCGCTCAGCTCGGGCGCCCGTCGCTGCGGCGGGTGCTCAACGCGACCGGTGTGATCGTCCACACCAACCTGGGGCGCGCGCCGCTCCCGGACGCGGCCCGGGCCGCGCTGGCGGATGTGGCCCGCGGCTACTCCAACCTCGAGTTCGACCTGCAGCGGGGGCAGAGAGGCAGCCGGCACAACCACGTGGAGTCGCTCCTGTGCGAGCTGACCGGCGCGCAGGCGGCGATGGTGGTCAACAACGGCGCGGCGGCCGTGCTGCTGGCGGTGGCGGCGCTGGCCGGCCCGGGCCGGGCGGTGCTGGTCTCCCGGGGGCAGCTGATCGAGATCGGCGGCGGCTTTCGGATCCCCGAGGTGATCGGCCAGTCCGGAGCGCGCCTGGTGGAGGTGGGCACGAGCAACCGCACGCGACTGCACGACTACCGGCAGGCGCTGGAGACCGAGGGAGCGGCGGTGGCGGCCATCCTGCGCGTGCACCAGTCGAACTTTCGCGCCGTCGGCTTCGTGGAGGAGGTGGCGGTGGGGCCGCTGTGTGAGCTCGGCGTCCCGGTGATCGACGACGTCGGATCGGGGGTTCTGCACGCCTCGCCCGAGCTGCGCGACGAGCCGGCGATCGCCGACTCGGTGGCGGCCGGGGCGGCGCTTGTGTGCGCCTCCGGCGACAAGCTGCTGGGCGGCCCTCAGGCGGGGCTGCTGGTCGGCCGCGCGGAGGCGGTGGCCGCCGCCCGCGCGCATCCGCTGGCGCGGGCGCTGCGGATCGACAAGCTCTCGCTGGCGGCGCTCGAGGCCACCCTGCGGCTGTACCGCGACCCGGCGCAGGCGCGCATCCAGATCCCGGTGCTGGCGATGCTCACCGCCTCCGCTCAGGAGCTGGACGAGCGGGCGGCGCGCCTGCGCGAGCTGATCGGCGGCGAGGCGGCCGAGCTGGTGCGCGCCTCGGCCCGGGTGGGGGGCGGCGCGCTCCCGCTGCTCGAACTCGAGGGGCCCGCGGTGGCGCTCTCCAGCCACCTGCCCGCCGAGCGGCTGGCCGAGGCGTTGCGGCGCGGCGAGCCCGCGGTGATCGCGCGCATCCACGACGGCCGGGTGCTGCTCGATCCCCGCACACTGAGCGACGATGAGCTCCCGGCCGCCGCCGACGCGGCCCGGCGGGCCCTTGAAGCGGCGGGCGATGCCGGCTGAGGAGCGCGGACAGCCCGCGTTCCTGTTCGACCTGGACGGGACGCTGATCGACAGCGTCTACCAGCACGTGGTCGCCTGGCGGGACGCGCTCGAGGGGGTGGGGATCAACCTGGCCGTGTGGAAGATCCATCGCCGGATCGGGATGAGCGGCGGCCTGTTCGTCACCGCGCTGGCCCGGGAGCTCGAGAGCGAGCTTAACCGCGAGACGCTCGCCCAGCTGCCGCGTCTGCACGCCGACGGCTACATCCGCCAGTTCGACAGCGTCCGGCCCCTGCCCGGCGCCACCCGGCTGCTGGCCACGCTGAGCGAGCATCGCGTGCCGTGGGCGATCGCCACCAGCGGCGCCGAGCGCTATGCGCGGCTCGGCCTGCGGCTGCTCGGGCTGGGCGAGGAGACGCCGCTGATCACCCGCGATCAGGTCCGCTACGCCAAGCCCGACCCCGATCTGTTCCTCACCGCGGCCGAGCGGGTGGGGGTGGACATCCGGGACAGCATCGTGGTGGGCGACAGCGTGTGGGACATGCTCGCCGCCCAGCGCGCCCGGGCGCTGGGAATCGGCCTGCTGTCGGGCGGCTACGGCCGCGAGGAGCTGATCTACGCTGGCGCGTTCCGCGTCTACGAGGATCCGGCCGATCTGCTCCATCACCTCGACGAGGTGGGGGTGCGGCGGCCGCTGTGAGCGCCGCCGGGCCAGGAGCAAGGCGAGCGACGCCGGAAGCCCCGGCGGGAGCGCCGGCGGGAGCGCCGGCAGGAGTGCGGGCGGGAGCGACCGCGCGAGCGCCGGCGGGAGCGACCACGGGAGCGACGCCGGGGGTGCGGGCGGGGGTGCGGGCGGGGGTGACCGCGGGAGCGACGCCGGGAGCGCCGGAGCCGATGCCGGTCTCCCCGGCCCCGGGCGAGCCGCTCCCCCCGCTGACCCTCGGCACCGCCGGCCACATCGATCACGGCAAGACGGCGCTGATCCGCGCACTCACCGGCATCGACACCGACCGGCTGCCGGAGGAGCGGGCGCGTGGCATCTCGATCGAGCTCGGCTACGCCCAGCTCGAGCTGCCGTCCGGGCGGCGGCTGTCGGTGGTCGACGTGCCCGGCCACGAGCGGTTCGTGCGCACCATGGTGGCCGGGGCCAGCGGAATCGACCTGTACCTGATGGTGATCGCCGCCGACGACGGGGTGATGCCGCAGACCCGCGAGCACGCCCTGGTGCTGCGGGCACTCGGCGTGCACACGGGCGTGGTGGCGGTGACCAAGAGCGACCTGGCCGATCCGGAGCTGGCGCTGCTGGAGGCCGCGGAGCTCTTCCCCGACGCCCCCGCGGTGGCCGTGTCCGCCCGCACGGGCGAGGGTCTTGACGCGCTCCGGGCGGCGCTCGAGCGGACCGCCGCCACGCTCCCGGGCCGCTCCGCCGCCACGCTCCCGGGCCGCTCCGCCGCCACGCTCCCGGGCCGCTCCGCCGCCACGCTCCCGGGCCGCTCCGCCCCCACGCCACCCGGCACCGCCCCCACGCCACCCGGCCACTCCGCCGCCCCCACCCCGAGCCGCTCCGCCGCGGCGCTGCCCGTCCGCGGCCCCGGCCCCACCCGGCTCCACATCGACCGGGTGTTCACGATTCGCGGCGCCGGCACCGTGGTCACCGGCACGCTGTGGGCCGGGGAGATCGGGCGGGGGGACGAGCTCGTGCTGCTGCCGGCCGGGCGTCCGGTGCGCGTGCGCGGCGTCCAGGTGCACGACCGGCCGCGGGAGCGGGCCGCGGCCGGCCAGCGGGTGGCGGTCAACCTGGTGGGGGTGGCGGTGGCCGAGGTGCGGCGGGGAGATGTGCTGGCGGCCGAGGATCCCGACCTGCGTCCCACCTACCTGATCGACGCCGAGCTGACGCTGCTCGAGCGCGAGCCCGAGCCGGGCGAGCGCGTACAGGTCCACCACGGCACCCGCGAGGCACCCGCCCGGCTCGCCTGGCTGGGGGGCGACTTCTGGCAGCTGCGGCTCGAGCGGCCGCTGATCGCGATCGCCGGCGACCGGCTGGTGATCCGCCAGATCGCCCCGCCCGCCACGCTGGGCGGGGGCCGCGTCCTGGACGCGCACCCGCGCAAACACGGCCCCAGTCGCGCGCTCCTTACGCGCCTGCAACGACTCGCCGCGGGTGAGGCGGGTGCGCTCGCCGCGGGTGAGGCGGGCGGGCTCGCCGCGGGTGAGGCGGGCGGGCCCGCCGCGGGTGAGGCGGCCGAGGCCACTGGGGTTGAGGTGGGCGAGGCCGCGAGGAGCACGGCGGGCGGCTCCAGGGGATCTCCCCCGCCCGGCGCAAGCCCACCGGCGCCACCGGCGCTCTCCCCCTCGGCGCTCGCGCTCGAGCAGCGCCTGAGAGAGGCCGGCCACGAGCCCCCGCTGGACGCGGAGCTCGATCCGGACGACCTCAGGGCGCTGCGCCAGGCGGGCCGCGCCATTCGGGTCTCGCCAACCCTCCACTATCACGCCGACGTGCTGGCGGACATCCGCCGGCGCGTGATCGAGCTGGCCGAGCGTCACGGCGGCGCCCTCACCCTGGCCCAGCTGCGCGACGAGCTGCGCACCTCCCGCAAGTTCGCCCAGGCGCTGCTCGAGCACTTCGACTCCGACAAGCTGACCCTGCGCCGCGGGGATCAGCACGTCCTGCGCCGCAGCGCGCGCAACCAGCACGTCCTGCGCCCCGGCGGGGGAGAACGCTAGGCTGCACGGCCATGCCCACCAGTCTGGTCACCGGCGGCGCGGGCTTTCTCGGGTCCCATCTGTGCGACGAGCTGCTCCGCCGCGGGCACCGGGTGATCTGCGTGGACAACCTCGAGACCGGCACCCTCAACAACATCGAGCACATCCGCACGCCGGACTTCATCCACCTCAACGTCGACATCATCGAGCCGTACTTCATCGATGAGCCGATCGACTTCGTCTACCACCTGGCCTCGCCAGCCTCGCCGATCGACTACCTGCGCCTGCCCCTGCACACGCTCAAGGTGGGCTCCTACGGCACCCATCACACGCTGGGGCTCGCCAAGCAGCACCGGGCCCGGTTCCTGCTCGCCTCCACCAGCGAGGTCTACGGCGACCCTCAGGTCCACCCCCAGCCGGAGAGCTACTGGGGTCACGTCAACCCGATCGGCCCGCGGGGTGTCTACGACGAGGCCAAGCGCTATGCCGAGGCGCTGACCATGGCCTACCACCGCCAGCAGGGGGTGGACACGGCGATCGTGCGGATCTTCAACACCTTCGGGCCCCGCATGCGGCCCCACGACGGCCGGGCGATTCCCACCTTCCTGCGCCAGGCGCTGCAGGACCGGCCGATCACCGTGTTCGGCGACGGCTCCCAGACCCGCTCGTTCTGCTACGTGGAGGACGAGATCCGGGGGCTGATCGCGCTGGCCGAGTCCGGCTACCACAATCCGGTGAACATCGGCAATCCCGACGAGTACACGCTGCTGGAGCTGGCCCGGGCGGTGATCGAGGTGACCGGCTCGAAGTCGGAGATCGTCTTTGAGGCGCTGCCGGTCGACGACCCGCAGGTCCGCCAGCCCGACATCACGCTGGCCCGCGAGATCCTGGGCTGGGAGCCGACGGTCAGCCTGCGCGAGGGCCTGCGACGCACGATCGAGCAATCCGGGGTCGAGGCGCTGGTGGGCGCCACCTCCTGAGGAGGCACCGCCGCGCGAACCTCGAAACTTCATCCCCAGAGCCGCGTTAGAGCGAGGTGAGAGGGCACCTCCATGCCGAACAGCCGTGAACTGACGATCGAGCAGCGCCCTGCCTCACCCCGGCCTTCGGCAAGCGAGTCCCCCGGGGCGAGCGGCTGGGCGCGCGAGCGCGACATGCGCCGCAAGCGCCCGCCGCTGCTGTCTTTCCTGCTGCGGGCGGAGACCCTTCGCCGCCTGGGCCGGATCCTCTCGCTGCTGGCGCTGGATTTCGCCGGCGTGGCCGGGGCGCTGTTCACCGCGCTGATCCTCAAGGCGGCCGTGTACGGCAAGGCCAGCCCGGCCGATGCCTGGACGCAGACCCGGCACTGGCTGCCGTTCGCCTACCTGATCACCGTGCTGATGTTCGCCCGGGCCGATCTGTACGCCGACCGTCCCCGCCGACCCGGGTTCCCCCGGATCGCCAGCGCGCTCTTCCAGGTGACGGTGATCGCGCTGGTGTTCGCGCTGGCCAGCGGCCAGCACTTCTCCAGCTACTACATCTTCTACGGCTCGCTGATCATCGCGGTGGCCTATATCGCCACGCTGCGGGAGCTGCACCTGCACCTCACCGGCTGGTTGCTGACCCGAGCCGGCTACCACCGCCGGGGGCTGCTGGTGGGGTCGGGCAGGCACATCGAGGTGGTCGCCCAGGCGCTGGCCGACCGCGCCCGCACCCGGGTGGAGATCGCCGGCTACATCTCCCTCGCCCCCCGTCCCCAGAACGGGCTGCGCTCGCTGGGCCGGATCGACGAATTGGCGGACGTCCTGGCGCGCGAGCGCATCCAGGAGGTGATCATCGCCGACCCCGACTTCCCCCAGGACCGCGCGGTCGAGCTGGTGGATCTGTGCCATCGCCGGGGCGTGACCGTCCAGGTGGCGCCGACCACGATGGAGATCATGATCGACCGGGCGGAGTTCGTGCCCGGCCAGGTGGTGCCGCTGTTCAAGCTCCGTCCGCCCGTGTTCGAGGGGATCGACTACGCGCTCAAGCGCACCTTCGACCTGGCGCTGTCGATCGTCGGCCTGGTCCTGCTCTCGCCGCTGCTGCTGGTGATCGCGCTGGCGGTCAAGCTCAGCTCCCGGGGCCCGGTGATCTACCGGTCGGTGCGGCCGGGGATCGGCGGCGCCCCGTTTGACTGCTTCAAGTTCCGCACCATGCGCGAGCACGCCGATCAGATCCAGGCCGACCTGGAGTCGCTCAACGAGCAGACCGGTGCGCTGTTCAAGATCCGCCGGGACCCGCGGCTGACCGGGGTGGGCCGCCTGCTGCGCCGCTTCTCGCTCGACGAGCTGCCCCAGCTGGTGAACGTGATTCGCGGCGAGATGTCGCTGGTCGGCCCCCGCCCGCTGCCGCTGCGCGACTACGAGCGCCTCGAGGAGTGGCACAAGAAGCGCTACCTGGTGCTGCCGGGGATCACCGGGCTGTGGCAGGTGTCCGGCCGCTCGGAGCTTGACTTCGACGACCTGGTCCGCCTGGACTTCCTCTACCTGGAGCGGTGGTCGGTTCTGCTCGACCTGTCCATCCTGCTCAAGACGATCCCCGCCGTGCTGAGCCAACGGGGAGCGTTCTGAGTCAGGTCGCGAGCGCGGCGGCCGCGACTTTGGCTTCGGCCGCCGGCAGCCCCGCTTGCGCGTAGGCTTCCTGAGCGAACGCCATGCCGCCCACCGATCGCTTCGTGATCAGCTTCGCCGCCGAGCCGCCCCAGGAGGGGTTGCCGTACGGCCGCTGGGCGGAGACGCTGAAGGGCCACTTCCTGACCGCTGTGGGGGCGCTCGACACCGAGGGCGAGGAGCTGGGAAGCCCGGGGGAGATCGCCTGGTTTCCCGACCGCACCTACGCCGGACGCACCTACGTGCCCGCGACCGCCCGCACCAGCAACGGCTTTGAGCTGTTCGGCTACGTCTCGTTCGCCGAGGGCGGCAGCGGCCCCACCGACTTTCAGGCCCGCGCCGACTTCACCTCCGAGCTGGCCGAGAACCACCCGGACTGGAAGCTCGACCTCAACGACGAGGTGATCGGCACCTGGCGGGGGGAGCACGGCCACACCGCCGAGATGACCCTGGTGTGGGGCGTGCCGCTGATTCCCGGCGGCCAGGTGGTGACCGCCGAGCTGGCCAACCTGGCCGTCGATCAGTGCGAGCTCTCCGACCAGCGCTTCACGCTGATCGCGCCCGACAACTACCGCTCGGACTTCCTGGAGATCAAGCTGTGGAGCAGGAGCGGGCAGGAGCTGGCCCGCGAGTCGCTCTACGTCGAGGACGAGGCCGGCTAGCCGGCGCTGGAGGGCTCGAGGACGAGGCCGGCTAGCCCGCGCTGGAGGACGGCTCGGCCTCCGACTGGGCGACCTCCAGCGGCCGCCTGTCACCGTCGGCGGTGATCGTCTGCCCCGCCCGCTTGGCCGCCCGGCTGTCCTCGGCGGTGGCCGAGTCGCCCTCCAGCGGGCGCTGGAGCGGGAAGTGGCAGGCGGCGTAGTGATCATCGCCGAAGCGACGCAGCGGCGGCACCACCTCGGCGCACTTGTCCTGGGCCAGCGGGCAACGGGTGCGAAAGCGACACCCCGAGGGCGGGTTGATCGGCGAGGGCAGCTCGCCGCGCACGCCCACCCGGCGCTCGCGTTTGCGCGCCACCTCCGGGTTGGGCACCGGGATCGCCTCGATCAGCCCGGCCGTGTACGGGTGGGCAGGGTGCTCGTAGATGTCCTGGCCGGCGCCCACCTCGACCAGCCGCCCCAGGTACATCACCCCGATCCGGTCGGCCAGGTACTTGACCACCGACAGATCGTGGGAGATCAGGATGTAGGTCAGGCCGTGGCTGGCCTGCAGGCGCTTCATCAGGTTGAGGATCTGCGATCGGATCGAGACGTCGAGCGCCGAGACGGGCTCGTCGGCCACGATCAGCTTGGGGTTGAGCGCCAGCGCCCGGGCCAGGCCCAGCCGCTGGCGCTGGCCGCCGGAGAACTCGTGCGGGTAGCGGTCGATCGCGTCGTAGGCCAGGCCAACCTCGTCCAGCAGCCGCTTGACGTGCTCCAGGCGCTCGCGCTTTGAGCCCCGGCGGGCGATGTCGAGCGGCTCGGAGATGATCTCGCGCACCCGCATGCGGGGGTCGAGCGAGGCGTAGGGATCCTGGAACATGAACTGCAGGTCCCGGCGCAGCGCTCGGAAGGCGCGTCCGTGGACGGTGGTGATGTCGGTCCCGTCGAACAGGATCTGCCCGGCGGTGGGATCCTCCAGCCCCACTCCCAGGCGACCGAGGGTCGTCTTGCCGCACCCGGACTCGCCCACCAGCCCGAACGTCTCGCCCCGGCGAACGGCCAGGTTGACCTCCGTCACGGCGTGCACGGCACCCACCTGACGGCGCAGGATCAGCCCCGAGGTGACCGGGAACTCCTTGGTGATCTCACGGAACTCGAGGATGTGCTCGCCGCCGCCGTTGCGCTGGGCGGCGACCGCCACCTCGGGCTCCGGCGCGGTGGACAGCAGCTCCAGCTCCTTGCCGAACGAGGCCATCAGCGCCTTGTTGCGCTCGGCCTGGGCGATCAGCTCGGCACCCAGCTCGCCCAGCTGCTTGGCCGAGGAGTCGCGGGGGTGGAAGCAGGCGTAGGGATGGTTGGGGTCCGGCCCGCCGAGCGGCGGCTCCTGGGTGCGGCACTCCTCGGTGGCGAACGCGCAGCGGGGGGCGAACCGGCAGCACCGGGGCGGGTCGCGCAGGTCGGGCGGCAGGCCGGGGATCGAGTAGAGCTCCTGCGAGCGGTCCTGGTCGAGTTGGGGGATCGAGGCCAGCAGCGCCTCGGTGTAGGGGTGGTGCACGTTGGTGAACAGCTCCACCGTCTCGGCCGTCTCCACCTTCAGCCCGGCGTACATCACCACCACCCGGTCGGCCCGCCCGGCGATCACCCCCATGTCGTGGGTGATCAGGATGATCCCGGTGCCCAGCTCGCGCTTGATCCGGTCCAGCAGCTCGAGGATCTGCTCCTGGATGGTGACGTCGAGCGCGGTGGTCGGCTCATCGGCGATCAGCAGCTTCGGATCGCACGCCAGCGCCATGGCGATCATCACCCGCTGGCGCAGACCGCCCGAGAGCTGGTGCGGGTAGTCGGTGAGCCGCTCCCGAGGGTGCGGCAGCCCGACCAGGTCGAGCACCTCGGCGGCGCGGTTGAGCGCCGCCTCCTTGGAGACGCCGCGGTGCAGGCGCACCGCCTCGGCGATCTGCTTGCCGACGGTCATCGTCGGGTTCAGCGAGGTCATCGGATCCTGGAAGATCATCCCGATCTCGTTGCCGCGCACCTTGCGCAGCTCCTCCTCGGGGAGCTTGGCCAGGTCGCGCCCGAGGAAGCGGATCTCGCCGCCGGCGATCACCCCGCCGCGGGGCAGCAGGCGCATGATCGACATCGCCGCCATCGTCTTGCCCGACCCGGACTCCCCGACGATCCCCAGCGTCTCGCCGGAGTCAACGTGAAAGCTCAGCCCGTCCACCGCGTGCACGGTGCCGCGCCGAAGGCGGATCTGGGTCTTGAGGTTCTCGACCTCGAGCAGCCTGCTCATGGCCTAGCGCTCCTGAAGGCGCACATCGAAGGCGTCCTGCAACGCGTCGCCGATGAAGTTGAAGGCGACCACGGTGATCACGATCATGAACAGCGCCGGATAGATCTGCCACCAGTAGCCGTCCTGCAGGAAGGTGGTTCCGTCCGACAGCATCGACCCCCAGGTGGGCACGGTCGGCGGCAGCCCGAAGCCCAGGTACTGAAGCACGGCCAGGGTGAGGATCGCGTTGGCCACCTGGAAGGTGACCGTGACCATGATCGTCCCGATCGTGTTGGGGACGATGTGGCGCAGGATGATCCGCCACGAGCCGCCACCCATCACCTTGACCGCCTGCACGTACTCGCGCGTGCGCAGGCTCAGCGCCTCGCCGCGCACCAGACGGGCGGGGATCAGCCACGTGGTGGCCACCAGCAGCACGATCAGCAGCATCAGGTTGGGCCTGAACACCTCGGCCATGAAGATGAACAGGAACACGATCGGGATCGCGTAGGCGACGTCGACCAGGCGCATCAGCAGCCCGTCCAGCCAGCCGCCCACGTAGCCGGACACCGCGCCGTAGATCAGCCCGAGCAGCGTGGCGATGAAGCCCACCGCCAGGCCGACCTCGATCGAGCTCTGCCCCCCCTCCATCAGCCGGCCGAGGACGTCGAAGCCCTCCGAGTCGGTGCCCAGGGGGTAGGACCCCCCCGGCGGCAGATGGGCCGCGATGATGTTCGTGTTGGTCTGATCGGTCCGGTAGATGAGCGGGCCGACGAAGCTGAACAGCACGACCAGCACCACGATCCCCACGCCGATGATGGCCAGCTTGTTCTGGGCGAAGGTGCGCAGGATCAGCGCCCACGGGCTGCCGGTCGAGACGACCTCGCCGCCCTCGGGGATCAGCTCGATCTCGGCCTGGGTGGGGGCGACCGTGTTGGCCGCCACCCGCTCGGGATCCTCCAGCGCGCTGCCGGCCCCCTCGGGCTCGTGCTGCGTCCCGGAGGCGGGGCCGTCAGTACCTGATCCGCGGATCGAGAATCGCATAGCCAATGTCCGCCAACAGATTGCCGACCACGGTGACCACCCCCACCAGCACCGTGATCCCGAGCATCACCTCGTAGTCGCTGCGCAGAGCGGCCTGATAGTACTCATAGCCCGCCCCCGGGTAGTTGAACACCTGCTCGATGATCAGCGTGCCGGTGAGCACCAGGGGAATGTTCAGCCCCACCAGCGTGACCACCGAGATCAGCGAGTTGCGCAGCAGGTGGCGCCAGAGCACGAGCCGCTCGGACAGGCCCTTGGCCCGGGCGGTGCGGATGTAGTCCTGGGCCAGGGTGTCGATCGCCGAGGAGCGCATGTAGCGGCTGAACTGGGCATAGGTGACCAGCGTCAGGCTGAGCACGGGCAGGATCAGCCCCTGCGGGTCTGAGAACAGCCCGGTGCCGCTCTGCGGCGCCTCGGCCGGGAACACGTGGAAGCTGATCGACAGAAACTGGATCAGCAGCAGCGCGATCGCGTACTGGGGCATCGAGTAGAGCACGAAGCTGACGCCGGTGCCCGCGTAGTCCATCACCCCGTTGCGGCGGACCGCCTGGGCGATGCCGATCGGGATGGCGATGATCAGCGACAGGGCCAGCGAGATCCCCCCCAGCACCAGGTCCCGCGGCAGCTCCACGGCCAGCAGCGAGTCGGTGCTTCGGTTCTCGATGTAGGAGTAGCCGAGGTTGCCGTGGGCCAGGCGCTTGAGGAAGATCCAGTACTGGGTGTAGACGGGCCGGTCGAAGCCGTTCTGGTGGTTGAACTGGGCGATCGCCTGCGGGCTGGCACGGGGGCCGAGGATGTCCCGGGCGATGCTCCCCGGCAGCGCGTGCAGCAGGCCGAAGGTGATCAGCGTCACCCCCAGGGTGACGATGATCGCCTGGCCGAGGCGACGGATGATGAATCCGGTCATACCGGATTCATCATCCTATCCAACCTCAGGTCCACCGCCTGCGGGCCTGCAACGACCGTGGCGACGGAGCCCTACTTGGTGAAGTACCAGTACTGGGGCTCCAGGAAGCCCAGGGCGTTGGCCGTGTAGCCGCCCAGCTTCTTGTCGACCAGCGTCGCCGCGTAGCCGCCGAACGTCCCGACCGAGGTGGGCCCGAAGATCACCGGATCCACCTGGCTGACGTAGTTGGCGTAGGTGGCCAGCGCGCTGCTCTCCTTGGAGAGCGGCGCGGTGATCGTGGCGTTGATGAGCTTCGTCATCTTGCCGGTCGGGTCGACGTAGCTGCCGGCGTTGGCCGCCGCCCCCGGGAAGTAGAGGTCCTCGCCGGTGGGCAGGTAGTCGGGACCGTAGATCCAGCCCGCGCCCCAGTTCTCAGCCGTCCACTTGCAGGCGGACTGCTTGGGCGTGCACGGGGTGCCCGCCGCCACCACGCTCGAGAACGGGTGGGTGGTCAGGTTGATCGTGATCCCGAGCTTCTTGGCGTTGGAGGCCAGGTCGTTCATCTCGTCCTCGGTCGAGACGACGCCCGACAGGTAGTCGATGTTGAACGAGATCCCCTCGCCCTTCTGGATCCCCGGACCGCACTTGGCCGGGTCCTGGCAGGTGGTGGTCCCGTTGGGCACCACCTTCCAGCCGTGGCTGGTCAGCTCCTGCTTGGCCGTGCTCGGCGAGAAGGCGCACGGGGCAAACGAGATGCTGGAGGTGGACACCAGCGGGCTGGGCGGCGCGAACGGGATCGGGCCGCAGGTGGGATTGGCCGTGTTGTACAGGAAGGCCCGGATCCACCCCGGCTGGTCGACCAGGTGCTGGAGCGCGTTCCGGAAGTAGTACTGCCGGAAGATGTAGCGCACCGGCTCGCCGCCCGGCGAGGTGGTGGCGTTGGAGTTCATGTTCAGCGGGAAGTAGTTGAACGAGTAGCTGGCCGCCTTGTTGACGTCGTAGCCCTCGGAGGCCAGCGAGGAGAGCTGCGGCGCGTACTGCGGGGGGATGTTGGCGATCGTCACCGAGTTCGGGCCGCCCGACTTGACGGTGTTGTAGATCGCCGCCTCGCTGGTGTACGGCAGCTCCACCAGCTTGGAGATCGACGGCTTGGGCGAGCCCGAGTACTTCGGGTTCGGCACCAGCGTCACCTCGCCGTTGGAGGTGAAGCTCCCGCCCAGCTTGCTGGAGATCGTGAATGGGCCGTCGACGATGCTCCAGATCGGCGAGGTCGCCCAGGTGCCGAGATCCTTGGACTGCTTGTCCAGGAACGCGTACACCTTCGCCGCGCCCGCCTTGGTGGTGTCGGGCAGGCCGGCGCTGGCGCTGCGGGCGTGCACCCCGGACAGCGACGTGGTGTCCCAGGCCAGCGGCATCGGCGTGATCTGCGACAGCTCGTTGTAGATGATCCAGTTCGGGTCGTAGGCCTTGTTGAAGGTGATCACGAACGTCGACGGATCCGGAGCCGAGTAGCTGACGACGTTGTCGGGGAAGTACCCGGGCACGTAGCCGCACCACTCGGTGGACGGGCTGGCCTTGAGCACGTTCATCCAGAACACCAGGTCACGCGAGGTCACCGGCTCGCCATCGGACCACATGTAGTGGTTCAGGTGGATCGTGACCGTCTTGCCGCCGTTGGAGAAGGTTGGCTGCTGGCCGATCGAGTGGTTGTAGTCGACCGTCGGCCGGTAGTTCTCGCCGTAGGTGTACAGCGGCGGGTAGAGCATGTTCATCAGCTGGTCGGCGTTGGTCGTGCTGCACACCGCAAAGCTGTACATCGGGAAGATGTAGTTCGGCGTGGCGTCGGAGCCCTCCGTGAAGTACACGGTGCCGCCCGAGACCTTGCTGCCGCTGCCGGTGGTCGGCGTGGTGTAGCCGGGACCACTGGTCGGGATCCCGGACACCGTGGGCGCCGAGGAGCTGCTGCTGCTGCTCGATGACGAGCCGCAGGCGGCGGCGATCAGCGCCACCACAACGGCCCCCACGGCGGCAAGAGAGCGATGCCTGACCTTTCGCATGTTCACCATCCTCCGTTAGTGATGAAGACGACCTCGCAGCCGGCAGCCACAGAGCCCCGCCAGGGCAGGACGGTCGCCGGGCTCAGATTTGCGGAGCACTCCTCCGAAGTACCTCGTCTTAATGCTGCATTTATATCGCGGACTGGCGGCCGAGTCGTCCGCCGGCGCCGAGAACTCGGCTCAGCGCCCGGACCGGTCGCTCGACCAGCACGGTTTTCGCAGACTACTCGATGATTCCTCCCCCGGCGCGAGTCTTAATCGAAGCCTCACGTTCGAGACAATCCAGGCCCCGGCCCTCGTAGCTCAATGGACAGAGCACGCGCCTCCTAAGCGCGGGATGCAGGTTCGATTCCTGCCGGGGGCACCTCGGACGCGGGCTTCCGCGCCGGCCCGTCCTGAGCACTCCCGCGCCAGGCACTCCCGCGCCAGGGCAGCCGGGGTGCTCGCCGGGGCAGCGGCGCCGCCGTGCTAGCTTCCGCCGCTCGCGGTGTCCGACACCACGCTTGACGTTCCGCCGCTGGAGAGCGCGCCGGCGGCATCCGACCACCCGCCCCCGCCCGAGCCGTGGACGCTGCGGCAGTTCGCGCGCGAGCACCCGGGGTGGGCGAGCGCGATCGCGCTCGTGCTCGTCTCCGGTGGGCTGGTCATCTACGCCGGCACGCGGCCGAGCTTTGACGCCTACGGCTGGCTGGTGTGGGGCCACCAGACGCTGGCCGGCTCGCTCAACACCAACGCCGCCCCGTCCTGGAAGCCGCTTCCCTACCTGTTCACGCTCCCCTACGCGCTGCTCGGCCGCGACCAGCTGTGGCTGTGGATGATCACCGTGGTGGCCGCCTCGCTGGGCGGCTCGCTGGCCGCCGCGCGGATCGCCTACCGCCTGACGCTGGACGGCGGCCGGCGCTGGGCGGCCGGGGCGGCGGGCGCCTTCGCCGCCGTCGCGCTGCTCGACATCCAGGACTGGTGGCACTACGTGCTCAGCGCCCAGTCGGACACGATCGTGGCCGCGCTGTGCCTGGGCGCCCTCGACTGCCACCTCTCCCGCCATCCGCGCTGGGCGTTTGGGCTGGGCACCCTGGCCGCGCTCGCCCGCCCCGAGGTGTGGCCGTTTCTGGGTCTCTACTCGCTGTGGGCGTGGCGGGCACGGCCGGCGATGAGGTGGCTGATCATCGCCGGCGCGGCGGCGGTCGTGCTCCTGTGGTTCGGGATCCCGGCGCTCACCTCCCGCTCCCCGTTCGTCGCCGCCGCCAACGCCTTCGGCTCGGGTCGGCGGCTGCGCAGCGATCGGGTGCTGGGGACCATCGACCGGTTTTTGGCCCTGTGCGCGACCCCGCTCGAGCTGGCCGCCCTCCTCTGCCTGGGCTGGGCGGTCGTCCGCCGCGAGCGGGTGCTGCTGGCGCTGGCGGGCGGCGTGGTGGTGTGGGTGGCGGTCGAGATCGGCTTCGCGCTGCACGGCTGGCCCGGCCTCGGACGCTACATGTTCGGCGCCGCCGCGCTCATGGTGGTGCTGGCCGCGGTGCTCCTGGGACGGCTGCTGGCGGTCGCCAGCGCGGGCCCCTGGGCGAGTGGGTCGGCGGCGGGCGTGCCAGGGTCCCCCCCGCGCCCTCGCCGCTCCACGGCGGCCGCGATCGCCGCCCGGGCCGGAGCGGCGGCGCTGGCCGCCGCGCTCATCGTCAGCCTCATCCCCGCCGCGGCCTCCCGGATTCGGGCCGAGCGGCACGATCTTCATCTGCAGCGCCTGCGCACCCACGAGATCGAGCTGCTGGCAGCCGGCGTGGCGCGCCTCGGCGGCCCGCGGCGGCTGCGCGCCTGCGGCGAGCCGCTGACCCGGCTCGAGTACCAGACGGTCGTGGCCTGGACCCTCCAGCGCAACGTGGCGGCGGTGGGGTTCAAGTACCCCCAGGCGATCCGGCGCGGGAACCCGATCGTCCTCTACACCCCGATTCCCACCGGCGGCTGGATGATCACGCCGCTGCACCAGCGCCCGGGGGCGTGTCCGGCCGTCGCGCCGTTGGTCGTGCGCTAGCAGCTAGTGACCGCCGCCCGGCGGCGCGACGCGGTCCGGCCGCTCGGGGTAGACCTCATCGATCGTGGTCAGCGCCAGAAATGGCGCCGCCGCCGCCGCCTCGATCGCCCGCGCCCCGCCGGCCAGGCGATCGCAGACCGCCAGCACCCCGCAGATCTCATGCCCCTCGCCGCGCACCGCCTCGATCGCGCGGATCGTGGAGCCGCCGGTGGTGACCACGTCCTCGACGATCAGACAGCGCTCGCCGGCCGCCAGCGGCGGACCCTCGATCCGCCGGCCGAGCGCGTGCGCCTTGGGCTCCTTGCGCACGAAGAACGCCTTGACCGCGGCGCCGCCCGCCAGGGCCGCGCAGGCGATCGGGTCGGCGCCCATCGTCATCCCCCCCACCGCGGTGGCCCCCCAGACCATCGCCTGCGCGGCCACCAGCTCGGCCACCAGGGCGAACCCGCGGGGCCTGAGGATCGCCCGCTTGGCGTCGACCAGGTACTGCGAGGTCCTGCCGCTGGACAGCACCACCTCGCCCAGCACCAGCGCGTGCTCGCGCAGCTCACTCACGAGCTGCTCTCGCGCGGTCATGCGAGCGTCCGCTGTCACGCCGGACGCTCATGCTAACCGCGGGATCGGCCGACAAGGGAGCTGATGGTGCACCGGGTTCTGGTGAGCTGCTCGTTCATCTGCTGCACGCTGGTGATCGCCTCGTTCGCGTTCTTCGCCGTCGACCAGATCTCGGGCGCCTCCAGCCAGCAGGTGGCCCAGGTGGCCTCCGGCTCGCCCACGCCCCCTCACCGCAGCACCGCCACCCGGCACGGACCGATCCGCCGGTTCGTCGATCTGGCCGCCGGCAAGCTCACCTACCCGTTTCACTCGCTGGCCGACTCCGCCAGCCAGTGGGCGAACCACATCCTGCTGCTGGTGATCGCGCTCGCGATCTACGGCGTCGGGCTGGGCTACCTGGCCCGCTACGCCTCCGGGCTGCCCTAGGAAAGCCGCCGCGGCTTTGGGCGGCCGGGCCGCGGGGGCCGCGGCGCCTTTCGGGCGGCCAGACCGGGGCAGCCGCGGCGCCTTTCGGGCGACCGGGCCGCGGGGGCCGCGGCGCCGCGGCAGCGCTCGCCCCCGGCTCAGCGGTAGACGTCCACCCAATCGCCGATCCCCAGCCAGTCATACACCGAGATGGCGTCCGGGATGGGCAGGCGCATGCAGCCATGGCTGGCCGGGAAATCGGGGGCCGGGTCATAGCCGTGGATGGCGTAGTTGCCGTAGAAGAAGTTCGAGTAGTACATCCCGTCGGGCAGGTAACCGGGCACCTTCAGGTAGACGCGGAAGTCGCCCAGGACGGTCGGCGTCGAGGGCTTGCCCGAGCTGATCGGGTAGATCGCGATCACGCGCGAGCCGTTGACCAGCGCCAGGAGCTGCCGGCCCAGGTCCCCCTCGGCGTGACGGCCGTGGTCTGCGAAGTGCACGCGGAAGGCGCCCACTCCGTCCAGCAGGGCCCTGAGCGTCCGCCCGTCCAGCGTCTGCGAGGTGCCCCAGCCCAGCAGGCGGTGGTAGGCGTCGAGCGCCCACCCGGTCCCCTGGTCATACACGCCGGTCTGGGGCACGTAGAGGTGCAGCGCCGCCAGCCGCTGCTGGATCAGGCTCACCAGCGGCCCCCGGGCACCGAAGCGGACCCACGGGCTCAGCACCGACAGCCTGCGCACCGACGCGAACGGACCCAGCTGACCATCGGCGGCATGGCTCACCCAGATCGCCAGCTGGCCGGGGCCCGGACTGCTCAGCGCGACGCGGAACTCGCCCCAGGTCGAGCCGCGGATCGGGGTCGGGCGCAGGCGCTCGGCCCGCAGCGGCCGTCCGTCCAGGGTGACGCGCAGCGCCACCGTCTCGCCGGGGGCGTAGCGCGTGAGCACCCCCAGAAGGTGGAACGGCCTGTGCGGCACCGTCACCGGGTGGCGGCCGACAGAGAAGACATCCGCGAGGTAGAGCCGGACGCGGGCGGCGGGAGCGCCGGCGGCGGGAGCGCGGACGGCGGGAGCGCGGACGGCGGGAGC
>Ga0209061_1000883_pt1 | contig 60421 bp, 55 predicted proteins | sample Coa_R1_10_FD_187157 | JGI IMG/M metagenome (GOLD analysis project Ga0209061, IMG submission 187157) | Surface soil microbial communities from Centralia Pennsylvania, which are recovering from an underground coalmine fire - Coalmine... | ecosystem: Environmental > Terrestrial > Soil >... | reverse complement strand
GGCTTTGGCACATTAATCAAATTGAGCGGGCAGTCTCGCTATGATTGAAAGGTTGTACGTCAGCACCTTCAATCTGATCTCGTTCTTCTGACCTCTTCTCTTCTTCGAGTACAAATCATGATTGAATCTTCTTTTGACTGTGGAGACAGCTGTTTCAGCCAGGCTCCTTCTGTGATACTTTTTCAGATACAGTTTCTTGCTGCGCCTGTAGAGGAACAGCATCTCCTTCCAAGCTTTTGATCCCTTGCTCCTGACCTTCACGATGTTCTTCTTGATTGAAATGTACGGCTCTCCACCGCATTTTGCAATCAGGTCGCATGTCTTTCTCGAGAGGTAAGCCTTGTCGGCGCAGAGCATGGAGAGATTGCTCTTGATGAATGAAAGAAGGTAATCCACCTGTTTCGAATCTGATTTGAACGGGGGAGTCACCTTGAAAGAGAGTATCAGAAGGCTAGTACAGTCCACGATGAAATGTAATTTCAGGAAATCTTTTCTTTTCTTCCTCTTCGAACGCCTGATGTCAAGCCATCTCACGAATCTCACTATCGAGAAGCCGGTACTATCAACAGCACAGGTGCGCCGTTCTTCCTCTCCTCTTTTTTCCTATAGTATCCTTCTTCCACGATGAACGTGTTGAGCTCTGATAGATACTCCTTTGTTAGGCAGTTCATTGCTCTCTGAAGGTCCATCCTTCCGGGAAGCCTCTTCAGTCCTATGAACGGCCACAGATAGCTAGAGTTTTCAAGGAAAGAAACTAGGTCTCTGTAAGGGAGGCGAAGCCACGTCTTCAGAAGAAGGCAGATTACTAGAGCTCTAGGATCGTTCTTTGCGGGCTGACCCATATTTTCTGGATTTGCCTGCCACGGTGGCTCTCTTGCATAAACAAACTCCCTTGCCTTCCTTACGAATTCGCCGTATTCCTTCTTCTTTCCCTTTTCGTAATCTGACCATTCTCCTTTTGCGACCATGAGGCTTGAGATAATGCAATCTGAAAGATGAGACGGCGAGTCAAATAGCGTTGATGAGATGCCTAACAACTATTGTGCCAAAGCCACAAAGGTAAGAAGATTTAAATGGTTGCGATCCGTCGGGATTTTTTCATGCGTAAACAGTTCAAGTCAGTGGACAACCGATCAGTTTCGACAACTATCGCTGTAGTAATAATCATAATAATTCTGATAATCGCTGGAGTTGGCGCATATCTCGCATTTGCACCCGGCAAGACAACCTCCACACCCTCCACGTCGAGTCTAAGCTCAACCTCATCGACGTCCTCCACTTCTTCTACTTCCTCATCATCAGTAATCCAGACCTCAACTTCGAGCTCGACATCTGCTAACTCGAGCGGCTCTACGATCCAGATTGTGTTCGGCGCCAGCCTCTCCTTGACTGGTGGGGCACAGCCATTTGGACTGGAGGATAACTGGACACTCCACCAGGCGGTTGATTACGTCAACAGTCTCGGAGGAATCCCTTTAACGAATGGGCAAAGGGCCCTCATCAAACTGGTCGTGCTTGACGATCAATCTAGCGACACTACTTCGCTGAACAACTATCAGACGCTTATCACAACCGACCATGCTGTTGTTCTCATGGGACAGCTCGGAACGATTGATGACCTCATCGCTGCAAACTTTGCTTCGCAACATGCAGTGCCAATTATCGGGCCCTATTATCTCGCGGGAGCAAAGAGCTGCAATCCTGCACCGACCTGTGATAATTCCTGGACATTTGGAACCTTCCACAATGAGACAAATGAAGCTCATGTGTTCCTGAACTGGTTCAGGACTGTTGACCCCTCGACGCCCTCGCACAATGTGACGATAGCATTCTTCGAGGAAACCGATGATTCTGCACAGGCGAACTTTGCGGCAGGTAAAGCCTATGCACAGCAGCTCGGTTATACAGTCTGCACATGCTCGGACACAAGTTTCCAAGGTGGAAGCTCCTCTGAAATGCAGAGTTTCTTGTCTGCCGCAAAGGCTGCTGGAGCTGAGGCAGTCTTTGGTTTGCCAAGCCCTGGCGATGCGGCGCTCATGATAAACACGGCAAAACAGATTGGTTACGAGCCAAAAGCTTGGTTATTGACCAGAGGAACAGCTGTTGCGCCGTTTGCAGTTCCGCAAATAGGCGGTATTGGCCCGCTTGCTAGTGGAGTTCTGTCTGCCTTCCCATGGGCTCCTGGCCTGCCATACTCAGCTGACATACTTGGCCACAATATCAGCAATCCAACAATAGTATCACAATACGAGGCCGCGCACAATGGTCAACTTCCTACACTGGAAGGAGTATACTACTCTGGTGTTGCAGTCGCAGTTGATGCCATATCACAAGCTGCAAACCTGACCAACGTAGCGATCAGACAATCTCTGCGGACGCACACGTTCCAAACGTTCATGGGCCCGATGAGCTTTACACCAGGAGGACAGTGGCTCCAGTCCGATCAATACATGCTTCTGCAGCAGTGGCAACTCGTCTCGGTGAATGGAACATCGGTGCCTGAGTTGAAGATATTGGAACCAACCAACGTTGCGACGACTAACTACATTATATATCCATTTACTTTCGCGAACCAGCAAACGTCGTCGTGGCCACCGTCAACCTCGACAACGAATACAGCCTCCACGAGTACCATCATCAGTAGTTCCTAGATGGACGGCCAGACAACAAGAAGCAAACGCACACAGTCCGGAGGAGGGCGAGCAACCGCCCTCTGGGGGGACTTTTTTTCTTACCTCGAGTGACTGGAATCGGACGTGCGGAGGCGGTATCTGCTCTCGCCTTCTTTTTCTTTTTGACTATTGGAATTCTTGATTGGCTTACACCTTTTGCTGCTAGGGCAAAAGCATCGGATGGGATGAACCTGATATTCGTAGTGGCGGGAGGAATTCGACACCGTTTGGTCCTAGAGCGGTACTGCCGGGGTCTTCTTGTGATAATCGGTTAACTGTTGATAGCAGTCTCCGACCTTGAAGAGTAAATCTTCCTTCCAATGAGAGCAGACTAACTGCAAACCCACTGGGAGCCCATTCGAAAAGCCGTTCGGAATGGTCATCGCGGGGAGCCCCAGAAGGTTAAACGGGTAAGTGTTCTCAGTCAGGACTTGGAATGCCGGGTATCTCTTCCCCCTTATTTCTACAAATTCTTGATTCAACTCCGGCGCAACGGAGGGGTTTGTGGGAACGAGCAAGACATCAACTTCTGCTAATTTTCGGGAGACTCTTTCGACGATTGTTGCCCTAGCCCGCTGGGCCTTGAGGTACTCCGTTGCAAGGATTGTGTGACCAAGCTGCACGTATCCCCTAAGTGTGTCCGCGTAGTCTTCCCTTCGAGTTCGGAACCATTCTTCGTGGTACGCGGCAACTTCGGAGAGGGCTATTGCGAAAATTGCCGGCGTGATGTGCTCAACATCGGGAAGCTCGATACTTCGAATTCTGGCTCCTGCCTCAGATAACACTCTTACGCTTTCATCAAAGCACGACATAACCCCATCGTCGGATGCGCGAATTGGATTTGAGAAGATGCCAAGCTTGATTCCGAAAAGATCGGGCGGATCGTCGGCAAAAGCGCTCCGCTCTAACTCAGGAGAGTTCAAGGTAGACGAATCACTAGCGTCCTTGCCACTCATGGCCTCGTAGAGCACCGACGCATCTCGCACCGTCCTAGCGATGACCCCAAAATGATCTAGAGTCCACGACATAGTTATTGTACCTGACCTGCTGATCCTTCCAAAAGTTGGCTTCAATCCCACCAAATTGCAGAAGGACGCGGGTATTCGCACCGAGCCACCGGTGTCGCTGCCGGTCGCCGCCACCGCTTCCCCTGCAGACACGGCCGCCGCGGAGCCTCCACTCGAGCCTCCGGGGATTCGACCAAGATTCCACGGATTGAAGGTTCTCCCAAAGTGCGGATTGTTAGTAGCGATACCAAAGGCCGCAAACTCGTCCAGGTTCGTCTTTCCGAGAAAGACGGCTCCTTGTTCTCGCAACCTTGAAACAGCAGTGGCGTCTTTTAATGGAATGTAACCTTCGAGTATCTTAGACCCAGCGGTACAAGGCAAGCCTGAGACGTAGGTGTTGTCCTTGATTGCCATGAAGATTCCGGTGAGAGGGCGCGATCCAAAGTTCTTCAATTCTTTCGAAGCGTCACGCGCCTGCTCTCTGAGAGTATGTTCCGGAACCATGTGGAGGTACGCGTGGATTTTGCTCTCATACCTTCGAATATTTTCCAGTAGGCAGTCAAGAAGGTCCTCGGGTTCGAAGGACCCGTCACGAAACAGCTCACGCAGGACTGTAATTGGCTGGTGCGCCAGCTCGGATTTGCGCAAGGCGATCCGTTTAATCCTTGGAACTTGGTTTTCTATGCTGTGAGGATGCGGGAAGGGTTATGGTGAAGGGCTCGGTCTCATGCGGAATTTGCAGTTTGTTTAGATTCAGCACTCCAGCTGAAACGGAATCGAGAAGGACCTCATTCTGTTCCAAGACCCGTAAGTCGAGTTCCAGGCCTTCCGAGTGCGCGACGAGTTTCTTTGCTAAATCCAGATTCATACCGATGACTGTTGCCCTCCTAAGCTATTCATTAGCGCGATTCTTCTGCAGTCTAAAAACTGCGCAATTATATTTAAGTAAGAAGCAGTCTGATGGCAGGGAGTATTGTCCTTGCTCCGTCTCGAACGTTTTCGCTTTGAAGGTACAAATGATGCGGGCTCAAAACAACCTTTGAGCTTAAAGTGCCATTTGTGTTGTTAAGAAATGTTTATGGAAGCAAAGGCTATCTTCCTTTTCTTCCAGCAATAAGAAAGGAGAGTCAGGAGAAGCAATGTTGAGCGAAGTCAGAACCAAGGAGTGCGCACAAACAATCCTCCACGTGTGCGCCGGAATACGGAATGGTGAAAAGGTTCTAGTTGTATCTGACTCTGAAATTGCTTTCTCTCGGCAAGCGATACTTTCTACTCAAGCCGCCGAGATGGGAGCATACGTCGAAAGACATTCACTGACAGGTGAAGTAACGAGAGAACCGCCAAGCGAGATTGCGGAAAGCATGTTGCGCAACGACGTGACGATATTCTGTGTCAACGAAGCGAGAACCCTACTGTGGGGTCACGCCGATGCCAAGGTCGCCGCAATCAAAAATGGAGGGCGTGTGCTGTTCCTCACGCAGCCGATAGAGTCGACACCGTCGCCCGATGATCTCTACGCCATACGCGCCCGATCACTTCGCCTAGCCGATACTCTGGAGAGTGCTTCAAAGGTAAGCCTTCTGACGGGGGGAGGTCGCCTTGACCTCAAGTTGGCAGACAGGCCAGCTCTAAGACTGTCGAGCATCCTGACAGAGCCAGGGAGTTGGGGCGCCATTCCTGATTACGCAGAAGCTGGCGTCGCACCACTCGAAGATCAATCAAACGGAGATCTAAGAGTCGATGGAATCATAGTAGGGATTGGGCGCGTCGCTACGCCAGTTGACCTTCATTTTGAGTCGGGCAGGCTGGTCGGGATTAAAGGGGGAAGAACAGGCGATGAATTCGACGCGATGCTCGGCTCAGAGCCGTCTGCGAGAGTATTGTGTGAACTGGGTTTCGGTACAAACCATCTGCGAAAGGAAATCATGGGTGAGTTTGACGACAAGAAAGCGCTAGGATCTGTTCACATTGCACTAGGAGATAATCATACATTTGGCGGGATAAATCGGTCAAAGTTACATATTGATTGTTTAGCAACGAAACCCGAAGTTTTCATTGATGATAGGCCATTCTCTCTGAGTTCTGCTTAATCAGGCGCTTCGACCTTCACCGCTCCTTTTCTTTCATCGGCTCTTGCTACGGCCCTCTTTCGTGCGAGGTATCTTGAGAGGGTGGGCACGATGCCTTTCGGAAGAAGTACCGCGACCACCATTATGATGAGAGAAAATAGCAGCACCTCTAGATTGCTCGACGGCAAGTAACTGTTGACTTCATATGTGATCGCACTGAAGAGGAGCGCTCCGACTATCGGGCCTTCAAATGTCCCGATTCCGCCTATTATCACCATGAAGATGGGATAAAGCGAGAATGTCAGGTTGAGGAAGAGCGAAGTGTTGACCGCGAGGATATACCCCAGATAGTACGCGCCGGCTACCGTTGCGATTATTCCGCTCACCACGAGTGCAATTGTTTTGAAGAGCAAAATGTTCACCCCTACAGACGCGGAGGCATATTCATCGTCTCCTACTCCTCGAAGCGCCATCCCGATCCTCGACTTCATCATGAAGAAAATTCCAAAAATCGTCGCTGCCGTCATTCCCACTCCTAGTTCGTAAAAAAGCGTCTCACTGATTACGAGACCCGAGGGCCAGCTGAAGTTAGAGTGAGAGAACGCGTACTCCACGATGGGCTTAAGGACTATCGGGATTACGAGCGTCGCAATCGCAAAGTAATCAGAGCGCAATCGAAATGTCGGGATTAGAACAAGTGCAGCAATAGCTCCGACCGCGATAGAAGCAAGGATGCAAATCGGAAATGAAAAACCTGCCGCGAGCAATACACTCGTCGTTATGCTCCCGAGCGCGAAAAAGTAGACCATACCTAAATTTATGAGACCGGCGTACCCTCCAACAAGGTTCCAGCTCTCAGCTAGAGTGATCCAGATGAAATAAATCACGTATTGCCCAAGCGAGGCCTGATTACTTGATCCGATGAAGAGAGGGAGACCGAAGGCGAGTGCAAGAGCTATCGCAGTGATTATAGGAGATATAGACCGCGAAGACCGAAATATACCGATCCTTTTGGCGTATGTGCCTAATTTGCTTCGTCTGGATGTCTCAGTCACGACTGCCAACTGATGTTCTTCTTGCCTCTTTGCTTCCTTCGATTGTATTCTTACTTCCCTAAATGGATCTTGACAATTCAATTACTCTATGTTTGATGAAAGATCAAACTGTCTTACCTTCCGAATCTTCCGAAGAGTCCGCTGGGCTTGATCATCATCACCGCAAGAAAGATCAGGTAAGTCAGCAGCAATCCAAAGTCAGAAGGAAAACTGTATTTTGTGAGGACTTCGAAGGCAACTAGGTCGGACATGCTGATGATCAGGCCTACAATCAACCCGCCCAAGAGTGTGCCCAGGACGCTCCCTATTCCGCCTAGTATGATTATCGCAAGCACAATTGGCAGCAACGATACGTCTGCTTCGTTAGCAGTTATCGTGTTAGTGAAAGCGTACATTCCTCCGCCCAATCCGGCTAGGCCGGCCCCAACGGAGAAAGAAAGGATTCTTGCTCGACGGATGTCGATGCCGGAAAACTCAGCAGCTTCCCAATCTTGAGCGGTCGCTCTTATCGCGTTCCCATAATACGTTCTTGAAAGGAAGATGTGCAATAGAGGGATTACCGCGATAGCAATAGCGAAGGAGATGAGCTGCGGCACTTGCAGATAGTACGGTCCGAGGAGGACCGCCTGTCCACTATAGTGTTGGTTTTGGGCGATCGCGCCGTTCCCATATGAGGGATCTATTGGCGGTAAGATGGTAACCGAAGAGCCAGAGGGAAGCGGGATGATAAGCCCGCTTGATATAACATACTCGATGAAGACTGATAGTCCGAAGGTCGCAAGAAGCGGGCCCTCGAAACCCTGGTTTTCCGTCTTGTAAATCAAAGCAAAGTATGCTACTATACCTAGGAACGCCATGATGATGAAGTCAAAGGGCAGTGAGAGTAGCGGATCAATATGAAGCAACGGTGTGATCAGGATTGAAAATTGAATTGTAATGAAAGCTGCAAGCACCATCAGGGCTCCGTGCCCTATGTTTAGAATCTTCTGGACGCCATAAATCAGCGATAGGCCAATTGATGCTAGGGCGAAGAAACCTCCCTGCAACAGGCCATTGATTATTGCCTGAATGAACTCCACATACGTGACGGCCAGATAGCTTCTCCCCTCCTCTCTCGCCCTTTCTTTCCCTTACGCTCTTCTTTCCATTGTTCTTTCACTCGGCTATGCCGAGATACGCAGCCCTAATTCGTGAATCGCCAATCAGCTCACTGCTCCTACCTTCGAACTCGATTCTACCGTTTTCCATTACATACGAGCGCTCTGAAACTTCGAGAGCACGTTCAGAGTTTTGTTCTGCCATCAGAATCGAAACCCTGGACTCCCTTATGGCTTGTATCGCAGAGAGGACGCGTTCGAACATCACAGGCGAGAGTCCAAATGAGAGTTCATCAAGCAAGAGGAGCTTCGGATTTGACATCAACGCCCGACCAATAGCTACCATCTGCTGCTCTCCTCCTGAGAGGGTGCCCGCGGCCTGCTTCCTTCTCTCTTTCAGAACAGGGAAGAGAGAATAGACTCGCTCTATTCGCTGCTCTAGGTCGTGGCATGATCTGGGGGCGCCAAGTCGAAGATTCTCCTTCACGTTCATGGTCGGAAACAGCCTTCTTCCCTCAGGTACGTAGGATATGCCAGACCCGACAAGTGAATGAGGACGCCTACCTTTGATGGGGCTACCCTGGAATTTTATCGAGCCACTTCTTGGCCTTACAACGCCGATGATTGATTTTAATAGCGTAGATTTTCCCGCGCCGTTTGCCCCTATTAGCGAAACAATTTCTGAGCTGTCAATTTGGAGCGAAACATTCCACAGTACCTGTATCTTGCCATACGAAGCGCTCAGATCATTGACTTCGAGAATCACTTGCGAGTTAGCCTCTCTTCTGGTTATGCAACCCCGATTCTTCGTTTGAACGTCATGTCAATCTTCGGAGACCTGTCGCTTGCGCTTTCCTGTCTCGTTAGCACCGGATGGAGATGAGGAAGAAGGGAGATCTGATTCCTCATTTGGTGACTTACTGGTAGCCGTCCCAGGCCCCGCCACTGCCACGCTCTTTGTTCCCATATACGCCTTGATGACTTCGTCATTGGTAACTATTTCTGAAGGAGTCCCCTGCGCGATTATTGTTCCGTGATCCATAACGATAATCCGTCGACACAACTTCATCACGGCCTTCATAACATGTTCGATCACAAGAAGCGTGATCTGGCGTTCCTTGTGCAGCCTCGAGAGCAAGTCCAAGGTGTTAGATATCTCGGAGAGATTCAAGCCTGCCATTACTTCGTCGAGCATCAACAATTTCGGCTGAGCTGCAAGTGACCTTGCCAGCTCGAGCCTTCGCTGTTCAGCGAGAGTAAGGTCGGCTGCAAGGACATCAGATTTGTCGTCAAGGTCCATGTAGCCGAGGACCTCCTGAGCACGCCGCCTGGCTGCCCCAACCGACATCATGTGATTCCGGCCGAAAAGGCCCCCCATCATGGTATTTTCGATTACCGTCATCCTGGGGAGCGGTCTAACAGTCTGGAACGTCCTCGAGATTCCTAGCTGAGATATCACATGCGGTTTCTTCCCGTTGATCTCCTTTCCCTCAAACAAGATTCTCCCGGAATTTGGCCTATAGACTCCTGCGATTGTGTTGAATAGCGTACTCTTCCCCGCACCGTTGGGGCCGATGAGTCCAAGAATCTCTCCATCCTGTATCTCCATGGAGACTCTATTTACGGCGACTAGGCCGCCAAAGGATTTTGTCACGTCGCTCAGTTGAAGGAGAGGACTCATGTCCATCAGTCTATTGTCCTAAAGAAGCGGCACGCCGAAGAATGGCTGTTCTCAATTTTCCATTATATAGTTTGCTAGAAAAGAGAATCCACCACACGGTGATAGATTAGCAAGAAGTCAGTGAGAGAAGACAACAGGTAAGGACCTGCGAGATAATCTAGCAAATTCGGAATCGTACTATTCTCTTAACGGTTTTCGATGAAGGTCTTTGTGCTTCGTGATTTCAAAATGCCTTTTCGTTTCGGGGAAAAAAAGAAGCAGAGCTTGCGTCATGGATCGCCATCGTGATAGGATCAGTCAGTGCAATCAGTATTTGATTTCTGGTTGCAAATGGAATCGCTGACAACTAAGAGTAGATCCAGATTTCATAAAATCGGCGAGAGCGGATCGACGAAAACGGAGCGGCGGGAAGTAAATCCGACACCGATCAATACTGCTTAACACTGAACAGTAAAGGCCTATTTGTTGCCCGATGATCCTTACTTTACGTACTGGGGAGGTGTAATCTCTTCGGGGGCCCAGTCAACTAGCTTTCCAGTGTTGTATTCTTGGTACGCCGAGAGATCCAGCAGTCCGTGTCCGCAGTTGTTGAATACTATGACCTTCTTTTCGTTCCTCTTTCTGCATCTTATGGCTTCATCAATTGCAAACCTCAGGCCATGTGCGGATTCTGGTGCGGTAATCACACCCTCTGTCCTGGCGAATATGTTAGCAGCCTCGAACACCTTTGTTTGTCCGAACGACGTGGAGTTCACTATCTTCTTGTGGATCAACAGCGAAAGGCTGGGGGCCTTGCCATGATAGCGCAGACCACCCGCATGAATTGGAGGATTTGCAAACTTGTGACCAACCGTGTACATCTTCACAAGGGGAGTTTGCTCTGCGGTATCTGCGTAGTCGTACGTAAACGTCCCCCTCGTCGTAGACGGAACAGCACTGGGTTCGCATGCCATGAACTCGGTGTCTATCCTCTTTCTCATCTTTTCCCTGACGAATGGGTAGATGAAGCCAGAATAGTTCGACCCTCCGCCGATACACCCGCACATTACATCGGGAACCATATCGAGCAGTTCAAACTGTTTCTGCGTCTCCAGCCCTATTATTGTCTGGTGAGCGAGGGCGTAGTTAAAGGCGGACGCCAAGAGATATCGCGCTCCCTTTGTCGCAAAAGTATCCTCGATTGCTTCGCTTATCGCTATCCCAAGCGAGCCGGGATGGTTGGGATCCTCGGCTAGTAACTTCCTTCCAATCTTAGTATTCTCGCTGGGCGATTCGAAGACCTCCGTTCCATAGGTCTCCATCAAGATCTTCCTTCCGGGTTTTTGCTGTGCGCTGACTCTTACCATGTATACTCTGCACGAAAGCTTGAAGAGTGCGCATGACATGGCGAGCGCAGACCCCCACTGTCCAGCACCAGTCTCGGAAACTGCCAGTTTGAGCCCTTGCTTCTTCGCATAATAGGCCTGAGGAAGAGCACTATTCGGTTTCATGCTCCCGACGGGGCTGAACTGCTCGGCCTTGTAGAAAATTTTGGCCGGCGTTCGCAGATACTCTTCGAGCCTTCTAGCTCTGACGAGCGGAGTAGGCCTCGGCAGCCGCCTGTAGGCCTCCCAGACCGGACCAGGAATGTCGAACCATCGCTCCTCCGAGAATTGCTGGCTGACAAGCTCCTTTGGGAATAATTTCTCGAATTCTTTTCTCCCCATCGGCTCACGCGTATGGGGATTCAACATCGGAGCGAGTTTCTCTGGCAGGTCAGGAACGATATTGTACCATTTTCTTGGCAATTCCTCAGGGTCGAGATTTGCACCGTAATCGCGATCGGCGTAACTTTTGGAAGGCACGCAATTAACTGAAGACGCCCATTATTTTAGGATTGAGGCAAAGGAAGGAGGCAAGGATCGACGGAGAAGCACAAAATGGAACCGGAAAAAATCTTGCTGAATGTAAGTAGATTTTCGATGGTCAACTCAACGGTCAGAAATCAATAGAGAGTTCAGCCAATAAGCTAATTATCGTATTCCGACGATATGTTGCTGTCTACAAGAACTCAAATCTATCCAGCAATGGTAGTATGGCTATCGGTGTAATTGCAATTTGTCAAGCTCGACCAACGAAGTTTCGGGCGGAAATGGCCTCTATCGGGGGATAGAACGCGGCTCGCACCTGGCTTACATCTTCACCTCCTCATCAGAAAAGCAGTCGGCCTTGTTCCAGTTATGTGAGGCTGTTGTAAGTTCGAGGAACAGCTTCCTGCTTTACCTTGCTGGAAAGCAGGGAGTGAAGGGAATCAGACTCTCACTGAAGGACACTGGATTTGATGTTGCCTCATATGAGAGAGTGAGACAGATGAAAATAGTGGACTCGGATGAGTGGTTCCTACGCCAGGATCGGCAAAAATGGTCCTTTAAGGATATGAGCGAATTGCGAGAACAGCTTACCAATGTTATCAAAGAGGCCACTGCTGCAGGCTTCTACTTCGTTACGGTGATTTCGGAGACCGATTCTCTAGTTAGGAAGGGATTCTACGATAGATACCAGGAGTTCGACGCCAGTTTGGGGCGATCACTCTCAGGAATCGATGCCGCCTTCCTCTGCGCCTTTGATAAGCGAGAATTAGAAGCAGCAGGCATTACAAACGAGAGCGAAGACCTAACGAAGACGCATTCGAGACTGGTCTGAATGCGCGACTTGTTCGCACAGTAGCCTTTCTACCAGTTCAAAGAGTTCCAGAGCATCTTGTTACTGGAAGTCAGGGGGAAGCTTGCCATTTGCTCTAAGCCATTCGACTTGAGATACAGTATATCTCCATATGATATCGCATCGATCGGAGTTGGCAAAATCCCACGGAACAAGCAATACGATGTCGCCTAATCTGATCCAGACCCTTCGGCGTATCTTCCCTCGAATGCGTCCGAGGCGTGTCTTTCCATCGGCGCACTTCACCATTAGGTGATCGCTTCCAACTAGCTTTATGACTTGACCATACATTTCGCCCTCGCCGGCAAGCACCATTTCTTTCAGCTGGGCTTCGTTCAGTACTTTCCGCTTCCCCATGACTTGTTCTTTAACTCCAGATTTTTTGCTTTGAAAAGGATAGCAATTACAATTCAGGCATGCGCACTTGCGGCTCTTGCACAAAAATCGCGCTCAGCAATGGGCGGAACCGATTCGTTTGCCGCTTGCTTTCTGCTAGTTCTCCTTCAGCATTTAGCTTTGTTTTCACTCTCTTAAATCACTTATTCTTGGGCTGGGGCGGTCTCAGGGAAGGAAAATGACACGGCATGACAGGCGGCCACTGCACGTTTGTGCTTCCATACCCTTTGCCCTTGCTAGATGTAATCGAAGAGCGGCTTTCTCGTAGGTGATGGGGTGAAGTCTTCGTACACAATTTCGCTTTCCCAACTTGCTCCCAGCCACCTGCTGAATATCATCTTCTGCTCATCGGTCGCCGATTCTGCCTTGAATATCCTATACTCGAATACGGGTCTCTGGATTAAGTTAGCGTTTGCCTCATGAATTGAACCGTCTCTGGAAAGGAGAATGGAAACACTATCTCCGGCCTTTCGATTACCAATCAAGAAGGCAAGTTTTGAGTTATCCACTCGAACCCTTTCGACCGCAATGATTTCGTCACCAGGAGATAGTCCCGCACTTTCTGCAGGAGTTTTGGTAAGTACGCTTGAGACAATTATCTTGCCAGAATCTGTCCGCACCTTGACTCCGATGAAACCTTTTGGAATCTCCTTCTCGGATTTGCGCCTCAGGACCAGGCCTGCGTAGCCTAGATACTTTCCAAAATCCACAGGTTTTCTGCCGCGGACCCTTGATTCGAATATCTCTTGGGATATTGAACGGGTGCCAGCTACCGCCTCACAAGCCTTCTCAAACTCTTTGTCAGTGAACCCTCTTCTTTCGTTGACATATGTCTGCGTGTAAACGCTTTTCATTACATCGTCAAGCGATCTTCGACTGGAGGTCGCCCTCCTGATCTCCATGTCGATCATCCAGCCGATAACCGCTCCTTGAACGTAGTAGGAGGAATGCACGTTGGGAGAGTTCGCATCCGGTCGATAGTGTTTGATCCACGTATCAAAACTGGATTCCTCTGCACTCTCCCAGTTGCTCCCTGGTAGCGAAGTCATTTGATTCACGTTTACTGCAAAGGAATCAAGGTACTCTGCTACGGAGAAGATACCAGCTCTCCGAAGTATGAGATCATCATAGTAACTTGTGATTCCCTCGGATATCCACAAGGATTTCGTATAGGTTTCAGCCGAGTAGTTGAACGGCCCCAATCCATAAGGACGCATTCGCTTGACATTCCAAGCATGGAAGAATTCATGACTGAAAAGACTCAGAAGCATTCTGTACTCCTGAGGTGGTTCTAGACGTAGAAAGGGTGCGATACAGTGAGTGCTATTCAGGTGTTCTAGGCCTCCTCCGCCCTCGACATTTGCGATGTCAATCAGGAAAACGTATCTTTGGTAGGGAATCTCGCCGAAAATCGGTATGGCACTCTTGACGATCTGTTCGATGTCCTCCACAAGTCTTTCACGATTGAAGTCTAACTCCGAGAATATAGAGACACGATGCTCGATCCCCTCAACATTGAAATTGTAGACACTTTGATTTCCCAACTGAAGGGGAGAATCAACAAGTATGTCAAAGTTGGGGCAATCAAAGACAGTCACACTACGACCCGATTTCTCAAATTTCTGCTTGATCTCAAGGCCTGTGGAGATCTCCTTCCATCGGGGATAGGACTCAACTTCAAGGATCAGTGATTCATTTTCAAGACCTTCCACGTACATGAAAATACTGGCCCCGTTGATTATCGCATGTCGATTGTCGAGGTAACTTGTGTCCACCGTGAATTCAAAGGCGTACACTTTGTATTTGACCAAGATAACTTCCGACATCTCAGAATCAACTAGCCAGACATTTTTAGACTCCTTGCTCCACCTTAGGGTAGAGCCCGTCTTAGAATCGAACGCCCTAAAAGCCAGAACGTTTCTCGAGAAATCCCTTACTAGATATGAGCCGGGTGTCCACACGGGCATGACCAGACGAAGGGTTCTGGCACTCTGGGTGGATGTCTTCGTTGGCGCCCAGGCAACTAGTGGAACCTCGATCTGCACATCGAAGTAATGCGTGTTTGGTTCAGGCATGGAGAGAGTGTACCTTAGCTTTGTTTCACGTAGCATCCCAGTTTCTATCCCTCACTTTCATCTTGCTTTTCGGATATTAAATGACAATAAGATAAAAGTCGAATATATAGCAAAAGTGTTTCTCCAGCAGGAAAAGTATCGGATCTTCGAAAGTTAGTTCAGTCGGTGGAGAGGAATTGCTTGCCGTCATTTCATGTCCTATCCAATACTGCGAAGCAACCTAGGATGTCTTCGAGCTCGTTGGTTTCACAGATACTCTTATGATGGACTTTCAACGCTAGAACCCGTTGTCCGGAGAGAGCGGCTTGGCTCTATACTGTCCGTTCTGCCATGCGAAGGAGGATGCGCGCCTTTCGGCTAGAGATGAGGAAGAAGGGGAAGATGTGCTACTGGTGATGTTCAACTGCCCTTTCCACTTCAGGTTCTATTCAGATCAGCTAGGCTCCGAAGAGGAAATGCAATCGTTGCTTGAGTTATGGAGAAAGGAAGAAGGAAATGCTTGGCTAGATAACGTGGGCCCGGTCATGAAGCAAAGAGAGCTACAAAACATCCAAAGGTATCTGAGCACCATTCAAGATTCATAGACGAGTTGACCTTTGGTCTGTTACACTTGGTTTAGATGGTGGCCTCTTTTGGTTAAGCAGCGCCACTAGCCTTTTTTCAAGACCTGATCTGGGCACTATTTCCCCAACACCTGATCTGACCATAGATCTACTACGCTCTGGCAATTCTTTATTCCTGTGCGGATAGAATCCTAGCAGGCGTACTCCTCGGATCTCACGCGAAACGAGCGAAAGCCCTTCGAGATTTGTCTTTTCCAAGTCGTAGACAACAATACAATCTTGTAGCGCGGCGGATTTCGATTTCAGATCGAGCGGATCATCAATGGATTCACAAATTGATCCACTAATGCGCGCGATCTGCTCGATTTTAGCTCTGAAGAAAAGATCAGTGATTCCAAGGACTATCACGCGCCGATTGTTCGGTCCCATTTAGTGAAACTAGTCTATGGTTCATTCTAATCAATCTCCTAAAGGTTTGCGCATCGTTTCAACACCTACATTTTTGGCTCTCGATTGGGCATTTCGAAACAAAAAGTCAGTCTGATATCGTAACATCATTAAGCACGCAGATTCGAGTAATAGTGCCTACGTATTGATATGGACGAGACAGAAGGGGAACGGAGGAAGATAAAAACGATGGAAAACGAGACAAAGAAAGATAATCGCAACTCTGAGCAAAAGCTAAACCATCTTGCAAGTGAAAAGAGCCCATATCTGCTCCAGCACGCCTACAACCCAGTGGACTGGTATCCGTGGGGCGAGGAGGCGTTCAAGAAGGCAAGAACTGAGAACAAGCCAATCTTTCTTAGTATTGGATACTCTACATGTCACTGGTGCCACGTGCAGGCTCACGAATCATTCGAAGACCCTGAGATTGCAGCGCTCCTAAATGATAGCTTTGTCTGCATCAAGGTTGATCGAGAGGAAAGACCCGACGTCGATGAGATCTACATGAAGGCGGTTCAGACCATGACCGGAAGCGGAGGTTGGCCCCTTAACATATTCCTAACGCCGAGACTGGAACCGTTCTATGGCGGCACATACTTTCCACCAGTCGCGAGATACGGAATTCCTGGATTTGCGTCGGTTATCCGAAGCATCTCGCAGGCGTGGAAGTCAGATCGCAGGAACTTGGTAGAATCAGCCTCTCAACTCAAATCAGTCTTGAGCCAAATGTACTCTACGCCCAACCCATCGCAACCGAAGGTCGGCGAGTTTGCGCTGGATGACTGCTTTATCGAGCTCGCCAACCTTTACGATCGAGAGTACGGAGGCTTTGGCAGTGCACCGAAGTTCCCTACTCCGTCAAACCTATCTTTCCTCATGAGGTACTACAAGCGCACGGGACAGCGAGCTTCGCTCCAAATGGCGGTAAGGACACTCAACGCGATGGCGACTGGTGGCATCTACGACCAAATCGGGGGAGGCTTCCACAGATACTCGACGGACAGATACTGGCTCGTCCCTCATTTTGAGAAGATGCTCTACGACAACGCTCTGCTTGTTCAAGCATACGCCGAAGGCTACCTGCTCACGAAAGAGCAAAGTTTCGCGAAGGTCGTGGATGAGACTTTGAGATGGATTTTGCGGGAAATGGTCTCTACGGGTGGCGGCTACTACTCTGCACAAGACGCGGATAGCCCTGACGGAGGCGAGGGAGCTTACTATGTCTGGAAAGCAAACGAGATAGCTGAGGCGCTAGGAGCTCAAGGTGACAAGAAAGTCGAGGAGTTGAACCTCATCCTTAGACACTTTGGAGTGAGCGAGGAGGGGAACTTTGAAAGCGGGAAATCGATCCTGACCATCTCCGGTCCACAGAGAACTGGCGTAGAAGATTCGCACTTCTCTTCTGTCGTGGAAGATGCTAGGGAAAAGTTGCTCCAAGCACGTGAACAAAGGAAGTCACGTCCAATGACAGACGATAAGATCCTCACTGCATGGAATGGACTGACGATAACTGCGATGTCCAAGGCTTTCCAAGTCTTTGACAATCAGGAGTATCTCGACTCGGCTAGAAAAGCCGCAGATTTCATTCTCTCTAACCTGGTCGTCACAAGTGAGAAAAATGAAGAGGGAGAAAAAGAATCAGGGGATCGAACAGGGAGAGATGCTTCAGACAAAGAAATCTCGAGGAGAAATGAGACAAAGAGTTGGGGCAGTAAGATGAAACTCATGAGAAGGTATCGAGATGGCGAAGTGAAAGGCGATGGAGTCCTCGAAGATTATGCATTCTTTGGAAATTCTCTCATCGATCTCTACGAATCTAGTTTCGAGCCGCGTTATCTTCGTACTGCAATTTCAATTTGCGACTCCATGATTGAACGGTTCTACGATGAGAGGAACGGTGGAGGCTTCTTCGAAGTCGGAAAGGAGGTGCGAGATCTAATTGCGAGACCAAAGGATGCCTACGACGGTGCGATGCCTTCCGGTAATTCTATTGCCGCCATGTTCTGCTTGAGAGTCGCCGAAATTACTTCAAATGAGAATTACAGGGAAAAGTCGCAGCGGACATTTGAGGCATTCTGGCCTCAGATCGAGGCCCATCCTTCATCATTTACGGGCATGCTAGTTGCTCTCGATTTTGCACTCGGAAATCCAAAGGAAATAGTCGTCTCGGGAGATCTTGAGAGGGACGATACTCGAATGCTTCTACGCGCAATACGAAACCAGTTTCTCCCAAACTCGGTGATACTTCACTCATCTTCGTCGTTGGAGCGCGAGATACCACTGATTGAGGGGCGCGTTTCAGGCCAAGCAGATACTGCTAAGGTTTACGTCTGCACCAACTTTGCCTGCAAGCTTCCGGCCAAGACTAAGGAAGAGCTTTCAGCGGCGCTCCAGTCCTGAAGTCAACGAAAGCGTACAAATTGGTGAAAGCTAGGGCAGTTTCGGGGTGCATGTTCAAAAGTCAATTCTTCCCAATCCATCAAACGCTGCCATTGTAAGAAACCTGCTATTTCTCTCAATTGCGAGGACAAAATGGATGAAAGGGCCATCGACGGAGACAGAGCCCCATGATGCACTACAGTTTTATACGCATTCTTCCAAATTTACATTTGGATCGTGAAGGAAAGCAGGTCAACTTTTCGTCTGAAAAACTGAGCTTGAAGTAAAATGCATTCAACCCTTCCCGCTATAAAACGCAAAAAGGCATTGGGCAATGGTAACCGGTCAGCTAGGAAAATGCAAACCTCAAAGTTCGCAGATGAAAACCAAGCAGCGGTCGAGCAGGACAAGAACGGCGGCACTCGACTTGCAGGAACTCAATCGCCCGAGAGACAAGGCGTCAGGGTGAGACTAAGTTCTGGCATAATGGATGAACTCATGGACAAAGCTTACGTCAGCGTATACGATCCTTTCAGAGAGCTGATTGCAAACAGTTACGACGCAAACGCGTACAAGGTGAGAATAGAGATTGAGGATGAACACAGCCTGTACGTGGACGATGATGGCTATGGAATAAGCGACTTTAACTCTTTTCTTACAAAAGGTATGACCGAGAAGCGCCAGGCAAGAAAGGGCGTGTCAGATTCGGGAAGAGCCCTGATAGGTGAAAAAGGGCTTGGTTTCCTCTCGGTATTCAAGATTGCCCGAGAAGTCGATGTGTATTCGAGGCCTGGGCCTGAAACTTGGAAAGTTCACCTCACAGATGATTTGATCAGGAACTCAATTGACACCGGCGAACCTATCCCCGTAGAAAATGCGGGCGAGTTCCTCACATACGGAACGCGAATCTATCTCAGGAAACTGAAAAAGGCCTTCAGTGTATCAAAGCTCTACGAGTACGTCAGCGTGGCATTCGCGCCGCTTCTCATGTGGCAGTTCAGGGTGCTGGTGAATGGGAATGAGGCGATTGCCCCGGAACTCCCAGCCGGTCTACTGCACGAGAGGTCCGGAGAAGGATACAGTATTACACTTGTAGATCCCTATCGCGTTGAAGACCGAAAGCCCGTGAGATTCTATAACAGGGGCGTGCTTGTAAAGAGAGAAGTCGTTCCGAAGAGGCCGACTCTGACCGGATTCATAAACACTGACCTAACACTTACCACGGGCAGAGGATCTTACGTCGAGGATGATCAATATCACAAATTCAAAAAGGCGCTCGATTCACTTGTAGATGACATACCGGATGCGCCACACTACTCCAATGTCCTAGTCCAAAAGTCGCTAAACAAGCTTGCGCGGGTACTCGAGAAGGCGTTGTCGACAGTGGATATCCCCCTGCCAGCCGAATACAAGATTCTTAACGAGCAACAACTGTCGTCGACTCAATTCAGAATCGATTTGCCTTTGAGCAACAACGGCAAGAAGGAGAAGGTGAAGCAGATCAAGATCATTACAGGAGCACCAAGACTACCAAGGGAAATCCGCGCTGCAAAAACCACATTCGGTACGGTAAAGGAGGCGCAACTGAGCCCGGCGGACCTTCCGGTCCTTACGACTCAAGACTCCATTATCTTGAACCTCTCGCATCCTCACGTCTCCCAGTTGGCTACAATTCCTGGAACCTACAGGGATCTCACACTGATGACCTTCGTGGCGGAGGGATTTGTCGATCTTCTCGGAATCAAGAACAAGGAGGAGTACAAAGAGCTTACCGACAAGGTAATTCGCGAAATGCTCAAGTTATACGGACAAGAGGTAGCTCCACCGCCTCCAAACGGGGCTGGGTCTACCTCAACCTCCCCGAATACCTCTGAAGGGAAAAAGGCCTAAACTCCTCTCACTATCTTTACGGCTCAGTAATGTACGCAAGGCGCGTTCGAGTTCCGTCTCACTTCTCTTCAATGGAAAAAGAAGATAAAGAATCGTGGGTGAGTGCATTACTTCCACTGCGAAGATGCGCTTTATCGATAAAGCGCTCTAAGCCAACGCAATATTCTAATTCTCACACGTGCTATCCCACCACAGATTTAGTAAGGTGACGATTTAGGCGAAGATAGAAGAGATGAAACAAACGAAACAAGGATTCTCAGCCTTTGTTGCCAATTCCAAAAACGGATTTCGCTAGAGTGTACCAAGTGAAGATTGCTTTTAGAACATTGTGCGCCATCTTAGTCAGAGAGCGTGTAAAGGAGCGGTTGAGAGCAGCGCGGCGACAACTTGCCCTAAACGGGCAGTTGAAGAACGAACACACTTGCGCTCTGGATGATCGGCAGAGCAGCAAACTGATAGGCGTGACCTAACTGATGCTATTCGCGAACTGGCGATGGAAGACCTTTATGTGTCTCTGCAACTGCGTCTCTCCGTTGACTAGAGGGAGCGAGCGTTGAAACTTGCCCTTACAATAAGGGCATGCCTCTGTATCCGTCCCTCCCTCGGGGGCTGCATCTTTGGATGAGGAATCATTTTCCGAAGACAAATTTATGCCGATCTCTTTTTCCCGACGGAAAGACTGTTCGTTTCGGAATAGCTATTTCAATATTTTCTTGTTTGCGGCGTCAATTCTGTTATGATTCGGCGGAAGATAAATTCTCTGGTCGCTCGTTTGATGAATAGTCGCGAACAAAATTACTTTCTCGCTATTTCCTCTCTTTCTAACTAATGTGCGAAAAGTTCGCAGGCAAGAGTCTCGACACCAATAGAAGTTTTGGTGCTTGCCCGTTTCTACAACTTAATCCTGTCAGATGATTTAGGGCTGACGCGCACTCAGGGGCCATTCACATGAGAAGACTATTGTTGGTTGGCCTGTGGGACAACTCCTCTATATCATTTGGCTTCTGGCGTGCAGGCCAAGAGTATCGTATGCTATTGTGTGACGCTTGAAATGGTAACAAAGCTTTTAAAATTCTACAGAGATTGCAACGCTCATGCTTTCCACTAGACGTTCTAAACTAAAACACGCTATCAGCAGAGGTGCTGGCATCGCAATCGTGGTTATTATAATAATCATCATTGCCGTTGGCAGTTATGCTGCACTAAATCTAGGAAAAGGTGCAACAACAACTCCCCCCACCTCTACAAGTACCCCAACTACAACGACTTCAACCACAGGAACACCAACTACCTCCACAACGGGTCCACCAGTGACCACGACTACAAACACTTCTAGTCAGACGAGTCCAGCATCAACCACCACAACCACAACAACAGGAACGGGCACAGGAACAGTTCCTTCTTCGTTAACATACGAAACCGCCTCGACTGCAAGCTACCTTGATCCGGGCGTTTCATACTTTTCGTACGACTACAACATCCTTCAGAATGTGTATGAGAACCTATTATGGTACAACGGAGCAAACTCAACTTCGGTCATACCGTGGCTGGCAGCAAACTATACGATGTCGCCAGATCAAAAGACTGCAAACTTTACTCTCCGAAGTAACATAAAGTTTGCAGATGGTGAGCCACTGACTTCATGGGCTGTTTATTTCTCGTTCAACAGACTCCTAATCGACGACTCCAGCGCTCCCACGAGTCACAACACACAGGCCTCTTGGATTATTCAGCAGATGCTGAACACGAGTTTGAGCGGAGTATTGGGACCTGGTCACAACTACACGCAATCTTGGGCACAAGCAGTCCTCGCGCAGAACTTTGTACAGGTGACGAGCAACAGCACGTTCACACTTCACTTACAGCATCCAAACGCTGCATTTCCATTCCTGCTTGCGGGCGAGTGGGCTGACATCATCGCTCCGCAATACGTGATACAGAAAGATCTGCAAACCTGGACGGCTTCTGGTACTGGCTATAGTTTGCCTTTTACCACGCTCAGCGGAAACGTTAGTCAACAAATGAACCAGTATTTCATGGACCAGGTCAGTACGTGCAACACCGGAGCTACACCCAGCGGTTGCGGAACTACATACCTCGACGGCTCCTACAACGGATCTCTCGCGGGAACTGGTCCATACACAATCCAGAGCCAGAACCCGAGCACCCACAATGTAGTTTTCCAAGCGAATTCGAACTACTGGGGTGGACCGTACCAGTTCACGGGAGGACAAAAGATAACACCGCAAATCAAGACTGTTAACTTCAACTTCGTTCCACAGCAGACAACCCGAACGCTGGACCTCCAATCCGCTGCAAAGTCAGGACAGGCAATGGTGGTTGACGTCACCGGAGACCATCTCTACGACGTGGCAGACAGGAACGCGTGGCTTAACAACAACCAGTTGAATTCCACGATTTCAGGCGTCACTCTCTATGGGCCATACACATCATTAGCTACACTTTTTGACCCATTCGCCACAAACGTCACAAATGCTGCGACGGGACAAAAGTATACCTTCCAGCCCTTCGCCGACATCCGGTGGAGGGAAGCATTCGCTGATTCCGTCAACCTAACAGAGATCAACCAAGACGTCAACAACAAGCTTGGTCAAGTAGCTATTAATGTCGTAGCACCAGGATTGCCTCCGGCAGGATCGTTCAACGCAAATGACACGCCAATTTACAGCTACAACCCTGACAAGGTTGCGCAGTTGCTGTTGCAGGCAATGGCAAATCCGATCACTAGCTTCACTGACGTAAATGGACACCCAGCCAAGCCCGGCGAGTTCAACAACAGTTTCGGATGCAACCCGCTACCCGCTTCTGGTGCATGCACCGGACACCCAATAGGGCAGACAATCGATCTATACTATGCAACTGGTGACACGGTCGACCAAGCTGTCTTCAACCAGATTGCAACCGTCATCAACAACATCAGCACTACCTACAACATGGGACTCACCGTTGGTGTGGTACCAGTTCCAGCGGGTCAATTCGTCGCACTCTCGCTGTCAGGGATATACTACATGTATGCGCTCGGATGGTTCGCAGACTACCCATGGGTAATCGATTTCACTGCGGCAATGTATGCACCTGGAGGCGCCTATCCAGTTCCTGACTCCATGAACTTCACGACGATGTCGAAATTGGAAAACCAGGCCATCACAGCTAGCTCGAACAACAACCTAACAGGACTGGTGCAAGACGTGCATCTGATGAACCAGTTCGCGAACAACGCAGTCATGTATATGTGGACGCTCTATCCGATCGACATCATGGCCATGACGTCCAACGTGCATGGATTCTACTACAACGCAGCCCTCAGCACAGCGGCAGGTGGAGTAGCCGGACCAGAGTACCTGGCTACACTGTACTGACACCGAAATGGGAAAAGGGAAGTAAGCTCGCTGGCAGCTTCCCTTAACCCACTCCCCTTTTCTTTTTCAATTTTCGAGAGAAATCTTTGATCATGCCTTTAGGCGAAAGCAACACGGACAATTACTTCATGAAGAACCTCTCGCAACCACGTCAAAGTTTATTTGAGCGTGGCCTTTTGTCATAGGTCTAATCAGTCAATGAAGCTATACGAATATATCATTCGTAGACTAATTCTGATGGTCTTTGTTCTTTTTGCCGTAAGCGTTATTGTATTTTACCTTACGAGGGGACCCCTCCCTCCAGGATCAGTTCTAGCGCCTTACATTTCTCCTAGGATGAACGACATTGAAAAGCTTCAGCTTGCGCAGTCGCTTGGAGTGGCGACTCCTTCCTGTGCTTCATTTTCGGATTTCACTTCGAGGGCGCCTGGGTGTATAGTTCCACTGTGGTCGCAGTACTTCAGCTGGCTAAAGCAGGTGTTTAGCGGCAACTGGGGCTACAGCCAAATTCCCGGAATAGGCGTCGGCCTGACCACTTGGCAGCTTTTCATCGACAGGTTCCCCTTCACCGCTGAGCTTGCAATCGCTGGAGCCTTACTCACCGTAATCGTAGCCATTCCGCTGGGAATTGTTTCTGCCACTCACAACAACAAGGCGCCAGACCATGCTTCGAGGATAGTCGCCCTAACAGGGTACTCTATGCCAATTTTCTGGCTTGGCTTTCTACTACAAATCGCGTTTGTAATCTACATCACCGTGCCTCGAGGGCCCTACCAAGTCGGGTTGCTCCAATCGAATGGAGTCCTATCCACGAACTGCGGAATCTGTATCGCGAACCCTGGCAACGCACCACCGCCAATCACGGGTATGCCGGTCATAGATTCGCTTCTGGCCGGAAACCTCGCCTACTTTTGGGATTCATTCGTTGCACTGATCCTCCCGACAATTACATTGAGTTTTGCTACGCTCGGAGCACTCACCCGTGTCGTCAGGTCGAGCATGATGGAGTGCCTGAGGCAGGACTATATTCTGCTGGCAAGGTCCAAGGGCATAAAGGAGCGCTCCGTAGTATACAAACACGCACTAAAGAATGCGATGCTCCCCGCAATCACGATAACCGGTCTGATCTTCGCCGCACTCCTCGGTGGGGTAGTCATCGTAGAGTACATATTTTCATGGCCAGGGGTTGGGGCCGCTGCCCTGCAGGCATCACTGTATCTCGACGTCAATTTCTTGGAGCTCTATACTTTGGTGACCGCCTTGATAATCGTGGTATCAAACCTGGGCGTGGATGTATTGTATGCATTCATCGATCCAAGGATTAGATACTGACATCGCGTTAATGAGGTGATTAGAGGACGTCGAAGAGAATCCCGCAGACAATCGGGACGGAGGTCGAGGAGGAAAAGAGAGAGGAAGAGGCTCGGGCAAAGAAGAAACCGACTGGAGGAACAATGGCTGAGATTAAGTTTGCCCTCTATCTTGCCAGAAAGAATCCCCTTGTACTCGTCGGAACCGCAATAGCCATAATTTCGGTTGTAGTTGCCGTCTTTTCTGGTTTCATTGTAAACCCAAATCTTTGGAAGTTCCAGCACCTCGCGTCCAGGCTTTGTTGGAACAATCCAGCTATCAACTGGCACATAGGCAATATTCACGTCTGCCCCGGCAATGTCGTGTACCCCCTTGGTACTGATTCCTTTGGGAGGGACCTGCTCAAAATGATGGTTCTTGCCCTTCCGATCGATCTAGAGATCTCGTTTGCAATCGTCTTCTCCGCCGTAGCAATTGGAATATGCTTAGGCGCAGTAGCAGCGTACGCAGGTGGGTTGCTCGATGAGGCAATTCTCAGGGTCACCGACATTTTCTTCGCTTTCCCGGGCCTGGTCCTCGCCATCGTTATCCTCGCAGTCTTTGGGAGGACGCTTCCGAATCTCACGATAGCAGTTCTCATCGTCTGGTGGCCAATCTATGTGAGGCTTGTCAGATCCCAGATTCTCTCGGAGAAGGAAAAACCCTACGCGGAAGCGCTCCGAGCAGTCGGCGCCGGCCGACTGCGGATTCTGTTCAGGCACATCCTTCCTAACTCAATCTACCCGGTACTCGTCCAGCTCACTTTGGACATCGGTGGAGTTATCCTGACTTTTTCGAGCCTGATGTTCCTTGGCTTTTCTCCGAACCAGCTCCTCCCGGAACTTGGAAACTTGGTGAGTTCAGGCATTGACAATGTGGCGACAGCGCCATGGCTTATCATCTTCCCTGGTCTGACAATACTCGTAGTGGCGCTTGGATTCAATCTTCTAGGCGACGGAATAAGAGATATACTCGATCCTCGCCTTAGACGCTAGCAGCCAAAAAGTGTGCAGAGAAACAGTAGTAGTACAACATAGAGAGGACACCGAACAATTCGGATACTCGACAAACCCTACTTTTTGCAATAGCAAGACAGTATCTTCAATGTCCACAAACGAACTCAATCTCCCAGTAGACTGTGAGGAATTCGAAACAACCAGCCCGGAGAATAGCTCATAATGATGGACGAGCCACGGCAGATAGCAACAAGCGTACCTTCACTTGAGGTCAGAGGCCTCAAGGTCGTGTTCAACACCTACGCTGGCGTGGTTAAGGCGCTCGATGGCATTGATCTGACGGTATACAGGCGGGAAGTCGTGGGGCTTGTGGGCGAGAGTGGATGTGGCAAGTCCGTCACGGCGCTTGCAATCGCGGGTCTCCTTCCGGAGAACGCAAAGGTCTTGAGCGGAGAGGTTCTCCTACATGGTGAGGACCTACTAAAGAAGGATAAGAAGCAGATTAGACAAGCGAGGCTTACCGATATTGCCCTAGTCTTCCAAGACCCGATGACTTACCTGAATCCAGTAATGACGATCGGCTCACAGATCACTGAGATATTCACTGGCAACCTCAAGATGTTCGAAGACGAACTCGTCCGCTCGCGGGTGGAAACATTAAGTCGCGAAATTAAGGAAGATCCAGACAAAGCGGAGTCCTTGCAGGGTGAAAGAGATAAACTTCAGAATGCCCTAGCCAGCGAGCCGGGAAAGAAGATAGGAAAGAAGGAGGGCAGGAGGCTGGCAAGGCTGCGCGCTATAGAGTATTTGCGTTTGGTCAGGCTGCCAGAGCCAGAGCGGGTATTCAAGATGTACCCATTTGAACTATCTGGCGGAATGAGGCAGCGCGCCATGATTGCCATGGCGCTAGTCCGGAGACCGAAAGTGCTCCTAGCTGACGAGATAACGACTGCCCTCGACGTAACCGTGCAGGCACAGATTCTGAAACTGCTCAAGGAACTGCGGGACAAGATTGACGCTTCGATTATCTTGATCACGCACGATCTGGGAGTCGTCGCCGAGACATGCGACAGGGTAGCGGTGATGTATGCGGGAAATATCGTAGAGGTCGCTGACGTTTTCGAGATCTTCAAGAATCCTCTCCACCCGTACACTAAAGGCCTCTTTGCGGCAGTTCCCAAGCCGGATGTGAGCGCGGGTGAGGAACTAGAGTCGATCAAAGGGTCGGTTCCCAACCTAATCTTCCCCCCGACAGGTTGCCGCTTCCATCCGCGCTGCCCCATGGCCTTTGAAAAGTGCCCGAGAGTAAAACCACCACTAATCGAGGTGGCAGCAGGGCACAAAGTCGCCTGCCTTTTGTACGGGGGATAAGGAAATCGCGAAGTAATGAACAAAGCAAGCAAGCGCAGATATTGGGAAAAGAGAGTATAGAGAAATAATTCCGTTGTTCTGGAGGCAAAGCGCGGAGAAAAATTGCAACAAGTCAGAACTAGCAGCGATTACAAGAACGCCGGTGATTCTGATCTAGTCGACAGCGGAGGCAGTGGGAACATGATTGAGGTCAGAGAAGTCTACAAGTGGTTCCCAATCAAAGGGGGGCTGTTCGGACGTACAGTTGCTAACGTAAAAGCGGTAGACGGAGTCTCCCTGAGCATTAGGGCGGGGGAAACGATGGGGCTCGTCGGCGAGTCAGGCTCTGGAAAGACAACCCTGGGAAGGGCGATCATGCGCCTGACAGATACGACAAAGGGGAAGATTCTCTTCGAAGGTACTGACATTACGAAGTTCAAAGGGAGGCGGCTCAAGCTCTACAGAAGGAAGATGCAGATGGTTTTCCAGGATCCGTACGCTTCCCTGGATCCGAGGCAGAGCATTCGCTCGGCTCTGACCGAGCCGATGAGGATTCACCACGTCGTCTCGGGCAAAGACCAGGCGAACGCCGCAGTTGAGAAGCTCATAGAAACCGTAGGCTTGAGCCCAGATCATCTTTCTAGGTTTCCACACGAGTTCAGCGGTGGTCAAAGACAAAGAATCGCAGTCGCAAGGGCACTAGCGGTCAATCCGCAGTTCATGCTCCTCGATGAGCCAACATCATCGCTCGACGTGTCAGTCCAGGCGCAGATTCTCAATCTATTGAAGAAACTTCAGAAGCAGTACAGCCTGACCTACCTTTTCATTTCACACAACCTGTCCGTGATCCGACACATGTGTGATCGCGTGGCTGTGATGTATCTGGGCAGGATCGTGGAAATCGGGGGCATGCAGACAATCTACGAGAATCCAAAGCACCCGTATACTTATGCCCTGCTTTCATCTGTGCCAAATCCAGATCCTTTGAAGCGAAAGGCTGGCCTGGTTCTTGAAGGGGACGTCCCCAGTCCGATTGATATTCCGAGCGGTTGCAGATTTAGGACTAGGTGCCCTTATGCAACTAGCAAGTGCAAAGAGGAGTTTCCGCCACTCGTGGAAATAGAGCCTGGCCATTGGATCGAGTGCCATTACGACATTGACTTCAAGGCAAGGAGGGAAGCGGAGAGGAAACTCGGATCTTCTGTTCAGGAACAGCCCCGACCCTTCGCCACTACTTGATGATAGACTCTTCGAAAGCAGCATACCACGAGCTTCTTCTAAGAGATAGAAGGCGTTACGTCGAACTGTGTCTTCCACATTCGGCCGATTGAAGAGAAACAGGCTTCAGCCCTGCATTGTTAGCGAATGAATGCGAGTACTGCGACTATCCCCAGGATCACCAGAATAAGGATAACAATTGGCAACAGGACCGTCTGGAGAGAGGCGATTGTCAGTGCAATATAGTCACGCCAATCCAAGTCAATCGGTTGGCTAGTCTCTTCCTGGCGATCTCGCAGGGTTCTTCTCGTCTTACTTGCGCGTTCAACATTGTCCTCAGTACCGTATTCGGATGGGAGGCCTTCCTGCACATCTTCCGAGACCCAGTTACCATAGACGTCACGAACTCTCTTTCTTTTCTGAGCCAAAACTGTGTTTGACACCCTTTTCCTCTGCGATAGATGGAGTCTTCAGCTTAATGTAAATGGGGGTGTAATATCCGTTTAGGTGAATTCGCTGGTTCTTTCTTCAATATAAAAATCAACCAATCCTGATGGGATGGAGAAAGCGAATGCGATGGCTCAAGCGTCAGCGGCAGGACCGGATGTAATGATCTCCTTCCACCTCTTGTGCTCCCGCCCCGCTTCGCGAAATCTAAGGCCATCCCACGGCTTAGGATTCAGTTTTTCGACGAGAGTTCGCATCAGTTTGGATGCGAGCTGACCCGCCTCAAACCGCTCTTGCACTCCGCTGTCCAAGTCGAAGCGAATGTCAATTGTACAACCCTTTGCTTTTGATATTGAGGGAAGAATAAAGTTGTGTACCTCTGGATCCTTGCGCGTTTCTATCACCAGGCGAAAATATGCGGGTGAAGATACTTCGAATTCAACCAGCTCCTTTGTGCGGTTCTGAATGTAGTCAAATTCCAGCTCGCGCAGTGAGGACTCTGCTTCGCTAACGAGGGCATCAAAATCTGTGGATGCTTTAAGAAAGGCGCCCTTTGTCATAATCCTGACATCTCCATCAGCTCATCCGCCTCTCGGTAGGTCAACTATATAGGCGTACCAAAGAGCGACCTGACATTTGAATCTACAATTGGCCTAAATTTCCAAGCTTCCGTGCCTGGTAAGATGAAACATTCCCTCTTCTCCTCCTCCGACACGTTAGCGCCAAACATACTAGTTCCTTGCTGAATATCTGCGGTCTGTCCGCCTTGTATACGCTCGTACAAATCAAGTATCCTTCGTCGAACTCCAATGAGGTAGTCATGGAATTCGCGCACCTGAGTTGGCGAGCAAACCTTGCCGTGACCCGGAACACTCACTTGATAGGTCTTCAGATCCAAGTCTCCGAGGAGCGAAATCCAACCCTCGAGATTTGAATCTTCGAGGTTAGGATAGAATCCATTCCATATTGTGTCGCCAGCGAAAAGGACCTTTTCATCAGGCACGGCTAGGAGTGTATCGCCGAGGGTGTGCGCCCCTGTCGGCGGATGGAACAGGCACATCTCCTTCCCTTCCAGTCTTATCCTGATCGAATTGTCAACATAGGTAAAGTTGGGGAGGGCAATTTCTTTCAGCCCGCCAAAAAGTAAGCCGTTCGGGTCATGCGCCTCGGAATACTGCTTCATCCTTTTCTCCGAATTGCGCGCCATGTTTTGCCTGCAGATTTCATGGGCGAAAATCATAATCTGCGAGTTGCTGTTGGCGGAATCCTCTGGAATGTCACTATTTGCTACGAACGCATAGTTGCCAAAGACGTGGTCAGAGTGGTCGTGGCTGTTGATCACGTATTTGACTGGTTTCTTCGTCAGTGAAGCTATTGTATCTTGAAGAGACTTTGTTTGATTCATATTGAACCCGCTGTCAAACACGAGGACTGAGCTTTCGAGGATAACGATTCCTTGGTTAGATCCAAATCCCGCACTTAGGGAATCGTCCTCCGAGTTCACGAGGGCGTACGCGCTTTCAGAAAGCTGAACCAGTCCGTGATCCTTCAAAGTTCTAACTAGACGCTGTTTCTTTTTCCCCTTGATAACTCATTCCTCCCGGTTGGAAAAGTGAGAGAGATCTTCCCCGCCTTGAGCAAACTTGCTCTCGGTTATCGCTTCAGCGAGAGAGCACGAGTAGGGCAGTCAATGGCAGGCTTAGCTGAAAGTTAGAACTTTGCGTTGTAGTTTACCTTGTAGATCAGTACAGCGGAGAAGAGACCACTGCTCGTGCTCGAGCCGGGAAGACTGGATGACTCAAAAGCTAGAGAAAATGGAGCCGAGGAGTTTGTGGTGGGGGTTCTGTAACTATATAGCTCAGTATAACCAGCGTTAATTCCACCAACTCCGTTTGTGACAGTCGCAGCGTAGCTTGTCTGGGTCGCTTGGGTGGCAGGGTTTAGGAAGACTCCAGCCTCCGTGAATGGGAAGAGTTCTCCAAGTGTAGTGTTTGCCCAGAAGTACGGTGTTGGTGTGAAGTCGTCATTGTACATTAGCGCTTTGGGACCTGTCGTCTCTTGGAGACATCCACAAGTGACGTTTCCAATGCGGATGAACCACTGCTTCTTTGATTCGTCGCCGCCAGCGGGATTCGGGAACGGAGTCGGAACAGTCAACATGTAATAAACTTGCTGCGAGCCAGACGGGACGAACCTGTATCCCGCTACGAACACCAGAATGTAGTCGGGTTGGTGGAGCTGATCCTTCAGTATCTGCATCGAGACCTGAGGGCTAGACACGAGTACGCGCCCGATAAGAGAAATCTGCGTTTCATTTATCGTGGCGTTGTCCGCAAGCGAGGTCACATTCCCCATAACGGCGGTCCAGTAGCCATAATCCCACCACGAGACAATCGTCGTTCCCGGCGGAGTCTGCCTCATCCATTGGAATGCTTGGAACCAGTCAGTGCTAGAGGTGGAGAATGCTGTTCCACCGTTTGCGACGCTCACCGGGGTATTGGCGCTGGTAAACCAGCCGGAGTGGGAGAGCTGGTAGCCGCTCGAAGCGAAGTTGAAGTTCACAGGGTAAAATACGGGCAAGACTATCAGGAATATCATGAAAACGCTGAAGACTACCTTGACCTCGCTCCTCGACTCGTAAATCCTAGCTCTCTTCCTAGCCACAGAGGACACAGTTGGTCGGAGAATGGACTCTGAGAGTTCAACGAGGCCGATCGCAGCGAGCACCCCGAAAGCAAGTGTCGAGTACACCATCAGCCTAGAGAAGGATGACGCCACGTATACGCCGGTTATTCCGAGGATGAGAGAAAAGATTGACTCAATTGTCCGTCTACGGAAGGCGACATAGGCCCCGAAACCTGCTAGGAGTATGAGAAGAGCATAGTCCGCAAAGAACTGACTACCCGTTGGAACAAACTGTTCGGCGACCGAGGCGATTAGCGGGTCGCCCTGCCTATAAGCAGAGTAGATCACCGTGAGATACCTTCCTGAAATGCCGCCCAGGAATCCAAACGATAGAGTAATCAAACCGCCAAAAATGAGGATCAGAAGAACCTTTACGATGTTCCTAAAGTACGCCGTTGGGTCTCCATATCTCTTGAGGAAGTAGGCGAGCAGTGAAAAAAGCCAAGTTGCGAGGAGAGAGGCTCCAATAGAATTTGTTACTATGGAAATGCCGGGTCTCGGGGTAAATGCGTCGACAAGAAGCATCGAGCCCACGAGAAGAGCTCCACCTTGGACAGTCCTCTGGAGGTCTACGCTCTTTACGAAAGGCGCTATAACAAAGAGCAGTCCGAAAATCAGGATGAACTGGTCTCCTCCACCCCAAGAAATGTCAGCATAGCCGAATAGGAGACCTGCGATCAGGGCACGTATCATAACTCCTCTCGTGGAGAGTTTCGCGTTGTACATCGAGAGGAAGAAGTAAGCCGCAATAACTGACAGGAACAGAGAAAGTGGTTCAGACTTGAACCAGCCGAGATTCCCTCGCTCTAGTATGGGCGGCGAGACGGCGAAGATTAGAGCAGCAAAGATTCCCCCTGCGCTGTTTGTGATCTTCTTCACCAAAAAGTAAAGTGCAATAGTAGTGAGCGAGCCAAGCAGAACTGGTAGAAAGACCAGGAAGTCGTAGTAGCTGACGGGAATCCTGAGAACCGAATTTACGAAGAGGTATAGGAAGGCTCCCGTGAGCTGCAGTCCGACCTGACTCGTCGCCGCTACGTCCCTCCCCCACGGATACCAAGTTCTGATGTCGTGCCAGAAAAAGTAGCCCTGCTGATCATGGCAAGCAGTAAGCGCTGATGGAGCACAACCCTGTGGGTTGTTGAAGAGGGCGTAGAATAGTCCGTGTTGTTGCGCGAGGGTTACGACGTGAAGCGAGGCGTAGTAGTCCCAATAGGGGTCGAACTCGTTGAGGTACCACCCATAAAGCGAAGGAAAGACCCTGAATATTATCGCCACGACGAAAATCATGGAAAGTGCCAAGAAGACCACGGCGCTTCGCCGAGAAACTACGGGTCGATAAAAAACCGACCTCAACCGTGAAAGATAATCGCGAAATGTCATTGGCGACGAAGATCTGCCATCACTAGAAGGCTGTATAAGTTTTCTGTTGTAAGGGGATTCGCATGGCAACGAGAGGATTGAACATAGGCGCTGTCACGTTAAAGTGCTATACTTCACACACAGAAAACAGATTGCTGTCGAAATCGATTTCGCATCCGCGTTATTCCTCTAATAGAAGAAGCAGCACTCGTGATGGAATCGAAATAGCGAATGCTTTCCTGCGATTTCATAGTCTTGGAAGGAGCAAAACTCGACATCGTAGATGATGATGCGGTTCACATTGCTTCGGCAATTGATCCCCGCGTTCGTGCCGGTTAGTCAGATTCCGAGTCTTTGATTTCTTCGATGAAACTCCTGTACTCGCTTGCGCTCAGTAATTCTCTAAGTTCTTTATCCAAGTCTGTGGTCTCGACTTCTAGCATCCACCCATCCGAATAGGGCGATCTGCTGATCGCTTCGGGCATCTTTGTCAGTTCCTGATTTGTCTTCACCACCCTGCCGGTTAAGGGCATGTAGATGTCGGAGACTGTTTTCACGGATTCGACCTGGCCGAACACCTCCTTTGATTTGAAAGTACTTCCCTCATCGGGAAGAACAACATATACAATATCATTGAGCATCTTCGCCGCATAATCCGTAATCCCGACAACAATCGCGTTGGAGTCCTTGTTCTTTCTCTTAACCCATTCATGGTCCTTTGTGTAGTAGTATCCTTCGGGAATGTCGTAACTTTCGTCTGAGCTCATGGCAATCCTTTGACCCGTTTGGGAGATTCTTCCCTGAATCAGCCAGATAAAAACCAAATGATCGGGGAAAAATCAAAGTATTCTGTGGCTAAAGAGTCTGAAACAAACCCGATGTCGCTGTATCTTCGTTTCTCTAGGTCTGTCGCTTGTACCCGTACTTTGTGGTGTCATAGAAGGGGACGGGAACTACTTCGGCCATCCTTTCCGAGCCACGAATGTCAACGCCAAAAGTGCTCCCAATACCCGAAAGGGCAGGTGGAACGTAGCCCATCCCTATTCCCTTCCTTGTCAGTGGGGAGAACGACCCCGATGTGACAGCCCCCACTTTCTTCCCAGCAAATCGTAACTCATATCCGTGTCGTGGAATTCCAGACTGCGACATCGAAAACGCAACTCTCTTCCTTGTTACGCCCTCGAGCATCTGTTTCTCAATTGGATTGCGACCGATAAAGCTGTCAGCCTTGCTGAGATTGACTACTACATCTAGCGAGGCCTCAATAGGTGTCGTGGTATCGTCAATGTCCTGACCATGCAGGCACATTCCTGCTTCGAGTCGGAGTAGGTCTCTTGCTCCCAAGCCGCAGGGCAGCACTCCTTTTCCCTTCCCTGATTCGAGCAACATATCCCATATCTTCATCGCCTTCTTTGGGTCGCTCACAGGTGTGTCAAACACAACAACCTCAAAGCCATCTTCCCCCGTATAACCAGTCCTGGATACAAGGCACTTCTCCTGCCCGACGCAGCCAAACACAAAGTGCGACCGTTTTACGGAGTCGAGCTTAACATCGCAGAAATTTTGCAATAGCTCAAGAGCAAGAGGCCCCTGAAAGGCTATCAGCGCGCTTGAATCAGAGATATCATCTACTTCAACTGAGTAGTTGTCCATGTGCTCGCGCAGCCACTCAAGATCCTTGTCCCTGTTTGAGGCATTGACAATGACCATGTATTCATTCTCGGAGATCTTGTTGGTGATGGTGTCGTCGATAATCCCTCCTGCGTCGTTGCAAAGAGTGGAGTAAAAAGCGCGGCCGGCCTTGAATTTCGCAACGTCTGAAGGAAAAACGAAGTTTAGAAATTTGCTCGCGGCCTCGCCTTTGACAAGGAATCTGCCCATATGTGAAACATCGAAGAGACCTGCAGAATTTCTTACGGCGTTGTGTTCCTCTATTATTCCTCCGTACCACAGAGGCATATCAAAGCCCCCGAACTCCGTCATTCTCCCGTGTTCGATGTGGAACTCGTATAGGTGAGATTTTTTAGCCAAGTGGTCTTCCGTAAGCGCCTCCAATATTGTATTCAGAGATCAATGGGTTCGTTATTTAGCATTCTTCCCATCGACTATTACTGTTCAAATCTGCTATACCAGATTTGATAGCGACAAATTCAATAGCTTGATCAAACGACTTGGTTGCATATTAAAGAGGAGAGAGAAAGAGAAAGGGGATCGCGCGAACTAGTTTCCGCGCGATTCCGATTCCCAAACTGGCATGCCTTCCAAAGTAGAAATCATCCCAATTCATTGCAAAGCTAGATTCGAAGAGTTTGACCTAGCATCTGTGGTTGCCTCAGAAATCAGCAGAAACCGCCAAAGGTTGAAAGACCGCGACGTGCTCGTGATCTCAAGCAAATTTGCAGCCGTTGCTGAGGGACGATTTGTCGAATTGAAAGGGGTCAAACCGGGTCCTGGAGCAAGGCGACTCTCGCGCTCGTACGGGATCGACCCCCAAATTTCAGAGCTCATTCTCGAAGAGTCTGACTCAATATTGGGTGGAATTAGGGGGTTTGTACTTGCGTTTGCAAAGGGCGTGCTCGCACCTAATGCTGGGATTGACAGGAGCAACGCTCGTCCTGGATACGCAATTCTCTATCCATCCAACTTTGACCTGACTGCTAGAAATCTTCGGTCAAGGTTGCTCTCTTCGAGAAGTCGAAGCCCGAGTACTCGTAATTCCGGGGGTCGGGGGACCTCGAAACTAAGGAACCTGGGTGTAGTCCTTTGCGACAGCAGAATCTCACCTGCTCGTCTAGGGACCACAGGCGTCGCGATCTCGGTAGCGGGTTTCGAACCGGTGAGAGATCTGAGAGGAACGACAGATCTTTTCGGCAACAAGCTGAAAGTCACCATGAGGGCGCTAGCTGATCAGATAGCCTCTGCCGCAGAAATCGTGATGGGAGAATCGACAGAGTCGGTCCCGGTTGTGATTGTGAGGGGCGCTGACGTATCATTTCTTGATCGCGACGACGATAGAAAGATGTCTATTGAGCCCGAGAACTGCCTGATTATCCAGGGATTGAAGAACCACTTCACAGGCAGATATTCCTTAGTTTGATCTTTTCTTTCTCAGGTCTGAACCTTGGTCACTTCAAACGTAAAATCCGTGCTCGAAAGCAATTTCCCGCAGGATTTGCATTTTCCTTCCGTTGCCCTAATTGCCTCTTTCGGAGACTTGAGGTCAAAACCAGAGTAAATCACGCCGCCACAAGCAACGCAGATTATTTCAAGCGGCATCCAATATTCACATCTGGCTAATGATAGAATGGGGTATTTTGAAATTCCGATGACTTGTAAAAATAGGCGTTCGATATGGATAGGCAAGAGGGACGAAGAGCATATCGAGTTTGGGAATAAATGGAGAGATCACCAAGTATGAATTCGGACTTATTTGGGATCACAAAAACCCTTGGAAGAGTGCGCCCGCACAGAAAATGTTTATCCGATTATCTCGGAGAGCGGTTGTGTTTTCTGTTTCAACTTCCTAGCAGAGTTTGCTCTTTGCGTGATACACGTTGAACTCCTCTAGAACAACGATAAAAGCCATGGCTCAACCGGGATATCGTCTAGTACTATCTGAAAAACCAGATGCAGCAAGGAGGATCGCCGCCGCTCTCGGTGGTGTATCCGGAATTCAATGCGAAGGCGTAGAGGTATACGAAGTTCGACGAGGTTTTGACGGAGCTCACTATATCGTGTGTAGTGCGGCGGGTCATCTGTACTGCTTGGCTGACCCGCAAAAGAATCGAGGAGCGTTTCCGGTGTTTGACATAGAGTGGTTCCCCCTCAGCGCCCTGAATCGACCCTTCAAATTCTCAAGACCGAATGCCGCGTCATCGAGCAAGAGGACAAACCCGGCCCTAATCTCCAAGAGAATCAAGGCTATCCGAGCTCTCTCACTGAACGCCTCGGAGCTAATTCACGCGTGTGACTATGACATCGAAGGCGAGACGATAGGTTCAAACATTCTAAGCTTTGCATGCGCAAAGGACTCATCCAAGAGGATACTGAGGGCAAAGTTTTCTTCGCTCACTGAATTCGAGATCAGAAGGGCGTTCTCTTCTCTTGAGGACCTGAAGGACCGTTTGACTCTCGCGGGAAGAACTAGGCATTTCATTGACTTTATCTGGGGAGTGAATGTCTCAAGAGCCATCACGGAGTCAGTTAATCTCGATTCAAAGCGCAATGACTACAGAATGCTCACAATCGGCCGAGTCCAAGGACCTACACTTTGTTTTGTGGTAGATCGGGAGATTGAGACGATGTCACACGTCCCTATTCCATACTGGGCCCTGAGCTGCATCCTTTTGAAATCGGACACCGAATTCACAACATATCATGAGATCGAAAGAATTCAAAGGAGGAGCGAGGCCGAGAAGATTTTCGACGCGGTCTCCAAGGCAGAGTACGCGGAGGTGAGATCTATTTCCAAGAATGTCGAAAGGCGGTCACCTCCCTATCCGTTCAACCTTGGAGATCTTCAGAAGGAGGCGTACCGAATATACAAACTATCCCCATCGATTGTACTATCGACCGCCGAGAAGTTGTACCTCGCGGCAATGATATCATATCCGAGAACGGACAGCCAAAGGCTCCCACCGTCGATAGGTTACTCAAAGATCATGGAGGGTCTAGCAAGCAACCCGAGCATTCGACCTCTCGTGGATGAGTTGATGTCAACAATGAAAGGCAATTTTCAACCTAGGCAAGGGCCAAAACACGACCCTGCACACCCCGCAATATATCCAACGGGAGAAAGATTCAGTCGAGCGAATGGGATTGAAAAGCTGCTCTACGACCTGATCGTCAGAAGGTTTCTCGCAGCGTTTGGCGCTGATTTAGAGTCGGAAGTCTTGTCTGCAACGTTTGATATCAGTGGACACAAATTCTGGACAAGGGGTGAGAAGACACTTTACGCAGGCTGGCAAATGATATATCCCTTCTTCGGAAAACGAGACATCACGCCGAGTCTCCCTCATCTTACAGAGTCCGAACTGCTGCAAGTTGTCCGCGTCGACCTCTCTGAAAAGTTCGTCGACAAGCCCCCGAGGTTTACCGAGTCCTCCCTTCTATCAAAGATGGAATCGGAGGGTGTTGGTACAAAGACTACGCGTGCTGAAACCATCTCAACACTCTTTGCCCGTGGTTACATTGAGAAAGAGGCAAACCTCATCCCAACTGAAGTTGGTATGAACCTCGTCGAAGCCATGGAGGAGTATTGCCCAGAAATCGTCTCGACACGGATGACGAAACAGGTCGAGAGGGACATCGATGGAATCATGGACGGAATGGAATCCGATGCGCAGGTACTCGCTTCAGCGATGCAGTCGCTTGTTTCAGTCCTCACAAAACTTCGAAGCAATAGTCGCACCGTAGGAGGTTCGCTACAATCCAATTTGAATCGGTGGAAAATGGCCGAGGGGAGATCTACCAGAAGGCCAAAGAATGTTTCGATAGGATCATGTCCTGCATGCGCGGATGGAAAATTGGTGATTATCAGATCGGTCAGGACTGGCAAGAGGTTCCTCGGTTGCTCAAATTACTCAAAGGGATGCAAGACGAGCGCCCCCCTTCCTCAGAAGGGCATAGTCCGACCCGCGAACAATTCTTGCAAGGAGTGCAAGTGGCCGCGTGTTCAGGTTGTCTACCGTATCGGGACGACCTCGCCCTGGTTGCTCTGCCCGAACATGAGCTGCCCTGCGCGCGTGAAGGATAAACAAGATCAAGAAGGGAAAACGTCAAGTAACATCACCCATTCGAATTATAGGCCCAACAGGAGTTGAGAAGTAACAGATCGTGGAATCGCCTGATAAAATTCGACTACAAAGATGCAGAATAGCAAAGTGTGATAGAAATCTAGTGCGTCATGGACAAGGCGAGAGATACTGCAGATACCACGCCCTTGCCCATTCGAAAATCGTTGAGGGCTTCAAAGATTGGGTTGTGGCATATGGAAATCTTAGCTGGGAAAGGTATTTAGAGACAATTTTGGGACTCAGAGAGACAGGAGATTGGGCAAAGCAAGTGGCTGTTGACCTCGCATCGCAGCCTAGAGCAAGCCAATCGTAATCTTTTCAGATCGGATGGGTGAGACAAGGGAGTCCATGGGAGTCAAGAGGAGCCTTCAGGGCGCGGCATCCAAAGTTACTACTCGAATGAAGGAATCGGGGGTTGCTCGAAGACTTTCGGCTCCTGGTTCAACCAACTCGCTCAGGACAAGGGGAATCGAATGGCTGTACCTGCTCATTCTCTTCCTCCTCGCCGCTGGACTAATCAACGCGCTAAGCAACGCTGGCTCAGCTGGCATTAACAACGCTCCTATCGTAGCAAGCCCGAACGCTCAGAACATTACCGAGACTTTCATTGTTCTTTTTGCTTACATAGTAGGTAGCCTCGGCTCATACGGGCTCTACCTAGCCGGGAGACAGACGATCCGGGCGAGATCCGCTGAAATGTTCTTTATTGGCGGTATCGCGCTTATTTCTCTGGCTGTCACGATCGGATACTATATCATCAGCATAAAGTAATACCGGCACAGAACTTTTTCTCTTTTTCGTAGTGTCTGGGCAGATCTTACTAATGGTGCTACTCTGACCCAATGAAAGAGCGGCCGATGGCTTTGTGCGGCCGTTTTTTGTTGTTCAAAAGCAAATTGAGTATTTATCCTTCAGAGCTTTCCACTTTGAGGCATCGCTGCGCTCTAACAGATCGTAACGAGGTTCCTGAAAATCTCTAACCGGAGTGAGAGAGATGCAAGTTCCTCTTGCTTGCGCTTTTACTGCCTCTTGCGATTCGATCGAATCCCCGTTTTTTTTCAAAGAGAGAATGGCGTCGCTCTTTGCTAACAACATTCTTCCCCCAGAAAGCTCGTTTTCCCACGTTACTTCTCCCTCAACTGACTCTCTGGGTCTGGATCTCAACATGTTAGAGATCCACACGGTCTTTGAGTAGTGCCTCGCCGATTGCTGAATCAGTGTAAGAAGGATTGCACTTTTCTGGTTTGCACGAATCGAATTCGAATCCAATTCTTTCTGGCGTAAGAGGTTCTGGAGCGTATTAATTGAATCGATAATTATGGCTCCTTTCTCAAGCATCCCCCGGTCCCCGAAAAGCTTGAAAAAACTGTCTTCAGGGTTCCGATCGTCCGGCTGATACACCTTGAGAAGTTCGTTTTCCTTCAACCCAAAGGCAGGGTTCGGATATGCGTTCTGCAGATAAGTAGAAAATTGAAGGTCGAGATCCAAGAAGTGTGTCTGCTGTTTCAGTGTGCCTGTCAGGAATCTACTCAGGTGGAGGAAGAAACTGGTCTTGGTAGCGCTGTCGTCGAATGCAATCGTGATGACCTTCCTACCTCGGAGATCCTCAATCAACGAGTCTAACCTTTCCAAAACATTTCACCAAATGGGCGAGTGCAAATTTTAGACCAATCTTCTGACGCTGTCTCTCTCGATGCAGTTTCAGACACCGAAACACGATCAAAGAGTGCTTCAGGAAGAACAGCCTGTTGCTTTCTTAACGTATTTCTACAGTATAGATGGTGCTTTGCTGATATTTATCCACCCTTGGCCTTTCCATTGGATGCCCCGTGCTTATCAGCCGATTCTAATGAGATGATTCTCACATCTCAACATTTAAAAGCTAGGAAAGCCCAGAATTAGTCGTTTCTTAGAAAGCATTCGGAAAAATTCGCAATTTTCGAAGTTGGGTGAGAAGCATAGGCGCGAATCCTTTTCCAAGAATAGAGGTCGGTGTGGCGACTTCTGATGGGAAAGCTTACTACCGCATTACAGCTCTCTTGAAGAATATAGGCGTTCCTTATTACGATCTAGTTCTTGACGGGCAAGATTTTCTACCTCGTGGCTCTTCATCTCCAGAAATTAGATATCCTGCCTTTGCTCTAGATGGCAAGATTCTCACCAACCTCAAGGTGATTATAACAACTCGAAGGGAGAGAATATCGCTCGCAGCAAGCAGCAATATCATCTGCATTGAGGATCTTGGCGAAGACTACGGCATCGCGAAGGCAAAATTCCTCTCCACATTGTATCCTGCCAAGAGTGGAGATTGTTTCGTAATAGGGATAGATCCTGGCGAGAGAAATGGCATCGCTGCATTCATTAACCACAGGGAAATCGAAAGTGCAGTTTTGCCATCAATTGGCGAAACAATTCTACTTGTGACCAAGCTTCTGGAAAATGCGCCGGAAATCAGGAAGATTGTGAGAATCGGTTACGGAAATCCACAACTGGCGCGCGAGATAGCGAACGGGCTGGATTCCCTCCACGGGCGCGGTTTGAGTATTCAATTCGTCGACGAACGGGGAACCTCGACTCTATCCTCTCACGAAAACGCCAACAAAGGCAGCAGGAGAGGCAAGGCGACGTTGATGCGAAAGATGAGGGCGACGAGAGACCAAAGAGCTGCAAAGTTGATCGCATTCAGGGAAGGCGTGGAATTCCAGCCGACCCAGATTAGGGCGTAGATGCTTCAACAGGGAGCCATTCCCATGAGAGACTTGGCTGCCGCCAAGTTCCTTTTGTCGTCCCCCTCGTGCTCTATCGGAGTCTCCAAAATGACGGGGACCTGAGAGAATTCGTCGAGCAAGAGCACGGCCTTTAATCCATTGGCGCCAATGCGCCCTTCGCCAATATTCTCGTGTCTGTCCCTACTGCCTCCGAGTTCGCCCTTTGAATCATTCAGGTGTATGAGCTTCAGGTTTTCGATTCCAATGATTTTGTCAAACTCTACTGCAATCTGTTTTACGGTCTTTGGGCTCCTGAGGTCATACCCGGAAGCAAATGCGTGGCACGTGTCAAAACATACGCCCGTTCGTTCGGGGACCCCTATCTTTTCGAGGATGCTTCGAATGTCCTCAAATCTTGATCCAACGCTGTTCTTCACTCCCGCGGAATTCTCGATCAGCAGTCTGACATTGACATCCGCGGTATCCTTGATCGACTTCTTGCAAGCCCGAACAAACCGTTCGTGGCCGTCGCTCACGCTGGTACCGAGATGGCTACCGGTGTGTAAAACGAGGTTCCGGATTTCAAGCGCATTGCACCTCTTGATCTCCCTAGTAAGCACGGATACTGATTGGTCGTAGAATTTGGTGTCCGGGGAGCACAAATTGGGAAGGTAAGGCATGTGGCAGAAGACATTGTAGTCATTTGTTTTAACGCCTTGAAGGAACTCCTCGACCTCCTCGTCCAAAAGCGGAGCTGCATTCCATCGCCTCGGACTGCATGTGAATATCTGGAATGTCTTAACACACCCAACGGATTTTGCTCTTTCAACAGAATCTTTGAGGCGGCCCGAGATTGAGACGTGAAGGCCTATTGCTCTGCCACTTTGGATTCGCTTCGTATCCACGAGTTCGTATCCGGACTTATCGACGATGTTTCCTTCTGGCCGTATCTTTTTTGACGATGGTCGACCTTGCGGAGTCAAAGGTACATAATGAAAGATTGCCGATTTTTTAGCATTTTTCCGCCAAAGACGATCGACGTACTCCGTCAAACTTTAATAGACACAAGCGAGAGTTTTGAAGCGAACGGCCTAGCGGGGTGGGGAAGCCAGGTTATCCCGGCGGGCTCATAATTTCTCACTCATTTCCAGAGCAACTTGTTTTGAGTGAGCAGATGAGATACCCGCAGAGCGGTGGTTCAAAGTAAAACCCACGTCATGACCAAAATCTAAGGATGTTGGCCATCTCCGGGGCTTGATGAAAATCCACCCCCCGCTACTTTCGCTATCTCTGGAAATATCTTGTCAAGCTTAGATCCTTGCTTAACTTTTTGGAAGAATGGCACGAATGAGCGAGTAGGGCCTACGGCCTCCTCATTTACTACAAGTCACAGAGCTTGCTCAGGGTTGACGTTGATAGGAAGTGTTCAAACCCCAGTCACTGTCTTGTGAAACGTTCCACTTTCAAAGTGAACTCTAGATTCGAAAAAGTGCTTTGTCTTGTCAGCGCAATACAGATTCCAAAAGAACTACTCCCCCCATCTTTGCTTTATATATTCTCAATAGTCGAAGCCGACGCACACGCGGGCGGGAGACTGATTTTTGCTTTGGCTATGATAGCTTTCAATGCAGAAGCAGATCAGCCAAAGATTCTCATCTTTCGGGGCTCTGATCACAAAACCCGATAGACCGGAGGGACAGAGCGGGCTTGAGGCCCATTGAATATCCTCCTGAGCTCGGCCGGGAAGTGAATCTACTCAGTTACCCGGGGTGCAAGATAGAAGTGAATTCTTCCGTGGCTGTTCTGACCCAGCTTGAACTCCAATCGCAATGGCATTTTGCTGGAGTACTCGAAGTTTATTATGTCGGATGCTGATCCTGCAGCCTTTGTAATTTTTAGCAGATACTCGATGCTGTAGGTGGACTTGCTTTCCTTTTCGGTGGACAATTGCTGGAGATCCCCTCCGGCCTTGCCAGAAGTGCTGCCTTCTGTGGGTTTCTTCTCCAGTGAAACAGTTGCCTTTCCTGTATCACCCTTTCCTGAGAACTGCACTCTGTCATGAAGTGCTTCAATTGTGATGTGGTTTGAAATCGCAGATACATCGTTGAGGATTCTGTCGAATGCAGGTTCCGAAGTGGTGAACTTCGTATCAAAGTTCAACTTTGGAAGAGGAGTGCTGCTCTGACTCGATTCAATAAGATGAAGCTCAAACTCTCGCTTGTAGCCGTTGACGAGCTTAACAATCAAAGAGTCGCTTCCTTGCCTAGAGACCTCCAGCGAATCCTTGGATTCCGCGCGTCTGATCAACTTTGCAAAGTCTTCAACTCTCACCGTGAACTTGTCGGCCCTTGAACACTCAAACCTCTGAAACTCGCTACTAGGCCAGAAAAGGTCAACAAGGGCAACATGCGATGGATCCATGGCTCTGAACGAGATACCATCATTTGAAACTTCAAAAGTGGCTTCTTCGACCAGGGCTTGGATTGCGGCGGTTACTGCCTTCCACTCACTTGGAGTCTGCGTCATTGCCACGAAAGTTGCTGGTGCTGATTTGCTTGTACTGCTCTCTTCCGGCATTTTCCACTGGGGTGGGCTTCTGTTGATATGGTAAAAATGCTTTTGTCGTTATCGCCCAGAAGCTCGTCTGGCCCAAACTGAAGTTGGCCGGCGCATCATGGTCAAGAGAAATGACAAGTGCCGGCATTGAATGCAGTTTGCGAATTTTGCTCGGAAACAGAGGCCTGACGGCTTCCGTTAATCTTGACTAGTGTGAACTCAACTATATTGTCTCCAGGTGTGGTCGCATTTTTCGCACCTGAAGAACTGTGTCGGAGGCTCGTCTCCGCTCCTGGTTTGTACAAACCACCAAAAAGCCGTATTGTGTCCACACTTTGGGCACTCCACTGTGGTCGTCGGCATCGTCTTGATTTTTTCTTCTTTCTCGCCGACTACTTTTATCGTCGCCGAAGTGGTATCGGACTCGACTTCTTCGGGGCGCGTGACGCTCGATTCGGCCCCTTGGGTGAAGCCGCATTTTTCACATACTAGAATCGGGTGCGGCTTTTGTGCTCTGAATCTGAGTCTGGTACCGCAATTAGGGCAGAACTTCATTGTTATTCTTCACTGTTTATGATATTTAGTTTGAATGTTAGAAATTCTATCTTACTTTCAATCTTGCTTGCTTCAAAGAAAAAGCTTGTAGGATCTCGTTTCCATTTTTCTTTCCAAAGCATTTGCTGTTTGACGTTTGAAACCGTATTTCCTTTGTTGAAGCTAGAGTCGGTACCGAAAGTTGCCAGACTGAGGGAAAATTAGACGCCTTGATTACAAAAAAACTAAGCGTTGCTGTCCGCCTCTGAACCATGTCCGCCTTCCACGATTGAGGAATGGCCGGGCGTTCCCTCGATATTCTTGCCAAGAGCCTCAACCGAAGATGAGGTCAGTCGAACGGCTGCGTCTCCTACATCCCGTAGCTCACCAGCGTTCTTTGGGAGTTGAGGAAAAGTCTCAAGTCCCAATTTAAGCAGGTCCTTTATCCTGCTTTGAGAAAGCTCAAGCGCCTCGCCCAGCACTTTTCTCGGGTCAGCCCCATCGGTTTGGAGCTGAATAGTGAGCGTCTTTATCAGAGGGTGTGGGGGCGGAACACCAGCGAACTTTACGTGCTTTACATTAAGAAGCTCCCGATGAACGATGTCGGCAATGCTGTAATCCTCCTTGTCGATCTGAATTTGGATTGCATTATCTGCTGATGATTGTAATTTAAGTTTCAAAGTATAAAAGCAAAATAGCTCAGCTCCATGCCTTTATATGTTTTCTTTAAGCTCCGACCGTTTCATCAGGTAAAGATTGCACATTGTGACGCCGCGACGCGGCACAATCCATACTTGATAATTTGGCAATCGTGCCTCGGAGCCGACCGAAATCCACATGCTCCTATCACCAAAGTATCCGGTGTCAAAAGGCGAACGCTACGTGTTGTTGATAGTCCTGATCGTAAGTGGGGTCATGTTGCTTGCGCTCGCCGTCTACTATGCCTTGAATCCAAGAGCGATAATAGGGGACTCACTTGTCAACACCCAGTCTGGGCAACCGAACGAGTTTCCGCCTGTCGGCCTCTTTCCATTCTACGTGAAGCCGGTGACACTTCTTCTTGTCGCCGCGGTGGCTTTCTCTTACAGTTTCTTTTCGCTCATTCAGCGGAAACTCAGGACGCTTCCTAAGGCCCTGCTTTCCCTCTTTGCGATTGTCTCCGTATTGATACTTGCGGTCTCCACGTATGAGATACTATTCAACTTCGCATTGTGGTCTTCAATTTTGGTGAACGTTCCGAACCCTGACCATGCAGTTAATGTTTATCCTGAAAGCGCAGTCAAAGTGAACCTAGTCTTCTCGACAAAAGCCTTTGTGGCATTGTTTTTCGTGGCTGTCTTTTCGCTTTCATCGTTCAGGAGCTCACTAGAGTACGAGAGTACCTGATGAAGTCGTCAGCAAGCAGCCTTTCGTCCACCCATCCGCATTCTCTGCACTTTACTCGATCACGCCCTAAAGCTACTACATCTCTTCCACATACACTGCATACTGTGTAGAGGGCCCCGCAATCGGGCGCGTCTAACGTGAGATGAAAAATTGCGTTCTTCACGCTGCTGACCTTTGCACGGATGATGTCCCCTGGCTTGATGGGGCTGGATGTTCGTCTCCTGCGCTCATCTCGCGTCGAAAGCATCCCGGTAAACTCTTTGTTGCTCTGTTCGTCGTTGACCCCTTCTATCTTGACCTGCGCGACAGAAGGCTGAGCGCTCTGAACCGAACCAATGACGTAGTCTCCGGGTTTTGGAACATGGCCGCGATTTTGCTTGCTTGGGGTGACTTTGAACACCCGGTTGATCATGTCTGGTCTTGCCTCTCCGACCACAGTCGAAACCACGGTATCTCCAACGATTGCGGCGCCGGGTCCTGCAGTGAATTCCTCGATCGTTGAAAGTTTGTCGCCGGGGAGAACCCGTCTCGCCTTTGCCGTGCCCTCGGGCTTTACTGATGATTTCGGCTCGGTATTTTGACTCAATGTTTTCTATTCTTCAACCTGCTGGAAGGGGAAAAGAGATGCTCGATTTCAAACCAAAGTTTCGCACATCTGGGTGATCCAACCGTAGCACCAGATTGATCAGAGCCAGTGCTTACGCTCAAAAAGATCCATTCCTACCTCCTTTCCGGAAAGGAGATTTATTAGCGCATCTGTTTGGGGAACGCTGAGCACGGGCTTTGTGAAGTTGTAACCATCGACGCTGACTCGCGGACACCCAGTCTGGACAAACGCCTCTATTCCAGTGAGCTGATTAATCCTGTCTGGAGTTATCTCTCGAAAGGCCAGAAGTTGAACTTTCTTGCCGAATGACTCTAGCTTACTCTTGATACTGATCGACTGTTCAGCCATAATCTGTCCTTCTTTCAGCCCGATTATGACACCAAAATTCTCGGCATCTCTGGCCTTGTAGATAGCAAGCACTGATTTCTTTAGCCTCTCTTGGGCTATTTGTTGAACATCCACAACTGACTCCTCGTAAGGATCCAGAATATACGTTGGCTTGCCGCTTGAAAGATTCAGTCCAATCGCATGAAACATGCTTTGCCCCAAAAGTGCCATTGCTTGGACTTGATTTCGTATGTTGAATGCTGGATAGAATTCGCATCCGAATATCTGTCCGTCCTGAAGTTGACCGAGTCCTCTCCCAATTATCGCTCGCACTCCATTAGATTCGATTATCTCCGCCGTCTTGTGGAGTTGCAGCACGTGTTGGGCAAACGCGACCAGCCCGACTGAATTAACGCCCTTGCTCTTGAACTGCTTGGCCGCGATTGTGGCTACACTGTCAAAGGGTATGTCATCGTATGCGTCAATCGAGTAGGTAATCTTTCCGAACCTCGGAATTCTGACATTGTGCCCGATGTGAAAAGCAATATCCGCGCCAAGCCTCTGCGCATCAGCATCAACCGTGTCGCACGAACCATAGGTTGGATCGGCGATGATGATACACTGGATGCTCGGATCTTCCGCTTGGAGTCTTGTGTTGAGTTCTCTAATTGTCTTAAGTAAACCATCTGGTGCACTGAATGCGATCCTCTTCGGATGCTTTTCTTCGATTATTGTTCTTAATTTGTTTTCATCGATACGAATGGTCATTTCAAAGACTCCTGCGAATTGTCCACTTGAACCGCTAGCGCGCAACCGTGACTCGAAGCAACTAACAACAAACTGAACGGGGAAAACAGACGCGGTAAAACTTCTGGACCTAGAATTGATTGAGAGTCGGTCTCTCGCATACCCCTTACAAAGGTGAGCCGCTCAATATTGCGACATTGCGATTCCTATTGGAGCTATTACGATCCTTTCCACGGCTAGATTAAGCTACGAGGGTCGTCTCAGCGACCTTTTCCGAAATTTTCGTGATTCGCATCTCGGTCGGCATAGGGAGTTTGCTTGCTGCGCTTTTCATCGCATCTTTTGCCTTCTCTAAATTTTCTTGCCTTATGAAGAGCTCGAGGATCGTTGATCCGGGAACAACTCTAGCAGCAAGGCCGATGGGTTTTCCCCAGGCCTTTCGCATACCCTCCTGGAGCCTGTCTGCGCCTGCAGTGGCAATCATCTTGTTCTCTCTCAGAATCACGTGTGGATATACCTTCACCCTTAGAAAGTAAGCAGTTTCGCCTATCGGGGTCAATTTCTTGTTTGCAGCCACTCTTGCCGCTTCAAGGGCATTGTGCCTTATCTGAACCTTTTCCGTACTCGTCAATTCAATGCGATAATCATAATCGGGGCTAGCCTGACCGGTGCTGAATCTCGCTATCTTGGAGTTTGGTGCCCCCGGTGAGTACACCTTGCTTGTAAGAGGCATGCCGCTAGTGAGTCTATAGTTCTTGCCGTGCAACGCGTTAGTAACCGAACTTTAATTGCAGTTTTTAGGGTAATTAATCTTGTGCTTCTCGGTCATCTTGGTTTACTCAATCAGCTCACCTGTTTTCAGGTCACCTTTACTATCACAGGCACAGCTGCTAATCTTCATCGACCTCAGTGTGGCGCCGCTTTTTTTCTTGAAGATGTAATAATTGCCTTCTCCCCACGGGCTGGTGGTCTTATTGTGAAGGATTCTCTTTCTCTCGAAAGAGACGGAGGTCTCCCGACGTAATCCAAATCGTCATAGAAAAGTGGACGTAAACAGAAACCATCCCAATGCAACAAGGCAAATCTACCAATAAGCTGCACGTAGATCATAGTGGCCCTTGCAATTTTATCAGACTCATTGGTGTTACTTCGCGTCTCGTTTCTACAGACGACATTTCTTGACCGCGAAAGCCTACCGCTTTATTATTCTTGAAGGCCAAAGCTGGATTAGCTTCGGTCTCAAGAAGGTCGCGGAAATTGTGCGGAATAATCGGCTACATTGGTAATCATCAAGCTTCTCCGATTCTCTTTGAAGCACTAAAGAGGTTAGAGTACAGGGGTTACGACAGCGCAGGATTAGCCACCTTTGATGGCAAATTCATAATCAAGAAAGGCGCCGGAAGAGTCAAAGCGCTAGATGAAGAGCTGCACTTCTCAGAAATGGCCGGCACAATCGGAATTGGCCATACACGATGGGCCACACATGGAAACGTCAATGAGGAGAACGCTCACCCGCATTGGTCATGCAGAGGGGAGGTTGTGGTTGTTCACAACGGCATAATTGAAAATTACGTGAGGCTCAGAGATTTCCTGATTTCCAAGGGGCATAAATTCTCGAGCCAGACCGATTCTGAGGTCATCGCCCACCTTCTTGAAGAGGCGATTGACAATTTCAAAGAAATCGAACCAGCATTGAGGAGCGTTGTTTCTACTCTGAAAGGATCCTACGCCTTTCTTGCGATTACCAGTAAGCACCCTGAAGTCCTTGTCGCAGCAAGGAAAGACGCTCCTTTGATTATTGGTTTGGGAACAGACCAAAATTTCGTAGCAAGCGATGTCCTTGCTTTCATCGACAAGACAAATCGTGCGATCTTTCTTGACAACAAAGAAATTGCGCTCATTACAAGATCTGGCGCAGAGTTCTTCGACTTTTCCGGCCGGGTTATAAGCAAGCTTCCTACCACAGTAGCATGGGAAATTGGCGATGTCTCCAAGAAGCAGTTCCTGCATTACACTCTCAAGGAGATACATGAGCAACCAATTTCGATTCGACAGACTCTCTTTCAGAGGCCTGATGACATCATTGAGTTCTCGGAATCGATCAAAAACTCGAAGAGTGTGTTCATCACAGGGTGCGGCACAAGTTACCATGCCGGACTCCTTATGAAATTCCTGCTGGCGAAGAATGCCAAAATCAGGGCCGATGTCTTCCTGTCAAGCGAAGTCGACCAACACAAATGCTTGATTGACGAGGACTCAGCTCTTCTGGCCATATCTCAGAGCGGGGAGACCGCAGATGTACTATCTGCCGTATCCGAAGCAAAGAATAGGGGCGCGACGGTTCTCTCAATCGTCAACGTCATGGGTGCTTCTCTAACACGAGAGAGCAAAAGAACGTTATACACTCGTTGCGGGCCTGAAGTGGGGGTAGCTGCTACAAAATCGTTCACTTCTCAAGTAGCTCTCCTTTATGCATTGGCACTTTGTACGGCGGGGAATTCGCTTCGGGAACTGGCGATCCTTCCTTCTTACGTAGACGAAGTTGTCGGGTTAGAGGATAAGGTAGCAGCGATAGCTTCGAAATATCTTGAAGCGAATGATTTCTACTTCATTGGACGAGGGGATCATTTTCCAATCGCAACTGAAGGTGCCCTAAAGATGAAGGAGCTGAGTTATGTCCATGCCGAAGGCATGGCGGCCGGAGAGTTGAAGCATGGTACGCTTGCGTTGATAGAGCAGGGAACGCCGGTTGTCCTCATCAATCCGCCTGACGAGACATATAATCAGACTGTAAACAATGCTACGGAACTGAAATCGCGGGGAGCCCGCATCATAGGAATTTCCACGACAAATCACTCTTGCTATGACGATTTCATTCCTCTGCCAAATCTAGTTCCGACGTATCTTTATCCCATCGTCGAAGTAATACCCCTGCAAATGCTTGCATACTTTACCGCTGTCGGTCTCAAACTCGATCCAGACTATCCAAGGAACCTAGCAAAGTCGGTCACTGTCGTATAGAACAAATGCTCAGAGAGTCCGGACTTTCGGCAATATATAGAGCTCGTATGCACAAGTAAGAAGAAGAAAAGAAACCCAGAGATTAGTACAGAGATCTCACGTGGGTTTTTGCTTCTCAGCGATTAGGCTACATTTGCGAAGGATTTCGCCGAGCGCGCGAGGTAGGATATGATGAATCGAAGAATCAGACAACATAGAAGCAGACTGAAGATAATAAATGACATCTTGACCGTGGCAAAACATGGCGCAAGGAAGACCCACATCATGTACAGGGCAAACTTGAGTTACGACCAGCTGAACGAGTACCTCTCCTTCCTACTAGACAATGGATTGATCGAAAAGGATGCAGATGTTGAGTATGAAGGGGCAGTAATGTACAAGATCTCAGCCAAAGGCAGGCAGTTCTTGGAAAGGTATTCCCAATTGCAGGAGATATTGGCTCATTCTCAAGGAGGAGCTGCAGAGAAATCAGGCGCGAGTTATTTTGACCTGCCCGTAATCGGCGAATAGAGCCAAAGCTTTGATTTTTTAGAATCACTAAGCAAGCTTTACGACAAGAAAAATAGCGACGCAAGAAGCAAGCTGCGTTTGCTTTCTACCATTGCCATAACAAATTACTTCGGATGCGACACTCTGATTAACATCAACGTTAGAAAAGTGGACGTGATCGATGAGTGTCCCAATTACAATTCATTTTGTCGCATACAGATTTTCTTGGGCTATCTGTATAAACTGTTCATACCTCTTAAGTAAAATTCCTCTCATTGTTTGTTCAGCTATTTTCTCCTCTCATTTGCTAAAAGATGTGTGATTCTATCTTTGAGAATTCTTGCTATCGGGGCGCATCCCGATGATGTCGAAATAGGATGTGGCGGCGCACTCCTTGCAGCGTCAGCTCTCGGCCATGAAATTTACATTTTCGTAGCAACCCGCGGTGAAAAAAGCGGCGACCCACGTGTAAGGGAGGAGGAAACTAAGAAGACATCCGAGATAATAAAGACGACGCGACTCAAGATCGCAAACTTTCCGGACACACAGCTCAAGAGGGATGGTGAACTTATAGATAGCATAGAATGCTTTATGAAAGAAGTCGACCCGAGCGTCGTTTTTACTCATACTCAAAACGATCAACACCACGACCACCAAGCTGTGGCCCTCTCGGCGATTGAGGCCTGCAGGTTCGTGCCGAATGTATTGGCCTACGAAAGTCCGAGCGCCAGAAATTTCCAGCCACAGACATTCGTTGACGTAACTGATGTAATTAGTAAGAAACTAAAACTTCTAGATATTTTCTGGTCCCAGCGGGGAAAGCAGTATCTAAGAAAGAATGCAATCGTTGGTCTTGCGGAGTATAGGGCGTTTCAAACCCGTGTCGAGCAGATAAAATATGCAGAAGCATTTGAGGTCAATAAGATGTGTTTGTCCGAACAACTTTCATTATTCGCTGCTCCTTTGCAGCTCAATCGCACTGCAAATGGCACCGGGGTAAGAAGAGGAATTTCATCTTCCACCCCAGCTGGCATCTGAACCTGCGATTGTGAGCATGAGAGGATGAAACCAAGTCACTTCAGGTTTGGAGTTCAATTTCGGAACTTTCCAAGCGGCCTTAGGAGCTCAGTACTCGAAAGGATGGAAGAGGTCGCCCGAGAGTGCGAGAGACTCCATTTCAACTCATTATGGATGATCGATCATCTGTTAATGCGCCCGCCAATTGCATATGAGAGCCAACCTGTTCCAGAATGTTGGACTGCGCTTGCCTTTCTTGCTGAGAAGACTAGACGGATCTCACTGGGTTCGTTAGTAAGCTGTGTCCTTTTCAGGGACAAATCCTATCTTGCACGCGTCTGCTACACCCTAAACGAAATTGCAGAGGGGCGGCTAAAGATCGGACTCGGATCAGGATGGTTTGATGACGAATTTAGGTCATATTCTATCCCATTTCCTGACGCTAAAGTGAGGGTATCAAATTTGAAAGCAACGGCGCTATATATCAAGGAATTTTTCAAATCGATGAATAACAGTTCTTCATATTTGAAAAGTGCAGAATCGAAAGCGTCCCCCATGTTGTGGCTGGGCGGGTCCGGAGAAAAGCTGACTCTGAGAGCAGTTGCTGAATGCGCAGACGCGTGTAGTCTCTTTGGAGATCCGAGTAGCATTGCAAGAAAGAACGCCATTTTGGATTCCTACTGCGCTGCCATTGGCAGAAATCCGTCGGAGATTACACGATCTAAACACAGCAATGTCATAATCGGAAAGGATGAGCTTGACGTGACTAGGAAGCTTTCAAAGATCGTTCCGCAGGAATCAAAGTGGAAACAGTTTGCCGAGAGTAATATCGTTGGCACCCCAGATCAGTGTCTTGCGCAAGTCAAGAAATACACATCGACTGGAATAAGCTATCTCACGCTAAGCTTTCCTGATGTCTTTGACATGGAATGCCTCCGTCTGTTCGATGAACTGATTGTCCAAACAAACAATCCAGAAATCATTGCACCAAACGTTTCAAAGGCAGATTAGCGACTGAGGCCTCGTAACAATAGGATGAGTACGAATCAACAATGCAGATAGATCCCTACGCAACAAGATCCCACGAGATTGGAGTTAGTGAAGCAGTAGATCTTCCAATCCCGTCAATGCGCCCGTATTTTACAAACGAGGACGTCGAAGAGCTCTCCGATGGATTCAAGGAGATATTAAGATCAGGCAGACTCACGCTAGGAAAATACACATCAGAATTTGAAAGGCAGTTTGCAGATTACATTGGGGTAAAACACGCAATTGCTGCAAACAGTGGCACCAGTACACTTGAAATGATATACAGGGCAATTGGAGTAGAAGGAAAGGAAGTCATTGTTCCTACAAACACACATATCGCTACTTCCAATGCGGTACTCTATGCCGGTGGTAGACCCATTCTCTCAGACATCGAGAAGAGTTCGCTCTGTCTGGATGCCGAAGATGCTTTCTCAAAGGTGACCGAAAGGACACGGGCGCTGGTCGTGGTTCACATTGCAGGGTTGATCCACCCAAGAATTGATGAGATCAGGGAGAGGTGCGAACAGCTCGGGATAGTTCTAGTCGAGGATGCAGCGCACGCTCACGGGGCAACAAGAGATGGGAAGAAAGCAGGGTCCTTGTCAAGAGCCGCAAGTTTCTCATTCTATCCCGCAAAGGTGATCACTTCGATTGAAGGAGGAATGATAACGACCGATGACCCCGAGATCGCAAAAGTGGCGCGCCAGCTTCGAAATCACGGGAGTGACTCTGGAGGGCACCAGGTACGGTTGGGGAATAACTGGAGGATGAGCGAAGTCCACTCCATGATTGGGCTAAAACAACTGCAAAAGATCGAGGAAATTCTTGCGAAGAAGAACGAAGTTGCCAGACTCTACTCTGAAATTCTAGGTGATGAAGAATCCCTCAACCTGATCGAGATTCCACCGAACACACGGCACAGCTATTACAAGTTCCCCGTAACGCTCTCGCGAATGGTAAATGTTGGGAAGCTCCAAATTAGTCTGAAAGAAACGTACAGGATCGAGACTGGGACAATCTATTATCCTCCGTGCCATTTGCAGCCAGTTTACAAACAGCTTTTCAAGACGCATGAAGGGATGCTTCCAGTATCTGAGGACGTACTGAAAAGAACAATTGCTCTCCCAATTTACGCAGGAATGGAAAGACCTGAAGCCTCATACGTCGCGGAGAGTTTGTTGTCTGCGTTGCACGATCAGTCTGATACAGTGCGGAATTAGCATTCCATCGTGTTACTAGCTTTCGGAGGCGAGTGAGAATTTGACTAACCTAGTAGACTTTGTAAGAGCAGCTGACGGAAATGGGGCGGTACTTGAAAATTATGAGATCTTCTCGAAAGCCAGTCAAATCGTCACTTCGGTATCAGATTATTATTCCCGAAGGGGACCCCTAACTTCAGATCATGAGATAAGAACAAGGGAGGCTATTGGAGACTGCGCTGAAAGGTATCAGACAAAACTTTCCAGAATAGTTCAAGATAATGAAGTAGCGGAAGAAGCTCGGTCAAGAATTCAATTGCTGAAGGAGGATAAACAGACTCGCCCAGTGCTTCTCTTAATGAGCGCCCACCAGCCAAATCTCTTTGCTTACTCCGGAGTAATGAAGAAGATAATCTTGCTTGCATGTATCGAACAAATCCTGAGAACCAAATGGCTCGAGGAGAGCTATCATGGTGACGTTGTTTGTTTCTATGGCTTTGCAGACCACGATTTCGTACACAACAAGTGGGTCAGGTCGGCTGAGATTGTCTCTCCGATCAGACGAGATGGACTATTGCGTTACAGCGTGAAGATCGATCAGAAGCAAATGTACTTGCCTACAAATCGAATTCAGAAACCAAACGAAGAACTTCTCGAGAGTTGGCAGGCACAAACCAAAGGATGGATATCTGAGAACCTTTCATTGGCGAAGAAGTACCTTAGGGGAAGACAAAATACTTCCATTGACTTGAATGCTCTGTACGAAGCTTACGGCAACTCTGAGGATTTCTGGAATTTGGTCCGTAGGGCTCACGATATTGCAGATAATCTAGCTGAGTTTAGTTCTCTTTTACTTTCTGCCGTGGCACAGGAAAAATGGAAGCTACCGATAGTCTTTGCTAATTTTTCCGACTGTTTCAAGTTCTTCCCAAATGAGTACCTTTGGCTATTACAAAACAGAGAGACGTTCAAGGCGAAAGTCGAAGATAACGAAGCCAAAATGAAATTGCATGGCATTGATACTGGACTAGCAAATGACATCGGCGAAGTATCACCATTGTGGCTCAAATGCGAATGTGGAAGCAAGTACCGCTTGGAGTTGAAGAGCGACGCTGTGATTGGTCGTTGTGCTCGCTGCAGTTCTGACCTCTCCCTTACATTTGCTGAATTGGAGAGTCTGGTAGCTGAAAATCCAGAACGGATTGAACCGCGTTCAATTGCGATGCCAATTGTCTTCTCTAAAGCGGTGGGAATGTCTTGCTACGTTGGAGGAATAGGCAGTCTAGGCTATTTGATGCACAGCGCGTCAGTTTCTGCGGCATTGAAAGTAATGTTTCCTCCGACACCCTTCTGGTATTCGGAAGATGAATTCATGAGTTTGCAGAGACTCGCGGCATATGCAGAAATAGATAGAATGCGAGACACATATCTACCGAAGTCGACTGATTCAGATCTCGATCCTTTAGGGTTGGCTAGGGCAATTCAAACGCGACTAGCTGGTCCTATCGATAGCTCTGTCGACAGGAAGCCTGCTGAGTTAGAAAGAGATAGACAGCTGTTAGGAAGGATATTATCGAAGAATGGTTACGGTACCACATCTTGCATGATTGATTATGCCGTAAATGTCTCACTTGAGAAAAGCGGAGAGCAGTGGTTGAGATTCCTCTTAAGCGATGGAAAGCTGCTGGCGTCCATTCATATGACATCGGTTTATGAATTTCACGGGCAACAGGCTTCGATGTAGTTCCCTCGCCGTGAAAAATGCGATAAGGTCTCGGCTCAAGTGAAGAAGATATCAAGAGCTGTACAATGATTAACCAGACAAGTTACCTTGCAAAATCTCGCTCTGTATTTTTCAGCTGTTCGCTGGTGTTCTCCGATGGTCGGGGTTTGTCGATCGTCATAAGCACTGTGCTATCGGTTACGGTGAACTTTGGCTTTACGCCAACGTTGGTCTCGAACATTGTCTGAAGCATACTTTCTAAGGCAATAGACCACTTGGCCCCATAATTGTGCCTTAGTGTAATCACGTACTCAGAGTCTGTTGAGGAGTTGTGATATGTTGCCCACTTCATGTAATCACAAAAAATGCTTTCAACGAAACGGATGCAGTTTCTGAGATCATTCTTCTGTCCGGTGAAAAGTATGAGATCCTTTGGAAATCTTCTTCCACTTTCCGCGGAGAGACTCTTTATCTCGCTTTCGCTTAGAACATTGAGACCACGAAGGAAATCGTGCACCGAGAACATGACGTAGCCGAAGTCTTGCACATATCTGTCAAAGTTCACCCACTTTCTCAGAATCTGATTTGTCAGATTATTCACGCTCGTTCCTCTACGTGCGCTCTCCATATCAAGAGCTTCGAGTATGTCTGCGTCCAATCTGAAGGATTTTGTCTGCGTTGGTGTCTTGTCCAAAGCCGCCGTAGAGTTTCAATGAGATGGATATTTAAATTGACTTGAATTCAAAGGGAAAATCCCGGAGTTGTGTGTTTGGAATACTAGTACTACAGAACTCTCCTCTAGCTACGCTAGAATCAAAACCAGAATCATATCAAAGAGTCTCGATTCCTTCGAATGAAAATCGAAAACTTTAGTGGCGATTATCCAAGGGCTTCGCAACGGTACTTTCTGCGCTTTGCTTACTCCGAAGCGTCGCTTGCTGAACTTGCTTGCGTCAAGGATCGCGACTTTTTCGACTTTGACATATTGGGCTACGACGAAACTGGCGCCCTGATTCAATGTCCTGATACGGTCGCTTCCTCGCTGATATTGAGGCTTGGTGGCAGTTACAAGATCTCTCGGGCGCTCTCCGATAATCTGGAGGAGTCACTTGAGAATCTTCTTCTTCCTGAAAAGAGTAAGTTCAACTGGACAGTCTCTTGTTATAATTGCACCGAGGAACGACTTGAATCCTCAAAGGAAGAGCTTCGCGCTCACCTGAAGAAAAATGATCTCGGCAAGGCGAATTACATCGATCCCCTTGACAGAGGGCCAAGCATCCCGGCCCGCGCACGCTCGGAGAAAAGCATGAATGAGAATGAAGAACCTGTTGAATTCGTATGGGAGCTCAAAGCAAGAGAGATCCTCGATCGAATACTCACACATAAAGAAATTCAAAAGGCGGGCCAGGTCAACGGAATTGACTTTGTGGTTCACGGAGGACTTCGTTATGGCCGGTCTAAAAGCCCGTTCTTTGGTTATACCACGAATCTATCCGATGTCGTCGGGTTCGAGAAAAGGGACTTCGCTAGGCCGTTTCAGGACCCTACAATTACCATAGGCCCGAGACTTGCGAGGATGGTTGTAAATTGCGCTGTATCACGAGGTTCCAGGGTATTCTTGGATCCTTTCTGCGGCCTTGGCACAATAATGCAGGAGGCGATTCTAGTCGGCCTGAACGTTATCGGAATTGACCGTGATAGGGACGTCTTGTCAAAGGCTCGCTCCAACATTGATTGGTTACGAGACGTGTACAAGTCTAAGAGACAGTCCGTCTTCTTTCGTGGAGACGCAAGGAGAATAAACGACTCGACCGCTCGCGATGTAGATTGCATTGGAACGGAGCCTATCCTTCTTCCTCGTTACAAAGAAAATCCTAGCCAACATGCGGCGAGCGTCGACATCGCGCGTGCCGCTGATTTCTACGCATCATCTCTGACTTCGATGGCCAGTGTTTTGAAAAAGAGGGATTCTCACATTGCTATAATCTCTCCAACTATTGTGGATTCTTCGGGTCGCGCGCACACTCTAGACCTTCTCGACTCTGCAACCCGCGCCGGATTGAAGTACTATGCCTTTCACGAGTTTCAAGGCCTGCTCAATTTTCCATTGCGCGTTGACACAAGCAAGAAAAAAATGGTACAGAGAAATTTGAATATCTTTTCGCTAGCATGATTCGATTTGACTCTCTTTTCTTCCCGAAAGTAATCTGATTCTTGAACTGGCTTTGCTTGCTAGTCCCATCAGGAGATACAATTCCCGAAGGGTTGGGTCGCTACGACTTAGCAGGCGCGAGAGCGCCTCATTTAATTTGCCGCGTTTGAATCCGTGGAAATCTGACAGGAGAGCTAGTTCAGCGAAAAGCCTGATTACAAGATCCTTCTCCTTTCTATACGAAACTGTTGATTTTCTTTCTCCTGACATCACATCTCTTTCGTGCTTCAAAGCCTTTGCGAACTCGAATAGAATGATTGCAGCTGCATGGGAGACGTTCAAGGTATTGTAGTTGCTATCTGTCTTAATCGACAGGACAAAGTCGCAAAGTCTGAGCTCCTCGTTTGTGAGACCTGTCGTGTCCCTGCCCATAACTAGGCAAATCTGATTACTGCCATCCAGATCTGTCAACCGTGCCACTCTCTTTGCGCATTCAGTTACATCCAAGGTCTTCCTGGTCAGGTTTGACTTCCTCCTTCCTTGAATTGCCGTGGTGCCAACCAGAAAACGAAATTGTTCGCGGAGATGTTCTAAGGATTTAACAGTCTTTGAAGAAGAAATCAAATGGTTTCCATGAGAAGCAAATTTCTCGGCGATACTTTTATCCAGTTTTCTAGTTTTATCACCTCCAACGATGTACAGCTTTGTCAATCCAAAGTTGGCTGCGAGTCTCGCTGCGTATCCGACGTTCATTGAGTACTCTGGCTCGACTAGGGCAAGAGCAAGGAATCTAGCCAATTCTACATCGAGTCTTTCCGTTGGCATGAAATCCTTCTTACCCTTCTTCTTTAGTTGAGAGAAGTGAGCAATTATTGGGTCGCCGGGCTTTTTCGCACAGTGTCGTTTCTCTCTATCAAGCAGGCGTAGAGAGTCTCGAAGAAGAGCCCACTTTCGCTGAGTATTTTCAGCCTCAAGGAAGCTCGCTCGCAGTATGATTTGAATTCTTCAATGTTGGACAGTGAAGATAGTACTACTATTATCTTGGAACGGGGGGTCGATACTCTTAGAGCTTCGTCAAGAAACGCCAACGGAATCTGGACACCGCCGCTGCCACCATCGACGGCCACATCGCTAACTGAATCTGAAGGAAGATACGGAGGATTGAAAGCAACTACGTCAAAGACTCCACTTCTGAAGCAGGTTGCTCGGTCTGCAATGACAATCTCCGCATTTTCAATGCGAGAGTCACCCACTTCGCCTCGAGGCAAAATATCAGTGCCAACTGCAAGACGGAACTTCCCGCCGAAATCCCTGAGGTTTCTGCCCCCTCCGATACCGATCTCAAGGAAACTGCCACCCGGGTTAAGGGCGGACAAGGCTTTGGCCAGAAGGGCCGAATCCTCGCTGAATGAATAGCTCAACCTACTCATTCGACCCTTCCCCTCTCAGCGCTTGAATTATCGAAAGGAATTCAGAAGGATTCAAATGTTCTATCCTTTTGGTAGCTAAATTTGTCGGGAATACAACGCCCCCGTGACCAGCTCGAAGCGACTCTCCTCTGAGAGTTCTCACCAGTTTCCTTCTGAACGAGAACAATTTGTAGATAACTTGCCTCTCCCACGGGTTTAACTGAGAAGCTTTTCCTCCATCCTTGGAGAGCAACCTTATTGCTTTGGAGTCCACACGAGGACGCGGCCTGAAGTTGCTTCGGTCGACCCAAAATAGTTCCTCAATATCAAAGGAAATTTGAGCAATGACTGAAACTGCTTTGTAATTTTTAGAACCAGGCAAAGCTCTAAGTTTCGATGCAAATTCTGCTTGAACTATTGCAATTGCACGGGAAAACGATCCGTTTCTCTCTGACGCCCAGTCTATGAACCCCCTGGATCTAGAGTACGGTAGACTGGTCAAGCAAACATCAAACTTTGTACTCCTAAGTGGTTCTTTGAAAGCGTCGCCTTGTACGAAGACAATGTTCCGGTGGTTTAGAAGTGCCTTCTGTGCGATGGTCAATACTTCTCTATCTATGTCGCACGTGATGACTCGCCCTGCTTCGCGGGCAGCAAACTCCGTTACCTTTCCTAGACCAGTGCCGATTTCGAAAACGGTGTCTGAATTTTGAATTTGGGCTGCCCGAACTAGAGACTGGGCAATGGAATCCGAAACGAGAAAGTGCTGACCAAGCTTCCGCCGGAGCTTGAAGTTATGAGGAATCGAGTCTGACACGGTGCTCCGTTTACTTAACCACATATTCTATCGCCCGGATGAAAGATTTGTACATTGGCTGATGGTGCAGCCAAAAGACGTTGATCCAGTTTCTGATATGTCTCAATTTACATCTCTCCCCATGGCTCC
>Ga0209061_1000882_pt1 | contig 60460 bp, 63 predicted proteins | sample Coa_R1_10_FD_187157 | JGI IMG/M metagenome (GOLD analysis project Ga0209061, IMG submission 187157) | Surface soil microbial communities from Centralia Pennsylvania, which are recovering from an underground coalmine fire - Coalmine... | ecosystem: Environmental > Terrestrial > Soil >... | reverse complement strand
CCACAAAACGAATACGCTCATCCATTGGGCGACACTCCTTCCACGGCATCCCCGGCTCCCCCCGAAAATGCCCAAAGTGTTACCCATGTCTCCGGTATGAAGTGTCACCTATGTCTCGGGAAGCACATGCGGCGAAGATCGATCCTCCGGCGTTCTCCAAGAGCTGGAGAACGTGGGCTGAGGGTTTGATTCCGCGCGGGCGAGACGGCCGGCAACCGGGCGCCGCCTGTCTTGCCGTTGCCGTCCGTATCAAGCCGGCAAGACATCCCGCGCCGTGGCGAAAGCGATGCGCCGCGGCGCCCGCGCGAATTTTATCGGAGCCGAAGACTTGCAGACGACCGATCATTCCCGATTGCTGCGCTCGTGATGGCGCGGATCGTCGTAATCGGCGGCTCTGGGCGGGTCGGCTCGCGGGTCTGCCGCGACTTGCACAGGCGCGGCCATCGCGTGATCGCGCTGGGTCGCTCGCGCCCGGGGCTCGATCGCTTGGCGCCCGAGATCGCGACCGCGATCGTCGATCTTGAGAGCCCCGAAACCGTGGCGCCCCATCTGGGCGACGCCGATATCGTCGTCGGCTGCGTCCACGGGCATTTCATTCCGGCGATCCTGGCCTCGCTCGATCGCGCGACGCGTCCGGCCGGAGGGGCGGAGCCTAGCCTCGCCCCGGGGCCGCGGCTGATCCTGCTCGGCTCGACGTGGCGCTACATGAAGACTGCCAATCCGGCGGGCGAAAGTGTCCGCCGCGGCGAGGCGGCGTTCCTCGCTTCCGGGCGACCCGGCGTGATCCTCCATTGCTCGATGATCTATGGCCATGCCGGAGATCGGAACGTCGCCCGCGTGCTCGGGGTGATCCGTCGCTGGCCGAAATGGCTGCCGCTCCTGATTCCGCTGCCCGGTGGGGGCAAATCCTGGCTCCAGCCCATCCATATCGACGATGTCGTCGCGGCCGTGGCGAAGGCCGTCGACGATCCCGGGGTCGACGGCGCGCCAATCATCCTGGCGGGGCCGGCGCCGCTGACCTACGCGGAGCTCGTCCGCCGCTGCGCCGAGCTGCTCGACCGCAGGGCCTGGCCGATCGCGATTCCCTCGAGTGTCTTAGCGGTGCTGAGCGACGGGCTGGCGCGGCTCGGCCTGAGCCCGCCGCTCCGTGCGGCGGAATGGCGCCGCGCGCAAGAGGACAAGCGGTTCGATGTCGAGCCGATGCGGAAACGGCTTGGGCTGCAGCCGCGCCCCTTCGCGGCCGGGCTTGCCGACTCGGCCGCCCAATATGGGATCGCCCCGGCCGCGAAGCATTAACAGCCGGCGCTCTTGCCCTGTGGCGATAGCTCGACCGCGGGCGGAGGCTCACGCCCTTTGCTCTGCCGTGGGATGCGTCCGCGGCGCTCCCGCGCGGTTGGAGCTCCCCTTCGCGCGAGAGCGCGCAAGCCGCGCCGCCTTGTCGACATTGTGCACGGTCGCTACGCCAAGGGAGACGAGCGACAATGCCAAGCCGATGGGCCACCAGATCAGATGCATGCGGTAACTCCCGAACCGGACGGAGCCGAGCGCTCACGGCGCGGCGGCAAGGCCTCTCGCCATGGATCCTGCCGGCCACGTTAACCGCGACAAGGAAATAATCTCTTGATGTAAATCAGCCGAAAGCAGGCACGATCTCAGAGCGCATTGACGAGTGCACCCGGTGCGTGCGGGCTGAAGCTCAATTCGGTACGCGCGGCCCCAACAGGAGATTTCCTTGTCGGGCCAATCATTAGCGGCCCATTTGACGACGTTATGCAGGATGGCCTGCGCTAACCGTTTGTTAAGAAAATATCGGGTATTTAGCTAAAATATCAGGTAGTCGCCGGCAATCAGCGGAATCCTGAGCGCAGGTGAGGGCGAGGGGTCCGCGTCATAGGAGGCTCTCGGTATGGCCCGTACCCTATATGACGTCGGCGGCTCGGCGGATCTTCGCCACGCGACAGCCGGCGTGAAGCGCCTCGCAATCCGCGAATCGTGCAGCCTGTGGATACTCGGCTCGGTGGCAGGCTGGTCAGTCCTCTACCTGTTGCTCGCGGCCGTCACGGGCCACTGAGCGGCATATCGGGCCGGCGAGATCGCCGCGGGGGCGCCGTGCGGCCCACCGCATCAGTGCTTCTTCCCGACGGTATCGGCCATTTCAGCGCCCCGGATCCCGATCGGAGGCTCGCTCCCTTTGGTGCCGCTCCGCCCCGCCTGGTGCTCGATCTCGGCATCGAGCTCGGCACCAAGCAGGACCGCGTAGAACGAGAAATAGAGCCACATCAGGAGAACGATGACCCCGGCAAGCGAGCCGTATCGCTTGTCGTATGAGGCGAACTCGCCGACATAGAGCGAGAAGAGCGCCGAGGCCGCGATCCAAAGCGTCGCCGCGACGACGGTGCCCCGGGTGACCCAACGCCATTTGGGCCGCTCGCGTGACGGCGCGAAGCGGAAGACCACCGCCAAGCCGATCATCACGGAGACGAGGAGGATGGGCCAGCGCAAGATGGACGCAAGCGTCTTGCCGAAATCGCCGAGGGGCAACACGCGAAGCACGGCGGGGAGAACTGCGACGAGCGCCAGGGCGACGACCGCGAACAAGACCACGACGACGGTGAGCGCCAGGGCGACGGCGTAGAAACGCAGAAGGCCTCGCTTCTCCTCCTCGCCATAGACCACATTCAGCGCCGCCATCAGCGAGGTGGTGCTGGAGCTTACGCTCCATAGCGCGACGAGAAGGCTGACGATGAATCCAATGCCCAGGCTCTCGTGCGAATGGCTGGTGAGATAGGTGAGCTGATCGGAAATCAGCTTGACCGCATCCGCCGGCATGAGCTCGCGCATCCCCTGCACCTGGCGCTGCACGTCGGCGGGGTCGAACAGCAAGCCGTAAAGCGCGACGAGCGCTGCGATCCCGGAAGGAATGGCGACGAAGGCATAGAAGGCGGCCCCCGCGGCAATCAACGAGATATTCTTCTGGGAAACGGCATCCTTGACGCGGAATAGGATATCGCGCCAGCGGCGCTTGGGACCGTCGCTCGGCCATTGCGCGCGACGGCCATGCGCGTCTGAGCGGCTTGCCCGCGGTTGAGAATTCATTGCGTCCCCCCGGTGCTTCCCCCGTCGCCGTCAAGCATGAGCGCTCTCGGCCCGAGGTCATCGCCGCGGTGAAGATTAAAAGGCCTCGCCGACGCAATCCAGGCGTTGCGGGGCGCGGGGGTCCCAGAACCAAGCCTCTGCCTCTCGCAAGGGCTCCCGGCGGAATCAGGGTGCTGGCGGTCGCCCCCGCATGACGCCGACCAGCAGCGAGACGAGGAACAGGACGATAAAGATGAAGAACAGAACCTTCGCGATGCCGGCGGCGGTCGCCGCGATTCCGGCAAAGCCGAGCACACCGGCAATGATGGCGATGATCAGGAATATCAGAGCCCAGCGGAGCATGGGTCCTCCACATAAACTCCACATACACATAGAAGGATTCGCGCGCGAGGCGAACCGCGGACTTGCAAAGGCTTGCTTCACTGACCCTTCGGCGGGTGGATTATTCCATGCTTCCAGCCTAGGCAAGCGCGATGACGGCATGGATGAGGGCGCCGAAAATCGCCGTCGCGGGTATCGTGATGACCCAGGCGAGCACGATCTCGTCCGCGATGTTCCACTTGACCGCGGAGGCGCCGCGGGTGACGCCCACGCCGACGATCGCTCCCGCGATGGTATGGGTGGTGGAGACGGGCGCGCCCAGGGCGGTGGCGAGAAAGAGTGTCGTGGCGCCGGCGCTCTCGGCGCAGAACCCTTGCATCGGCTTGAGATGCGTGATCTTCGATCCCATGGTCTTGACGATGCGCCAGCCGCCGATGAGCGTGCCCATGGCCATGGCGGCCTGGCAGGCCAGCACGACCCAGATTGGCACGTAGAACGTGGCGCCGAGCAGGCCCTGGCTGTAGAGCAGCACGGCGATGATTCCCATGGTCTTCTGCGCGTCGTTGCCGCCATGGCCGAGGGAGTAGGCGGCCGCCGAGAGGAGCTGGAGCGAGCGGAAATAGCGATCAACCTTGAAGGGCGTGGCGCGCACGAATATCCACGAGACGGCAACGACGAGAGGCAGGGCGATCAGGAAGCCGATCAGCGGCGAGAGCACGATCGCAGCGCCGGTCTTTGCGACCCCGGACCATACGATGCTGGCGAAGCCCGATTTGGCGATCCCCGCGCCGACGAGGCCGCCGATCAGAGCGTGGCTGGAGCTCGAGGGAATGCCCTGCCACCAGGTGAAGAGATTCCAGAGAATGGCCGAGAAGAGAGCTGCGAAGATCACCCGCGCATCGATAACGCCGGCATGCACGAGCCCGGTGCCGAGGGTTTCGGCGACATGCAGCCCGAAGACGAGGAACGCGATGGCGTTGAAGAAGGACGCCCAAAGCACCGCCTGGGCCGGCCGCAGGACGCGCGTCGATACCACGGTCGCGACGGAGTTCGCGGCATCGTGGAGACCATTCAGGAAATCGAACGCGAGCGCCACGCATACGAGGACGGCGAGGGTGACCGTTCCGAGCGGCATGGTGCGGGGCGGACCGTCAGACCTGCTCGAGGACGATGCCTTCGATGACGTTGGCGACGTCATTGAAGTGGTCGACGACCGTCTCCAGCATCTCGTAGATTTCCTTGCAATCGCGATAGGCGGTGTCGGTGATGGCGCCGCTCTTCAATTCGGCGCGGGCGCGCTTCATGCCGGAGAAATAGGCGTGATCGGCGGCCGATTCGATCTTGTCGATCTCCTCGTCGATGGCGCGCAGGCGCGCCTGCTCCTTGTTGATGGATTCCAGCAGCGGCATGGCCTCGAGAACCAGCTCGGCGCAGCGCATGATGTGTCCCGCGACCGCCCGCATCTCCGGCGTGAAGTCCTTGATTTCATAGAGCTCGATATCGCGCGCGACGGCCTCCATCAGATCGACGGCGTCGTCCATATGCGTGATCAGCTCCTGAATCTCGCGGCGGTCGAAGGGGGTAATGAAGGTCTTGTGTATCTTCTGTAAGATGCGCAGCGTTATGGCGTCGGCCTCGCTTTCGTAGCGATGAATCGCCGCGATCTGCGTCTTGATATCCGCGCCGTCGACGATCAGCGCGTGCAATGCGCCGGCGGTATCCAGGATCTTCCCGGCATGAAGCTGGAAGTCGGCGATGAAGCCGGCCTCCTTCGGCATGACGGCGCGAATGAGTCGCGTGATCATGTCGGGGAGCCGGCGTCGTCGGCGATGGCGATTCTCATGCTTGAACGCTCCGATACAGTCATCTCCGGCCGTTGCGGTCGGGGCGGCCAATGCTATCGCACCAGACGCTTGGTTATCCATAGGAGCGCGCTCGATCGCTTCGCGCGCAAGCCGAGGCGGCCATGGACACCGAAGCCGCCGGCAATGGGGCGGAACAGGTTGTCCGGCCACGCCGACGGCCCGCGCTCGTTGGTGAGCCGGCCATCGAATGCCTCGCTTGCCATCAGCTTGTCCATCATTCCCGGAACCAGACGATTGGCCCGGATGGCTTCATACGTCGGGCCGCCGACCCAGACCGCGTGACGGGGAGTGCCGGACCGCCCGGGCGATCGACTCGGGAACGGCGGGCGGGCTGATTCGTTTCCGGGTCGGGATCGGGTGGCGTCGCCTGGCGCGCTTCGTCGGCGCCGCCGCAATCGTCAACCGTGGCGATCAGCCCGGCGGGCGCGGCGGGGTCTCGGGAGGCGTGCCCTGGGGCGCATGCGGTGGCTCCGGCGGGGGTACCGTGGGCGGCTGCGAAGGCGGCAGCCCCGGCGGCTGCGGCGGCGCAGGAGGCACCTCCGGCGGCGAGCCCGGGGGAAGCTCCGGTGGGACCTGAAGATCGGCCATATCTCTCCCCGCCTCGGCGCAGCGCTTTCCGCGTCGCGCCGATGTCATCCCGCCGAACCCGCGAACCCGCCATCGGGTTCCCGGCGCCGCGAGCGCGCGCGGCAACCAATCCCCGGCGCGGGCGATTAAGTAAGGCGGCGCTCCGATGCCGCATCGAGACGGGAGCGCGAATGCTGGCCGCGATGTCGCGAATGGTGCCGGGCTTCGTCCGTCGCCTGGCGGTCCTTGCCTGGGACGCTGGGGTCGATCTCGTCGGCCATGAGGGCTTCGAGCTTTCCGGCTATGCGGCATTCACAGCGCTGCTCGCGCTGTTCCCTTTTCTGATCTTCCTTGCGGGCCTCGCCGGCTTCCTCGACAACGTCGGCGATGTGGGGCGGTTCGTCTCGACGGCTCTCAAATTCATTCCGCCCGAGGTCGCGTCCTCCCTCTCGCCCGTCGTGCACGAGGTCCTGTCGCAGCGCCGCGGCGGGCTCCTGACCTTCGGCTTCGTCTTCTCGTTGTGGTCCGCCTCGAGCGGCGTGGAGGCGCTCCGCGCGATGCTCAACCGCAGCTACGGCGTCCCGGAGACGCGGTCGATCTGGTGGCTGCGCATACAAAGCATCTTGATCGTCATCGTTGGCGCGGGGATCGCCTTGCTGATCTCCGTGATGATCGTGCTCGGGCCCGTGCTCTGGCGCCTCATCCACCGCCTTGTCGCACCCGACGAGATCAGTCACGGCTTATGGACCCTGCTGCGCTACGGCCTCGGGGCCGGCTTCGGCGTGTCCTCGCTCATGGTGCTTCACATCGCCCTGCCCAATTGCCGTAATTCGATCCGCCATGTCTGGTGGGGTGCCGTGGTCACGACGTGCCTGTGGCTGATCATGGCCACGCTGTTCTCGATCTATGTCGAGAGCGTCCCGCAATACAACATCACCTATGGCAGCCTCGGCGGGGTGATTCTCACGCTTCTGCTCTTCTATTTCAGCGGCCTGATCTTTGTCTACGGCGCCGAGATCAACGCACATCTCAATCGCCGGCGCCGCGCGGCGCGGAACCGCGGGCGCGACGCTGCTGAGGATAGCCGGCTATCCGCGTGAAGGGCTTCCGTGCGGCGGCCGCCCACTCGGCGCATTGCGCCGAAGGCGCGAATATGTCGCGCGCTTAGTTGATGCTCATGCGTGCCCGGTATGGTGCCGCGCGGGGATCGACAGCGGCGGGTGCGATGGATGCCCGACCATGGCAAAGGAACTCGAGGCTGGCGATCGGCGGTATGGCCGCGCTGCCGAGATCAGCTCGGACGCGCGCTCCTCGGAAAAGCCGCACATGGCGACCAGCAGCTGCAGCCGTCGCTTGGTTTCCGACGATCGCGACGCCCCGTCGACATGCGCTGCGCGCACCTCCCTCCGGGTGACGCTGTCGGTCACCCGCATGATCTCGTGGAAGAGCTTGAACAAGGCGAATTTGGGATCATTTGCCCGCTGCACGCTCGACGGCTCACAGACGATGACCTCCAAGCAGGCGCGAACGTACTGGTCGCCGCGCTGCGGCGAGCCGGTGAGAGCATGGGCATAGCGGCGCAGCTTCGGAAGAGAGCGGGCGAGCTCGCGAGTTGGATAGGTCATGGCCTGAACTCCTTTTTGAATTTTGTGCTGCAAGGATATCGAGGGCGGAGTCACCAAAGCGGAACAACCTTGTGACAAACTCGTGACCTAGCTCTGGAAATGCTACAAGATTGCGACCTCGCGCCATGTTTCACTTTCGTGAATCCTTGACGCGCTCGCATTGATTTGGCGCAGGCGCGCGATTTCTCCGTTTCGACGGCGAATCCTTGGCCTTGCTCGCCGCATTCACCCCTCGGCGCATAGGCGCGATGAGGAACCCGCTGCGAAACGCCGGCGTTTGGATCGAGACCGGCGCGCAACGATCACGACGGTGAGGCGAGTGACGGGATGATGGAGCGAGGGACTCTTTTCGGAAGCAGGCGGCGGCGACGGTGGCGGGATTCGCCGATCCCGGCTGGGCGATCCGGAGCGACTCGGATCGGTGGGGCGGTGCTCTGTGCGGCTCTTGCGGGCGCGGCGCTTGTCGCCCCTGGACGTGACGTGCCTTGCGCCGCGTCCTTGCCGTCGCACCCCTGGGCTCGGCTGGCAGCGGCCGAGGGCGGCGGCGCGGCGCCGGAGAGCAATCCGGGCGGCACTACGCCCACACCGCCGACGCCGAACGAGCCCTCACCCACGAGGCCCGGGCCGGGAAAAGGCGTGATCACGCCACCGCCGACAGGAGACACGGGAATTCAGAAGCCAACCCCGAGCACCGGACCCAACAGCATGCCCGTGATCAAGCCCCCCGGTCCTGGAAACGGCGTCCCGGGAGGCGAGCCGCCGCCGGGAGAGAAGCCCACACCGAATGGCGGTGGGGTGGTGCCGCGGTGACGCAGGAGCGCCTCTGGCCGCCACTCTCGCTCCGGGCCGCGGCGGGTGGAACCATCACGACGCCCTCGCGTTCCTTGGAAGAGCCGGGCACGTCGGATATCGCCCATCCGGGGGAGTAGTGCATGCGGAGTCCAATCCCAGTGACGATCGCAGCATCGCGATCCTGGAAAACGACGCCGGCGACGCAACGCTCCAGGAGCTTGCCGCGGCGTTGCGCAGCTTTAACAATGACGAGACGGCGGAATTGCTCGCGCTGCTCCGGCTTGGGCGCGGCGATTGCGCCCGCGACGACTGGGCGGGGGCGCTGGAGCAGACCCGGGGCATCGGCAGGGACGAGGCCTTAAGGCGCCTCGTCGGGACGCCCATGCTTGGTGATCTGCTGGAGGAGGGGCTTGCGTCCTGCGGCTATTCTTGCTCGGACTTGGAGGAAGGGCATCTCTGATCAGTATCGGCACACTCGTTCTCCCAGTGGCAATGACGCGGATAAGGAGTGACGAGCATGGCAGAGTCGGCTTCGCAGAAGCTGGGGCGGCAGAGCCTCACTTATGACGAGATCGTGACCATCACCGGCCCGATCGAGCCCGTGAAGATCGCCGAGATCATGGCCGCGCAGCCGCAGCGAAAAGAGCTCGAGGAGGCTGTGGCCTGGGCGGCCGGCGACAGCGATTCCATGGGCAAGCTCCGGCGTCCGCTCGTCGGAACCGTCGCGCATCTCTACGAGATCCTTACTGCCGAGCGAGGCTCCGACGAGCCAGAGTAAGGCGCGTCCCAGGCACGGAGAGGCGCAGCCCGGAACAACGGAGGAACGCCCTTATTTTCTCTTTACGTTCCGGTAACCATCCAAAGCTATCCTGCTCGCCTCGGTAACCATTCCTGGCGCGGACATCGATGGTCGAGCGGGGCTTTCGTCGCAAGTATTTGCTGGGTTGCGCGCTGCTCACCTTGGTCCTGGCGGGATGCGGTTTCGGAGGTCCCCAGGACGCCGGCGATATCGCCGGCCGGCAGGCGCCCGGCAGTCCGCCCGACGGAATCCCCGAGGCGACAATCCTCAACATCGCCGATCGCACCCGCGCCTCGGGCGACATGGCTTCGGCCATCTCGTTCTATCGCCGCGCCCATGCGATGGCGCCGAGCGATCCTCGCCCGCTCGTCGGGCTGGGCCAGGCGCTCGATCGGCTCGGCTTGCCGAACGAGGCGATGGAGGCCTATCGCGAGGCTCTTCACCTCGACCCCAAGAACCCCGACGCCTTGCGCGGCCTCGCGGAAAGCCTGGTGGCGCTGAACCAGCCGGCGGCCGCCGTCGAGGCGTTCCATAAGGCCATCGCCGCCGCGCCGACGGCCCGCGCCTATGACGGCCTCGGCGTGGCCGAGGACCTGACGGGCGACTTCACCGCGGCGGAGGCCGCCTATCGCAAGGGTCTCGCCCTGGCACCGGACGACCTCGCGCTGCGCAACAATCTCGGCCTCTCCCTTGCTTTGGCGGGCGATAGCAAGGCGGCAATCGATATTCTCCGGACCGTCACCACCGACCCCGCAGCGAGCCCGCGCCATCGCGCCAATCTCGCCTTGGCCCTCGGCCTGGCCGGACGGATGGACGAGGCGGCGCAGGTCGCGCGCATCGATCTCGATGAACGCGCCGTGCGGAGCAATCTCGCTTATTACGCCGAGCTGCGGCAGCTTTCGCCGACGGCGCGCGCGCAAGCCATCCTCCGGCCAAGCGCCGATCCCGCCCCGAGCGCTGAGGATGCCAAGGCCGAGAAGGCGGATGCGGGAACGTCATCGCCAGCACCCCTCGCGGCCGCGCCGGTGGCGTCGGTCGAGAGCCGGTCATTGGCGTCGGCGGCGGGCGCCGCGCCGCCGCAGCCGGGTCGCGATCCGCCGCGTAAGGCGCCTCAGGCCGCCGCGATCGCTGTGCTGCAGCCGGCGCACGCAACGCCGGCCGAGGCTGGCGGCGGACAAGAGGCCGCAGCCGCAACTGGTGGGGGCGCCGCGATTGTCGGCAAGGATTGGGTGCAGGTGGGGGCCTCGAAGACCGAGCGGAAGGCAAGGGAGATCTGGTCGATCATCGAGCAGCACAACGCGGATCTGGTCCAAGGGCTCGATCACGTCGTGCAGCGGGTCGAGCGCAAGACGGGCCAGGAGGCCTATTACAGGGTCCGCATCGGACCGCTCGACTCGCTCGATCACGCCAAGGGCCTTTGCGCGGCGCTGCAGGAGCGCCATGTGGGATGCTTCGTCGCCCGCAGCGCCGGTTAAAGCGCCACCGCCGAGCGTCCATCACATCTTGAGCTTGGCCAGCGTGTCGAAGACGCGGATCGCCGCGGCACCGCCCAGCACGATCAGCAGCGCCGGAAGGATGAAGGTGATCATCGGGACGGTCATCGTCGCCGGCAGCTTCGCGGCCTTCTCTTCCGCCCGCATCAGGCGCTCCTCCCGGAATTCCGTCGAGAGGACGCGCAGCGACTGGGCCAGGGTGGTGCCGTAGCGCTCCGTCTGGATGAGGGCGTTGACCAGGCTGCGCAGCTCCGCAAGGTCCGTGCGCTCGACGAGGTTCTGGAGCGCCTGCTTCCGATCGGGGAGAAAGCCGAGCTCCAGTGCCGTGAGGGAGAACTCGTCGGCAAGCTCGGGGTAGGCGCGCGTCAGCTCGCGGCCGACGCGCGTCATCGCCGCATCCAGGCTGAGCCCGGCCTCGGCGCAGATGACGAGAAGATCGAGCGCGTCGGAGAGCCCCTTGCGCAGCTTCACCTTGCGCTTGTCGGTCTCATTCCGCACATAAAGGTCCGGGCCGTACAATCCCGCGACGAAGCCGAGGCAGAGCAGGAAGAGACGCAGGCCCGGCCCCATGGGCTGTGGGCGCAGCACGCCGGCGAGGAGAAGCGTGCCCACGGCGAACGCGAAGGGCAGGCTCGCCTTGGCGAAAAGATAGATGACCAGCGCGTCCTTGGTCCGCAAGCCGGCGCGGGTCAGCCGTGTGGTGATTTGCCCGAGCTGCCGGCCGCGTAGCAGGTTGAAGCGCACGACGACCTGGCGCATCACCGATATGCCTCGCTGTGCGAAGCTGCCGCGCATTTGATGGCCCTGCCGCGCGCGCGCACCGGCGCGCAAGGCGGCGCGCCTTTCCGTCAGGGCGCGGGCGCGCCGTGCCACGGGATCGCGGGTGACGAGGCTGTGCCAGATGGCAAGGACCGCGAGTAGCGCTGCGACGGCCGCGGAGAATGCGACGGCGTCGTCGATGCCGATCCCGGCGGGGAGGAGATGGGCGAGGCTCATATCTCGAACCTCGCCATCTTGAACATGATGCCGACGCCGGTGAGGAGCGACAGGAGCGCCCCCCCCAGCATCACGCGGCCGCGCGGATCGACCAGCAGGACGGTGATGTATTCGGGATTGAGCGCGTAGAGCACGCCGAACATGATGAATGGCAGCAGGCCGATGATCGTCGCGCTCGCCCGCGCCTCGGCGGAGAGGGCCTTGATCTTCAGCCGCATCTGGCGGCGACGGCGCAGAATTGTCGCGAGGTTGTCGAGGGTCTCGGCCAGGTTGCCGCCCGTCTCCTTCTGCACGGACAGGCTGATCGCGAAGAAGCGGAACTCGGCCACATCCAGCCGTGCCGCGGCCGACCACAGCGCCTGCTCGAGCGTTTGGCCGATGCCGAGCGCGCCGGCGATGCTGCGGAACTCGACGCCGATGGGGTCGGGAAGGTCCTGGCCGACCAGCTTGATCGATTCCGTCACCGGCAAGCCCGATTTGAGACCGCGAACGATGAGATCGATCGCGTCGGGGAAGAGCTGGGTAAAGGCCTTGAGCCGGCGACCGATCATGATGCCGACGACCGCGTGGGGCAGCCACAGCCCCGCGGCGACGGCGAGGAGCAGGGAGGCCACGGCCGTGAACCTCAGCAGGGACGAGAAGGCGAAGAAGACGACCGACATGACGAGCAGGCTGACCAGGACGTATTCGCCGAGCGAGATTCGCCGCCCCGTCTTCGCCAGCCGCTCGCGGAGCTGGGCCGGGCGCGGCAAATATCGCTTGATCAGCCGGTCGAGGCCTCGGATGGAGCTGTCCGACTGATCGAGCCGCACATTCACCTTGGCGGCCTTGTCGCGCGCGGCGCCCGGTTGCGCCGTGACCCGCGCCAGCCGGCGCTTGATCCGCGCCCGCTCGCCGCCCGTCAGACCGACGGCTGCGAGGAGAAAGACGACGCTTGCGAGCGCGCCGAGGACGAGGGGGACGAGAAGACCGCCCAGCGCGGAGGGGGCGCCGCTCATCCGATCGCCTCGATCAGCGCCTTGTCGAGCCCGAAATAGGCGGCTTTCGGGGTGAAATGGGGCCGCAGCCCCGAGGACACGAAGCGGCCCACCAGCCGTCCGTCCTTGCCTTCGCCGTCCAGCTCGAAGTGGAAGAGGTCCTGGGTCGTGATCACCTCTCCTTCCATGCCGACCACTTCCATCACATGGGTGATGCGCCGGACGCCGTCCCGCATGCGGCTGACCTGGATGATGACGTCGATGGCCGCCGCAATCTGGGTGCGCACGGCCTTCGACGGCAGATTGATCCCCGCCAGCCCCACCATGTTCTCGAGGCGGGTTAGGGCCTCGCGCGGGCGGTTTGCATGGATGGTGCCGAGCGAGCCTTCATGGCCGGTATTCATCGCCTGCAGCATGTCCACGGCCTCGGCGCCGCGCACCTCGCCGAGGATGATGCGATCGGGCCGCATGCGGAGCGCATTCTTGACGAGCTCGCGCATGGTGATCTCGCCCTGGCCCTCGAGATTGGCCGGGCGTGTCTCGAGGCGGACGACATGAGGCTGCTGGAGCTGCAGCTCCGCGGCGTCCTCGATCGTCACGATCCGCTCGCCGGGGTCGATCATCTGGCTCAAGGCATTGAGCAGCGTCGTCTTGCCGGAGCCGGTGCCTCCCGAGATCAGCACGCTCAGGCGCGAGCGGCCGATGATCCTCAAGACGGTCGCCATTTGCGGCGAGAGATTGCCCTGGCGCGCCATCACGTCGAGGGTGATCTTCTTCTTCGAGAATTTTCGGATGGAGATGCTCGGCCCGTCGATCGCGAGTGGCGGAATGATGATATTGACGCGGCTGCCGTCGGGCAGCCGCGCGTCGCAAAGGGGGTTCGATTCGTCGATGCGCCGGCCGACCCGCGAGACGATGCGGCTCGCGATATTCATGACATGCGCGTCGTCGCGGAAGCGCACGGCCGTCAGCTCGAGCTTGCCGCCGCGCTCGACATAGACCTGCCGCGGTCCGTTCACGAGGATGTCGGTGATGGTCTCATCGGCGAGCAGCGGCTCGAGCGGCCCCAGCCCCAGCATGTCGTTGAGCAGCTTGGTGACGAGGTCGCGCTGCTCGAGGGCATTGAGCTGCAGCTTCTCCTCGGCCAGCAATTCGGTCACGAACTCGGCGAGCTGGCTGGCGAGCTCCTGGCGCGGCAGCATCGAGGCGGCGCGGGCGTCGATGCGCGAGAACAGCTTCGGCTGGATGCGCTCCTTCGCGAGCTCGATCGGGCTCCGAGCCGGTGCCGGCGCGCTCGGCGGCGGCGCGCGCTCGGCCGGACGCGGCGACTTCGTCACCCCATGGCTTGCCAGGAAATCATTGATGAGGGCGGTCACGAGGCTGCGCTGGTCGAGGGCGTCCACCGAGACGCCCTCCCGCGCGATGATTTCCGCAACGATGGCGTCGATCTTCTCCGCGATCGCGGCGCGGCTGAGCTTCGCCGCGTCGTCCGCGGTGAGGCGCTGATGCACGATCGGCGTCAGCTGGGTCCTGACGGTGTCGACCCAGCCGGATGAGGGCCTGGGCGGTGCGGCAGCCTTGCCGGCCGGCTCCGGCGGTGTCTCGGGGCGCAGCGGCACCACCCGCGATATCGGCGGCGCGTCGCCCGTCCTGCGGCCGAAGCCGGGCATCTCAGCCTCGCCTTGGGGCGCCGGATCCGAGGAGGCGCCCGAGGAGGCCCTTGGGCTCCGGTGCCGCGGGCTTGCTCAGGGCCGCAGCGAGCTTGCGGAGTGCTGCGGTGGCCTTGCTGCCGGAGGCGGCCTTGGCCAGGGGCTTGCCGGCGTTGATGGCGGCGGGAACGACCTTGCTGTCATCGGGTATGCTGACGAGAGTGACGCCCCCGAGGGATTTCTGGAACTCCGCGAGCGGCACGTCACCGCGGCGCGGCCCGCCGACGCGATTGGCGACGACAAGCGGCTTCACCGAAGGTGCCGCTGCTTTGGCGAGCGCGAGCAGCCGCGCCGTGTCGCGCAGGCCCGAGAGGGAGAGGTCGGTGGCGACGACGATGCCGGTGGCCTCGGCGAAGCTGTGGCGCAGCAGGTCGGGATCCGTGCGCGGCACGTCGAGCACGATCCGCTCGAAGTCGCGGCGGAGCTCGGTCGAGAGCCGCTCGAGGGCGCCCATGCGGATCGCCGTGGAATGGTCGAGCGGCTCCTCGGAGCAGAGCAGATAGAGATTCTCGCCGAGATTTGTCGCTGCGCTCGCCATGAAGAGCCCGTCGATGCGGCTCGGTGTCTCGAGGGCCTCGCAGAGCCCATGGCTGGCGTCGATATCGAAGACGAGGGCGGCGGCACCCCAATGGAGATCGAGATCGACCAGCATCGTGCGGCGTCCGTGCTCCTCCGCGAAGATCCAGGCGAGCGTCGTCGCGATGGTGGTGGTCCCCACGCCGCCGCGCGCGCCGGCGACGGCGAAGATCTCGCCGCGGCCCTCCGCCGGCTTCTCGGCCGTGCTCTCGGAGCCCCGCTTTTTGGCGTTTTGCAGGCAGGCCTTGAAGATTTCCGGGGACACCGGCTTCGTCAGGTAGTCGGCAACCCCCCGCGCGATGAGCTGGCGATAAAAGCCGATATCGTTGACCTCGCCGAGCGCCACCACGATCGCCTCCGGCGTGCAGACCTCGGCGAGGCGATCGAGGGCGGCGAGGGGGTCCGCGACCTCGGTGAGATCGACGATGATGAAGCGCGGCGATGGATCCTGGGCGAGGTGCTCGATCGCGTCGTCGATACCGCCGAAGGTGATCGACGCGGCGGGCCAGCTCGAATCGAGAGCGGCGGCGAGGGCCGCCCGCGTTGCCTCGTCATGGACGAAGGCGACCAAGGGCGGCGCTTCGGCGTCGCCTGACCTCTCGGGCTCGCCCCCGCGAAGGGCGGTGATCGCGTTCACTGGCCGTTGCCTCCGCTGTAGAGCTTCGGCAGCTCCGGCTTGATCGATTTGGAAATCTCGCCGGACCGATAGCGCTCGATGCCGCGCGCGGCGAAATCGGCGTCGCCGGGCGAGATCGGCGTTCCGTTCACCAGGTCGCCGGGGTTGGCGACCATCATGCCGAGATCGGTCGCCGTGGCGCAGCCGTAATTGCTGGTCGGTGTATTGGTGTAGTCGTCAGCCTCGGGCTTGCGCCAATCGGGGCACACGGGCGGGGTTACGACATAGCGCCCGACCGTGACGACGACGGCGTCGCGGGCCAGTGCCCCCTCGACCGTGGGCTGGGCTGCGGGCGAGGCCTGCACCTGCCGCCGGCGCAAGAGCGCCGCCACCGCGGCGGCGCGGCGCGCGGCGAGGCGATCGGCCGCGGGATTGCCGTGCGAGGGCCCCGTGTCGAAGGTGATCTGGTCGCCATAATCGACCTGAATCTGGGCGAGGAAGGCGGCGAGCCGCTGCTCTTCGCCCGCTTCAGGCACGCTCGATCCCGGCGCGAAATGCACGGCGTGCGTCAGCTTGACAAGCTCGACCTTGTTCTCCTTGGGCGTCTCGACGGTTGACCACCGCGCCGTATCGGGGGTGCAGGCCGCGCCAAGCAGAAGCACCGCGGTGACGAGAACTGGCGCGAGCAGACGTGGCTTCGAGGACGCTCTCATCGTCAGCTCTCCTAGTCGAGGATGAAGCCCGCCGGTCCGATCAGCTTGCCGCCAGCGGCATTGAGGGGTGCTGCGCCGCCGACCGGTGCCGTCGGCTGCACGTCGCGGCCGCGGTAATAGAGATCCCAGTCATTGGGCGGCGTCATGCCGTCGCTCGGCGCCGCCATCTTGTGCTGCGAGACGGGGCGGACGAGATAGGGGGTGACGATAATGACGAGCTCGCTCTCGTTGCGCTGGAACTGCGTGGAGCGGAAGAGCGGGCCGAGCACCGGCACGTCGCCGAGGCCCGGCACCTTGTTCAAGGTATTGGCGATGTTGTTCTGGAGGAGTCCGCCGATGGCGAAGCTCTGGCCGCTGCCGAGCTCGATCGTCGTCTCGGCGCGCCGCGTCGAGAGCGCCGGGATGGTGAAGCCCTGGATCTGCACCTCTCCCGTGGTCGAGAGCTGGCTCACCTCGGGCCGCACCCGCAGGCTGATGCGCCCGTTGTTGAGGACGACGGGGGTGAAGGCGAGGGCGACGCCGAAGGGCTTGAACTCGACGCCGACGGTCTGGTTGCCCTCGGGCACCACGATGGGGAACTCGCCGCCGGCGAGGAAGCTCGCGGTCTCGCCGCTCATGGCCGTGAGGTTCGGCTCGGCGAGGATGCTGATAAGGCCGTTCTGGTCGAGGGCGTCGATCAGCGCGTTGACGTCGTTGCGCTGGCCGTGATAGCCGCCGAAGAAGCTGTTCTGCGCGGTGCCGTTGAGGCCCGGGGTCAGGGTACTGAACGTGGTGCCGGACGAGAACACCGGCCCGCCGGTGGCAAGGCCGAAGACGAAGCTGCCGGCATGGGCGATCGCATCCCAGTTGATCCCGAGCTCCTTGATCACGTTGCGCGACACCTCGGCGACGCGGACGCGAAGATTGACCTGGTTCGGCGTCACGACCTGAAGGCGGTCCACGAGCTGCTTGTCGTCGCTGACGAAGGGGCGCGCGATGCGGCGCGCTTCCTCGGCCTCGAGCGACGACCGCACATTGCCGACGAGAACGATCGAGCTGTCCACGGCGCGCGCATCCACCGTGCTGGCGGGAAGGAGCTGGTGGAGCGCCGCCTGAAGGCGCGCGAGATCGCGCTTGATCACGACGGGACGCGCGAGGAGGACGTGCTGCTCGCTGTCGACGGCGTAGAGCGAGGTCTCGCCGGGCTGCTTGCCGTAGAGATAGAGAAGCCGCGGCGACTTCACCATCACGTCGGCGATGGCGGGATTGGCGACGAACACCGTGTCGGCGTTGCGCTCGAGGCGGATGAGCGTGCCTTGATTGACGTCGAGGCCGATCGGCGCGCCCTTGGGCGGCACCAGCTCCTGGGCATGAGCGCCGCGGCGGCCACCGTCGGCGATGCCGAGGCCCACGACGAGCGCAAGGGCGAGGAGCAGGCGGAGCGCCCTCATAGCGCCATTCCCGGGACAACGACCGAGCCGAGGCCCGACATGCTCGGCAGCGGCGGCCGGGTGATCGTCGGCGGCGCGCCGGGAGCCGGGCCTGGTGCCGGCGCAGGTCCTGCCGCCGGCGCGGCGGGCGCCGCGGTGGTGACGGTGCTGCTGGAGCTGCCGCGCAGCACGGTGACGACGGGCGCGATGGGCGCCTCGTGGGGGGTCGCATGGGGGCGGAGCAGGGGGCTCACATCGCTGTCCCAGGTATGGGTGACGAGGGCCGGTTGCGCAGTACCGTCGGCCGTGACGTCGCCATCATGGGCAAGGCTGCGGAGGCTGAGAGAGAGCTTGCCGAGCTCGCTCGCAACCTCGATGGCCTCGGCCTGCTTCGGCGTCACTTCGAAGGTGACGGTTTTGGCAAGAACCGGCTTGCCGTCCTTGTCGTCGGTGCTCTGATCGACGCCGACGACGCGCAGATTCGAGAGCACCGTCTCGCTCGCGGTGCGCGGCGGCTGGTTGGGGTCGGGCGAGACCTTGATGCTGTGCGACAGGATGACGTCGACATGGTCGCCGGGGAAGATGAGGCCGCCGACGCCGGAGGTCGGCGTCACCGGCACGGCGACGGCGCGCATGCCGGGACTGAGGACGGCGGCGAGAAAGCCGCGCTCGCCGGGCTTGATCACGCGCCCATTGGTGACGGGCTCGCCCGCCGCGATGAGGCCGCGCACCACGGCGCCGACGAGCGCCTTGGGATCGTCCTTGCCCTTGCGCAAATAGTTGGCGTTGAGCTCGACATTCGGCCAGGCCTGCCAGCGCAGATCCTCCGGGCGCACGAAGCTGCCCATGGGCAGGTCCTTGGCCGCGACGAGCACATAGGTCGAGGCGTCCTTCGGGGCCATCTCCTGGGATGCGAGCGCCGCGCGCTGGCTCGCCAGCCAGCTTTTCGCGAGACGCGCCGTGCCGATGGCGATGACGAGCGCGAGGATGACGAGGATGAGGACGCGCGGCTTCATAATGGCCCCTTTTAAAGGGGCATAGTTAACAGCATGTGAACGCCGACGACGGAGGCTCCGGCGGCGATGGCGATGCCATAGGGCAGGACCTCCCGCTCATCGACCTTAAGCGGAGTCCTCAGGGCGCCGCGAATGCCGGCCGCCTTGAAGCGATTGGCATACTGGGCGAACCAGAGAGGCAAAGCGAGAAGCGCCCCGGTCACGCCCATGACGACGAGGAGAATGGGAATGTAATGGGGGCCCGCCCACAGCCCGGCCGCGGCGAGGAGCTTGACGTCGCCGCCGCCGATGAATCCCCGGCTGAACAAGGCGGCGCCGGCAATGAAGAGCACGGCCGCGGTGATCAGCCCGCCGAGCCAATTGACCGGCATTGCGCTCGCGAGCACATGGGAAGGGTAGAGGAGAACGATCCCCAGGCAGGCGGTGTTGGGAACGCGAAAGTGAAGTGAATCGGAAAGCGCCGCCCAGGCGAGCAGGCCGAGGAAGAGGACGATCAGAAGATGCTCGGTGGAGGCTGCGACGGCCATGGCGCGGTGTCCTGAAGGCTGGCCGATGGGTCCTACGGCGCTTGGGCTCTCGGACGGGGGCGGCGGGCGGCCTTGCGGCCGACCCGCGCAACCCCGTGTGCCGAAGCTACCAGCCTAAGCCGGTTTCCGGTTATCACCCACCGGAGCCCGAGCCCGAGCCCTGGCTGGCGGCCGTGCTGAGCTTGTTGCCGATGAAGTTGAAGGTGTTGCCCAGATCGCCGCCGACGATCGTGAAGGCGCCGACCGCGGCCACCGAGATGAGGGCGGCGATCAGGCCATACTCGATCGCGGTCGCCCCGGACTCATCCTGGATGAGCTGCTTCAAAGTCGTGAGCATGGAATGTGACTCCCTTGCCAAAGATGGACGGTAACCGCGCGATCCTAAGTCGAGAGGTCTTAAAAAGAGATTAACAGGAAGAACTCAAAACGCATGCTCCAAATTTTATTTGAGGATACATAGAATAAAATGGATTTTATTTAAGCGAGTATTCTGTACAAATTTATCGAAGTTTTGTGTCAATCGCGACGCCGCGCGGAAAGCCTCACCGCTGCGAACCTTAGATCATGGCGGAAGGGCCAGAGGAGCGCGTCGAGGACATTATCGGGCAGGTCCGATGGGGCGAGCCCGGTATCGGGAAACTCCTCGCGCGACGGCCGCCAGGCGGTGCCGAACAGAACGTCCCAAAACGGCAGGAGATCGGCAAAATTCTTGTTCAGATGCTCCGGTCTCATCGAATGATGGATACGGTGGTATTGCGGCGTCGCAAGACAAAAGGACATGCGACCCGCGGGCACGCGGATGTTGAGATGCACCCAGACGTGGCTTGCGAAATAAATCATGGACGCAACACCCAAGATGATGGGGGGCGTCTTGAAGAGAATCCCCAAGAGCGGATAGACAACGACGGTCTTGATCCAGAATTCCAGCCAGAAATGGCGGAAGGCCGTCAGGGCGTTGATGGATTCCTCGCTATGATGAAATGAATGCATCTCCCAGAGCGGCTTCCAGGCGTGCTGCGCGCGGTGCCACAGATACTCGAGCAGATCCGCGACAAGAAGATAGGACAGCAGAGATGCCAACCACCAAGCGCCGTCCGCTCGCAGAGAAATCAGGCCGCCGCCTGCGGCGTTGACCAGGCCGACGGCGATGCTTCCCCAGAACGGCGCCGTGCTCCTGAAGATGATTTGTTGCGCGATGGCGTAGGCGACGTCGAGTGCGAGATGCGACCGTGGTTGGCGGAGCTGCACGGGCCGAAGGCGCTCGATCGCCTGCCCGATCAGAAAGACAAATGCTACAGTGAGAAAAGATACTGCGACAACGACAGCGCTCGACCCATCCATGAGATCCTATCGCCGATGCTGATGTTTTGATTCTAATGGTTCGTTCTGTTTGGCCGTCATGCCCGCGAAAGCGGGCATCCAGGCATGCAGCCCTGGATTCCGGCTCTGCGCGGAGCCTGTCCTCGGGCCCGCCTTCGGCGGGACCCGGGGGCTCCGGCCGGAATGACGACCTTTGAATGCGAATCGAATGTCAAAATCACAACGCTAATAAACCCCAGGAATCAGCCGCGCGGTGCGGCGGCTATAGGCCGCATATTCCGGAAAGACGCGGCGGAGCACTCGCTCCTCATAGCCGATGCGGACGAGCTGGAAGGCGACCTGCGCGGCCATGATTACGAGGGCGGCAACCGAGGCGTAGCGGATGAAGACGCCAAGGCAGCAGACGAATTCCGCCCAATAAAGCGGATGGCGCACGACGGCATAGGCTCCTGTCGTCACCAGGCGCCGCGCCTCGGGCATGATGCTGAAGGAGCGGCCCAGTTGGCGAAGAATGCAGAGGGCGAGCGCCGTGCCGGCAAAAGTCACGATGCTCGCGGTGAAATCCTCCGCGAGCGAGAGATTGGCGCGGACCGGGAACAGGAACATGATCATCGGAAGGACGGTGCCGAAGAAGGCGGCAAGCCGGGGCGCGAGGCCGGCGGATTTCGCCAAGGGGCGAAGGCGGACGAGGGCGAGCCAGGCGACCAGCAGCATGAAGGAGCCGAGGCTCGCCAGCGAGAGGAGCTTGGCGATCGCGGGCGGCGTCGGCCCAAGCGTGACGATCTCCCGCGACACGCTGATGGCTCCGAGGAAATCGGGCAGGCCATAGACGGTAAAGAAGACGGCGACGAAGATACGCGCGCCGAGATCGATCAGCCGCTCGCCGTCGAGGCTGGACAATGGCCGCCGCTGCGGAGCAACCGGCTCGGAACGTGGTGAGCGCCCCGATTCGGTGAGGCTCACGCCAAGTCCGCCGTCCGCTTCGCTGCTGCTCATGGAGTCTCCGGGCGCAAGGATGTGCCCGGGAAGCTGATCACAGGCCCCTTAATAAGGGATGAAGATCAAGGCTAGGGAACAGAGCTGCGTAATATTTCCCAAAAGGATCATCTGAGAAAATAGAATAAGTTTTTGCTTTATTTGAGACGCTGCGGGGAGTCGGCACAAAATCCTCGGCGCCGCCGGGCGGGAGGAAAATCCTGAGCGGCGCGCAAACATCTTCTTCGGCGCGCGAAATGCTGGCAGAATGCGCCGTCGGATCGAAGGGGGAGCGCCGGCGATGGGGGGCAAGACGCAATTCGCATCCGCGGCGCTCGCGTCGCTCCTCGGCCTCTGCGCCGGATTGCTGCCGGATCATGCCGGCGCCGAGATCATCCTCGATCCCTCCATTCCCGGAATCTATGACGGCGTGACGCCTGGCGCCTCCGGGCTGCCGGCGAATGCCAACGCGAATGCGCCTGCCGATTCCAGCAACACGGCGATCGCCAATGGCGGCAATGGCGCCGCCGGCGCCAATGGCGCGCCGGGGAATGGCGGACCCGGCGGCGATGGCGGCAGTGCTGTGGCCGCGGCGACCACGACGACTCCCGACATCGCCGGCAATGGCAGCGCCACTGCCACGGCGACGGGTGGGGCGGGCGGCAATGCGGGAACCGCGAGCGGTCCCGGCGCCCTCGGCGGCAATGGCGGCAAGGGCGGTGCCGCGACGTCCACGGCGAGCGTGAGCGGCGTCAGCCATGCCTCCGCCCAGGCAACGGCCACGGGCGGCGACGGCGGCAATGGCAGCCTCGCCAGCAACGGCGCATCCGGGGGCCTGGGCGGAACGGCGGGCGGCGCCTTGGCCCAGGCGACGGCGAGTGGGACGACCGACGCGGCGGCCGTCACTACCATCACCGGCGGCAATGGCGGCAAGGGCGCGAGCGGGCAGGCCGGCGCCGATGTCGCGAATGCCGGGATCTCCGCCTCGGCCTCCGGCGGGACCAGCGCGAGCGCGACCGCAGCGGCGACAGGCGGCAATGGCGGCGACGCCCTGCTGGCCACGGGAGCCGGCGGCAATGGCGGCGCCGCGACGCTCGACGACGCCGCGCAGGCCACCGGCGCAGGCGCGATCACCCTCGGTCAGCAGGCGACGGGCGGGCGCGGCGGCGCCGGCAATAGCGGCACGGCCGGCGCCGGCGGCGCCGGCGCCTCGAGCCTGGTCCTCACCACGAATGCGGCATCGACCACGGCGACGAGTGCCGCGACCGGGGGCATCGGCGGCGCCAATTCGGCCGGCGGCGCGGGTGCCGTTGGCGCCGACGGCACGGCGAGCCTCGACGTCCAAGGCAGCGGGAGCGGCAGCGTCAATCTCCTCGCCTCGGCGACGGGCGGTGCCGGCGGCGCAGCGAGCGGCGGCGGCGTTGCGGGGAATGGCGGCAACGGCGTCCTCGGCAACGGCACCGTCGGCGTCAACGGCGTCTCGGCGACGGGCATCGTCACGGTCACCGGCGCCGCGACGGGCGGTGCCGGCGGCAATGCCGACGGGGCCGGGGGTGCTGCCGGAAGCGGCGCGAGCGTCTCGCTCTTCAACGCGGTGACCGGCGCCACCACGGGAACGCTCAACCTCATCCAGAGCGCCACCGGCGGCGCGGGCGGCACGGGCACAACTGGCGCAGCGCCTGGCGTCGCCGGCACAGCGTCGAGCTCCCTCGTCGAAAGCAACACCTCGAGCGCCGCCAGCTACAATCTCACCACCAACGCCACTGGCGGCAAGGGCGGCAGCACCGATTCCGGGACCGCCAATGATGGCGGCAGCGCCGCGGCGCTGACCATCGGCAATACCAGTGTCTCCGGCGGCGTGGCGAGCGCCTCGGCCAATGCGACGGGCGGTGCCGGCGGCGATGGCCTCAACGGCGCAAGCGGCGGCTTCGGCGGCAACGCCAACGGCAATGCCAGCATGACGAATACCGGGGGGGCCGGAACCAGTGGTGCGGCTACGGGCGGCGCGGGCGGCGACAGCAGCGGCGGCGGCAATGGCGGCGGCGGGGCCGAGGCCATCCTGTCGCTGACGACGAGCACGACGAGCGGCCCGTCGATCTCCGGCGGCACCGCCACGGGCGGCAAGGGGGGAGGCAGCGATACGGGAGTCGCCGGCAACGGCGGCTTTGCCGAAGCCTTCATCACCGCCAATGCCGGAGACTCGACGGCCCTCGCCCAGGCCACCGCGACCGGCGGCAATGGCGGCGCCAGCCCCCTCGGAAGCGGCGGCCAGGGCGGCCTCGCCAATGCCTTCGCGACCGCCAATGCGACGAATTTCGCGGCGACGGCCCAGGCCCTGGGCTATGGCGGGCAGGGCGGCGCCGGCGCTGCAGGCAATGGCGGCAACGGTGGCAGCGGCAATGCCTTCGCCACGGCGACAGGCACCAACGGCACGGCAAGCGCCGATAGCCAGGCCTTCGGTGGCGCCTCGGCCAATGCCGGCCAGCCCGCCGGCACCGCCAACGCGACCTCCATCGCCACCACCACCAACGGCTTCCAGGCCCAGGCGACGGCGCTGGCGAGGGGAAGCGGCGGCGGGAGCGCCTCGGCGACGGCCTCGACCAGCCTCGGCAGCCTCGCCTTGCTCCAAGCGGTCACCTCGGCGCCCACCGGCAGCACCGCCACGGCCAACTCCATCGTGAATACCGGCACCGGCCAGGCCTTCGTCAATCCGGGCCAGACCGCCTATGCCTTTGCGACGGGCGCGCCCGACAGCACCTATGTCAACCAGCTCGTCAACGGTCCACCCAACAACGGCGCGCCCCACGTCGCGGACGCGCTTCTCCGTCCCGGCGCCACGGTGCTCGGCGCCGGCATCCTCGGCGCCAATTACGCGAGCGACGCGAGCGGCGAGAGCCATACCTACAGCGCCAGCGCCGAGTTCAAGTTCACCGCGCCGGTGACGGGAAGCGCCAATCTGCTTCTCGGCCTCATCAGCGCGCGGCAGACCGGCTTCGACGGCGGCGCCGGCTTCCAGTCGATGGATTTTTTCATCCAGGCGGATGGGGCCACGCTCAATAGCTGGACCTTTGCTACTCTGGCGGCGGCGACCACGTTCTTCACCGACAATGTGCTCGATCTCGGCCCGTGGGATTGGGCCGCCAATCCCACCCTCGACCTCACCTTCGGCTACGATCTTACCGCCGACGGGCCGGGCGGCTTCGGCGAGGACTTCATCTTCGGCGTCCCCGAGCCGGCGCCCTGGACCATCCTCGCCGCCGCGGCACTCGGGCTCTGGCTGCGCGTCCGCCGCCGCTCCCGGGTTTTTCTCTAAAATTCCTCCAATTTTATTCTGAACTTTATCGCGCTTTCTAGCGTCTGTTCTTGAGTATTACTTGCCGTTAAGGGATTTTTAACGTCGGGTGTGATGAATTCGTCCTCATGCCGGGATCGATCTGAGCGACCAGGCGGAGAGCGTGACCATGCGCATCCGTGGCAAGCACAATCCGCGAGGAGCCGGGATCAGCCGCTGGTGGCAAGCCAGGCTGGCGCGGCTTCTCCGCGACCGCAGCGGCGCCATCGCCCTGACGACGGCGCTGATGGCGATGTCGCTGATGGGGGTGGCCGGGCTCGCGGTCGACGCCGGCAACTGGTACTTCACCCGCCGCGCCATGCAGACGGCCGCCGACGCCGCCGCCATCGCCGGGGCGCGCGACCTCGCGAACGGCAGCAGCAACAGCGCCGTGATCGCCTCGGCGACCAACGATGCCCAGCTCAACGGCTTCAGCAGCGCCAACGGTGCCACGGTCAGCGTCGTTCCCGTCAGCAGCCCGCAATCGGTGACGGTGACGATCTCCCAGCCGGCGCAGCTTCTCTTCTCGGGCCTGTTCCTCGCGACGGCGCCCACGATCCAGGTGGTGGCCCAGGCCGGACTCATCAATGACGGCGCCCCCGTCTGCATGCTGACGCTGTCGAAGACCGCCGCGGGCGCGTCGCTGCTGAACGGCAATCCCTCGATCAACGCGCCCGGCTGCAGCCTCGTCAACGACTCGACGAGCTCGAGCGCGCTCCTCGTCAATGGCAACGTGACCATTGACACGGCGAAGACCTGCGGGCCCGGCGGCTACACGGCGAACGGCAACGTGACCTTCAGCCCGCCCCCGAGCAAATGTTCTGCCATGGCGGATCCGCTGGCCAATCTGCCGGCGCCGTCGGAGGCGAATGGCGGCTGCAACTTCAACAACTATTCGCTCAACGGCACCACGAGCGTGACCCTCTCGCCCGGCATCTATTGCGGCGGCATCACGATCAACGGCACCAACAAGGTCACGATGCAACCGGGCGTCTATGTGATGAAGAATGGCGGCTTCGTCGTGAACGGCAACGCCAATATCTCGGGAACGGGCGTCGGCTTCTACCTGACGGGGAGCAACACCTCCTTCACCCTCAACGGCAACGGCGCCGTGCAGCTCAGCGCGCCGACCTCGGGCGATATGGCCGGGCTCCTCGTCTACGAGGATCACGCCTTGCGGGCGGACAGCGTCCCCAACGTCCTCAACGGCAACAACAGCGTCTCCTATGAGGGCACCTTCTATTTCGGCAAGCAGAACGTCACCTTCAACGGCAACGGCAATATCAACAGCCAGTCGCCCTGGACCATGGTGATCGCCGACACCATGACCTTCAACGGCAACGATACCTGGAACTTCAACGCCAATTTCCAGAACAGCCAGGTGCCGCCGCCGCCGGGCATGAAGCTTCCCACCGTGACCTTGACGGAGTAGCGGCGGCATGGCGATGCGCGGTCTCCTGCGAAAACTCCGGCGCTGCCCCAGGAAGCTGGGGGAGGGCGGCACGGCCATTGTCGAGCTCGCGCTGGTGGCGCCCGTCTTGACCCTGCTGATGTGCGGCACCTGGGATTTCGGCAACGCGCTGTTCCAGGCCGAGCGCCTGCAAAGCGCCGCCAAGGCCGGCGCGCAGTACGGAATCCAGAGCCCGACGACGGCGACCGACTACGCGGGAATGATCAGCGCCGCGCGCAACGACGCGAGCGACACCAGCAACAGCCTCACGGTGACCGCGGCCCAGGTCTGCCAATGCCCGGGCGGCACCGCGGTCTCGTGCAGCGGCACCTGCGCCGGCAACGCGGCGCCCAACATCTATGTCCAGGTCAAGGTCTCGGAATCCTATTCGACCCTGTTCAGCTATCCCTTCATCGGCAACCCGCTCAGCCTGTCGAGCCAGGTGATGATGCGGTCGCAATAGGAGACGGGTGCGATGAGAAGGCGCGCGAGCCGGATGCTGCCGTGGATCCCGACGCTGCTGCGACGCTGGCGGTGCGCAGGCGAGGAGGGTGCGGCCGCGGTCGAGATGGCTTTCGCCCTGCCGATCTTCCTCCTCTTCATCTACGGCATCATCGAGCTCGGCAACTACGCCTTCACCGACATCGCCGTCGCCGACGCCGCGCGCGACGGCGCCCGCTACGCCATGGTGCGCGGCTCGGCCAGCCCCCAGCCGGCCTCGAGCAGCGACATCGCCACCTATGTCAAGGGCCGCCTCGCCCTCGGCGCCGCCGCGCAGGCCACCGTCAGCGTGAGCTACAACCCCAACAATAATCCGGGCGGGACGGTGACGGTGCAGGTGAGCTATCCCTTCTCGCCCCTGATGCCGGGCTTCGGCTATCTCGCCAGCATGACCGTCTCCGCCTCCTCCCAGATGACGATCACCCAATAGCACCGCGTCGCCGCTTGCCGCTCCCAATGCGACCCCCCTCGCGGGCGTCGGGGCGCCAGTCGCTTTTCGTTGTTCCGGCGCGGGAAATCGACTAAACGGAAGCGCGGCTGGAAAGGGAGCGTCCATGAGATTCGTCACGTTCGAGGCCCGCAATCGCGCGGTCGCCGCGCCGGGCCTGGTGGTGGAGACAGGGGCTGCCGGCGAAGCGCCCGGGAGCGTCATCGACCTTGCCGAGGCGTTCCGCATTCTCGCCGCGCTCGGCCGGCTCGCCTTGCCGCCCGATTGGCGCGCGAGCCCACCAAGCCTCGCCGCTATCATCGCTGCGGGCGAGGCCGGGCTCGAGGCGGTGCGCGTCGTCGCGCGCGCCGATGAGCGGGAGCTCGCGGGCGCGCTGGTCCCGTGGAGCGAGGTTCGCCTGCGCGCGCCCATCGAGCGGCCCGCCAAGAACGTCTTCTGTGTCGGCCGCAACTATGCGGAGCATGTGGCGGAAGGCTATCGGGCGCGGGGACAGGAGCTGAAGCTGCCGGAGCATCCCCAGTTCTTCACCAAGCCGCGCACGGCGGTGATCGGCCCGGATGCCGCCTTTCCCCTCGACGAGAATGTGACGCAGAAGCTCGATTACGAGGTCGAGCTGGCGGTGATCATCGGCACGACCGGGCGCGACATTCCGGCGGCGCGCGCCTATGACCACGTCTTCGGCTACACCATCCTCAACGACATCACGGCGCGCGACCTGCAGCGCCGGCACGAGCAATGGTTCAAGGGCAAGGCCCTCGACGCGTCCTGCCCGATGGGGCCGTGGATCGTGCACAAGAGCGCCATCGCCGATCCGCAGAGGCTCGCCATCTCGCTCACCGTGAACGGCGAGACGCGGCAGAGCGCCAACACGGCGCAGATGATCTTCCCCATCGCGCAGATCATCGAGGTGCTGTCGCGGGGCATGACGCTTGAGGCCGGCGACATCATCGCGACGGGGACCCCGTCGGGCGTCGGCTTTGCCATGGAGCCGCCGCGCTTCCTCAAGCCCGGCGACGTGGTGGAATGCCGCATCGAGGGGATCGGCCGGCTCGCGACCCCGATCGTCGCACGGAGCGTCGCCGTGCGCGCCGCGCAATAAGCGCGATCGCCTATCCGCCGATGGCGTAATCGACGCCGCGCACCGACCACGATGTCATGCGCCGCTCGGCCGCGGCGAAAATCGCATACATGCCGATGCCCATGACGCCGACGACGAGGAGCGCCGCGAAGACGAGGGGCACGTTGAAGCTCGATCCTGCCACCAGCATGACGTGGCCGATGCCGTCATTGCCTGCAACGATCTCGGAGATCACCGAGCCGACGAAGGAGAGCGTGATGGCGATCTTGAGCGAGGCGAAGAAATAGGGCAGGGAGCGGGGAATCCCGATCTTCCGCACGATGTCGAGCCGGGTCGCGCCGAGGGAGCGCAGCACGTCGAGGAGCTCCGGCTCCATCGCCGCGAAGCCCGCCGCGACGTTCACCACGATGGGGAAGAAGGAGAGCACGAAGGCGGTGATGACCGAGGGCAGCGGGCCGACCCCGAACCAGATGACGAGAATGGGGACGAGCGCCGCCTTGGGGATGCTGTTGAAGCCGACGAGGACGGGATAGAGGGCCTTGTAGGCGAGGCGCGAGCAGCCGACGAGAATGCCGAGCGCGGCGCCGATCGCGACCGCGACGGCGAAGCCCGTGAGCGTCGTCGAGAGCGTCGAGAGCGCGTTCGACCACAGCGCCACCCGGTACTTGTACATGGCGGCAAAGGATTCGACCGGCGAGGGCAGGATGAAGCTCTCGATGTGGAAGACCACGACCGCAACCTCCCAGAGGACGAGGAGGGCGATCGTCGTCACCCATGGCGCCAGCCGCTCGATGGCACGCCGGCTCACGACGCCTTTCCCATGCCGATATGGTGCCGCAGCTCCTGGACGAGGGCGACGAAATCGGGCCGGAAGGTGCAGTCGAGTGCGCGTGGCCGTGCGATGTCGACCGCCTTCGTCGCGATCACCTTCCCCGGCCGGGCGCTCATGACATGGACCGTGTCCGAGAGGTAGACGGCCTCGCGTAGCTCGTGGGTCACCAGGATCACCGTGCAGCGACGGTTCCGGTAGAGGGTCTGGAGGGCGCCCCACAGCTCCTCGCGCGTGAAGGTGTCGAGGGCGGCGAAGGGCTCGTCGAGGAGAAGAATCTCGGGCTCGTGGATGAGGGCGCGGCAGAGCTGGGCGCGCTGCTGCATGCCGCCGGAGAGCTGCCAGGGCAGTAAGGCGGCGAAGCCCGAAAGCCCGACCATGCCGAGGAGCTCCTCGACGCGGGCGCGGTTCTTCGCTCGATCTTGCTTGAAGCGCGAGCGATAGGGCTCGACGATCTCGAGCGGTAGCAGAACATTCTCGGCGATGCTGCGCCAGGGCAGCAGGCTCGCATTTTGGAACGCCATGCCGACGATCTTGAGGGGCCTCGTGACAACGGCGCCGGCGACGCGCACCTCGCCGCGGCTCGCGGCGACGAGACCGGCGACGAGCTTGAGGAGAGTCGACTTGCCGCAGCCGCTCGGCCCGACAATGGAGACGAACGCGCCACGCTCGATTGCGAGTGAGACATCGGCAAGCGCGAGCGTGCCGCGCTCATTCCCGCCCTCCCGCTGATTGCCATAGATGAGATCGACGCCGCTGATCGCGATGAAGCTCACGCTCGCTCGACTCCGGCGGAAGGCGACGGCCGCCCCGGCCTATTGCACCATGCGCTCTTCTTTCGGCGGCAGATAGGACGCATCGAAGAGCTGCTCGGGGCTGGGAATATGCTGCAGGCCGAAGGCGGCGGCGACCTGGTCCATCTCGCGCTTGAGCCGCGCCATATCGACGCCGCCGAACCCGTTCTTCCGCACATTGGGCGTGATCATGCAGCATTGCATGGCGAGCTCGAGGCGCTCCCGCTCGATGTCGGGATTGAGCAGCGGCTCGTATTTGACGGCCATCTGCACGGCGAGCTCGGGATCGCGGACCATGTCGCGCACGCCCTTGATGGTGGCGCGGATGAAGCCCTTGACCGCGTCGGGATGGGCCTTGAGGAAGTCGCGGGAGGCGGCAATGCCGTTGGCATAGAGATCGAGCCCGTAATCCCGATAGAGGAAATAGCCGACCTGGTCCTCGCTCACCCCCTTGGCCTTGAGCTCCAGCATCTCGTTGAACATCTGGCCGACGATGGCGTCCACCTCGTGCTTGGCGAGGAGCGCCTCGCGCAGGGAGGGCTCGATGAACTTGATCTTCACCTTGCTGGCGTCGAAGCCGGCGGCCTGCGCGAAAGTGGGGAAGAGCTTGTAGTTGGCGTCGGAGGCGGCCGCCCCCAGGGTCTTGCCCTCGAGCAGCTTGGGACTGACGATGCCGCTGCTCTTCAGCACGAAAACAGCGGCGGGCGACTGCTCGTAGCCCATCATCAGCTCGGGGATCGCCTTGTCCGGGTTCTTCGAATCGAACTCGAGGAGGACATTGATATCGGGATAGCCCATGTCATAGGCGCCGCTCGCGAGCTCGCGCACCACCTCGGCCGACCCCTTGCCGCGATCGATGGTGACGTCGAGACCTTCCGCCTTGTAATAGCCCTTGTAGAGGGCGATGAAGAAGGGGCCGTGGACCGAGCCCGGGATCCAGTCGAGGGTGAAGCGCAGCTTCGTCTCCGCCTGCGCGGACGGAGAAGCCGCAACTGTCGCCCCGATGATCGCCGCCAGAATGACGGCCGCGAATGCCAGCTTGCCTCGTCTTCCAGCCATGTCGCGTCTCCCGTTCCTGCCGCTTCTCATTCCTCGCGGCGTTTTGCCGATGGCGGGCGCTCCTTCCGCTTTAACGGCCTTGAGGAGATTGCGTTCGGGCTGAATCCCATCGTCACACCGTCATTCCCACGAAGCCTGTCCCCGCGCAGGCGGGGAGCGGGAATCCAGGGCTGCTGGAAATCCGCTTTCGCGGGGACGACAACAAAGGTGCCTCAACCTGAACGCATCATTCTCTAAAGCTTGAGCCCCGCCTGCTGAAGAATAGCGCGAATCCGTGCGCGTTGCGCGTCGGAGATGGTCAAGCGCTCGGCGAAATCGCGGCCCGTCGGCTTCGTCGCGTCGATGCCGAGCTTGGTGAGGGTGTGGTCCTCGGGGTCGGAGGTCGGGTCGAGGATGGCGCCCATGGCGCCGGGGATGAAGACGAGATCCTTCTCCGCGCGGGTGCGGGTGAGCACCGCCCACATCACGTCGGAGAGATTGAAGATGTCGACGTCGTCATCGACCACGACGACGCATTTGACGTAGAACTCGGTCCCGAGTGCCGCCATGATCGCCTGCTTGGGCTGGCCCTCGGCCGTCTTCTTCATGGAGACGATGGCCATGAGGGCGCCCACCGCCACCGTCGGCACGTGCACGGCTTTCACGTTCGGCAGGTTGCGGCGCAGCGTGTTGAGGATCTCGGCCTCGCGGCTGACGCAGCTCACCAGGATATGGTCGCTCGCCATGCCCGAGGCGATGCTGTGGAACATGGCGTCCTTGCGCATCTGCACGCGCTTGGCGACGAAGACGTTCTGGGTGCTGCGATAGGAGGCGTAGCCGGTGAACTCGCCGAAGGGGCCTTCCGGCTCGCGCACCTCATTCAAGATCTCGCCCTCGATGACGATCTCGGCGCCGGCCGGCACCTCGAGCCCCGCCGTGCCGCAGCGCGCGACGCGATAGGGCGCCCCGAAGAGTCCGCCGATGATCTCGAATTTCCGCACCTGGGGCGGGTAGTGATAGGCCATCGAGCCGAAATAGTGGACGGGATGGATGCCGATGATGATGGCGGCGGGGAGCGCCTCACCGCGCGCCTCGGCGCGGCGATGGAACTCGTACATGCGACGGCGCGAGTGGAGCGAGACGCCGAGCCGGTTCTTGCCCTTGAGCATGAGGCGATGGAAGCCCGTGGTGTCGACGCCCGTCTCCGGATCGCGTGCGACGATCTGCCCGGCGGTGATGTAGGGTGCCACGTCGACCGCGAAGTGCCGCGGGATCGGCAGCCGCTCCAGGTCGACCTCGGCCCCTTCCCACACGACCTCCTGCCAGGGCGCGCGGTTCACGACCTCGACGGGCTGGTAGCGCTGGCAGCGCTCGCGATAGGCGTTCGGCATCTCGTCGGGCGCGACGCCGAGGGCCGCGGCGAGGAGCTTGCGATTGCCGGCGATGTTCGTCACCACGGGAAGGGTCGAGCCTTCGACCTTCTCGAAGACGAGCACGGGGCTCCGCCCCGCGCGCTCGAACTCGAAGACGGCGGAGGTGATGTCGAGCTCGCGCCTGACGGGCACCGAAATCCGCACGAGCTCCTCGGGGTAGTCGCGCTCGACCATCTCGAGGAAGCCGCGCATGCTCTGACTGTCTGCCGAACCGCCCATCCGCGCCTGCCTCCTCGATGGGGGACCACGAAATCACCGGCGCCTTGGCGGCGCATCTATCTAAAGTCCCGAAGATAGAACTATGCGAGGGAGGCCGCGACCTGTCAATTGTAATACGTATAGAGATTTTCACCCGCGCGGCGCGGCGCCCTAATCGCGGAAGTTCACGAATTGCAGCGGCAGCTCCACCGCAAGCTTCTTGATCTCCTGGATCGCCGCCTGAAGGTCGTCCCTCTTCTTGCCGCTGATGCGCAGCTCGTCGCCTTGGATTGCGGCCTGCACCTTGAGCTTCGAATCCTTGAGGGCCTTGACCAGGGTCTTCGCCAGCTCGCGGTCGATGCCCTGCCTCACGACCACGAGCTGGCGGAGCGTATTCCCCGACGCCTTCTCCTCCGGCTTCCAGTCCAGGCAGCCGGGATCGAGCTTGCGGCGGGCAAAATATCCCTTCACCAGCTCTTGCATCTGCTTGAGCTTGAGGGCGTCGTCCGCCACGATGGTGATGGTCTCGTCCTTGCGCTCGATGGTGCATTTCGAGCCCTTAAAGTCGAAGCGGGTCGAGATCTCGCGCGCGACACCCTGCACGGCGTTCTCGACCTCGGCGAGATCGGTCTTGGAAACGATATCGAAGCTCGGCATCTCGGCTCTCCCTCGCGTCGGCGGCGGAAGTATAGACGGTTCGCGGCGGCACGAGAACCGATCCAGCCTCGCGGAGATCCGCCACACGACCATGCCAATCGAAGCAGGAGCCCGAACTCATGAGTGACGCCATAATCCGCGATTCGCTTGCCGCCGATCTGCCAGCAATCCAGCGCATCTATGCGCATCATGTCCGGCACGGGCTGGCCTCCTTCGAGGAGGAGCCGCCCACGGTCGAGGAGCTCGCGCGCCGGCGCGAGGACGCGCTCGGCCGCGGCCTGCCCTATCTCGTCGCAGAGGCGGGCGGTGCCGTCGTCGGCTACAGCTATGCAACACCCTATCGCGCCCGCTCCGCCTATCGCTATTCGGTCGAGAACTCCGTCTATGTCAGCGAGGCGCTGCGCGGCCGCGGCATCGGCCGCCATCTGCTTGCCGCCCTCATCGCGCGCTGCGAGGCGGGGCGCTGGCGGCAGATGATCGCCGTCATCGGCGACAGCGGCAACGCGCCCTCCATCGCCCTGCACAAGAGCCAGGGATTCCGTCTCGTCGGCACGCTTCGCTCGGTGGGCTTCAAGTTCGGGCGCTGGGTGGATACGGTGCTGATGCAGCGGCCGCTCGGCGAGGGCGACGGCATGCCGCCGGCGGATATGCCGTCGCCGGCTTCCCTTTGAGCGGACGGGGCCATTGATCACGCGCCGACTCGTCTGGTGCCTCGGCATCTCGCAGCTCGTCTGCTGGGGCATCTCCTATTACGCGATCGGCGCCTTCGGCGATCTCATCGCCGGCGAGCTCGGCTGGAGCCCGTCGCGCGTCTATGGCGGCTTCTCCGCGGCCCTCGTGGTGATGGGCTTATCGTCGCCGCTCGCCGGGCGGCTGGTCGATCGCTATGGCGGCCGGCCGGTGATGACAGCGGGCTCCGGCCTGACGGCAATCGGTTGTGCCGCGCTCGGCCTGTCGCGCGGGCCGCTTTCCTATTACGCGGCCTGGCTCTGCCTCGGCCTCGCCATGCGCCTCACCCTCTACGAGGCTGCCTTCGCCGCCCTCGCGCGCATCGGCGGTCCGCTCGCCCGGCGCCCCATCTCCCAGATCACTCTCCTCGGCGGGCTGGCGTCGACGGTGTTCTGGCCGATCGGCCATGCGCTCGCCGAGCATTTCGGCTGGCGCTCGGCGCTCCTCGCCTATGCGGGCATCGCGCTCCTCACCATCCCGCTCCACCTCGCCATCCCGCGCGGCCGCTTCCAGCCCGAGCCGGCGAAGGGAGCCGGAGGCGAGGGCGCGCCGATCGCGGGCCGCGGGCGCCAGCTCCTCGCCGCCAGCCTCTACGCCGCGATCATGACCCTCGCGAATTTCCTCAATTCGGGGATGTCGGCGCATATGATCCCCATCCTCGCCGATCTCGGCCTCGCCGCGGCGACGGCCGTGTGGATCGCGACGCTGCGGGGGATCGGGCAATCGGCGGCGCGCCTCTGCGAGGTCGTGTTCGGGGCGCGCGTCCATCCCCTCGATCTCAACCTTCTGGCGACGGCGCTGCTGCCCACCTGCTTCATCGCCGGCCTCTTCGGTGGCCGCTTCATCGCCGCCGCGGTCGCCTTTGCCTTCGTCTACGGGGCGGGCAACGGCGTCGTCACGATCACGCGCGGCACGTTGCCGCTCGTGCTGTTCGATCCGCGCATCTATGGGTCCTTCGTCGGCAAGCTCCTGGTGCCGAGCTTCCTGCTCTCGGCCCTGGCGCCGCTCGTCTACGCCTTCGTCATCGAGCGCTTCGGCGACCGCGCCGCCCTCGACATGTCGACCGGCCTCGCCTTCCTCATGCTCGCCGCGGCCGTTATCCTGCGCCTGCGCTTCGCGCCCTCGGCTCAGAGGGCATCGAGGGGCCAGATCGGCCGGCGCAGCTTGCGATAGGCGAAGCGGCGGTAATCCGGCGTGGTGAGGGCGCCGGAATCGACGACGATCACCTCGCTCGCCATCGGCTGATACGCGGCGCGGAAATGCTGCGCCGATTTGAGGCCGATCACCGCCTTCCGCCGCGGATCGATGCCAAGCGAGAGGAAATGCTGGGGATCGGTGATCTGGAAGCGGTTGCTCGCCAAGACGATCTCGACGCCGCCGACGCGCAGCACGGCGGCGGGGCCCATCGACATCTTGAGCCCCTTCCACATCGGGCCGTCGCAGACGAAATCCCCGTCGCCGAGACGGAGCACCGTGCCCGTCACCTGGAGCGGCGCCCCGAAGGCCGGATCGATCTTGCCGCCGATGGCAAGCGTCACGCGAGCACCCTCGCCGGCCTCGCGGCAGCGCTGGACCGCCTCGGGATCGGTGATCGGCGCGAAGGCGGCATTCTCGAGCCCGGCCTCGATCATGCCGCGCAGGAGATTGGTCGCGTCGCCATAGCCGCCGCCGCCGGGATTGTCCGTGAAGTCGGCGAGTACGATCGGCTTCTGGGCGCCGTTCGAGCGCTTGACATGCGCTATGGCCTCGGCGACGGGGACGAGCTTGAGGGTGGTGACGTGGCGCGTGCGCCAGACCTCGTCCATCAGCGTCTCGGCCACGGCGCGCAGCCGCGCGGGGTCGCCGTCGCCGCTCACCGAGACCGAGGGGCCCGCCTCGGCGATGTCGGCCCAGGCGAAGCCGGCATGGACGCTGACCGCGTGGATGCCGGGCTCCTTCTCATAGGCCGCGGCGCGGGCGAGGACCTCCAGCATCGGGCTCGCGGGGTCGGTGGTGCGCCCGTGATCGACGCCGTCGAGGGTGGGCCGCCGCGCGACGACGCTGCGCGGGGCGATCTCGCCGCCCATGGCGCGGGCGAGGAGATCGGCGGCCTGACGTCCGCGCTCGTATTGGTCGACATGGGGATAGCTGCGATAGGCGATGATGATATTGGCGTGCGCGGCCATGCGGTCGGTCACGTTGGCGTGGAGGTCGAGGGTGATGGCGATCGGCACCTTCGCGCCGACGCGCGCGCGGATGCGGGCGAGAAGGTCGCCCTCCGCATCCTCGGCCCCTTCCGCCACCATGGCGCCGTGGAGGGCGAGGAGAATGCCGTCGAAGGGGCGGTCGAGTGCTGCAATGACGGCGCCGGAGAGCGACTCCCAGGCCGCCGCGGTGACGGTCCCCGAGGGGGTCGCCGCCGCGGCGACGGGATGAGCCGGCGCCCAGCCATGCTCCTCGGCGGCGTCGAGAAAGGCGCCCATCTCGGAGCGCGTGCCGCGGAAGGCCCCGGGGACCGCGTCGCCGCGGTGATCGTAGCGTCGGTGGAAGGCCTCGAGATCCGTCGCGAGGCGGCTGAAGGTGTTGGTCTCGTGCATGATCGAGGCGATCAGGACGCGGCTCATCCTCGCTGCTCCTGGTAATGGCGGGGGCGCGCCGCGCCGACGGCAACGGCCTCGTCGTAGAGGTGGCACTCGACCTTGTCGCCTCCGATCTCGCGCAGCCGCGGCGCCTCCTGCGCGCAGCGAGGCAGGGCGTCGGGGCAGCGCGGATGGAAGGTGCAGCCCGACGGCGGATCGAGGGGGTTGGGGAAGGCGGTGCCGAGATGGGTGTCCGGGACGCCGAGTCCCGGCTCTGGCGTCAGCACCGAGGCAAGCAGCGCCCGCGTATAGGGATGGCGCGCGGCGCGGAAGAGGTTCGCGGTCTCGGCCTCCTCGACGATGCGGCCGAGATACATGACCGCGACCCGCGTCGCCATGTGCTCGACGACGGCGAGATTATGGCTGATGAGGATATAGGTGAGCCCAAGCTCCTTCTGCAGATCCTGGAGCAGGTTGAGGATCTGCGACTGCACCGAGACGTCGAGGGCCGAGGTCGGCTCGTCGCAGATCACGAGCTCGGGCCGCATGATGAGCGCGCGCGCGATCGCGACACGCTGGCGCTGTCCGCCGGAGAGCTGGCCGGGATAGTTGCCGTAGAGGCGGCGCGGCAGGCCGACGCGCTCCATCATCTCCTCGATCTGGCCGCGCCATTGCCCCGGCGCGCCGACGCGGTGGACGCGCAAGGGGAGGCCGATGATGCTGCCGACCGTCTTGCGCGGGTTGAGGGAGGAATAAGGGTCCTGGAAGACGGGCTGGATGCGTCGGGCGAGGCCGAAGCGGCCGAGCCCCGCGATCGGCTTGCCCTCGATGAGGATCTCCCCGCGCGTCGGCGCGAGAAGGCCGAGCAGCATGCGCGCGAGGGTGGACTTGCCGCAGCCGGATTCGCCGACGAGGCCGAGCACCTCGCCCCGGCGCAGGGCGAGCGAGACGCCGTTCACCGCATGCAATACGCGCTTGCCCTTGAGGAGGCCGCGGGAGATCCAGAAGCGCCGCTCGAGATCGCGGGCCTCGAGGAGGAGGGCGCTCATGACGTCGCCGCCTCGAGCGCCCCCGCGGCGCGCGCCTCGGGCGGGAGGAGGCAGCGATAGGACCGCCCCACCGCCGTCTCGGCGAGGGGGACGGCACGCGCCGCGCAATCGGCGAAGGCGTGGGGGCAGCGGTTGCGGAAGGCGCAGCCTTCGAGCGTGCCGATCAGGCTCGGCACCATGCCCGGAATCGAGCCGAGATGCTCGCCGCGCCGGGTTCGCCCGGGGACGGGGATGCAGCGCAGCAGCCCCTCGGTGTAGGGATGGAGCGGGCGCGCGAAGATTTCCGCGGCGGTGCCCGTCTCGACCACCTCGCCTGCATACATCACCGCGACGCGGTCGGCGATCCGCGCCACTACGCCGAGATCGTGGGTGATGAGGATCACGGCCATGTCGAACTCGCGCTGCAGGCTCGCGAGGAGGTGAAGGATCTGGGCCTGGATGGTGACGTCGAGGGCGGTGGTCGGCTCGTCGGCGATGATGAGCTTCGGTCCGCACATGAGCGCCATGGCGATCATGACGCGCTGGCGGATGCCGCCCGAGAGCTGGTGCGGGTATTGGGAGAGGCGCTCGCCCGCCGCGGTGATGCCGCATTTCTCGAGGAGGAAGACGGCGCGCTCGCGCGCCTCGGCGCGCGGCACCTTGCGGTGCCGCAAGAGCGCCTCCTCGAGCTGGTTGCCGATCGTGTAGGCGGGATTGAGGGAGGTCATCGGCTCCTGGAAGATCATGGCCATCCGGTTGCCGCGCAGATCGGCCATCCGCCGCTCGGGAAGGCTCGTGAGGTCCACGCCGTCGAAGACGAGCCGCGCCGCGCTGCGCCGCGCGCGCCGCGGCAGGAGGTCCATGATCGCAAGCGAGGTGAGCGATTTCCCGCAGCCGGACTCGCCGACGATGCACAGGGTCTCGCCGCGCGCCACCTCGAAGCTCACCCCCCGCACGGGCCGCAGCGTGCCGATGGTGAGCGGGATCTCCACGCTCAGGCGATCGACCTCGAGGAGCGCGGTCAATTGCGGTTCTCCGGTGCGGTGAGGTCGCGCACGCCGTCGCCGAGCAGGTTGATCGCGAGCACGAGGGCGAAGAGGGCGACGCCGGGGATGGTGATGACCCAGGGATTGAAGAACATGTACTGCTTGCCGTCGGCGATCATCGCACCCCAATCGGGCAGCGGCGGCGGCACGCCGAGGCCGAGAAAGGAGAGGGCCGCCGCGAGGAGGATGCCGTTCGCCATCTCTATGGTGCCGATGATGATGATGGCGTTGAGGACGTTGGGCAGGATCTCGGTGAAGACGATGCGCGAGGTGGAGCAGCCGACCGACTGCGCGGCGCTCACGTAGTCGAGGGCGCGGATCTGGAGCGTGGCGCTCCGCGTGACCACGACGAAGCGGTCCCAGAGCAGGAGGCCCAGCACCAGGATGACGTTCTCGAGGGAGCTGCCGGCAAGCGCCGCGACGGTGAGCGCGACCAGGATGACAGGCATGGCGAGCCGCGTCGTCACGATGAAGTTGATCACGAGGTCGACGCGGCCGCCGAAATAGCCGGCGACGACGCCGAGCGTGGTGCCGATGATCCCCGACATGATCATGACGCTGAAGCCGACCAGGAGGGAGATGCGCGAGCCGTAGATGAGCCGGCTCAGATAGTCGCGGCCGAGCTGGTCGGTGCCGAGGGGGTGAAGCCAGCTTCCGCCGTCGTCCCAGACCGGCGGGACGAGGCGCTGGGAGAGGTCCTGGGCATAGGCGTCGTGGGGGGCAAGCCAGGGGGCGAAGGCGGCGACGGCGAGGATGAAGGCGAAGATGGCGGCGCCGATGAGGAAGGTGGTGTGGCCGAAGATGCGGCGCCGCAGCAGGGTCCCCGCCGAGGGCTGGAGGACATTGCCGACGCTGACGAAGGTCTCGACGCTCACCGGCCCTCTCCTCAGCCGATCCGGATGCGCGGATCGAGCACGGCGTTGAGCATGTCGGCGAGGAAGGTCAGCACGATATAGAAGCAGGCGAGGATGAGCACGATCGCCTGCACGACGGGAAAATCGGCGCGGCTGATCGATTCCCAGCCGAGATAGCCGACGCCATGGAGAGAGAACACGGCCTCGATCACGATCGAGCCGCCCAGCGCGAAGCCGAGCTGCACGGCGGCCACGGCGACGAGGGGAATGACCGCATTGCGGAGGGCGTGCTTGAACAGCACCGTCGCCGTGCGCAGGCCCTTGGCGCGCGCCGTGCGGATGTAGTCGGAGGCCAGCACCTCCATCATCCCGGCGCGGATGAGCCGCATGAAGGCGGGGATCGAATAGTAAGAGAGCGTGACGGCGGGCATGACGTAATATTCCCAGCCGCCGGTGCCGGAGACCGGCAGCCAGCGCAGGGTGACGCCGAAGAAGAGCATAAGCAGCAGCCCGAACCAGAAGCTGGGCAGGGCTTGCCCGAAGACCGAGACGGTCAAGGCCAGGCGATCGATCCAGGAATTGGGCCGGATCGCCGCCATGATGCCGAGGGGGATCGAGACGACGAGGGCGATGGCGAGGGCCGAGACGCCGAGCGTCATCGTCACCGGCAGGCGCTGGACGATGATGGGAAAGACCGGCTGCTTGAGAAAGAAGGATTCACCGAAATCGCCGCGCAGCGCCTTCCGCGCCCAGTCGACATATTGCACCGCGAGGGGGCGGTCGAGGCCGTAGGCCTTGCGCACCTGCTCGATGTCCGACGCCGTCGCCGAGGGGCCGGCGAGGGATTGGGCCAGATCCCCCGAGACATGCAGCAGCATGAAGCTGATGATCGAGACGGTGATCGCGACCAGAAGTGCGACGATGCTTCGTTTGATGAAATAGGCGAGCAACGCGGATCCTTGCGCTCCGCCGGCTGCGGCCCCCGGGGGCCGCAGCCGGCATCTTCCCTATTTCCAGCTATAGAGATAGTAGCGCGGAATCTCGTCCTTGAAGGGCGTGAAATTCAGGTCGCTCGTATAGGCGTAGTAGATGCTGTAGGAGTTCATGGGCAGCATGTACATCTTGTCCATGATCCGCTCGATCGCCTTTTTGTAGAGCTCCTCGCGCTTCTTGGGATCGGGATTGGTGTCGGCCTCCTTGACCCAGCCCTGGAGCTCCTTGTCGCCGGTGAAGTCGTCGGCGGAGCCGGTGAAGAAATTGCCCAGGATCGCCGAGGCGTCGTTCACCGAGTAGGAGCCCCAATCGCCGAAGGAGATGGGGGTGACGCCTTCGTGGTTCTTGTTGCGGAAGGCGGGATATTGCAGGAGCTGGATCGAGGCGTGCACGCCGATCTCGCGCATATAGCCGGCGAGCGCGTCCTCCCAGCTCGGCGGCTGGCGGAAGGCGTAGAGCGTGGTGTTGAAGCCGTTCGCATAGCCGGCCTCCTTCATCAGCGCCTTCGCCTTGGCGAGATCGTAATTGTATTGCGTGGCGCCCTGATAGCAGCCGAACTGCGTGGGGAAGCACGGCGCCTTCAGCACATTGGCGCCGGGGCCGAAGAAGGTCTTGGTGAACTCGGGGCGGTTGATCGCATAGGCGATCGCCTGCCGCACCCGCACGTCCTGGAGCGGCGACTTGCCCGAGCGCCCGGCCGCGTCGAAGTAGATATAGCCGACGCGCATGGTCTCGCCCGAGGTCACGGTGATGCCCTTGACCTTCTCCATGTTCTTCACCTGGTCGGTCGGCACGTACCACATCCAGTCGAGCCCGCCCGCGAGCAGCTCGGCGATCTGGGTCGTCTTCTCGGGCGGGAAGGTCACCACGATCTTGCCGATCTTGGGCTTGCCCTTGGGGCTGCCCTCCCAATAGTCGTCGTTCTTCACCAGCACGATCTGCTTGCCGGGATCGAGGCTCTCGACCTTGTAGGGCCCGGTGCCGATGGGGTGCTTACCCATGCCGTCGGGCCCGACCTTGGCGTAATACTCATGCGGGTAGATGGGGAGCGGCCCGGAGACGTATTCGAGGGCGGCGGGGAAAGGCGCCTTCAGATGAATGCGCACCTTGTAGTCGTCGATCTTCTCGGCGCTCTTGATCCAGCCGACATTGGTGGTGTTGAGCACCTTGTTGGCGGGGTTCGAGACGTAGTTGAGCGTGTAGACGACGTCATCGGCGGTGAAGGGCTGCCCGTTCTGGAACTTCACGCCCTTGCGCAGGTCGAATTCGAGGGTGAGGTTGTCGACCCAGCGCCAGGCCGTGGCGAGCGCCGGCTCGTATTTGAAGGTGACCGGATCGCGCTCGATCAGCTGGTCCCACACCAGGCGCGCGAGGAGGATGCCCTCGCGATTGGTGTTGAAATAGGCGTCCGCGTTGTCGATCGGCTGGTCCCAGGCAACCGTGAGCGTGTCGTTCTTCTTGCCGGCCTGGGCGGGTGCGGCGAATAGCATCGCCGTCACAATGGCCGCGCCGGTCGCGGCCATGAAGCTCCTGAGCATGGCTGATCTCCCGTTCGTTCCCACCGTCTCCCTGTCCCTATCGCGCGCGTCGCTCCACGCTCGGCTGCGGCCCTCTCTGGGCTCTCTCGGACGCCGCGGAACGGGCTAGCCTATCCGAGCCCGGAGGTTGCGACAAGCTTCGCTTCGTCAACCGTCGCGGCGCCACGGTGTCATTGGGCGGGTGGTGTCCCCGTGACGTAGACCTTGTCGCCCGCGAACTGGGCGCTTGCGGCGGGAACGATGATGAAGCTGCCATGGCCGAAGCTCTGGGTCGCCACGACGACGTAGCGGATCTCGTTGGTGCCGGGGGTCACCGCGACGGCATTGACGGTGCCGATGGGGCGGCCGTTCGCATCCACGACGGGATCGCCGACATAGCTGCCGCTGCGGATCATCTGCACCGGCTCGGAGGAGGAGCCGGGCGGCGTGGCGGACGAGGCCGGCGGCGCGGCAGTGGAATTCTGCGATGCGCCGCCGGTCGGGGGGAGCGGCGCCGTCGAGTAGGGCGAGACCGAGGTCGTCGTGACCGCGGGCGCGGCCGAACCGCCGCCGGCCGCGGGCGATGCCGGCACTTGGGTGAGGACCGTGCGCGGATAGCGGTCCTCGAGCTTGCCGAGTGAATAATGGGGCAGGTCGCCGAGCTCGTCGCTCGTGGCGGTGGTGGAGATGCCGCCCGGCGCGATCTTCAGCGCCGAGACCGGGATCACGACATAGTTGTCGGGATCCTTGGCGGTGACGACGACGTAGCGGGCGTCGCCCGTCGTCGGATCCACCAGGGTGTATTTGACGGCGAGGGGGCTCGGTCCATAGGGGTTGGCGATCAGCCGGTTGATCAGATCGCCCTGCTGCGCGGTCAAGAGGCCGGCGGGCGGATTGATCGCCTGCATGCCCCAGACGCCGCGGTCGAAATTCGGGCCGTTCGGGCTCCTCTGCATGGCGCAGGCCGCCACGACGACCGAGACGGCCCCGAGAAAGGCTAGTCTTTTCACGATCGTGTTCCCGTATTGACCTTGCCGCCCGCGAAGGGGGCCCGCCCTCACCGGCATAGACGGCGTGCCCGCCGCGATTATTCCGGTTTCGGCAGGGAGCGGGATCTCGCGCGCTCGCGCGCATCGTCCAACGTCAGCGACGGGAGCGCGATGAATTGATCTCGCTTGTTACAACGCGGGAATACCGCTGTCTGGTTACTGGAATTCGGTGGCAAGAGCACAGGCATTTGACCCGTCTCGGCCTCATGCCTGCGCCCGTCGCGAGCATCCACGACTTGAACCTCAGCAAAAGCCGTGGATGGCCGGGACGTGAAGCTTGTCCTCGGGCCGGCCTTTGGCCGGACCCGGGGGTCCGGCCACGACGGTTTGGTAGGGCAGCCGCGAATCTGAAACGACGATGTGGATTGCGGGATGTCACCTTGCTCTCGGACCTGGCAACGCTAAAGTTCTTGCTTAACTGTCCACCCCGTGATACTTAGGCATATGCTTAACCAATCGGGCGCTCTGAGCCAGCTCTTCCACGCCCTCGCCGACCCGGCGCGCCGCGCGATCCTGGAGCGGCTGAGCCGCGGGCCGGCGCCGGTGAGCGAGCTGGCGCGGCCGCTGCCCATGTCGCTGCCCGCGACCATGCAGCATCTCGGGGTGCTGGAGGCGGCCGGCCTGGTGCGCTCGGAGAAGGTGGGCCGGGTGCGCATCTGCGCCATCGAGCCTCAGGCCCTCAGCCAGGCCGAGCAATGGATCAACGCCCGGCGGCGCGAGTGGGAGCACCGCCTCGATCGCCTGGGCGCGTATCTGGCAACCTTGGAGAAGGAAGGAGATCGTGATGGCTCGGATGGATGAGGCAAAGGCGGGTGCGGCCCCACAGCAACCGGCACCGCTCAAGCTGTCGCGCGTCCTCCACGCGCGGCGCGAGACGGTGTTCAAGGCCTGGAGCTCCGCCGAGCATGTGAGGCGCTGGTTCTGCCCGGAGACCTTCACCATTCCCGACGCCAAGGTCGAGTTGCGCGTCGGCGGCCCCTTCGATGTCTGCATGCGCTCGCCCGCCGGCGAGGCGCATTGGATTCGCGGCACCTTCGTCGAGATCGCCCCGCACACGCGCCTCGTCATCGACATGGAGGTGAGCGACGGGACCGGGAAAAAGCTGTTCCGCGCCTATACCGAGGTCGACTTCGCCGATGTGCTCGGCGGGACGCGAATGGACGTGACCCAGACCTATACGCTCATCGACCCGTCGGCGGCGTGGATGGCGGCGGGCGCGCCGGAGGGGTGGCGCACCACCCTCGACAAGCTGGAGAAGGAGGTTGTGCGCATGCAGGGCGGGGCCGAGACCGGCACGCGCTCGGTGGCGCACGCCACCTTCCATCTCGAGCGCAGCTACGATGCGCCCGTCGCGCGCGTGTGGAGGGCGCTGACGGACGAGGCGGCCAAGCAGAAATGGTTCGGCGGCACGCCCGGGAGCTGGGAATTGCTCGAGCAGCGCATGGATGTGCGCCCCGGTGGCCGGGAGCGGCTCAAGGGCCGTTGGCAAGGCGGCGTCGTCTCCACCTTCGACGCCGTCTATCATGACGTGATCCCGAACGAGCGGCTGGTCTACAGCTACGAGATGCATCTCGATGACAAGAAGATCTCGGTGTCTTTGGCGACCATCCAATTGAAGGCCGGCAACGGGAAGACGACGCTCATGGTCACCGAGCAGGGCGCCTTCCTCGACGGCTATGACGACGCCGGCTCGCGCGAGCACGGCACCGGTCTTCTCCTCGACGCCCTCGGGGCGTCGCTCCAGGACTGAGTGCGCGGGGGTTCGGCGACGCCTCTACTCTTGCAATCGAATCTTTCAATCGAACCAGGAGTGATCTTGTTCCGATGAGGTTGACGCAAAGCCTCTTGCTCCGCATGTTCGGCCGCCCCCGGGGCCTGCTGGGCAGGCTCGGGGGCGTCGTCATGGCGCGGATGAATGCGGCGTGCGGCGCCTGGGTGACCGATCTGCTGGAGGTGCAGTCGGGCGATACGGTGCTCGAGGTGGGCTTCGGCCCGGGCGTGGTCATCGAGCGGCTGGCGCGGCTCGCCCCGGCGGGGCATATCGCGGGCATCGACCCATCGCGGGAGATGCTCGGGCAGGCCCGCGCCCGCAACGAGGCGGCCATCGCGCGCGGCCGCATCGATCTGCGGCACGGATCGGTGGAGCGGCTGCCGTTCGAGGACGAGAGCTTCGACAAGGCGCTGGCGATCAACTCCATGCAACTCTGGCCGGGCGCCGTCGCCGGCTTGCGGGAAATCCGGCGCGTCCTGAGAGCCGGCGGCAGGGTGGCCCTCGGCTTCACGCCCTATTCGGGCCGGTCGAAGGAGGGGTTGACGGAAATTCTCACTGGGGCCGGCCTCGCCGAGGCGCGCCTGATAGAAGGAGATGAAGGATTCTGTGCGCTCGCGACGAAGCCATCGCGCCCGGGTTGATCCGTATGGATTGGCGCAGAATCATTGGCGCAGAATCATAGAGTATCGGCTCGCCGGCGCCTGGCCGTCACCTCGATCTCGATCTTCATCCGCGCATCGCTCAATCCGGCCTGGATCATCGTGGCGGCGGGCCGCACCTCGCCGAAATATCGCCTGAGGATCGGCCAGCACGGCTCGAAATCGCGGCGGTCCGGCAAGATGTAGCGCACGCGAACGACATCGGCGAAGGTGGCGTCCGCCTGCTTCAGCGCCTCGTCGATGTTGCGCAGGCATTGCTCCGCCTGCGCGACGACGCTCTCGGCAATCGTGCCGGCGCGGTAATCGAAGCCGGTGGTGCCGGCGACGAAAATCCAGTCGTCATCCACGACGGCGCGCGAATAGCCGATATTCGCCTCGAATGTGGAGCCGGACGAGATATGCCGCCGCTTTGCCATGCTGCACCCTCCTGTTGGCCGAGGAGCGGCGAGGCTAGCCGGGTCGTCGCATCCCGTCTAATATAATTAATCGAGCATATTGATATTTTGGAAGGTATGGATATCCCGCTTCCGGAGATCGATCTCCGTCAGCTCCGCGCCTTCGTCGCGGTGGCCGAGGAGCTGCATTTCGGACGGGCCGCGGCGCGGCTCGGCATCGCCCAGCCGCCGCTCAGCCAGCAGATACGCCGGCTCGAGGCGAAGCTCGGCCATCCCCTCTTCGTGCGCGGCACGCGGCGCGTCGCCTTGACCGCCGCCGGCAGCGCCTTGTTGAGCGTCGCGCGCGGCATCTTTGCGCAGCTCGGCGACGGCCTCGAGGCGGCGCGGCGCGCCGGGCGCGGCGAGTCCGGCCGCCTGCGCGTCGGGTTTCCCGCCTCGATGGCGCTGACCATCATGCCCGCCGTCATTCGCCGTTATCGGGATCGCCATCCCGGCGTCGAGCTCGTGCTCCGGGAGCTCACGACGGCGCCGCAGCTCGACGCTCTGCGGGCGGGCCTGCTCGATGTCGGCTTTTTGCGCGAGCCGCCCGAGGAGGCGATGCTCGACCATGCGCCGGTGTTGCGCGAGGGTTTCGTCGCCGTGCTCCCCGCCGACCATCCGCTCGCCAGGCGGCGCAGCGTGCCGGTGGGCAGGCTGGCGGGAGAGCCGTTCATCCTCTTCCCGCGCGCGCTCGGCCCCGCTTTCCACGATCGCATCACCGGGCTCTGCCGGGCGGCCGGCTTCGCGCCGCGCATTGCTCAGGAGGCGGCCGAATGGCAGACGGTCGCAGGCCTGGTCGAGGCGGGCTTCGGCGTCTCGATCGCGCCGGCCTGCATCGCGCGAATAAGGCTCGATGGCGTCGCCTACCGCCCGCTGTCACCGGCCGCCGCGCATACCATCGTCGCGCTCGCTTGGCGCCGGGGCGAGCGCGACCCGGTGACCGCCCGCTTTGTCGAGGCGGCGCTTGCCGCCCGCGACTACCGGTAATCGGCGGCCACGGTCTGGTCGCTGCCGCGCGAGGCGGCGATCGCGTTGCAGACCGGGGTCAGCACGATGCTCACTGCGAAATTGGCGATGAGCGCGTAGAGCGCCGTGTAGCCGGGCACGGCGAGGCCGCCGATCGTGAGCGGGAACACGGCGGCGAAATTGAGCGAGATCGACATCCAGCTTCCGACCACCATGCCGGCGAGCCAGCCGAGGAACAGCGCCCAGGGATTGAACCACCGCGTGTAGAGCCCGATGATCACCGAGGGGATCGTCTGGCTGATCCAGACGCCGCCGAGGAGCTGGAGATAGATCGCGTATTGCGTCGGCACGAAGAGGATGAAGATGAGGGCGCCCGCCTTGACGATGAGGGAGACGAGCTTCGCGTTCCTCGACTCCTCCCGGTCCGTCGCATTGGGCCGGAAGAACTCGCGATAGATGTTGCGCGTGAAGAGATTGGCCGAGGCGATCGACATGATCGCGGCGGGCACGAGCGCGCCGATGCCGATGGCGGCGAAGGCGATGCCGGCGAACCAGGACGGGAAGGCGTGGAGGATGAGCGCTGGGACCGTGAAGGTCGCCTTGTAGTGGGCGAACTGCGCGGCGAACTCGGGGAGCTTGTCGACCCCGAGGGCGAGCGCCATGAAGCCGGTCAAGGCGAGGAGGCCCAGCATCACCGAATAGGCCGGGAGATAGACGGCGTTGCGCCGGATCACCTCGGGGCCGCTCGAGCTCAGCACGCCGGTCACCGAATGGGGATAGAGGAAGAGGGCGAAGGCCGAGCCGAGGGCGAGGGTGGCGTAGGCGGAGTAGAGGCCGAGCGTGCCGGCCTTGGGCGCCGCGAGGATCACCTTCGCGGCGGGGACGAGGGAGAACATCTTGCCATAGCCGCCGATCTCGATGGGGATCACGATGATCATGGCGAGCACGGTCAGGTAGATGAGCAGGTCCTTGACGATCGCGATCATGGCCGGCGCGCGCAGCCCGCTCGTATAGGTGAAGGCGGCGAGGATGACGAAGGCGATGATGAGGGGAAGGTCGCCGAGAAAGCCGCCGCCCTCGACGCCCATGCCGGCGATCACGACCTGGAGCCCGACGAGCTGGAGCGCGATATAGGGCATCGTCGCGATGATGCCGGTGACCGCGATGGCAAGCGCGAGCCAGCGGTTGCCATAGCGGCCGCGCACGAAATCGGCGGCGGTGATGTAGTTGTGCTTATGCGCCACGAGCCAGAAGCGCGGCAGGATCAGGAAGACGAGGGGATAGATGAGGATCGTGTAGGGGACGGCGAAGAAGCCGATGGCGCCGGCGCCGAAGACGAGGGCGGGGACGGCGACGAAGGTATAGGCGGTATAGAGATCGCCGCCCAGGAGGAACCAGACGACGACGCTGCCGAAGCGGCGGCCGCCCAGGCCCCATTCGTGGAGCAGATCGAGGTCGCCGCGGCGCCACCGCCCGGCGATGAAGCCGAGGATGGTGATGAAGCCGAAGAGCAGGACGAAGACGACGATCGCGGTCCAATTCATCTCGGTTCCCCCCTTATGCGTCTCACGGCTTGATGCCGCGACTTAGTCGACCAAGCGGTGCACGATCCAGGTCAGCACCGCCGAGATGATCAGCCACAGGAACTGATACCAGTAGAAGAAGGGAAAGCCCCACAGCGTGGGCTCGACCTTGTTGTAGGACGAGACCCAGAGCATGGCGACGAACGGCGCCGCCAGCAGCACATACCACCACCGCGATCCTCGGCGCGGCTCCACCTGGCCTTGGGCCATGACAACCTCCCTCGCTTCGCGCCTTCGGCGCCGCCGGTTCCGGCTGTCACCGCGGGCGCGTTTCCCCGGATTGCCCATCGCCTGATCACGAATCGGCGAGCAGGAATCTTACGCGTACATAACGCCGCGCTTTGGCTTCCGTCAATCGGGATGGTGGGCGGCGGTGCCGCTCGTCGCCCCCGCGCCGCGCCGCGCCGCGTTCTCCGCGCTCACTCGACATCGCGATCATCGGTCGTTGCCGTGGTGAGAAGCCGCCTCATCCCGAACGCCCGAGCGGCAGCCGCATCTCGGCCGGTTCGATCGTCCGCACCAGCTCCGGCGCTGCGGGGGAGCGGCCGGCCTCGATGCGGAACTGGTAGAGCGGCTGCAAGGCCTGGTGGTCCTGCGGGCGGATGACGAGCTGGCCCTTGGGGCCGCGGAACCGCAGGCCTTCCAGGGCCGCGACGAGGGCATCGGACTCGGCCGAGGGGGCGCGCGCCAGCGCCGCCACCGCGGCGATCGCCGCGGTCATGGCCTCGGCGGCGATCCCGTCGGGCCGCGTGTGGAAGCGCTCGGCCCAGCGCGCCACCAGCCAGGCATTCACCGGGTTGGACGGCAGCGAATAGAAATACGAGGTGACGCCGTCGAGCTCCGTCGGCGGCGGCGCCTGAGGGTCGAGCGCGCCGCAGAGGGCGAGGCGGATGCCGAAGCGGCCGGGATCGGTGGCGGCGATCGCGGCGATGGGCGGAGCGGAGCCCGGCCAGATCGCGAGCAGGGTCTTGGCGCCGTGGAGATCGTGAAGGGCCTCGAATTGCGCGGCGACCCGCCGGCCGATCTCCGCGCGGTCGAGCGGCAGGAAATAGGCGGCGATGAAGAAGGCGCCCTGCGCCCGTCGCCTCAGCGCCGCCTTCAGCGCCTCAACCGCGCCATGGCCGTCGCCCGTATCCGGGGCGAGGACGGCGAGGTTGAGCTCCGGGCGGGCGAGCGCCAGCGCTGCGGCGATCGCCATTTGGCTCGCATCGGCGGCGGTGCGGAAGACGTAGCGGTTGCCGGCGCTGCCGGTGATGGCGTCGGCCTCGGCATGGGCGACGAGGAGGACCCGCCGCAGCCGCGCCGCCACCGGGAGCATGGCGAGGGTGGCGGCGGAGCCGCCGGCGCCGACGGCGAGCGCGACACTGCGGTCGCGATAGGCCTCGGCAAGGAGCCGCGCCGAGGCTGCTGGGTCGCCGCGATCGTCGAGGATGCGCAGCGCGAGGGCGCGACCATGGACGCGGCGCGTTCCCCGCGTCGCGTAGTCGAGGCCCAGGCGGAAGCCGTCCTCGCTGCGCCGCGCCGCCTCGGCATGGGCGGGGCTGCGGTCCTCGATGAGGGCGATGCGGAGCGTGTCCGCACGCGCCGAGTTGCTCGCCGCCGCTATCGCGAGCGCCAGCCCGATCACCGCACGCCTCATTCGCCCATCTCCGGACGGGAAACGGAATGCGTCGGTTATAACCGATATTTTGACGAACGGAGGTGTTAATTTGGCGCCAGCGCCGCCGCGCGGCGGCTTCCTCCTGCAAGGATTCCTCGTCTCCGTGAGCAATCCGAAGACGCTCCTCTTCTTCGGCGCCTTCATTCCCCAGTTCATCAATCCCCGTGCCGACGACCTGCCCCAGCTCGCGCTCCTGGGGATCACCGCCATGGCCATCGCCGCAGTCTCGGACAGCATCTACGCGATCCTCTGCGGGCGGGCGGGAAGCCTGGTCTCGCGCCGGCGCGTGCGTCTTCTCTCGCGGGCGAGCGGCGTCTGCCTCATCGGCGGTGGGCTGTGGCTCGCCTTCTCGCGCAGCCGCTGACGGCGCGCACGGCGCTAATCCCGCAGCGTCTTGTACATGACGCTCGTCGCATCGAAGCGCCCCGGCTCGCGGGTGTCGCGGGCATAGCCGGGAATGCGCCCGGCGAGCTCGTAGCCGAGGGCGAGATAAAGGGGCTCGGCGGCGTCGCCCGTCTTGGTGTCGAGGGTGATCAGGGCTCGGCCATGGCACCTCGCCGCCTGCTCGGCTTCCAGCATCAGGGCGCGGCCGATGCCGCGGCGGCGATGGCGCGGATGGACGAGGAGCTTGGCGATCTCGGCGCGGTGCCGCTGGTTCGGCATGGTGCCGAGGCCGAGCTGCACGGTCCCGGCGACCTCGCCGCCGTGCTCGGCGACGAGGAGGATGCGCGTCCCCGCGGCGACGCCGGGCGCCACCGTCTCCCGCCAGAACGCGCGAGCAGCCTCGCGCGTGAAGGGCAGCACGAAGCCGACGCTGGCGCCGTCATGGACGCAGGCATGGAGGATCTCGGCGAGGGAATCGAGGGCGCGCTCGAGCCCGGCACGGTCGAGGGCGGCGATACGGATCGTGTCGGCGCGCAGGGTGTCGGCGGTCATGGGCACCTCAATGGATGGCGAGGAGATATTTGGCGCCGCGCGCCTTGGACGTGCGGAACTCGCTCGCGCCGTAGAGGTGGTAGCGCAGGCAGTCGCCGGGCGCGAGGCGATGGCGGCTGCCGTCGATCGTGACCTCGAGGGCGCCCGCCTGGAGATAGAGGTGATGCTCGAGCCCGGGCTGCGGCGCCGCGTCATAGGTGATGTGGGCGCCGGCAGGGAGCGCGCAGGCCAGGAGCTCGCAGGCAAAGCCCGGTGCCGGCGGGGAGACCGAGCGGCGGCGGAAGCCCGTCTCCGGATCGGTCCAGACCGGCTGCGCCGCCGCGGGCACCAGCGCCGTCGCCGCCGCCTCGACCTGGGCCAGGAGCCGCGACATGGTGAGGCCGTAGGCGGCGCAGAGGCGCCCCAGCACATGGGCCGTCGGGCTCACCTCGCCGTTCTCGAGCCGCGACAGGGTGGCGCGGCTGACGCCGCTCAGAGTCGCGAGCTCGTCGAGGGACCAGCGCCGCTCGGCGCGGAGCTCGCGCAGCCGCTGGGCGAGGCGCCGGTCGCTCTCCGAGGCGGTGTCGATCGTTTCCATATATGAAACATATTCTCAGATATGAGATAGCGTCAAGGGGCACGGCGCAGCGCCTCTCACTTCGCCGCGGCCCGCGCTCAGGTCTCGTCGGCGGCGAGGTGGGCGAGGCAGTCGCCCGGCGACACCAGGGTGAAGGTGCGCACGCAGAGAACGAGGCCGCTGCCCTTGAAGGCCACGGGCGTGGGCTCGCGCCAGGGCTGAACGGGATCGTGGATATAGCCCGCGGGCTGGCCGGCCTCGACCTCGTCGCCGAGGCGGAACAGGGGCTCGAAGATGCCGGCGACGGGCGCGAAAAGATAATGGGCGGCACCCTTCACCACGAGCCGGCGGATGGGCGCCGGGCTGCGCCGTGGCTCCCTCATCGGCAGCACCTCGAGGCTGTCGAGCACCCCCTCGATGCCGCGCCGCACGATCTCGAGCCCGTCGAGGTTGATTGTCGCGCCGCCCCCGAACTCGCCGGTGAGGAAGAGGACGCCCTTGCGTCGCGCTCCCGCGCTGATGACGCGGTCCTCGCCCAGCATGTCCATGATCATGGCGCGCGGCGCGCCGAAGGCCTCGACGAGCCGGTCCATTCTCGCCTGCGCGGCCGCGTCCTGGTGGCGGAAGGCGAACAGGGTCGGGAGATAGTTGAGCGAGCTCCCGCCGGCATGGAAGTCGAAGCAGAAATTCGTCATCGGCATCAGCACGGATTCGACGTAATCGGCGATCATCTCCGTGACGGTGCCGCGCGGGTCGCCGGGGAAGGCGCGGTTCAAATTGACGCCGTCGATGGGCGAGACCCGCGTGCCCGCGAGATAGGCGGGGAAGTTGAGCGCCGGAATGACGATGATGCGCCCGCTCAGCCGGTCGAGGCGGAAGTCCCGCATGAAGCGCATGAGGGCGACGGGGCCCTCGTACTCGTCGCCGTGATTGGCCCCCGTCATCAGCACCGTCGGGTCCCGGCCGCGCCGCGCGACCCAGATGGGGATCGGGATATGGCCATAGGCGGAGCGGTTATGGGAATGGGGCACGCGCAGCACGCCGGTCTGCACGCCCTCGGCCTCGAAATCGATATCGGTGGTGATCAGGCTCTCGGGCATCAAAAAACTCCCCTCTTCCGCGCCGGGCGGGCGCTGTGGCGCCGTGGCGCCGTGGCGGAGGAGGATAGGGCGGTCACGAACGGGCCGCTAGCGTCTTTGCCCTCCGGTGCCGATCCATTAGCATGCAGGGATACTGGGGAGAGCCGGACATCTGGTGACATGAGCGTCGGCCGCCGCTTCGCGTACACGGGATCGAGGGAGGTCTCGTTTGAGCGGGCTCTACAGAGGCCCGCGCCTATCGGTCACAACGGCGGCCCGCCCCTTGATATGTCGTGGTCCGCCTGGATCTGGCGTCGCGCCCACGCCGCGGCTTGGAAGAGGCCGAAGCGGGAGATCATGATGCTCCGCCTGCGCCAAGCGGAGCGGCTGGGCCTCGACTATGATGCCTATACCTCGGCACTACTCGACCGCGGCGCGCGCCTCTGCGGCCTCATTGTCATGCTCAGCGATCGATTCAGCATTCAGGACGAGGATAAGCTTGTGATCAAGCTGGCCGCATTGAAGGATTGCGCCGTCGCTTTGTCCGGCCGCGGCGCTCACGAGCGTCTTGCCAAAAGAATCCACAGCGCTGGCGGTCATGTTGATCAAGTTCTTCCGAGCCACGACCGTGCGAGCTTCACAGCGGCGCTCCGACGCCTCGCCGCTTCCGTCCATACCTCGCCGGGGGCTTTCTTCATGGTCGGTACAAGCGCCGCCGAGCGCGATATCGCGGAGACCTCGGGAGTCGGATTGTTCGTGGACGCGGTTGATTACTTCGGGCTTTGATGCGCCTTGGCGCACTTCATCTCGCGAGCAGCCCCTTCACCGCCGCCTTGATCCGCGCCCAGAGAACGGAGAGGAGGAGCGCGCCGGCCTTGAGCTCGGCGGCGGGCTGCGGCGGCGCTTCGCTCGCGGCACCGCCCTCCGCGCGCCGGGCGAGGCCGGCCTCGAGATTCTTCGCGAATTCGGCGGTCAAGCGCGCGGCGAGGTCGTTCACGATGCCCGAGCGGCTGAACTGGGCGAGGGGACCGGCGAGGGTGAAGCCGACGGTCACGTCGATGCGCGTGGCGGCGCCGCCGTCCGCCTTGCTCAACGCATAGGCGATCTCGCCGCGCGCCTGGCTGGCGCTGCGCGCATCGCGCCCGGCGCCGCGCACGCTGCCGCGATAGGCGGCATCGTCCCAGACGAGATCGGCCTCGCCGGCGAAGGCGGCGGCGATGGGGCCGAGCCGGATGCGGATCTCGCCCGTGACGTGATCGCCGGATTGCGCGGTAAGCGCCGCCCCCGGCAGGCAGGCGGCGAGGAAGGCGGGGTCCTTGAAGCGTTGCCACACCGCGTCACGCGGATGGGCGACGGTGAAGGACTGGCGAATCTCCTGATTGGGCTTCGCGGCGGTGGTGCTGGCGACTGGCACGGTTTTCCCCACCTCACCCCGGCCCTCTCCGCCCGCGCGCGCGAACGCGCGCTCTTCTGCATGATGCAAAGAGGCGGGCTTGCGCCCGCCGGGGGCGGAGAGGGGTGGGGTGAGGTGGGGGTCGGCAATTACGCGCGGCGATCCCACGGGCCCGAGCTCGGCGCGTCCGGCGGCGACGGGCGCCGCACCGGCTGTGCGGCGCTCGGCGAGCACGGCGCGGATGGCGCGCACGATCCCGACATAGCCGGTGCAGCGGCAGAGATTGCCGCTGAGCTCGGTGCGGATGCGCTTCTCGTCGGCGTCGGGGAGGCGGATGACGATATCCCGCGCTGTCGCCAGCATGCCCGGGGTGCAATAGCCGCATTGCAGCGCGTGCTCGCGGGAGAAGGCGGCGCGGAGCTGCGCCGCGACGGGGTCGTCGTCGAGCCCCTCGATCGTCGTCACCTCGGCGCCCTCGCAGGCGACGGCATAGGTGATGCAGGAGCGCGCCGGGGCGCCGTCGACGAGGAGGGTGCAGGCGCCGCACACGCCGTGCTCGCAGCCGAGATGGGTCCCGGTGTGGAGGAGCTGGTCGCGCAGGAAATCGGCGAGGCTGGTGCGCGGCTCGACGGCGGCGGCGACGCGCTTGCCGTTGACGGTGAGGGTGACTGTCCGGCTCATGGTCAGGCGCCGTTGGCGCGCGCCGCGGCGCGCTTCAAGGCCGCGATGCGGATCTGGCGGTCGATGGGGTCGGTCATGCCCTTCTCCTCGAGCAGGCGGGCGGCGATGGCGGGATCCACCTCGCCGACGGGCCGGCCGTTGCCGTTTCCGAAGAGCGGGCGCGCATCGTCGAGCACGATGGGCCGCGCCTCGATAGCGCCGACGACGGCGCGGCAAAGATCGCGCGCCGGATCGGCGAAGACGACGCCCATGGCGTGGGCGAACTCGCCCGGCTTGCGGCAGAGCTTGATATAGCCCCAGCGCGCCGCCGCGGAGGGGCGCGGGATGCGCACGGCCTCCAGGATCTCGCCGGGCTTGAGCGCCGTCTCGAAGACGCCGGTCATGAATTGCGCCACCGGCAGGCGCCGCCGTGTGCTCGCATCGGCCAAGATCACCTCGGCGCCGAGGGCGGCCAGGGTCGAGACCCAGTCGGCGGCGGGATCGGCATGGGCCAGGCTGCCGCCGATGGTGCCGCGGTTGCGCACGGCGCGATAGGCGATGCCGCCGGCGATGGCGGGAAGGATGCCGCGGGTGGCGTCGGGCACGCGGCCGTCCTCGATATTGGCGTGGGTGACGCAGGCGCCGAGGATGAGGGCGTCGTCGCTCTCCTCGACGCGGCGCAGCTCGGGGATGCCGGTGATGTCGACGAGGAGCTGCGGCTGCACCAGGCGCAGATTGAGCATCGGCCCGAGGGACTGGCCGCCGGCGAGAATCTTGGCGAAGACCGCCTGATCGCTCAGCAGGCGGCTCGCCTCGGCGAGACTCGACGGGCGCGCATAGTCGAAGCGGGCCGGCTTCACGCGGCACCTCGCTGGGGCGAGCCGGCGCGCGCCGCCGCGATGGCGGCGAGGACGCGCCGCGGCGTCATCGGCGAGACGGTGAGCTCGGCGCCGAGGGGCCTGAGCGCGTCGTTGACGGCGTTGGCGAGGGCCGCCGGCGGAGCGATGGCGCCACCCTCGCCGATGCCCTTCACGCCGAACTCGGTATAGGGCGACGGCGTCTCCATGTGGAAGAGCCGCGGCTCGGGAACCTCGGTCGCACCCGGCAGGAGATAATCGGCCAGGGTCGAGGCGAGGGGCTGGGCGCTTCCGTCGAAGGGCATCTCCTCGTAGAGCGCGGTGCCGATGCCCTGGGCGGTGCCGCCATAGATCTGCCCGTCGACGATCATCGGGTTCACCAGCACGCCGCCATCCTCGACGATGACGTAGTCGAGGATCTCGACCTCGCCGGTCTCGGGATCGACGGCGACGGTGGCGGCGTGGGCGGCGTAGCTGAAGGTGCCGCTGTCGCGCACGGGCTTGTAGCCGGCCGTCGCCTCGAGCCCGCCGGGATCGACGTCGCCGGGCAGGTCTTGCGGCCGCAGATACCAGGTCTTGGCGATATCGGCGATGGTGACGCTCCCCGAGGGCCCCTGCACCCTGCCGTCCTTGACGACGACCTTGGTCTCGTCGGTCTGCAAAAGCTTGGCGCCGATGCGCGCGGCGCGGCGCGAAATCTCCTGGCAGGCGCGGGTCACGGCACCCCCCGCCATCACCATGCAGCGCGAGCCCCAGGTGCCGGTCGAGTAGGGCGTATAGGCAGTGTCGCCATGCACCACCTTCACCTTGTCGGGATCGATGCCGAGGATCTGGTTCGCCACTTGCGCCAGGGTGGTCTCCAGCCCCTGGCCGTGGGACTGGATGCCGACGCGCAGCTCGAGCCCGCCATCGGGCGTGACGCGCGCCGTCGCCTGCTCGTGGCCGGGCACCATGGGGATGCCCCAGCCGGCATAGACGGAGGTGCCGTGGGCCGCCTGCTCGCAATAGATCGAGAGGCCGACGCCGATGAGCCGCCCGTCGGGCTCGGAGCGCCTCTGGCGCGCGCGCACCGCCGGCACGTCGATGGCCGCCACGGCGCGGCGCAGGCATTCGGGATAATCGCCGCTGTCGAAATGCTTCTTCGTGATGTTGTCGAAGGGCATCTGCTCGGGGCGGATGAGGTTCCGGAGGCGGAACTCGTAGGGCTCGATCCCCGCCTCGCGCGCGAGGGCGTCGAGCACCAATTCGAGGGCGAAGCAGACCCCCGTGCGCGCCACGCCGCGGAAGGGCAGGATCGGGCATTTGTTGGTCGCCACGGAATAGGTGCGGCAGCGATAGGCGGGGAAGTCGTAGGGCCCGGGCAGGATGCTCGCCACCTGCGCCGCCTCGAGGCAGGCGGAGAAGGGATAGGAGGAATAGGCGCCGGAATCGACGGTGGCCTCCGCGTCGATGGCGAGCAGCTTGCCGCTGCGGTCGGCATAGCCGGTGATGATGTAGTGGTGCTCGCGGCAATTGGCGGCGGCGGTGAGCGCCTCGCGGCGATCCTCGATCCAGCGCACCGGCCGGCCGCAGCGCATGGCGAGCCAGGCGACCGCGACCTCCTCGGGCAGGAGGATGCCCTTATAGCCGAAGCCGCCGCCCACATCGGGGGCGATGACGCGCACCTGGCCCTGGTCGAGGCCGAGGCAGCCGGCGAGGCCGGTGCGCTCGATATGGGGGATCTGGCTGGCGCTGTAAACGGTGAGCTGCTCGAGCCGGCTGTCCCAATGGGCGACCACGCCGCGCCCCTCGATGGGGGCCATGCATTGGCGCGCGGTGCGGATCTCGCGCGTGACCTTGATGACGCCGGCTTGCCTGGCGATGGACTCGATGTCGCCGTCGACGAAGGTCTCGAGGAAGATGTTGTCGCCCCACTCCTCGTGGAGCAGCGCGGCACCGGGCTTGCGCCCCTCCAGCATGTCGGCGACGGCGGGAAGCTCCTCGAGATCGAGCGAGATCGCCGCGGCGATGTCCTCGGCCTCGGCGCGGCTGTCGGCCACGCACATGGCGACGAGCTCGCCCACATGGCGCACCTTCTCGGCGGCGAGCACCGGCTGGTCCGAGGGCTTGAAGCCGGGCAGGCCCGAGACGGCGCGGATCGGCTTGACCCCGGCCTGGGCGAGATCGGCCGCGGTCGAGACGGCGTCGCGGAGCTCGTCGGGCACGGCGATGCCGCGGATGCGGGCATGGGCGAGGGGGCTGCGCAGGAAGGCCACCTCGCGCATGCCGGCGAGGCGGATATCGGCGATGAACTGGCCGCGGCCGCGCAGGTAGCGCTCGTCCTCCTTGCGGCGGAGGCGCGCGCCGACGCCCTTTGCGCTCGTCCCGGTCGCCGCGATCGTATCGCTGGTCATGAAACCGCCTTCCGCCTTCCCGACAGCCTATCATCCTATTGTTGGGATGTTAGTCGGCGGCGATGTTAGACGAGGAGTGCCGCGCGGCACAAGGGTCGTATCCACCGGTCATATCCATCGGGGTCGTATCCACCGGCCGGGCGGCGGAAGCCTCGTCAAAACGCACGCGGCATTAAAAGCGCGCCCCGGGGTATCGATCCGCCCTTCCGGCTCAGCGTTTCACACGCAGCCCGTTCATCCGTTCCAGCAGGCGCTGGCTCCGGGCAATGGCCCATTGGCTGCGCTGGATCGCCTCCTCGCATTCGACAACGATCTCTTGCGCCCTTGCTCTGACCTCGTCAGCGCTCTGCGCCGGGCGCAGCACCCCAAGGTCGATCGGCCGGGATCCTTGCCAAAGCTCGCAACCGCCGCTGATATCCGAGCAGGCGTCCGAAAGCGTCTCGGCGACAAAGGCGGCTGTGCGATCGTCGCTCGCCTCAAAATCCTGTCGGCCGCAGATGCCCATGCTATCGCGGAAATAGAGACGATATGTCGTCATGGCGGCGGCCCCACTGCCCTCGTGCGGAAGAGCGCCAATTTAACACCCTATGGGTGATTTTCCATCGTCGCCATGCCCGATGACGCGCTCGCGAGCGGGCGCGGCCACGGAGCAGCGCCGCGGCCGGGGCGTAACCTACAGCTTCAAAGCGAGCATGGACTCAAGCAGGAACCAGGTCCTGGCTGACCAGGCACGTGATTGCCGTCAAGCCAGCTGTAGCGAGCTCCTCCCTTGCAGCGTCCGCCCGATAGGTCCAGAGGATCGCCGACGCGGTCTTGCTGTCGAGGCCAACGCGGTGGAGCGCCGCTCGAGCCGATCGAAGCGTATTGCCCGAGAAGACCAGGTCATCAATCATGTGGATGGGCGTTCCCGGCGGCTGACGCTCGCCGACAAGGCGTCCATCACCGATCGTCGGATCATCTCCATACGAGACGAAGTAAGTCTTCGAATTGCGCCGCACGAGGATCGCTGGGACCTTGAGCCTCAGGGCGACTGCGCCAACCAGCGCCCATGCTCCTTCGTCGCACGCTGCGACGGCGTGGCCGACGGGGACCGTCTGAGCGAGCTGGTCGACCACGCAGGCGAAGTCAGCGGGGCGGCCCAGAATGCGCTTGAGATTGGTGAAGCCCCTGCCGACTCTTCCTTCGCGATCCTTGAGCTCAAAGCTGGAGACACAGCGCAACACGATGTCGGCAATCTGCGGCGGATTGATGACCTTCAAGTCCAGCGATCGAAGCATAGGCCGCTCGTCAATTTCCCAGCAGGCGCTTTGCCATCTCGTGTTGTGATTTTGACATTCGATTGGCATTCGAAGGTCGTCATTCCGGCCGGAGCCCCCGGGCCCGAGGACAGGCTCCGCGCCGAGCCGCAATCCTGGGCCGCATGCCTGGATGCCCGCTCCCCGCCTGCGCGCTACGGCATGCACACATCTCAGCCTGCACTCTCCCCCTCGTCATTCCCGCGAAAGCGGGAATCCAGTATTTCCGCGGAAAACCTGGATTCCGGCTCTCCGCTGCGCTCCGGCCGGAATGACGGCTATTCCTTTGGAAACGGCGCCCATCCAGACTTATGTGCATGCCGTAGCGCCTGCGCGGGGACAAGCCTCGCGGGCATGACGATCAAACAGAACGAGCCGTTGGAGTCACGACACGAGAGCTAGCCTTGGGCCGTCGACGTGTTCAGCGCCACGGCGGCGCGGATGAGCGCCTTCAGCGCCTCTCCATCGATCTTGTCGCCCGCGTGGAAATCGATGGCGCGCCTCGTGTTGCCTTCGAGGCTGGCGTTGAAGAGGCCCGAAGGATCTGCCAACGCAGCCCCCTTGGCGAAGGTCATCTTCACGACGCTCTTGTAGGTCTCGCCGGTGCAGATGATCCCGGCATGCGACCACACCGGAACCCCCCGCCACTTCCACTCCTCGACGACTTCGGGATCGGCGTCCTTGATCAGGCGACGGAGCCGGCGAAGCATCTCGCCCCGCCAGTCGTCGAGCTCCTCGATCCGCGCGTCGATGAGCTGAGACGGAGACTTGCTCTTCCTCTTCTGCGCTTCGCTCTTCGTCATGCCCGTTGCTCCGCCGCGGTTCTTCCCGAAAGGCGTCAAGCCGCCCGCGCCACGACCTGCTCCAGCTTGGTGAGGAACCGCTGCCAGCCCGCCTTGGCGCCCTCGTAGGCCTGCTTCTGATCCGGCCGGAAGCCCGACTGCTCCATGCGCAGGCGGGTTCCCGTGCCCGTCGGGGTGAGGGTAAAGGTCACCACGCTCCTCAAATTATAGGCCGCGTCGGCGTGCGTGTAATTCCAGGTGTAGGAGAGCGTTCGGCTCGGCTCGACGGCGAGGACCTCGCAATCCAGCACCCCGCCCCAGTCCCCGCGAAGATTGAAGCGGTGGCCCACGACGGGCTCGAAGTCGCTCTTCATCAGCCATTCCTCGATCAGGTGCGGCTGGGTGAGCGCGCGCCAGATCTTCTCCGGCGGATGAGGCAGCTCGCGCTCGACGACGACGGAAAGCGTTGCGGTCGCGGTATCGGTCATTGGTCCATCCTTTTGAGCAGGTCTT
>Ga0209061_1000878_pt1 | contig 60587 bp, 58 predicted proteins | sample Coa_R1_10_FD_187157 | JGI IMG/M metagenome (GOLD analysis project Ga0209061, IMG submission 187157) | Surface soil microbial communities from Centralia Pennsylvania, which are recovering from an underground coalmine fire - Coalmine... | ecosystem: Environmental > Terrestrial > Soil >... | reverse complement strand
GTCCTGGCGCCGATCTCGATCGCGCCGTGGTCGCCGCGCAGCACGGCGCACGGCCACACCGACGCCTCCGCGCCGATCCGCACCCGGCCGATGACGACGGCGTCCGGGTGCACGAAGGCGGTGCGGTCAACCTCCGGCTCATGCTCGCCCAGCGCGTAGATCGGCACGATGATCCTCCTAGGGTGGGCCCGCGGGAGCAGGCAGGGCCGCCGCGAGGCACCGAGGACCGAGGATACCCTGCGGCTCAGGCGATGGCCGGGGCGGCGCGCCGGCCCTCGGGCTCCAGGTCCAGCACGCCGAAGCGGTGCTGGTCCCAGATGTGCAGCGATTCGTGTTCCGGGTACGGGCCGACGCCCGGCGGGTCGTCGAAGATGCGGGTCATCCGGCGGCCGGGCGCGTACGGGGGCCAGCCGGGGTCGCCGTCGGCGGCGAACGCCGCCCACTGCGCCCGCATCAGGTTGCCGAGCCGGACCGCGGCGGGCGGCGGCTCGTCGCCGAACAGCAGCCGCCCGAGCCCGCCGAACACGCCGAACACCAGCGGCACGTCGATGGCGTGGCAGGCGCCGAAGCGGTCCCCCGGCGCCTGGTAGCTGACCTCGTACAGGAACGTCCTGCCGCCGGCGGCGGCGTGCGCCTGCGCCAGGTGCAGGCTCGGCATGCGGAACAGCCAGTCGGAGTGCACCAGCTCGAACAGCCGTTCCGGGTCCGCGTCCGGATAGGCGGCGCGGTACGCCGCCTCGCCGCCGCCGCCCGGCCCGCCGGGCCCCAGCCACCGCAGCGCGTGCCTGGCCATCTCGGCGGTCACCGTCCCGCGCACCCCGCCAAGCTCGGTGAACAGCCGGTACTCGTCGCGGTTGTGCCCGGCGACCAGGTCGACGGCGCGCGCGGTGCCGGTGGCCAGGGCGCGCCACGGCGCGGCGGGCAGCACCTCCCCGTCCACGACCGGCGAGAACGGCGTCAGGGTGAGCGCGACCGGTCCCCACCTCGGGTGCTCGGCTGGCCGCACCGCGTCGGCGGCGGCGGCAAGCCGCGCCGGGTCGGCGGCGGCGAACGCCTCCGCGGTGGGCGGCAGGCCGGCGCTGGCGGCGACCGCGGCGGTCACGTCCGCGGCGAGGGCGGGCGAGAAGAACGTCCCGGGAACGCTCTGCGCGATGGCCCGGCGGAACAGGCCGGCCGCGTCCGGCATGACGAGCAGGGCCGCGATGGCGCCGGCGCCCGCCGACTCGCCGAACACGGTCACCCGGTCGGGGTCGCCGCCGAACGCGGCGATGTTCTCCCGGACCCAGCGCAGCGCCGCCACCTGGTCCAGCAGCGCCCGGTTGGCGGGGACGCCGGGCAGGTACGCGTAACCCTCCACGCCGACCCGGTGGTTGAAGGTGACCACCACCACGTTCTGCGCGGCCAGCACCGTTGCGTCGTAGCCGGGGTTGCTTGCCGCGCCGGAGCGGTAGGCGCCGCCGTAGATCCACACCAGCACCGGCAGCCCGGCGGCGCCGGGGTCCGGGGAGAACACGTTGACGGTCAGCCAGTCGTCGGGGTCGGCGCCCGGGGACGGCGGCGGCAGCGGGGAAAGCGCCATGGCGGACTGCGGCGGCGGCGGGCCGAACGCGGCCGCCTCCCGCACCCCGTCCCATCGCGGCGGCGGGCTGGGCGCGGCGAACCGCAGCCCGCCCACCGGCGGCCGGGCGAACGGGATCCCGAGGAAGACGGCGATGCCGCCGGCCGGCCGTCGCCCTCGGACGAGGCCGCCTGCCGTGCGGACCAGCGGTTCGGACAGCGTCATGAGCACCCCTCGCGTTGCCGGCTATATCCGGATACCGGCGAGGTTACGCCCCGGCGCGGCGGCGGCGCGGCACGACAGTGAACAGCGTGACTGATCTGGTGCCGGATGAGCGGGTCAGGCCAGGCGGGACACGGCGCGGGCGAAGGCCTCGCTGCGGTCGCGGTAGTCGCGGAACGCGCCGAAGCTGGGCGCGGCCGGCGACAGCAGCACCACGCCGTCCGGCCTGGCCCAGTCGAACCCGGCGGCCACGGCGGTCTCCAGGTCGGGGCAGTCGGCCGCGCCGCCGGAGCCGGGGGGCGCGGCCGCGGCCTCGATGGCGGCGCGGATGCGGGGGCCGCTGCCGGGCAGCGTCAGCACGAACGTCGGCGCCCGCCGCGCCGCGATGCCCGCCGCCAGCGGCGCGTAGTCGATGCCGCGGTCGTGGCCGCCGACGATCAGCGCGACGCGGCGGCCGGGGAACGAGTCCAGCGCGGCGAGCGTGGGCAGCACGTTGGTGGCCAGGCTGTCGTCGACGAAGGTGACCCCGGCGATCGTGCCGACCGGCGCCAGCCTGCTCGGCAGCCGCCGGTAGTCGGCCGCCGCCGCCCGCAGCGCGGCGTCGTCGGCGGCGCCGGGGACGCCGAGCGCGGCCAGGCAGCGGCGGGCGATCAGCGCGTTGCGCCGGTTGTGGCGGCCGGGCAGGCCGAGCGGGTCCATCCAGTCCGCGTCCGGGTCGTCGTCGGCCGACACCCAGGCCACCCGCGGGCCGAGCAGCCCGGCGCGCTCGGCGAGCAGGTCGCTGTCGCCGTTGGCGACGGTGAGGTCCGCGCCCGGCTGGGAGCACGCCGACAGCTTGTCCCGGTAGTACCGCTCCACTCCCCCGTGCCAGTCCAGGTGATCCGGGTGCAGCGAGGTGACCGCGACCACCGGCGGCGAGCATGGCATGTCGGTGGCCTGGTAGCTGGACACCTCGATGACCCAGTAGCCGGCCGCGGCGGCCGGCTGGTCCGGGTCGTAGGGGACGGCGCCGATGTTGCCGCCGACCAGGCACGGCACGCCGAGCCCGGTCAGCAGGTGCCCGGCCAGCGAGGCCGTGGTGCTCTTGCCCTTGGTCCCGGTCACCACCAGCACCCGCCGCAGGTCGGCCTCGGCCAGCCACAGGCCGAGGCCGCCCACCACCGGGATGCCGAGGCCGGCCAGTTCCGCCACCTCCGGGCGGTACCTGCTGATGCCCGGCGTCTTGACCACCACGTCGCACCGCCGCAACGCGGCCAGCCCCCCGCTGCCGGTGCCAAGCACCCCCGGCTCGTTCGGGTGATCGTCGACGAGCACCGGCTCGGCGCCCAGCGTGCGCAGCTTGCGCAGGCTGGCGCGGCCCTCGCGGCCGAGGCCCCACACGCCGACCCGGGCGCCGCGCAGGTCGGACCACGACAGCTTGGGCCGCATCACCGGTATCCGGGGGGGACGAAGCTGGCGCCGACCGGCCGCAGCATGGCCGCCACCTCCGCTTCCGACGGCGCGTCCGGCCAGCCCGCGACCTCCGCGGCCAGGTCGGCGAGCGGGCGGCAGCCGGCCCGGTCCGGCCGCCGCGCCGCCAGCAGCGCCGCGGCCCGGCACTCGCTGGCCTCGCCGACGCACTCGAACGGCTTGGCGCCCGCGCCGAGCAGCGCGCGGAACTTCGCGGCGAGCCCGGGCTCGCCGAGCGGCTCGGCCGTGGCCGCGAAGATCCGCCGCAGCGCCGCCGCGGGCAGGAACGGCGCCAGGATCAGGTCGACGAAGCAGCACTTGTCGCAGCCGCCGCACCAGTGGCCGAGCCGGCGCGCCCTGTCGGCGTAGAAGGCCTTGTTGCAGCTGCGGAACGAGTCGTGGTACCGCTCCAGGGCCGCGAACTGCTGCCCGACCCACAGCTCGGTGCGGTCGCGCAGCAGCGAGAAGTACTCCGGCATGCGGGCGGGCTGCGCCGCGAGCACGTCGCGGAACGCCGCCTCGAACGCCGCGCTCTTGGAGTACTGGTGGTTCACCGGGCGCCCGGCGTGGGTGAGCGTCGGCGCCGACGCGGACCACTCGTTGGACATCACCACGGCGTCCCGGCCGGCCAGCACCGCGGCGAGCACCGCGATCGCGGACAGGATCCCGGTCACCGGCACGTGCCCGTTGCGGAAGCCGAGCTCGGCGGATCTCAGCAGCTGGGGGTCGATCTCCCGCTCGGCGCGCAGCACCGGCAGGCCGGTCACCGCGGCGGGCGCCTCGATCGCGTCGAAGCGGTCCGCCGGCCTGCTCACCACGAACAGCGCCGCATCGGCCCGCCGCCGGACGCGCTCGACGGTGACGATCGAGTCGATGCCGCCGCCGAACGGCACCAGCGCCCGGTGCCCGGCGTGCCCCGCGTGCATCGCCTGGCCGGCCCGCCCGGCGTGGCCGGCCGCCGGGGGCGGCTGGCCCGGGGCCGGGGCGCCGGCCCGGCGGGCCTCGACGCGCAGCGAGGCCAGGTCCAGGTCGTTGCGGTAGGCGAACTCGCCGAGCCCGTGGACGTAGAAGTCGCGGAGGAAGGCGTGCTCCGCGTCGGTCAGCGCGACCTCGCCCAGGTCGATGACCGGCGGCGCGGCGGTCTTGTAGTAGGACACGCCCGCGGCCAGGAACACCAGGCGGGCGGCGGCCCGCGCCGCCTCGGTGTGCCAGCGGGGGCCGGGCGCGAGCGCGACGCGTTCGGCGAACTCGCGCCCGTCCAGCGAATAATGGCAGGTCAGCAGCCCGCGGTCCGCGTCGGTGCGGAAGCGGTCGTACCGGAACACCCGGCCCGCCGCGGTCACCGGCGCCTGACCCGGGCGACGACGGCCAGCCTGCCGCAGGGGCGGGCGGCGCGGTCGCTGAAGAACGACGCGCCGAGGTCGGGCGGATCCGCGGGGCCGGTCGCGAGGCTGGTCACGTGGATCTGCGCGTCGGGGACGCCGGCCTCGCGCAGCACGAGGCGGTTGGCCGCCCGCAGGTCGAAGCGCCAGCGATCCGGTTCCGGGTCCGGGCGGAACAGCGCGGCCGCGGCGGGGCCGAACGCGTCGGTGACGGCCCGGTGCACGTCCGGGCCCACCTGGTAGCGGGCCGGGGCGACCACCGGGCCGACCCCGGCGATCACGTCCGCCGGCCGCGAGCCGAGCGACCGCATCGCGGCCACCGCGGCGGCGGCCACCCGGGCGACGGTGCCGCGCCAGCCGGAGTGCACGCAGGCCAGCACGCCGGCCGCCGGGTCGTGCAGCACGAGCGGCGCGCAGTCGGCGGCCAGGATCGCGAGCACGACGCCGGGAGACGCGGTGACCAGCGCGTCCGCGTCGGGGATGGCGTCGTCGGGGGTGAACGCGCCGCGGCCGGCGTCGGCGCCGCCGACCACCCGCACCCCCGCGCCGTGCACCTGGCGGGCGAAGACGAACTCGCCGAGGCCGGCGCCGAACGCGGCGGCCAGCCTGCGCCTGTTCTCCATGACGCTGGCCGGATCGTCGCCGACGGCCAGGCTCAGGTTGAGCGTCGCGTACCGGCCGGACGACACCCCGCCGGCGCGGGCGGTGACCGCCGCGTCCGCGCCGCCAGCCTGGATCGCCGGCCAGGTCAGCAGCCGCAGCCCGGCGGCGGCGCGCCACCGGGTGACGCCGTCCGCGGCCGGGCCCGGGGCGGCGTCCGCGGACGCGGTGCGGGCCGGGAACGGCCTGGCATGGGCTGTCATCGGGTGCGATCCTATCGGCGGCCGGGAGGTCACCGGGCTGCCGCGTACGACTCGGCGGCCGCCAGGACGCGCAGCAGGTTGCCGCCCGCGAGCGCGGCGCAGTCCTGCTCGGACCAGCCGCGGGCCAGCAGCTCGGCGAACAGCGCCGGGTAGCGCGAGACGTCCTCCAGGCCGTCGGTGACGTCGGTCGTGCCGTCGAAGTCGCCGCCGATGCCGACGTGCTCGATTCCGGCCACGGCGCGGACGTGCTCGACGTGCCCGGCGACCTGGGCCAGCGTCGCGCGGGGCCGGGGATGGGCTCGTTCCCACTCGGGCTTGAGCAGGTTCAGCTTGCCGATGTCCCTGGGGTCGAGGCCGCGGCGCGCGGCCTCGGCCTTCAGGCCGGCCAGCCAGTCGGCGCACGGCTGGGAGACGAAGGCGGGGACGAACGTCACCATGCACACCCCGCCGTTGCGGGCCAGCCGTTCCAGCACGTCGTCCGGGACGTTGCGCGGGCTGTCGCACAGCGCGCGGGCGCAGGAGTGCGAGAAGATGACCGGGGCCGCGGCGGCATCCAGCGCATCGCGCATGGTGTCCGGTGACACGTGGGACAGGTCGACGAGCATGCCGATGCGCTGCATCTCGCGGACCACGTCGCGACCGAAATCGGTCAGCCCGCCGGCCGCGGGCGCATCGGTGGCCGAGTCGGCCCAGCCGACGTTGGAGTTGTGGGTCAGCGTCAGGTACCTGACGCCGAGCGCGTACAGCATGCGCAGCACGCCGAGCGACCCGGCGATCACGTGCCCGCCCTCCGCGCCCAGCAGCGACGCCACCCGGCCGCCGGCGACGGCGCGTTGGATGTCGGCGGAGGTCAGCGCCGCCTGGAGCGCCCGGGGGTAGGCCGCGATCATCCGCCGGGCCAGGTCGATCTGCTCCAGCACCGCGACCACGGCGGCCTGGCCGGCGAGCCTGGCGGGCACGTACACCGACCAGAACTGCGCGCTCACCCCGCCGGCCGCGAGCCGGGGCAGGTCGGTGTGCGTGCCGGCGACCGGCTTGTCCAGCCCGGCGGCGGCCGGGTCGGCGGCGGCCGGGTCGCCGCCCGCCCGCTCGCGCAGCGCCCACGGCAGGTCGTTGTGCCCGTCGATCAGCGGGAACCGGCGCAGCAGATCGCGGGCTGTGCGCTCGAGGCTGGCGCGCTCGGCATGGGCCACTCCCCCAGCCTACGCGCCGGCCTCGCCGCGCCGGGCGTTCGGCGGCCTGCGGCGGCAGGGAGGAAAATCACCGCGATCCGGCACGAATCCGTTTCGCGGGTGACGCGGCGGGTAGCGGCAGCAACCTTCAACTTAACGACGAGATGGCCGTACAGCGCCGGGCGGCGGGGGGTACCTGCCCGCGGCGGCGGGGGGACCCTGCCCGTGACGGCACGGCAGCTCGGGAAGGAGTGACCATGAAGGGCGGTGCACAGGCTGCTCTCGCCATCGGCGTGGGATACCTGCTCGGCAGGCGACGCAAGATGCGGCTGGCGACCATGCTGGCCGTCGCAGCGGCGGCCGGAGGGCTCGGCCCGGGCGGCGCGGTGCTGCGGCGCGGCGCGAAGGCCCTCGGGTCCACGCAGGCGCTCGGCAAGCTATCACCTCAGCTCGGCGACCTGGCCCAGACCTTTCGCGATGACCTGCTCGACGCCGGCAAGGCCGCCGCGTCGGCGGCCGTCACCAGCAAGATCGACTCGCTGAGCAACTCGCTGCACGAGCGGGCCGAGTCGCTGCGGAACCCGGAGGCCGCGGCCGAGGGGCTCACCGGCGCGCCGCGGTCCGCGGCGCGGCGCCCGCAGCGGGAGGAGCCGGAGGACTACGCGGAGGGTGAAGAGCCGGAGGACTACGCGGAAGAAGAGGACGAAGAAGCCTACGAGGCCGACGAGGAGCCCGAGCCGGGCCAGGCCGAAAGGCCGCCGCGGCGGCCCGCCGCGCGCGCGGCCGGCCGCGCCCGGTCCCAGGTGTCCGGCCGCGCCCGGTCCCCGATCACCCGGTCACGGAGGTGACGACCGATGACAGCGAGCTTGAAGGAACAGACCGCGGGGCCGATTGACCGGCTCAAGGCCGAGGCCCGCGAACTGGCCGGCGCGCTCGGCAGCCGGGCGCTGGCGTCGGTCCAGCAGAAGGTCCAGGGCGCGACCGGGCGCCTGACCGACTACGTCGAGGGCGGCGGCGGCCCTGGCCTGATGGCCGCGGTGACCGGCGCGAAGGACCTCGCCCAGGGCAAGGGGCCTGCCCGGTCGCTGCTCGGCGCCGGGATGTCGGGGCTGAAGGAGAAGGTGCGCGGCCTGTTCGGCAGGAAGGGCGGCCGGGGCGGCGGCAGGAAGCTGAAGCTCACCAACATCGTCGAGTCGATCGACGTGGGGGCGCCCCGCCGCCTCGTGTACAACCAGTGGACCCAGTTCCCCGACTTCGCCAAGTTCATGAAGAAGGTCGAGAACGTCGACCGGACCGACGATGACAACAAGCTGAACTGGAAGGCGCAGGTCTTCTGGTCGCATAGGACCTGGGAGTCCACGACCATCGAGCAGGTGCCCGACTCGCACATCGTCTGGCGGTCCAAGGGCCAGAAGGGCCACGTGGACGGCGTGGTCACCTTCCACGAGCTCACGCCCGACCTCACCCGCATCCTGCTGGTGCTCGAATACCACCCGCAGGGACTGTTCGAGCACACCGGCAACATCTGGCGGGCCCAGGGCCGGCGGGCGCGTCTGGAGCTGAAGCATTTCCGGCGGCACGTCATGACCGAGGTCCTGCTCCACCCCGACGAGATCGAGGGCTGGCGCGGCGAGATCAGGGACGGCGAGGTGGTCAAGGACCATGAAACCGCCCTGGCCGAGGAGCAGGGCGAGGAAGCGGGCGAGGAAGAACAGGGCGAGCCCGAGGCCCGGGCGGCCGAGACGGAAGCCGAGGACGCCGAGGACGCCGAGGACGCCGGGCGCGAGGAGGAGTACCCGGAAGAGGAAGAGCGGGAGGAATACCCCGAGGACGCCGAGGACGCCGCCGGCGAAGAACCAGAGGAAGGCCCGGGCGAAGAGCCCGAGTCCGACGGACGGCGCGGCCAGCAGGCCGGCCGGGCCGCCCGGGACGCCGAACGTCGCCCGCGGGCGACGCGGCGGACCGCATCACGAGGAGGTGCAGGCCGATGACCACGGCCATCCAGCCCGGCGGCGCCAGCTCGCAGCGGCCGCAGCCATCCGGGCTCGCCGACGTGATCGACACGATCCTGGACAAGGGCATGGTGATCGACGCCTACGTGCGGGTCTCGCTGGTGGGCATCGAGGTGCTCACCATCGACGCGCGCATCGTGATCGCGAGCGTCGACACGTACCTGCGCTTCGCGGAGGCGGTCAACCGCCTGGACATCAGCCAGGACAAGGAGGGCCTGCCCGGGCTCGTCGGCGACATGCAGCAGGGCGGGGCCAGGCACAAGACCAGGGGCGTCCTGGAAGCCGCCGGCGAGAAGCTCAGCGACCTCGTCGGCGACGCTGGCCAGCAGCGGCAGGGGGCCCGTCGCGGCCGCGGGGAGGAGGGCTGACATGCCGGCGACGACAGGGACGACAGGCACGCACGCCAAGGCCGGATCGGGTCGGACGACGGGCTGCTACGTGTACGGGATCGTGCCCGGCGACGTGCAGCTGGCCGACGAGACCCGCGGGGTCAGGGGCGGCGAGATCAAGGTGGTGCGCAGCGCGGACGGAGATCTGGCCGCGCTGGTCAGCGAGGTGGACGCCTCCCAGCCCCTGGGCACGCCGGAGGACCTCCAGGCACATGAGGAGATCCTGGACGCGGCCGCTACCGCCTCCCCGGTGCTGCCGCTGCGCTTCGGAGCGGTCCTCACCAGCGAGGACGCCGTCGCCAGCGAGCTGCTCGACGCGCATCGCGACCAGTTCGCCAAGGCGCTGCGTGAGCTCGAGGGACGGGTGCAGTACCTGGTCAGGGGCCGCTACGTGGAGCAGGCCATCCTGAAGGAGATCCTCTCGGACAACCGTGAGGCGGCACAGCTGGCGGAGCAGATCCGCGGCAGCGATCCCGACGCCACCAGGGACGCGCGGATCCGCCTCGGCGAGATCATCAACGACGCCATCGCGGCCAAGCGCGCCGACGATACGCAGGCGCTGCTGACCGCCATGGAGGGCCACGTCGTCGCCGGCTCCGTCAGGGAACCCACGCACGAGCTCGACGCCGCCGACGCCGCGTTCCTCGTGGACGCGGACAAGGCGGGCGAGCTGGAGCACGCGGCCGACGAGCTGGGTGAGGACTGGGACGGGCGAGTTGAGCTGCGCGTCCGCGGCCCGATGGCGCCCTGGGACTTCGTCGGCGGCGGCCGGGAAGCACGGGGCTGACGTGGGCCTGCTGACGCTGCCGTTCCGGCTGCCGCTGCTGCCGCTGCAGGCAGTGCTGCGCCTGGGCCGGGTGATCCAGGAAGACGCCGAGAGGCAGCTTCGGGACCCGGCCACGGTCCGGCGCGAGCTGGAGGAGATCCAGCGGCGGCTGGAATCGGGGCAGATGCCGGAGGAGCAGGCGGCGCGCGCCGAGGAAGAGGCCGTTACCGGCTTCACGCAGCGCCTTGAGGGCCGGGCGGCGGCCGCAGGCAGTGCCGCAGACAGTGATGAGGGCTGACCGAGGATGGCAGACAGACGAGCGGTCCGCAGCGCCGCCGGCGACGAGCAGCCGCTCGTCGGCCCGCGGCGTGCGCGCCGGAAGGAGCCGGAGGCACCGCAAGCCGGCCAGCGGGACGTCGTGGACGATGAGCGCGAATTCGCTGGGCGGCAGCGGTCCGCCCTCACCGCCCGCAAGGCGGCCGAGGCCGCCTTGCGGCAGATCGCCGAGTTCACCACGAAGCAGGCGGAGGGAGTCACCGGAGTGGAGCGTACCGAGGACGGCTGGGTGATCGGCATCGAGGTCGTCGAGGATCGCCGCATCCCCTCCTCCACCGACATCCTCGCCACCTACGAGGCGGCGATCGACGACAACGGCGAGCTGATGTCGTACCGGAGGACCAGGAGGTACGCGCGCGGCCGCGGCGACGACGGTGGGGAAGCGTGAGATGACCTCAGCAAACCTGGCCGGTCTCGGGCCGGGACCCGGGCAGGGCAGCAGCCTCGGCGGCGGCCAGCCCGCCAGTCTCGGTGACATCCTGGAGCGAGTGCTCGACAAGGGCCTGGTGATCGCGGGCGACATCCGGGTCAACCTGCTCGACATCGAGCTGCTGACGATCAAGCTGCGCCTGGTGATCGCCTCGCTCGACACGGCCAGGCAGGTGGGCATCAACTGGTGGGAAAGCGACCCGTGGCTGAGCGCGAGCGCCGCGAACGGGCGCGCTGAGGTCGCCGGGCGCGGCCACCGCCCCGGCGAGCTGGGCGACGGCGGCCGGCCGCGCCCCGAGCTTGACGACCTGGCGGAGGAAAACCGCAGGCTCAGGGACCGGGTGCGGGAACTGGAGGCGGGCGGGAACACGGCCGCCGGGGCGCAGCGGGGCGGGCGGAGCCGTGACTGAATCAGCGGGCGTCTGGCTGTACGCGGTCGCCGGGCCGGTGGACGCCGCGGCGCTGGCCGGGCTGGCGGGCGTCGGCGGGAGCGCGGTCCGCGCCGTGGCGGCCGGCGGGCTGACCGCGGTTGCCGGCGACGTGGACCTGGCCGAGTACGGCGAGGCCGCGCTGCGGCGCAACCTCGAGGATCTCGACTGGCTCGCCGCCACGGCCAGGGCGCATCACCGCGTCATCGACGCGGTCGCCGGCCAGGGGCCCGTGGTTCCGATGCGGCTGGCCACCGTGTACCGCGACGAGGCCAGCATGACGACGATGCTCGCCCGGCAGGCCGCTGGCTTCCGGCGCATCCTCGACCGGCTGGGCACCCGCAAGGAGTGGGGCGTCAAGGCCTACCTGGCCGGCCGCCCGGCACCGGGACCGGACGCCGGCACGGGGGCCGCCTACCTGCGCCGACGGCAGCGGCAGCTTGCGGCGGACAGGGAGGGCCGCCGCGAGGCGGCGGCCAGCGCGCGCGCCGTCCACGCCGAGCTGTCCGGGTACGCGGCCGACAGCCGGTGCCACCCGCCGCAGGCCCAGCAGCTTTCCGGCGAGCGGGCGGTCATGGTGCTGAACGCCGCCTACCTGCTGGACAGCGGCCGCGCCGAGGACTTCGCCCGGGCGGTGGCGGCGCTGGCGGACCGGCACCCGGGCATCCGCCTCGAGCTGACCGGGCCGTGGCCGCCCTATTCGTTCGCCGACACCGAGGAGCCGCCCGGATGAGCACGCCGCGCGCGCCGGCGCCTCCGGACACGGAGCGGATCGCGCTCGTGGACCTGCTGGACCGCGTGCTGGCAGGCGGCGTGGTGCTGATGGGCGACGTCACGCTGGCCGTCGCCGACGTCGACCTGGTCACGGTGTCGCTGCGCGCCCTGGTGACGTCGCTCGGCACGCTGGCCGGGCCCGAGGACAGGCGGTGACCGCGCGCGCGTGCCCCGCCTGCGGCCTGCCCGCCCGGCCGCAGGCGGGTGCCGCCGCCGCTGTCCGGCATCGCATCGACGCGGACCCGGAGTCCGTCGAGCGCGGGCTGGCCGGCCTGGTGCTCACGGTGGTGGAGTTGCTGCGGCAGCTCATGGAGAGGCAGGCGCTGCGCCGGGTCGAGTCCGGGACCCTGACCGACGACCAGGTGGAGAAGATCGGGCTGACCCTGATGGCGCTGGAGAGCCGGATGGCCGAACTCACCGAGCATTTCGGCCTCACCCCCCAGGACCTCAACATCGACCTTGGCCCGCTCGGCACCCTGCTGCCGTGTGACAAATAGCCGCTGTCAGCGCTGGTGACGCCGGTTTCCGGGTTACGCTGAGGGTGCCTGGTACCTGAGGCGGTGCGTGATGGGTAAGACCCGATGACAGCGGAATGGGCGCCATCGCGGCACGTCGCGCTGGACGGCGCGGTGAACGTGCGCGACATCGGCGGCTACCGCAGCGTCCACGGGCTCGAGGTCATGCGCGGCCAGCTGTTCCGCGGCGACTCGCTCAGCCAGCTTACCGCGGCGGATGTGGCGCGGCTGGACACGCTCGGGCTGCGCACCGTCATCGATTTCCGGACCCCCGGCGAGATCCTGCTCGGCGGCGCCGACCGGCTGCCGTACGGCGTCGAGTTCGTCGGCCTGCCGGTCAGCGGCGGCGATCTCGGATCGGTGTACGAGCTGGTCGCCAGCGGCGACCACGAGCGCCAGCGCCAGGCGCTCGGCGAAGGGCGCGCGGCGTCGCTCATGGTCGAGATCAACCGCGGGTTCGTGGCGGACCCGAGGCAGCGCGAGGCGTTCGGCGCCGCGTTCCGGCTGCTGTGCTCGCCGGGGCGGCTTCCGCTGCTGTACCACTGCTCCGGCGGCAGGGACCGGGCCGGGTGGATGACCGCCATCGTGCTCACCGCGCTCGGCGTGCCGCGCGAGCTGGTGCTGCGCGACTACCTGCTGTCCAACGACTTCCACCGCACCACCTACACCAAGCTCCGCTTCGACCTGGTCAAGACCGGCATCGTCCGCGATCCGGACCTGCTGCGGCCGATCCTCGAGCAGAGCCCGACCTACCTGGGCGCGGCGTTCGAGGAGGCCGACCGCAGGTACGGATCGTTCGGCCGGTTCCTCACCTACGGGCTTGACGTCAGCGAGGCGATGCTGGCCGGGCTGCGGGACCGGCTGCTGGGCCAGGTCCGCGGGCCGCGCCAGGCCCGGGCGCTCAGCGAGCCGGCCGACCCCGAGCCGGTCTCGCCGCTGCCGCCGCTCAGCGGCGGCGGCCCGGGCTGAGGCGGCGCAGCCGCATCCAGGCCAGCAGCACGAAGATCACCGCCAGGCCGGCCATGATGCCCATGGCGCGCAGCCAGTTCCCGGCTGAGTGCTGCCACAGCGGGTCGGTGATGTTACCCGCCTCGGGGGTGAGGAGGTTGAGGTTCGCGGTGGCCGCCACCGCACCGAAGCCCCAGCGCGACGGCGACAGCCAGGCAAGCTCGGACAGCCCCGCCTTCCCGGCCAGCGACACCACGCCGCCGGACAGGATCACCTGGATCATGGTGAGCAGCACCAGGAACGGCATCGCCTTCTCCGACGTGCTGACCAGCGCGGATACCAGCAGGCCGAGGCACATCGAGGCGAGCGCGAGCACGGCGATGGCAAGCAGCAGTTCGCCGAGCGGGAAGCCGGCGAAGACGACGCCGCGGGCCGGCAGCGGCCGGCCGGCCAGCCCGAGCAGCACCAGGACCACCGCCTGGACGACGGTGATCGCGCCCAGCACCAGCAGCTTGGAGCCGATGTAGGCGCCGGACGACAGGCCGGCCGCCCGCTCCCTGACGTAGATCGGGCGCTCCTTGACCAGCTCCCTGACCGAGCTCGCCGCGCCCGCCAGGCAGGCGCAGACGACCAGCAGCAGCAGCGTCTCGCTCGCGTTCTGGTTGGTGCCACGGCCGCCGGCCAGGCCCTGCGCCGAGCCGACCAGGTGGATCAGCACGCCCAGGATGACCGGCAGCAGCCCCATGAACAGCAGGTAACCCCGGTCGGCGGCGATCACCCGGAGGTAGCGGCGGGTCAGCGTGCCCAGCTGCCGCAGCGCGCCGCGCCGCCGCGGCGCCTGCTCCGGCGGCTGCCGCTCCCTGGACGCCGACGGCGGCGTCGGGCGGCGTCCCAGCACGTACCGCGCGTAGGCGGGCGAGGCCCTGAACTCGCCGGCCCAGTCGCGGTCCGGGTAGCGCTCGAAGGCGTCGAACACCTCGGCCCAGCCGGGCAGGCCGAAGTAGGCAAGCCCCTCGGCGGGCGGCCCGTAGAAGGCGACCTTCCCGCCGGGGAACAGCACGAGCAGCCGGTCGCACATGTCCAGGTGCGCGACGCTGTGCGTGACCACGATGACCGTCCTGCCGCCGTGTGCCAGGTCGCGCATCTGCTCCATGACCTGCTTGTCCAGGTGCGGGTCAAGGCCGGAGGTCGGCTCGTCGAGGAACAGCACCGACGGCTTGGTCAGCAGCTCCTGCCCGACGTTGACCCGCTTGAGCTGCCCGCCGGACAGCCGCTCGGCGCGGGTGTGCGCGTGCTTGGCCAGGTCGAGCTGGCTGATCACCTCGTCGACCCTGGTGTCCCGCTCGGCGGCCCTGGTGTCCGCGGGGAAGCGCAGCTCGGCGGTGTACTGCAGCGCGCGGCGGGCGGTGAGCTGGGTGTGCAGGATGCTCTGCTGCGGGACCAGGCCGACGCGGTGCCTGAGCTCGGCGTAGTTCCGGTACAGGTCCCTGCTGTCGTACAGCACGGTGCCGCTGTCCGCGGGGCGGATCCCGGTGAGCGCGCCGAGCAGCGTCGACTTGCCCGCCCCGCTCGGGCCGATGACCGCGAGCAGCGACTTCCCGGGGACCGGGAACGTGACGTGGTCGAGCAGCACCTTGCCGCCGCCCACCCTCACCACCAGGTCCTGCGCACTGAAGCTGACGTCGCCGTCGTCGACGAACTGCCGCAGCTCGCCGCCGGCGAGGCGGAACGTCGAGTGCCCGATGCTGACGATGTCGGAGTCGGTGAGGATCGCCGAGCTCACCTGGCGGCCGTTGACGTAGGTGCCGTTGTGGCTGCCGACGTCCACGATCTCGTAGCCTCCCGCCGGTGACCTGCGCAGCTCGGCGTGGTGCCGGGACACGTCAAGGTCGTCCGCCAGCACCAGGTCGTTGTCCGGGGCGCGGCCGATGCGCAGGGCCTTGACCGGCATCGGCATCCGCGCCGTCGGGCGCCGGTCGACGCTCGGCAGCAGTTCGGGCCGGGGCGCCGCGGGGCGCGCCGGTTCCGCGGCCGGCGCCTCCGGCGGCTGCGCCCGCCACCAGTCGGCGGCGGGGGCCGCCGGCGGCGGCGGACCGGCCGCGGCGGCGGGGGCCGCCTGCGGCATGCAGCGCAGCACCGGCCCGTCGTCGGCATTGCCCAGCCGGATCACGCAGTCGCCGGCAATCGGCAGCCGGCCGACCCGCTGCGGGCCGGCGAACGTGCCGTTCCTGCTGCCGACGTCCTCGAAGACCCATTCGCCGTGGTCCACCCGGAGCACGCCGTGCCGCCACGAGACGCGCGAGTCGGTCAGGCAGATGTCCGACGCCGGGTCCCTGCCGACGCGGTAGGAAGTGCCTGCGCGCAGCGTGTGGTCGGAGCGCCTGGTCCGCACCACGAGGGGCGGCACCGCGGGAACGGCTTCGGTGGGCTCGGCGGGTCCCGGCTCGGCCGACGCGGACCCGACGACCTCGGGTGGCATGTTTTCACAGTGTAGGGCCGCGGACCGGGATCGGGAATCGGCTGAACGATTCCGGCCGGCCGCGCGTTCTGAGATATTAGGTGCCGGACAGCCCTGATACTGGAGTCACCGGTACGCCGGGCGCCGGAAGGGGTGGGACATGATCGTGGTGGATCGCGGAACGGGAACGCCGTGAGTTCCGATCCGACGCGCCCCCTTCCCACCTGGTGGCAGGCGCAGAAGCCGCAGCGGTCCCGGGCGCCGGCGATCCGCGCGCGCCGCCGCGGCAGGGGCCCGCTCGTCGCCGTGATCACGCTGGTCGTGCTGGTGGTGCTGCTGGTGGCCAGCGACCGGGTCGCCAACGCGATCGCCGAGAACGAGATGGCCAGCCAGATCCAGTCCTCGCTCGGCCTGTCCGGCAAGCCCACCGTGACCATCGAGGGCTTCCCGTTCTGGACCCAGCTGATCGCCCGCGACTTCCGCACCGTGGACATCAGCGCCAGCAACGAGACCGTCAACGCCAGCGACGTGGGCGGGGGGCTGCTCGAGATCGCCAGCCTGAGCGCCACGCTGCGCGGCACGCACATTCACGGGCGCAGCAGCGCGACGATCGACCAGTTCAGCGCCTCGGCGCTGGTCACGTTCACCGCGCTGGGCAGCGCCGGCGGCATCCCCTCCGGCATCACGCTGTCCGCCGCCGGCCCGGACCGGATCAAGGCGACGGTCAACGTGGCAGGACTGTTCAGCGACTCGGCGGTGGCGCAGGTCAGCCAGGCGGGACCCGACGCGATCAACGTCCGGGTGGTGGACGCGGGCGGCATACCGGCGTCGGTCCTCGGCAGCCTGGTGGATTTCACGGTCCGCATCCCCAAGCTGCCGGCCGGAGTGACGATCCAGAGCGTCAGCGTCACCCAGCAAGGCGTCCGAATCACCGCGACCGGCCGCGACACCACGCTCAGCCAGTAGATCCGAGCGTCCGCCGCCCCGGGACGGTGCCCGGACGACGCGGCGGATAGGCTCACGGCTGATGCCAGCAACGTGTGTCTTCTGCGAGATCGGCCGCGGGGAGCGGCACGCGGTCGTCATCCTCGAGACGGAGCGGCTGATCGCGTTCCTCGATCACCGGCCGCTGTTCCGCGGGCACACGCTGCTCGCGCCGAAGCAGCACGTGCGCCTGCTCAGCGACCTGCCGGCCGAGCAGGTGCCCGGGTTCTTCCGCGCCGCGCAGCGGCTCGAGCGCGCGGTCGAGGACGGCCTCGGCGCCCAGGGCTCGATGATCCTGGTCAACAACGTGGTCAGCCAGTCGGTGCCGCACCTGCACCTGCACGTCATTCCCAGGAACCCCGGCGACGGCCTGCGGTTCTGGCTGGGCCCCCGGCAGCCTTACGACGACGCCCACCCGGCAGAGGCCTACGCGGAGAAGATCAGGGCCGCCCTGCCCGCCGAGTAACCGGGGAGGTTCCCGTGCCCGCCGAGCCTGACGATGTCAACCAGTTCGCGCGCGGCCTGTTCGCCCCGCTGCCGGACAGATACGACCGCCTGGCCGAGCTGCTGTCCTTCGGCCAGAACGGCCGGTGGCGGGCGGCCATGGTCGGCTGCGTCCTGCCGGCGGACGGCGCCGCCGCCCCTGCCCTGGTCCTCGACGTCGCCTCGGGCACCGCGGGCGTCGCGCTGCGGATCGCCGCGCGCAGCGCGGCCAGAGTGGTCGGCCTTGACCTGACCGAGCAGATGCTGCGGCAGGGGCAGGCCAGGGTGAGGTCGGCGGGCGCCCAGCGCCGGATCGCGCTCGTGGCGGGGCGGGCGGAGCAGCTGCCCTTCCCTGACGGCTGCTTCGACGCGCTGACCTTCACCTACCTGCTCAGGTACGTGCGAGACCCGCGGTCCACGCTGGCCGAGCTCGCGCGGGTGCTCAAGCCGGGCGGCACCATGGCCAGCCTGGAATTCTGCGTGCCGTCCGGGATGCCCGCCCGGCTCGCCTGGCTGGCCTACACCCGGCTGGCGCTGCCGGCGGCGGGGCTGCTGCTGGGCGGGCGGGGGTGGCTGCGGGTCGGCCGCTTCCTCGGCCCGAACATCTCCGCCCACTACCGCAGGTACCCGGTCGCCTGGACGGTGGACGCGTGGCAGCGCGCCGGGATGACCGATGTGGGAGCCCGCGTCATGAGCCTCGGCGGCGGCCTGGTCATGTGGGGCGTTCGTGCCGCCGGGTGAGGCGGCGGGCGACCACCCGCGGCCGGCGTACTACGCGGCCCGGCCCGGGGGGTGGCGGGACTGGTGGACGCTGCTGCACCCGCCGTACACCGGCTGGCACCTGTCCTATGCCGTCATCGGCGCCGCGCTCGCGCCGCAGGTGCAGGCAAGCCGCCTGGTGGCGACCGTGCTGGCGTTCTTCCTGGCGGTCGGGCTCGCCGCGCACGCGCTCGACGAACTGCGCGACCGCCCGCTGCGCACCCGGATCCCCTCCGGCGCGCTGGTCGCGGTGGCGGCGGCGGGCCTGCTCGGCGCGCTGGCGCTCGGCGCCGCGGGAGTGTCCCGGGTCGGCTGGACGCTGGTGCCGTTCATGGTGGCGGGCCCGGTCCTGGTGATCGGGTACAACGCGGAGTTGTTCGGCGGCATCATGCATACCGACGCCGGGTTCGCCGCCGCATGGGGAGCGTTTCCGGTGCTGACCGCCTACACCGCGCAGGCCGGCACGCTTGCGCCCGCCGCGGTGCTGGCCGCGGCCGGGGCGTTCGCGCTGTCCGCGGCCCAGCGCCGGCTGAGCACGCCGGCCCGGAACATCCGGCGGCGGGCGGCGCGCGTGCAGGGCAGCATCACGTTCGGCGACGGGCGCACGATGCCCGTGACCGCCGACAGCCTGATCCTGCCGATGGAGCGGGCGCTGCGCGCGGCGTCGTGGGCCATCATGCTGCTGGCCGCCGCCATGGCGGTGGCCAGGCTGACCTGAGTCACCAGTGGTGCAAATCAGGATAAATGCCCTATTCAACAATAAAAGTGAGTGATCGGAACTCCCGTCTGAACTCGCTGTCCGTAGCCCATAATTGACAGGAGCGCAGCAGCGTTTGCCACCAGGAGACCGCACATGACATCCGGCATGCCGGCCAAGGGCGGCGCTCTCGGGCCCGGCGCTTCCGCGGGTCCGGGGGCGGGCGCCCCGCCGGATCGCGCCCGGGCGCCGCATGCCCGGCAGGCCCCGGGCACCTCCGGCAACGGCACCGGCCGCCGGCCCGCCGCCGCGGTGGCGGGACACGGGCTGGACGCCGTCGCGGTGGCGGGACACGGGCTGGACGCCGTCGCCGGCCTGCCGGACGGCATGGCCGACGCTCCGCACCCGGCGGCGCCGGCGACGTCGGTGCGCACGCTCATCCTCGGCATCGACTACGACGGGCGCATCGTGCAGCACGACCGCAACGCGCCGCAGGTCCTCGCGCGGGAGCCGGACGAGCTGCTCGGCGCCCAGCTCAGCGAGCTGGCCGCGGCAGGCTCGCCGGGCCGGCAGCCCGACGGCGCCGCCGCGGTCGGCGCGCTGCTCGAGGCGATCCGCGCCGACCGCGAGGGCAGCGCGATGCTGACCATCGGCACCCGCGACGGCTTCCCGGCCGAGGCGGTGGTCACCGTGCACCCGATGCGGGCGAGCGGGACCGGCCTCGCCGCGCTGGCCCTGCTGCGCATCCCCGCGCCGCCGGAGGAGCGGTTCGTCGATCCCGCGCTCATGCGCAGGCAGATGCTGCAGGACACGTTCACCAGGATCGGCGACTCGCTCGACATCGACCACGTGGCCCGGATGCTGATCGACGCGCTGGTGCCGCATTTCTGCAACGCGGCCGACCTGCTGGTGCTGGAGAGCCTGGCCGGCGACGACGAGTGGCCGGCGCACGGCCCCGAGGGCTCGCTGCCGCTGCGGCGGATCGTGCTGTCGCACGACAGCAACGACCCGGCCTGGGAGGCGGCGTTCCCCACCGGCGAGATCCTGCGCTACCCCGCGCACACGCCGTACTTCCGGTGCATGGACACCGCGAGGCCGGTGCTGGAGCCGACCATCACCGAGGCCCAGGCCGCCAAGATCGCCAAGGCGTGGCGGCGCCGGCCGGTGGCCAAGCTGCTGTCCGGGGCCTCGATGGTGATGCTGCCGCTGGTCGCGCGCGGCACCATGCTGGGGTTCTTCGCCTGCACCCGGCAGGCGGGGTTCCGCCGGTTCGACGCGTACGACGTCGAGATCGGCGTGGACTTCGCGTCCCGCGCCGCCATGTTCATCGACAACGCCCGCCGCTACAGCAGGGAGCACACGACCGCGCTGACCCTGCAGCGGAGCATGCTGCCGACCGGCCTGTCCGCGCCGTCCTCGGTCGAGGTCAGGCACCGCTACCTGCCCGGCAGCAAGCTCATCGAGGTCGGCGGGGACTGGTATGAGTCCATCGCGCTGCCCGGCGGGCGGGTCGCGCTCGTGGTCGGCGACGTGGCCGGGCACGGCGTGCGCGCCGCCATCACCATGGGACGGCTGCGCACCGCCATCCACACGCTGGCCATGCTCGAGCTGCCCCCGGCCGAGTCGCTGCAGCAGCTCGACGAGCTCATGCACACCCTCGGCGCGCGGGAGCCGCACTTCGCCACCTGCGCCTACGCCGTCTTCGACGCGACCAGCGGCGAGTGCGAGGTCGCGGTGGCCGGCCACCTGCCGCCGCTGCTGGTGCACCCCGACGGCAGCAACGAGCTGCTCGACGTGCCGCCGTCCCCGCCGCTCGGCATCGGTGACGGCGAGGTGGAAAGCCGCCGGTTCCCGGTGGAGGACGGCAGCCTGTTCGTGCTGTACACCGACGGCCTGGTGGAGAACAGGGACAGGGACATCAGCGACGGGCTGGCCAGGCTGCGCGGCATCTTCGGCCCGGGCTCGCCGACCGCGCCGCTGGAGGACCTGTGCAAGGCCACGCTGGACGGGGTGTACTCCGACCACCAGCGCGACGACATCGCGGTGCTGATCGCGCGGCTGCGGCGGCTGCCGGAGGACCGCTACGCCTCGTGGACCCTGGCCCCCAGGCTGACCTCGGTACGGCAGGCCCGGTCCGTGCTCGCCGAGCCGATGACGCGCTGGGGCCTGGGGGAACTGATCCCGACCACGGAGCTGCTCGTCTCCGAGCTGGTGACCAACGCGGTCAAGTACTCGCGCGGCGAGATCACCCTCCGGCTTGTCAACGAGAAGACGCTGGTCTGCGAGGTCATGGACACCTCGGCGGCGCTGCCGAGGCTCCGCCAGACCGGCGGCGAGGACGAGAACGGGCGCGGCCTCCAGGTGGTGCGCCAGCTCGCCAAGCGCTGGGGGGCACGCCGGACCGCCTCCGGCAAGGTCGTGTGGTGCGAGCAGCAGCTGCCGGGAAGCCCGCCCGAGCCGGACCTGCAGCCCCTGCATTAGCCGCCAGCCGCCCGCGGCCGGGGCGGCGCCGCCGTCCGGGGGCTGGGCTACTCGACCGTGACGCTCTTGGCCAGGTTGCGCGGCTTGTCGATGTCCCGGCCCAGGGCGGCGGCGATGTGGTACGCCAGCAGCTGCAGCGGGACGTTGAGCAGCAGCGGCTCCAGCTCCGGCTCGGCGCGCGGGATGCGGATGACCGCATCGGCGGCCAGCGGCTGCGGCGCGCTGGTGACCGCGATGACCGGGCCGCCGCGCGCCCTGATCTGCTCGATCGTGGAGATGTTCTTCGGCATCAGCTCGTCGGCCGGGACGATGACCACGCTCGGCATCGCCGAGTTGATCAGGGCCAGCGGGCCGTGCTTCAGCTCCGCGGCCTGGTAGGCCTCGGCGTGGACGTAGGAGACCTCCTTGAGCTTCTGCGCGCCCTCGCGGGCCACCGGCCAGCCGCGGACGCGGCCGATGAAGAACATGTGCTCGGCGGCGGCGAACCGGCGTGCCACCTCGGCGATGTGCGGCTCGCCGACCAGGATCTCCTCGATCTGCCCGGGCAGCGCGCGCAGCCCGGCCACGATCCGCTGGCCGGCTGCCGCGGACAGGTCGCGGACCCGGCCCAGCAGCAGCGCCAGCATGGCGAAGCTGGCCGCCATGTTGGTCAGCGCCTTGGTGGACGCGACCGCGATCTCCGGGCCGGCGTGCAGGAAGATCCCGCTGCCGCATTCCCGCCCGATCGCGCTGCCGACCACGTTGACCGCGCCGATGACCTGGCCGCCCTTGCGCTTCAGCTCCTGCACCGCCATCAGCGTGTCGATCGTCTCGCCCGACTGGCTGACCGCGACGTACAGCGTGTCCGGGTCCACGACCGGGTTGCGGTACCTGAACTCCGACGCGGGCTCGGCGTCCGACGGGATCCGGGCCAGCTCCTCGACCAGCACCGCGCCCATCTGGCCGGCGTAGTAGGCCGAGCCGCAGCCGAGGAACTTCACCTGCCGGATCGACCGCAGCTGGCGCGCGTCCAGGTTGATGCCGCCGAGCCTGGCGGTGGCGAACCTGTCGTCGAGCCTGCCGCGCAGCGCGCGGCGCAGCGCCTCCGGCTGCTCGTGGATCTCCTTGCGCATGAAGTCCTGGTAGGGGCCGAGCTCGTAGTCCCCGGCCTCGGCCTCCACCGTGGTCGGGACCCTGCTGCCCGCCGCGTGCCTGCCGGACTCGTCCAGCGGCGCCGTGCGGAAGTCCGCGGCGCGCACCGTGGCCAGCTCGGCGTCCTCCAGGTACACCACCTGCTTGGTGTACCGGACCAGCGCGGCCACGTCCGAGGCGACGAACATCTCCGACTCGCCGATCCCCAGCACGATGGGGCTGCCGTTGCGGGCCACCACCAGCTGGTCCGGCCGCCTGACGTCCAGGACCACCAGCCCGTAGGTGCCTTCCACGCGCAGCAGCGTCCGGCGGACCGCCTCCTCGAGGCTGACCGTGGCGTCGGCGGCCTCGGCGGCGATCATGTGGGCGAGCGCCTCGGTGTCGGTGTCGCTGACCAGCTTGACGCCCCGGTCGGCGAGCGCGTCCCGCAGCTGCTCCGCGTTCTCGATGATGCCGTTGTGCACGACCGCGATCCTGCCCTCGGCGTCGGTGTGCGGGTGGGCGTTGACATCGTTCGGCTCGCCGTGGGTGGCCCACCGGGTGTGGCCGATGCCGACGGTCCCCCTGGCGCTGCCATCGACCCGGTCCCGCAGGTCGGCGACCCGGCCCGCGGTCTTGGTCACGTGCAGCCTGTTCCTCCTGACCACCGCGAGGCCCGCCGAGTCGTAGCCGCGGTACTCCAGGCTGCGCAGGCCCTCGAGCAGGACGGGGATGGCGTCCCTGCGGCCGATGTACCCCACGATTCCGCACACGTCGGTTCCCTCCGCGCCGGGCGGCCCCGCCGGCCGCTATCCGTAGACGATGCGCCGCAGCTGGCGCTGTGACAGGCCGGGCGCCGCGAACCTGCGCTGCCCGAGCTCGGCCTTGATCAGCGGCCAGATCTCGGCGTTGGAGTGCTGGTGCCGCCGCAGTTCCAGGTGCCGCCTCCGGACGAACTCCTCGATCGTCTCGCCGAAGTACGCGGTCACGTCGGCCACGACCCGCGCGGCGGTCTGCTGCGGCAGGCCCGTCGAGGCCGCCAGGTAACGGGCGAGATCCTGCGGGAAAGGGTCGGCCACCCCTACTTTGTAGCGGCCGGCGGCCGGTTTCGGCAAGATTCCTGCCCGATTCCGGGCAGGAATGGCGGTCATCGCCCGCGATGATTACTCTGCCGAGGCCGTGGAATCAGAACGACAACGCGATCAAGGCGCAAGGAGGACGGATCGTGGGACTCGGCGCGGCGGGACTGCTGCGCGCCGCCGGGACGCTGGGCATCTCCGGCGGGCAGGGCTGGGTGCAGTTCGCCGAGCTCGGCCTGGCTTTCGTGCTGTCGGCGCTGATCGGGCTGGAGCGCGAGGTGCGGCAGAAGGCGGCCGGGCTGCGCACGCACACCGTGGTCGGCGTCGCATCGGCGCTGATCGTGCTGGTCAGCAAGTACGGGTTCAGCGACGTCCTGGTGCCGGGGCACATCGTGCTCGACCCGTCCCGGGTCGCCGCGCAGATCGTGTCCGGCATCGGCTTCCTCGGCGCCGGGCTGATCTTCGTCCGCGGGGCCGGGCCGCGCGGGCTGACCACCGCGGCGGTGGTGTGGCTGGTCGCCGCGATCGGCATGGCATGCGGCGGCGGGCTGCCCGGCCTGGCGCTCGCCGTCACCGCCTTGTACTTCGCGGCGCTGTACGGGCTGCCGGCCGTCGCCCGCCGCCTGCCCGGGGTCGGCCTCGGGCCGGGCACGCTGCGGCTGGACTACCTGGACGGCCGCGGGGTGCTGCGGCACGTGCTGGAGATCTGCACGGCGCAGCGGTTCCGGGTGGCCGAGGTCAGCATCTCCACCGAGCGGGCGGACGAGCTCGCCGGGCAGCCGCGCGCCGGGCAGCCGCGCGCCGGGCCGGAGCGGGGCGGGCCGGAGCGGGCCGCGCCCCGCGTGGTGTCGGTGGCGCTCGTGCTGCAGGGCCGCGGCCCGGTGGCGCCGCTGGCGGCGCGGCTGCAGGAGGTCGACGGCGTGCTGGCGGTCCGGACCGGCGACCCGGACTCCGACGGGTAGCGCCGTCAGCGCGCGCGCGCCGGGGCGGCGATCAGGTGGGTCCTGTTGCGGCCGGCCTGCTTGGCGTGGTAGAGGGCGGCATCGGCGGCGGCGAGCATGTCGGGCAGCTGCCTGGTGGCCACGCCGTCCAGCGCCGCCACGCCGACGGAGATGGTGAGCGTGACGCGGCGCCCGGACTCATCGCCGTCGACCGGGATGGACATGCCGGCGACGTGCGCGCGCAGCCGCTCGGCCACGGCGAGCGCGTCCGGCTCACGGGCGTGCGGCAGCAGGATGGCGAACTCCTCGCCGCCGAACCGCCCGGCCAGGTCGTAGCCGCGAAGCTGGCCGCGCAGCGCGTCGGTGACCGCGCGCAGCACCTGGTCCCCCACCAGGTGGCCGTAGGTGTCGTTGACCACCTTGAAGTGGTCGATGTCGATCATCGCCAGCGCCAGCGGGCTGCCCGTCCTGACCGCGCGGGTGACCTCGATGGCCGCCTCCCGTTCCCAGGTCGCCGCGTTGAGCAGCCCGGTCTTGGTGTCGATCCGGGACTGGGCGACAAGCTGCGCGTGCATCATGAACCGCCGCACCATGAGCCACATGGGCACGGCGAAGATGGCCAGCACCGGGGTGACGGCGACCACCACCGTGATCAGGACGCCGAGGTTGAACTCGGTCAGGTCGCCGACCAGCGCCTCGCGGCTCAGCTCCTGGTCGGCAAGCCGGATCGCCGGGTCGGACAGCTTGACCGCGACTGCGATCATCGCGTTGTGGCCCCTGCCGCCGACGATCTCGCAGGCGGCGACCGCGAGCGTCCAGGTGAGCGCGTGCGTGCCGGTGCCGATCGCCGGGCCGGCGAACGAATGCGGGAACGCCCGGAACAGCACCGACGCCGCGCCGTAGCCGAGGCCCATGGCGGCCGCGGTGAACACCCGGCGGTACGCGACTCCCCGGTGCACCCGCAGCTGGGTCAGCATCAGCAGCGGGATCGGCGTCAGCATCGCGTAGACCGGCGGGAGCAGGATGGCCACCGGGAGCACCCACGCGGTGATGAAGTCACGCACCAGGGCGCCTTGCGTGTAGACCATCCGGGGCGTCGCCGCGACCGAGGCCAGGCCGCAGGCGAGCAGCAGCAGGAACTTCCCCAGGTCCGCCGCGGTCCAGGCGGTCCGGGAGGCGGCGAACGCCATCAGCGCCAGCGCGGTGGCCGGAACGAGGGCGACGTAGCCGCGCAGGAACCCGGGGAGCTGCCACCAGGCCCAGCGCCTGGGGCTTGCGCGAGCCAGCCAGCGGTGCGTGACGGACGAGGCTTCCATGCTCCACCGTTCCTGCTGGGACGCGACAGGCTCCTGTCTAGTCGGCAGCTCACCGTAAAGGACTAGCTCCGTATAGCTACCTTAACCTATCGATAGCCATCTTGGGCGCTATTGCGGCCGTTTCCCGGACATCGCGCCATAAAGAGGAGCTAAATGGTGATCGACGAGGTCCGATTACCCGCGGTGGTTGCCCGCGGGAGATTCTGCACGGAGGCACTCATGCGCGTGGTCTGGGGCTGAGCCAACGGATATCCCGTCAGCATGACCGAGAGGGGATTCCCAATGCGCGACACGTGGACGTGACCCGAAGCCTGCACCCGTACCGCCGCTACCGGGACCCGCGTAGCGGCACCGAGATCCGGCTTCTGAGCACCGCGTGAGCGGGACGGCGCGCCGCGGCGTGGCGCCCGCCGGGTGGTGACACCCGGCGCCAGCCGAGCGTCAGCGCCAGGGCCGCCACCGCGCCGATCCCGCCCGCGACGGCGATGACCGCCGCCGGGCTCACCGCCTCCGCCGCGGCGCCCGCCGCCACGAACGCGGCCCCCTGGCCGACGATCACGCCCATGTTGGCTATGCCGAACGCCTGCGCCCGCCGCTGGTTCGGCACCCGCACCACGAAGGCCGTGTTGGCGGCGAGCTGGTAGGCGCCGAACGCGGCCGACGCGGAGAAGATCGCCAGCGAGACGGCAAGACCCGGGCGCAGCGCGGTCAGCACCAGGGCGGCGCAGGTCGAGGTGGCCAGCGGCCCCATCAGCGCCAGCCGCCGCCGCGGGCGGACGAACCGGCTGAACAGCGGCGTCGCGACCATCGTGGCCGCCGACGTGGACGCCAGCACCAGCCCGGTGGCGACCGGGCCGCCGCCCAGCCGCGCCGCGTACGGGGCCGCCACGCCCTGCGGGACCGTGTAGAACACCACGAGCCAGCCGAACAGCAGCAGGGTGCGCAGCGCCCGGTCGCCGAACACCAGCCGCAGCCCTGCGCCCGCCCGCGCCAGCGGCGAGCCGGCCGCCCGCGCGGCGGCGGGCCTCGCCCGGGTGCCGAGGCCGATGAGCAGGCCGGAGAGCACGAACGTGGCCGCGTCGATGCCCAGCGCCGGCCGCACGCCGACCAGCGCGACCGCGAGCCCGCCGCCCGCCGCGCCCGCGACGTCGGCGGCCAGGAAGGTCGTCTGGATCACCGCGGTGCCCAGCGCGTACCGCTCGCCGGACAGGATGTCGGGGGTGATCGAGGCGCGGGCGGACTCGAACGGCGGCGCGAACATGGTGGCGGCGAACAGCAGCGCGACCAGCGCCCCCACCGGCACCCGCGGCACGGTCATCGCCGCGACGAGCACCGCGCGCACCGCGTCGCAGGCCACCATCACCGCGCGCCGCGGCCGCCGGTCGGCGATGTCGGCGAGGAACAGGCCGCCGATCACCCACGGCAGGTACCCGGCCGCGTACGTGGCGGCGGCCAGCAGCGGCGACCTGGACCGGTCGTAGACCAGCAGGGTCAGCGCGACCAGGGCGATGCGGTCGCCGGCCACCGACAGCAGCAGCGAGAACCACAGCGCCCGGAACTCGCGCACCGCGAACACGCCGCGGAACGTGGCACGCGACGGCACGGCACCGGCCTGGTCACTCACTGGTCCCCCATCATTACTCTGTAGTAGCGGGCGCCGCAACGAACTGTACGGAATTCGTCACGCGCTGGGACCAAAGTGACGGATGAGCACATGCGGGCGGCCGTGCCGCCGCCGGCGTCGCCCGGCGGCTCCGCGCGCCGCCGGGCCGGCCCGCCGGGGCGCATTACCCTTTTCCCCTTTTTACCCTTTTTCGGGATTTGCCGGGAATATGCCGGGAATGTGCCGGGGCCGCGCGGCGTGCCGTGCCGAGATGCCACCGCTCGTTCGGATTGATGGTTGTCTTTGGCCAAACGGACGGTGGCTTGCCGCTTCCGGGCATGACACAATCCGGACGGTAGGGGCCGAACGACCGAGCGGGAGCGGACAATGCCTGACGAACCTGAATCCGGATCTTTGGTGCGACTGTCCGGCAGCGAGCGCGCGCCGCTTGCCGGGGCGAGGCCGGCCGGGCCGCTGGACGAGAGCGCGCGGGCGGAGGTGACGCTGGTGCTGCGGCGGCGGGCCGAGCTGCCCGACGACGTGCCCGTGCTGACCCCCGCCGAGCTGGCGGAGCGGTACGGCGCCGACCCCGCCGACGTCGAGCGGGTCCGCGCGGTGCTGGCCGGGCGCGGCCTGGAGGTGACCGGCGTCCACCCAGGCTCGCGGCGGGTCAAGGTGGCGGGCACCGTCGGCGACCTGGCCAGGGCGTTCGGCACCACGCTGCGGCAGGTCGCCAGCCCGGACCCGGCCGGGCGCGGGACCGTCACGCACCGCTACCGCGAGGGCCCGCTGTATTTGCCCGCCGAGCTCGACGGCATCGTGGTCGCCGTGCTCGGCCTGGACACCAGGCCGCAGGCGCGACCCCACCTGCGGTCCAGGGCTGCGGCGGCCACCGGCACCTCGTATCAGCCGAACCAGGTGGCGGACGTCTACGGGTTCCCGGCCGGGACCACCGGCGCCGGCCAGACGGTCGCGGTGATCGAGCTCGGCGGCGGCTTCTCCGGCGCCGACCTCGTCGCCTACTTCGGCGGGCTCGGCCTGCCGGTGCCGTCGGTCACCGCGGTGGGCGTGGACGGGGCCGCCAACGCGCCCGGCTCGGACCCGGCGGGCGCCGACGTGGAGGTCGCGCTGGACATCGAGGTCATCGGCGCGGCCGCGCCGGGGGCGGCGCAGGTCGTCTACTTCGCGCCGAACAACGGCGACCAGGGTTTCGTCGACGCCATCTCCGACGCCGCGCAGGCGACCCCGACGCCGGTGGCCATCTCGATCAGCTGGGGCCAGTCCGAGGATTCATGGACCGCGCAGGGCCGGGCGGCGATGGACGCCGCGATGGCCGACGCGGTGGCGCTGGGCAGCACGGTCTGCGCGGCCGCCGGCGATAACGGCAGCGGCGACGGGGCCGACGACGGGCAGCCGCACTGCGACTTCCCCGCGTCCAGCCCGCACGCGCTCGGCTGCGGCGGGACCCGGCTGTCCGCGGACCCGGCGACCGGCGTGATCAGCTCGGAGGTGGTATGGAACGAGACCGCCGCCGGCGAGGGCGCAGGCGGCGGCGGAGTCAGCGACCAGTTCCCGCGGCCGTCGTGGCAGGCCAACGCCGGGGTCCCGGCGCGCGCCGGCGGCGGGGGGCCCGGTCCCGGGGGCCGCGGCGTGCCCGACGTGGCGGGCAACGCCGACCCGGCGACCGGCTACCAGATCCTCTCGGGCGGCACCGCGCAGGTGGTCGGCGGGACCAGCGCGGTCGCGCCGCTGTGGTCGGCGCTGATCGCCAGGCTCGCCGAGGCGACCGGCGCGCGGTTCGGCCTGATCCAGCCGGCGCTATACGCGGGGGTGTCCCCCGGCGCGGACGTGCCCGGCTTCCGGGACATCACCAGCGGCAGCAACGGCGCGTACGCGGCCGGGCCCGGCTGGGACGCCTGCACCGGCCTGGGCAGCCCGGACGGCGCCGCGCTGCTGGCCAGGCTGCGCGGCTGAGCGGGCATCATCGGGTCGCACCGCACGCGCCGGATGATGTCGTGAACGGCCGTGCCCGTGCGTAGAGGGGATGAAGGATGCCACCGCGGCGTCCGGCGGAACGGAGGAGAACATGAAGTACGTCATCCTGCTGATGACCACCGAGGCGGGCCGGAACATGTCCGAGGACGAGCAGCAGCACTGGTATTCCGAGATCATGGCCTGGTACGAGAAGGGCGGCGGCGGGTCGGGCAAGCTGGCCGACGGCGGTGCCCGGCTCCAGCCGCCGTCCACGGCGAAGACCGTCCGGGCCAGCGCGGTCACCGACGGCCCGTTCATCGAGACCAAGGAGGCGCTGGGCGGCTACTCCGTCCTCGAAGCCGACACCATCGAGGAGGCGGTCGAGGTGGCGAAGACCTGGCCGGGCGTGGACCGGGGCTGGGTTACCGTCGAGGTGCGGCCGACCGTGCCGATGTGAGCCGGGCCATGAGGACGGCGGTCTGCCCGCCGCGGGCCGCCGCCGCGGGTCAGTGGTCGGCTCGCCAGGCGCGGGCCGGCCGGTGCCGGCGCAGGTAGCCGGCGTACCCGGCGGCGGCGACGACGACGACGAGAAGCCCGAGCCCGACCTGGATCTCCCTGGTGAGACCGCGCGGGTAGATCAGCTGCACCAGGTAGTGCGAGATGAAGCCGCCGTGGTAGGCCGCCTGCCCGCCGCGGCGGCTCAGGTAGTTCTGCAGCGGCGTGAGCGGGCAGGTGAAGCCGACGAACTCGATGAGCGCGCCGTACACCATGGCAGGCAGGTGCGCCCAGATGACCCGCGGCCAGCGCCAGGCCAGGAACGAGCCGCCCACCACGAAGACGATGAACAGCAGGTGGACGACGAGCACCACATCCGCGGCAATCCGGTACCACATCGCGCCCACCACCGGATCCAGGTTAGGCACGCTCGCGTTGAGCTGCGATACCGCGGCGATCTCGTTGCTGTGAACGGCGGCGTGCCTCCGGCCCGGGAGGCACGAAGGCCCGGCATGCCCATGCCCGCGCGGACGGGTCAGCTGCCGGTGAAGCGGGGCGGGCGCTTGGCGGCGAAGGAGGCCAGGCCCTCGGCGAAATCGGCGGAGCCGGCCATCTCCCGCTGGATCTGCGCCTCGAACTCCAGCTGGGCGTCCATCTGCTGGTACAGCCACTGGTTGAGCTGCCGCTTGCTGCCCGCGTACGACCTGGTGGGTCCCGAGGCAAGGCGGTCGAGCAGCGCGTCGGCGTTCGCGGCGAACGCCGCATCCGGCCAGACCTGGTTGATCAGTCCCCAGTCCAGCGCCTTGCGGGCGTCCAGCCGCTCGCCCAGCATGGCCAGCTCCGCGGCGCGGGCGAAGCCCACCCGCGACGGCACGAACAGCGACGAGCCGCCGTCGGGGACCAGGCCGATGTTGACGAAGGCGAGCGAGAAGTAGGCCGACTCCGCGGCGACGACCAGGTCGCAGGCCAGCGCGAGGGAGACCCCGATCCCGGCCGCCGGGCCGTTGACCGCGGCCACGACGGGCTTGGGCATGCGCCTGATGCCGGTGATGAGCGGGTGGTACCGCTCGGTCAGGGTCCGGTAGACGTCCACCTTGCCGTCCTGCGCCCGCTCGAGGGCCTCCTTCAGGTCGGCGCCGCTGGAGAACGCCCGGCCGGCGCCGGTGACGGCCACCGCGCGGATCTCGGGGTCGCCGGCGACCTCCCGGATGGCGGCGAGCAGGTCGGCGGAGAACTGATCGCTCCAGGCGTTCATCCGCTCGGGCCGGTTCAGCTCGAGCTTCGCGGCCGCGCCCCTGCGGTACAGGTTGACCGTCTCGTACCGGCGGGAAAGCTCGTCGTCGCTCACGCCGGCCATGCTAACGCAGGCGGCTGCCCGCGCGGCTACCCTGCAGGTAAACCGGCCCGGCGTAGGGCGGGCCCGCGGAGCAAGCAGGGAGGGGGCGGCGGTGTCGGGCAAGGATCACGACGGCAGGCTGCCGCGGCAGGCCTACGAGCGGGAGCTGTACCGGCTGCAGGGCGAGCTGGTGAAGATGCAGGAGTGGATGCGCTCGGCCGGCGCCAGGATCGTGGTGATCTTCGAGGGCCGCGACGCGGCGGGCAAGGGCAGCACGATCAAGCGCGTCACCCAGTACCTCAACCCGCGCGTCGCGCGGATCGCCGCCCTGCCCGCGCCCACCGAGCGGGAGCGCACGCAGTGGTACTTCCAGCGCTACGCCGCCCAGCTGCCCGCCGCCGGCGAGCTGGTGCTGTTCGACCGGAGCTGGTACAACAGGGCCGGCGTGGAGCACGTCATGGGGTTCTGCACCTGGGCGGAGTACACCAGGTTCCTGCGTCAGTGCCCGATCTTCGAGCGGATGCTGGTCGAGGACGGCATCCTGCTGCGCAAGTACTGGTTCTCGGTCAGCGACGAGGAACAGCAGCGCCGCTTCCAGTCCAGGCTCGACGATCCCATGCGGCGGTGGAAGCTGTCCCCGATGGACCTGGAGTCGATCACCAGGTGGGAGGACTACTCCCGGGCCAAGGACGAGATGTTCGTGCACACGGACATCCCCGAGGCGCCCTGGCACGTGGTGGAAAGCGACGACAAGCGCCGCGCCCGGATCAACATGATCGCGCACCTGCTCGGCAGCATTCCCTACCACGACGTCATGCCGCCGTCGCTGACGCTGCCGCCGCGGCCCGCCGCCAAGGGGTACGTCCGGGTGCCGCGGGACATGCAGGCCTACGTGCCCGACCACGCCGCGGCGCTGATGTCGCGGAAGGACGGCCGCCGCGGCTAGCCGCGGCCGGGCGCGGCGGCCGGCTCGGCCGCGGTCAGCGCCGGGAGGGCCAGCGGGCGGCCAGTTCGGCCGTGAGGGCGGGCCAGGCGAGCGGGTCGTGGCCGGGGATGACCCGGTAGCCGCGGCCGGCGGCGATGCGCTTGAGCCTGCGGATCTGCTCGGCGGTCACCTCCGGCTGCACGCCGATGAAGCCGCCGACCGGGAGCTCGCCGTCGATGTTCTCGGTCAGGTCGGCGGCGTCGCAGGCGAACACGAAGCCGCCGCCGCCGGCCGATTCGTCGACGTCCACGACGAAGCTCTGGTGGCCGGGCGTGTGCCCGGCGGTCAGCACCGCCGTCACGCCGGGCGCGATCTCGGCGTCGCCGTCGGCCTGCCGCCAGTCGATGCGCGGGTCGTCGAAGTCGACGCGGTAGATCCCGTGGCGTTCCGGCCCGGGATCGCCGGCCAGGCCGTAGGCCAGCTCGGCGCGCTGGACGTGCACCGGCACCCGGCCCGCGAAATGCTTCAGGCCGCCGGCGTGGTCGTAGTGCAGGTGGCTGATCGCGACGGCGCGGATGTCGCCCAGGCCGATCCCGGCATCGGCGAGCGCCGCGTGCAGCGGCTCGCCCGGGCCGGGCAGCACCGGCCGGACCCGCGGGTCGCCGTGGTAGCGGCGGCGCAGCGCCTGCTCGGTGATCAGCGCCGTGTTGAAGCCGGTGTCCAGCAGCAGCCAGCCGCCGTCGGCCAGCAGCAGCACGCCGGGCACCGGCTCGCGGAGCCGCTCGGTCTCCGGCGCGCCGTGGATCGACACGCTGCGCGGCAGGTCCACCCAGCCCAGCGTCAGCGGCACGATCCGCCGCACGCCGCGCATCGCCGCTCCCCTCGCGCCCGGCCGCACCCGGCCCGCGCGGCCGGCCCTGGCCCAGGCTACCTGCCCGCCCGGCCCGGCGGCCGGCGTTCCGGCGGGCGGGGGGCGGGCGCGGGGCCGGGCATGAAACGATGCCGTGAGGAAAGGTGCGGTGGGCGAGGAGGCGAGGCGATGGCCGGGGTACCGCTGCCGGAGCGGAAGGCGTGGCAGGCGCTGAAACGGCACCACGCCGAGATCGCCGGGCTGCACCTGCGCGAGCTGTTCGCCGCCGATCCCGGGCGCGGCGAGCGGATGTGCGCGGAGGCGGCCGGGATCTACCTGGACTACTCCAAGAACCGGGTCACCGACGAGACCATGCGGCTGCTGGTCGAGCTCGCCGCCGAGTCGGGGGTGCCGCAGCGGCGGGACGCGATGTTCCGCGGCGAGCGCATCAACGTGTCCGAGGACCGGGCGGTGCTGCACGTGGCGCTGCGCATGCCGAGGGACGCGTCGCTGGTCGTGGACGGCGCCGACGTGGTGCGCCAGGTGCACGAGGTGCTCGACCGGATGGCGGCGTTCGCGGACCGGGTCAGGTCCGGGGCGTGGCGGGGCCATACCGGCAGGCCGGTCAGGAACGTGGTCAACATCGGCATCGGCGGCTCCGACCTCGGCCCCGTCATGGCCTACGAGGCGCTGCGGCACTACTGCACCCGGGACATCACGTTCCGGTTCGTGTCCAACGTGGACTCCACCGACTTCGCCGAGGCGACACGGGACCTGGACCCGGCCGAGACGCTGTTCGTCGTCTCGTCCAAGACGTTCGGCACGCTGGAGACGCTGACCAACGCGCGCACGGCCCGGGACTGGATCACCGGCGCGCTCGGCGAGGACGCGGTCGCCCGGCACTTCGTCGCGGTCTCCACCAACGCCGAGCGGGTCGCCGAGTTCGGCATCGACACCGCGAACATATTCGGGTTCTGGGACTGGGTCGGCGGCCGGTACTCGATGGACTCGGCGATCGGGCTGTCCACGATGGTGGCGCTGGGCCCGCAGCGGTTCGGCGAGATGCTGGCCGGGTTCCACGACATGGACGAGCACTTCCGCACCGCGCCCCTGGAGGCAAACCTGCCGGTGCTGATGGGCCTGCTGGCGGTCTGGTACCGCGACTTCTTCGGCGCGCAGAGCTACGGCGTCATGCCGTACGAGCAGTACCTCAAGCGGTTCCCCGCCTACCTGCAGCAGCTCACCATGGAGTCCAACGGCAAGCATGTGACGCTCGCCGGGGACCGGGTCGGCTACGACACCGGCGCGGTGTGGTGGGGCGAGCCGGGCACCAACGGCCAGCACAGCTTCTACCAGCTCATCCACCAGGGGACGACGCTGATCCCGGTCGACCTGATCGGGTTCGCCAAGACGCTGAACCCGATCCGCGACCACCACGACATCCTGTCCTCGAACGTGTTCGCGCAGGCGCAGGCGCTGGCGTTCGGCAAGACCGAGGCGGAGGTCCGCGCGGAGGGCACGCCGGAGCAGGTGGTGCCGCACCGGGTGATGGAGGGCAACCGGCCCTCCAACGTGCTGCTGGCCGAGGTTCTCACCCCCCGGCTGCTCGGCGCGCTCGTCGCCCTGTACGAGCACAGCGTGTTCACCCAGGGGACGATCTGGGACATCGACTCGTTCGACCAGTGGGGCGTCGAACTCGGGAAGGTGCTCGCGACCCAGATCATCCCCGAGCTGACCAGCGCCGCCGAGCCGGCGCTCGGCCACGACTCGTCGACCAACGCGCTGATCCGGCGCTACCGTTCGCTCAAGGACCGCTAGGGAAAAAGGGGTGCCGTTACCACATGGCAACAGACACGCCGATGCAGCTCGGCATGATCGGGCTCGGCCGGATGGGCGCCAACCTCGTCCGGCGGCTGATGCGCGACGGGCACCGCTGCGTCGCCTACGACCGCAACCCCGACGCGGTCAAGGCGCTGGAGGCCGAGGGCGCCACCGGCGCGCGCGACCTCGCCGGCTTCGCCGCCCGGCTGGACCGGCCGCGCAGCATCTGGATCATGGTGCCGGCCGGCGTGGTGGCGCAGACGCTGCGCGACCTGCGGCCGCTGCTCGACCCCGGCGACATCGTGATCGACGGCGGGAACTCCTACTACCGGGACGACATCACCCGGGCGGCCGACCTCAGGGCCGACGGCATCCACTTCGTGGACTGCGGCACCAGCGGCGGGGTCTGGGGCCTGGAACGCGGCTACTGCCTGATGATCGGCGGCGAGGACGAGCCGGTGCGGCGGCTCGACCCGATCTTCAGGTCCATCGCCCCCGGCGCGGGCAGCGCCGAGCCCACCCCGGGCCGGGCCGGGCACGGCACCGCCGAGCACGGCTACCTGCACTGCGGGCCGAACGGCGCCGGGCACTTCGTCAAGATGGTGCACAACGGGGTCGAGTACGGCATGATGGCCGCGATCGCCGAGGGCCTGTCGATCATCAAGCACGCGGACGCCGGCCTGCACGCCGAGCAGGTCGACGCGGAGACCGCGCCGCTGCGCGAGCCCGAGGCCTACCAGTACACCATCGACGTCGGCGAGGTCGCCGAGGTGTGGCGGCGCGGCTCGGTGGTCAGCTCCTGGCTGGTCGACCTGACCGCCGCCGCGTTCGCCAGGTCGCCCGACCTGGCCGACTTCACCGGCCGGGTCTCCGACTCCGGCGAGGGCAGGTGGACGGTGCTCGCCGCGGTGGACGAGGGCGTGCCCGCGTCGGTCATCGCCGCCTCGCTGTACGAGCGGTTCGAGTCCCGCGACGCCGGGGCGTTCACCGGGAAGATCCTGTCCGCGATGCGCTCGGAGTTCGGCGGCCACGCGGAGAAGAAGGCGTGAGCGGCAGCGGCCATCCGCGCCCGGACGACCATGTCGTCGTGCTGTTCGGCGCCACCGGCGACCTGGCCCGGCGCAAGCTGCTGCCGGGGCTGTTCCACCTGCACGCGGCCGGCCTGCTGCCGCGCGATTACCGCGTCATCGGCTCGGCCCCGCCGCCGGCGGCGCTGACCGACGATCAGTTCCGCGCGCACGCCCGGCAGGCGTGCGAGGCCTTCTGCATCACGAAGCCGGACGGCCCATCCTGGGGGGAGTTCGAGCGGCGCCTTTCGTTCGGCTCAAGTGAGCCGGGTAACACCGCCGGGCTCGACGCAGCGATCCGGCGGGCCGAGAAGCAGATCGGCGGCTCGCCCCGGCGGCTGTTTCACCTGGCCGTCCCGCCCGCCGCGTTCACCTCGGTGGTCGGCATGCTCGGCGCGTCGGGGCTTGCCACCGGCGACAGCAGGGTGATCATCGAGAAGCCGTTCGGCACCGACCTGGCCTCGGCGCGGGCGCTGAACCAGGCGGTGCACGCGGTGTTCGACGAGTCGCAGGTGTTCCGCATCGACCACTTCCTCGGCAAGGAGTCCGTCGACAACATCCTCGCGTTCCGGTTCGCGAACGGGCTCAACGAGCCGATCTGGAACCGCGATCACATCTGCTACGTGCAGATCGACGTGCCGGAGACGCTGTCGATCGAGGGCCGGTCCAACTTCTACGACGCGACCGGCGCCTACCGCGACATGATCGTGACCCACCTGTTCCAGGTGCTCGGCTTCGTGGCCATGGAGCCCCCGGTGTCGCTGTCCGCCAAGCACCTGCGGGACGAGAAGGCGAAGGTGTTCGAGGCGCTGCGGCCGCTGGACGTGCGGCACGTGGTGCGCGGCCAGTACCGGGGGTACCGGTCCGAGCCCGGCGTGGCGGACGACTCGCAGACCGAGACGCTGGTGGCGCTGCGGGCCGAGGTGGAGAACTGGCGCTGGAAGGGGGTGCCGTTCTACCTGCGCTCCGGCAAGTCCATGGGCGCCTCCCGGCAGGTCATCACGCTCGGCTTCCGCGAGCCGCCGCTGCGCATGTTCCGCGCGCACCGCGACGACATCCCCACCGGCCGGCTCAACGAGATCGTCATCGACTTCGCCGACCCCGGCTCGATCACCGCCGAGTTCCTGGCCAAGGTGCCCGGCCCCGAGCTGAGCCTGGGCAGCGCGAAGATGACCTTCAGCTACGACGACTCGTTCGCGCACGCGAACGCGCTGGAGGGCTACGAGCGGCTCATCCTGCTGGCCATGATCGGCGACCAGTCGCTGTTCACCCGGTCCGACGGGATCGAGCGGGTGTGGGAGATCTCCGAGCCGCTGCTGGCCAGCCCGCCGCCGGCCGAGCCCTACGATCCGGGGTCGTGGGGGCCGGAATCGGTCGAGAAGCTGATCGCGCCGTACCGGTGGCACCTGCCGGAGGGCTAGGGCTCAGGCCCTGGTGTCCTGGCGGATGGACAGGCGGCCGTTGCTCATCACCCCGATCCGCTGCGCCCGGCCGGTCACCGCGGAGTCGTGGCTGACCAGGATCAGCGTCAGCCGGCGTTCCCGCCACAGCCTGTCGAGCAGCGCGATGATCTCGTCCCTGGTGTCGGTGTCCAGGTTGCCGGTCGGCTCGTCGGCGAGCAGCACCTTCGGCTCCTTGACCAGGGCGCGGGCGATTGCCACCCGTTGCTGCTGGCCGCCGGACAGCTCACCGGGCAGGTGCTGCGCGCGGTCGCCGAGGCCCACGCTGTCCAGGGCGGCGGCGACCCGTGCGCGGCGCTGCGAGGCGTGCGTGCCGAGCGGGATGAGCGCGGCCTCGACGTTCTCCGCGGCACTCAGCGTCGGCACCAGGTTGAAGGTCTGGAAGATGAAGCCGAACGAACGAGCCCGCACCCTCCGGACCTGTGCCTCGGCCGCGGCGGCCAGGTCGGCGCCGGCGAATTCCACCCGCCCGCCTGTCGGCCGGTCCAGGCCGCCGAGCATCTGCAGCAGCGTGGTCTTGCCATGGCCGGTCTTGCCCCGGACGGCGAGCCACTCGCCGTCGGTGATCTCCAGGTCGAGGTCGCGCACCGCCGGGATCTCCCGCCTGCCCTTCCGGTAGATCTTGCTGACCCCGGCCAGCCGGTACAGGAGGGGGTCGGGTGTCGCGCCCATGATCGTGCTCTCGCTGATCTCCATGCTCGCCTCCCTCAGCCGACCCGGGCCAGCGCCGCGGCGGGCCGCAGCCGGGCCGCCCGCCAGCCGCCGAACGACCCGGCGACCAGGCCGCCGGCGATGGCGAGCAGCACCGCGAGCAGGATCGCGCCGATGGTCACCGACGCGGACATGGGCACGGACACCAGGGCGTGGCTCGCCGCCGAGCCCGCGGCGCCGGCCGGGGCCGCCGCGACCGGGCCGCCGCCCGCGGTCTGGGTCTGCAGTCCGCCGGCGCCGGACGCGGACGGGACGACGGCGGACAGGTTCGGCGCGATCGCGTCGATGATCGCCACGCCCGCGAAGCCGAGGCCGACGCCGAGCGCGCCGCCGAGGATGCCCGTGCTGACGGACTCCCCCAGTACCTGGCCGACGATCCGGCCGCTGCGCCAGCCGAGCGCCTTCAGCGTGCCGAACTCCGGCACCCGCCGCGAGACAGCCGCGATCGTGAGCAGGCTGGCCACCGCGAAGGCGGCGATCAGCACCAGCGCCGACAGCCACTTCCCCAGCGCGCCGGCGAGCTTGGCGGCGCTCGACGCCGACCCGGTGATCTCGCCGGCCAGGTCGGAGGCGCTGGTGATGGTCGCGTTCGGCAGCAGGTGCCCGATCTCGTGCTGCACCGCGGGGATGTCGGCGGCGCTGGCCGCGGTCACGTAGATCGTGTTCACCTGGCCCGTCATGGTCTTGCCGGTCGCCGGGTTGGTGGCCAGGGCCTGCGCGCGGGCCAGCGGGATGTACATGTTCGGCGGGCTGCTGGCCTGGGGCTGGGTGACGATGCCGATGACCTTGAACTTCGTGCCCCCGATCAGGGTCGTCGATCCGACCTTGAGGTCGTGCGAGGTCGCGTAGCTGGAATCCACCAACGCGACGTCGAAGTCGGAGTCGGCGGCGGTGAAGGCGCTGCCCTTGGTGAGCGTGGCGTTGCTGAGCGGGCCGAGCCTGGGATGGGAGATGTCCGTCCCGTCCACCGTGAACGAGGTGGGCGGCTGGATGTTGGGATTCGAGCTGGACGGGAGCACGATCCGGTTGTCGGTGAGGACGAGGCCGCCCGCGGCGGCGGACACGTCGTGCAGCCGCGCGATCGACGCGATCGTCGAATCTTTGAGCGCCCCGTAGTCGGGGCTGGCCAGGATGTCGACGGTGCCGCTGGTGTAGCACTTGCCGTTGACGCAGACCTCGGCCGCGGGGCCGGAACCGCCGGGGCCGCCGCTGGTCGCGTGCCCGGAGATGGGTCTGCCCGGCGGCGCCGGCTTGGTGGTGACGGTGAGGTCGGTGCCGATGCCGTAGAGGGCGCGCAGCACCTTGGCTTGCGCGGCCTTGACCCCGGACGACGCCCCGATCACCGTGATAACCAGGCCGATGCCGAGGGCGAGGCCGAGGGCGACGAAGATGGCCTGCCGGATTCTCCGGCGCAGTTCGCGCTTGAGGTAGGTGAGAAAGAACATGGCCCAAGGTCTACGCGGCCGGCAGTTGCACGGCGGTTACACCCGTGGCGGATGCGGTGTAACTGGCGTGCAACCGCCTCGGGGGCAGGCTGGATCGCGCTGCTGGCGGTGCGGACCCGAGCGCGACCGCCATCCAGGATCCCGCGGGCGTTTCCTGAGGCTTCGTTCAGGTCCGGCGGCGAGACTCGGAGGAAGCTATGCGGGTGCTGGTGATCGAGGACGACGGCGAGCTCGCCGAGGCGATCGGGGCCGGGCTCCGTCAGGAGCAGATGGCCGTGGACGTCGCCTTCGACGGGATCGCCGGGCTCGAGCGCGCGCTGACCACCGACTACGACGTGATCGTGCTGGACCGGGACCTGCCGGGCCGGCACGGCGACGACGTGTGCGCGGAACTGGTCAAGGCGGGCTGCCGCGGCAGGGTGCTGATGCTGACCGCCGCCGCGACCATCGAGGACCGGGTCGGCGGCCTCGGCCTCGGCGCCGACGACTACCTACCGAAGCCGTTCGCCTTCGCCGAGCTCGTGGCCAGGCTGCGGGCGCTGCTGCGCCGCGCCCAGCCGCCGCTCGCCCCGGTGCTGGAAAGCGGCGACGTGCGGCTCGATCCCGCGCGGCGCAGCGCCAGCCGGGGCGGCCGGCCGCTTGACCTCGGCCCCAAGGAGTTCGGCGTGCTCGAGCTGCTGCTCGCCGCCCGCGGCCGGGTCGTGTCCGCCGAGGAACTGCTGGAGAGGGTGTGGGACGAGATGGCCGATCCGCTCACGACCGCGGTCAAGGTGACAATCAGCCGACTGCGCCGCAAGCTCGGCGAGCCGCCGGTCATCGAGACGATCGCCCAGGCCGGCTACCGGATCCCGTCATGACCGGCGTGGCTCCTCCCCCGCCGCCGCGCAGGACCGGGTTCCGGCTCGGGACGCCGCGGCGGACCGTGCGGCTGCGACTCACCCTGCTGTACATCGGCCTGTTCCTCGCCTCGTCCGCCTGCCTGCTCGTCATCACGTATTTCCTCGTCGCGCAGCAACTGCCGCAGCCCGCGTCGGTTGCCGGCCAGGTGGTGTCGGGCGGGCCCGACGGGTCCGCCAGCGCCATCACCATCGGCGGGGCGGGAGGCCGCGCCACGAACTGCCACTCAGCGGGGCCCGGCAGCGCGCCGTCGTCACCCGGGCAGCCGAACGCCTGCGAGGTGCTCGTCGAGCGGGCGGTGACGGGATTCCGCAGCGACACGCTCGACGAGCTTCTCATCGAGTCCGGGGTCGCGCTCGGCATCATGGCGGTGGTCTCGGTCGGGCTCGGCTGGCTGATGGCAGGCCGGGTGCTGCTGCCGCTGCGCACGATCACCGCGGCGGCCAGGCGCATCTCCGCGCGCAGCCTGCATCAGCGCATCGGCATGACCGGGCCGGACGACGAGCTCAAGGAACTCGGCGACACCTTCGACGACCTGCTCGGCCGCCTCGACGCCTCGTTCCGGGCGCAGCGCCAGTTCGTCGCGAACGCCTCGCACGAGCTGCGCACGCCGCTCGCGCGGCAGCGGACCCTGCTCGAGGTGGCGCTGCGCGACCGGCACGCGACGGCCGGGTCGCTGCGCGCCGCGTGCAAACGGGCGCTTGCCGCAGGCGAACAGCAGGAACGGCTGATCGCGGCGCTGCTCACGCTGGCGCGCGGCGAGCGGGGCCTGGACGCGTTCGAGCCGTTCGACCTGGGCGCCGTCGCCGCCGACGCGGTCGCCGCCCGGCGCGGCGAGGCGGCCCGCCTCGGCCTGAACGTTTCCGCGGAGCTCGGCACCGCGGCGACAGCGGGTGACCCCCGACTGGCCGAACGCCTCGTCGCCAACCTGGTCGACAACGCGATTAGGTACAACGTGACCGACGGCCGGGTGGAGATCAGCACGGGAACCAGAGACGGCAGGGCGTTCCTCGCGGTGCGCAACACCGGCCCGGTCATCCCGCCGGGCCAGCTCGGCAGGCTCTTCCAGCCGTTCCAGCGGATGGACCGGGCCCGCAGCGGCGAGACCGGCCGGGGCAGCGGCGCAGGGCTCGGGCTCGGGTTGGCGATCGTCGGCGCCATCGCCGCCGCGCACGGCGCCGAACTGCGCGCGGCGACACGGGCGGCGGGCGGGCTGGCCATCGAGATCACGTTCCCCGCGCCGCCGCCGGAGCCGTCCGAGCGGGACCAGCGCACCGACGTGCTCGTCGCGGGCGGCGTCAGACCTTGATGACGGTCAGGCCGGCGACACCGGTCACCGGGTCGAAGCCGTCGTCCTGAGTGACCACGGGCAGCCGGTTGGCTGCCGCGACCGCTGCGATCCACAGGTCGTTGATCCGCACCCTGCGCCCGGTCTCGGCGAGGCGCACGCGCATCCGGGCCCAGATCCGCGCCGCTGCTTCATCGATGGCCAGGGCCTGGATGTCTGCGACCGATTCCAGCGTGGCCAGCCTGCGCGCCCGGGTCTCGCTGTCGGCCGCGGCCAGCACCCCGGCACGCAGTTCCGCGATCGTGATCACCGATACCGCGGATTCGTCGGGGAGCCGCTGCGCATCGATCGGCCGGCCGGATTCGCGGGCGATGAAGACGGTGGTGTCCAGCAGGCCGCGCGCGGGCCGCGAGGCCTCTTCGGTGCTCACGGCAACGGCGGCAGGTCGTCGGTGGTCTCCCCGGCCAGTGCGGCCAGATCGTCGCGGAGACCCGGATCGGCTTGCGCCAGGGCCAGCCGCCGGGTCAGCTCGGCACGCGGCAGCCACCGCCGTCCGGGCGCCGGCAGGGGAAGCAGCCGCGCGGCCGGCCTGCCGTTGACCGTGATCACGATCTCCTCGCCGGCCTGGACGCGCCGCAGCACCGCGGCCGTGTCGTTGCGAAGCTCGCGAGTGGCCACCTCGGACATGCTACGATTGTAGCACTTTGTAGCAGTGGATCAGGCATGCCGGTGGCCGCGTTCGTGCTCAACCCGGCGCTGGTGCGCGACCCGGGCCGCTTCGAGCGGCGGTGCCGGGCGATGGCGGAAGCCAGCGGCTTCGAGCCGCTGGTCGCGCGGACCAGCGCGGCGGGCGACGGGGTGCTGCTGGCCCGCCGGGCGGTGGCCGCGGGGGCCCGGGTGGTGTTCGCGGCCGGAGGCGATGGCACCGTGCGGGCGTGCGCGCAGGCGCTGGCGCATACCGGGATACCGCTGGCGATCGTGCCGCTGGGCACCGCGAACCTGACCGCGCGGGCGCTCGGCGTGCCGGCCCGGTCCCGGCATGCGATCGAGGCGGGCTTCGGCGGCAGGGACCGCGTGATCGACCTGGCCTGCGCGGAAGGGGCCGGCGGGCACCGGAGCCGCGCGGGAGAGCCCGGCGGGGACGGGATGTGGTTCGCCGCCATGGCGGGGATCGGGCTGGACGCGGCGGTGGTGGCCGCGGCCGGCGACCGGGCCAAGCGCAGGCTTGGCTGGCTCGCCTACGCGGCGGCCGGGGTGGCGCGCCTGTCGCTGCTGCCGAGCGAGTTCGCGATCCGGCTGGACGGCGCTCGTCCGCTGCGGCGGCGGGCGCGGTGCGTGGTGGCCGGGAACGCGGGCCTGCTGCCCGGCGGGTTCGTGCTGCTGCCCGGGGCCGCGCTCGACGACGGCCTGCTCGACGTCGGCGTCCTCGCGCCCTCGGGGCCGCTCGGCTGGCCGCGGGTGGCGGGCCGGGTGCTGACCCGCAGCCGGCATGCCGACCGCCATCTGGAACGGTTCCGGGCACGGCGGGTCGAGATCAGCACCGGCAGCGACCTGCCGCGCCAGGTCGACGGCGAGGTCATCGCGCCGGGGCGGACGCTGGTCGTCTCGGTCCGGCCCGGCGCGCTGACGGTTCGCCAGCCTGGATGACCGTCGTGAGCGCCGATGCGACGGGTCCGGCTGGCGGCGGGCCGGTACCCGCACGTGAGGCCCAGGTCATCCCTGCTGGAACTCCGTGATCACAGGCATCGATCAGCTCAGGTGTACGACTCAGCAGCCCGAAGATCGCGGAAGATCGAGCCTAAGCGGAAATAATGGGCAACTACAGGGTACCGGATCTTCCGCGGAGGCCGGAACTTCCGCGATCTTCAGCCACGGCCGGGCACGGCAGAACGAGGCAAAGGCAAGCGGCCACGGCACTGGCCGAGTTCGATGCCCGCGGCGCGGAGCCTGGCCGCGTTCTGCTTGTCCAGGGCGGCGTAGGCGCGGACCTCGGCGGGGTAGGGCTCGCGGTCGGCGCCGGCCGCGAGCGCCCGCGGGTCCGGGCCGACGTCGGCGCGGTAGACGAACGTCGCGTTGCCCTGCAGCACCGGGAACCAGCGGCCGTCGCGCGCCCGCAGCGACGCGGCGGCCATGCCGCCGGCGTTGCGGATGGTCACCTCGCGTTCGGGTGCCGCGCGGCCGATGCGCGAGTACACCGCCCGGGACGCGGCCATCGCGGAGCCGCAGGAGGCGGTCAGCCCGGCGCCGCGCTCGAACGTGCGCACGAAGACCTCGTCGCCGCCCAGCGGCAGCAGCACGGACAGGTTGGCGCCGGCCGGGAAGGCGTCGCGGCGGGCGGCCACCCGCTTTCCCATCGCGACCAGGTCGGCCTCGACGTACTTGTCGACGACCGCCACCAGGTGCGGGTTCGGCACCGACACGGCGGTGAACGCGAGGGCCGGGTCCAGCTCGGGCAGCCGGGCCTCGGTCACCGGCCCGCGGCCGGCCACCACCCCGGGCCCGAAGCCGGCCGCCGGGTGCTCGACGATGACCTGCCGCACGCCCTCGGCGGTCGTCGGGCCGCGCCGCACCGTGTACTCCCGTCCGCCGCTGCGCACCGCCGCCGCCTCCGCCCCGCGCTCGTCGAGGACGACCCGGCCCAGGCAGCGCATGCCGTTGCCGCAGAACTCGGCGGCCGAGCCGTCGGGGTTGAAGAACCAGGCCTCGGGCACGCGCGGGCGCAGGTCGCAGAGGTAAACGCCGTCGCCGCCGAACGGGCCGTCCCTGTCGCACAGGATGCGGACGAACGCGCGCAGGTCCGCCGCGGACGCGAAGTCGCGGGGCGTCATGCGGGCGACGAAGATGTCGTTCTTGGCGCCGTGCGCGTTCAGGATCTCCGCCACCCCGGCTAGCCTAGCCGAGCCGGGCGTGCTGTCCCAGGTTCCGCCAGCCGTAATGGACGGCACCGCCCCGGGCGTGGCGGCCGCGGCCCTGGCCGCCCGCCGCCGGCCGGATCGCGGCCCCGGGCTCCCCGTCAGCCGGGGAGCCCGGCACCGCACGCCTGCTCCCGCGGCGCCGGGGCGCCGCCCCGCGCCGCGAGTCCTTGAGGAAGCCCATTAGCCGCATATGACTCACCGGTTCCCGCTAGTTTCCTGAGCCCGTTGGCTCCCGTGCCGCGTGCGCCGAACGCCGGGTAGGTGGAGAACCGCATTCCGTCCGCGTAGTTCCGCAGCGCCACCCGGGCCCGGTCCAGCATGTTGGTCGGCAGGCTCCCCAGCGGGAACCAGTCGATATCGGATGAGGAGGGCTGCCCGGTCCAGCCGGACACCGACAGGAAGAACGCGATCCGGCCGCCGCCGGACACGTCGTGCATGACATGGGCGAGCGACACGTTGTCCGCCCCGATGACGATCCCGGCCGCCGACGCCACCCGGATCGCCGTCTCGACGATCGTCTCCCTGTCGGCCAGCTCGCCGGACGGCGGCTCGTACGCGCCGTCCCCGTACCCGGTGTTGGCACGCTCCCGCAGCAGGATCCGCCCGTTTCTCGTCAGCAACAGGATGACGTCTACGACAACCCTGCGACGCCGCGGGACGTCGGCAGGAATCGAGTTGCCGCCGGCTCTGCTCATGGTGATCGCCTCGCCGCCGCGCCCGTGCCCCATCCTGGGCCCCTGCCCCGGCGCCCATGGTTGGTGCGCCCCGCCCAGGAAAGAGCACGTTACCCCGGACCGCTTGTGGATCGCCATGTGGACAAGGCCGCCGGACCTGTGGACGACAGGCGCGCGCCGGACCCCGGGTTGTGGACGCGGCGGCGCGCGGGCCTTAGCCTGCGGGAAGCGCGAGCTGTGGAGAACCGCCCGCGCATGTGGACGGAATCAGCTTCAGATCGGCTGAAGGCGGCGGGCGATGACTTTCCGGCATGGCACTCGTCGTAACGGCGGAAGGGGCGGAAGGGAGCGCACATGACACGAGTACGAGTACTGGCCGGGACGCGCAAGGGGGCGTTCGTGCTGACCGCGGACGGCAGCCGCCGCAGCTGGGACATCAGCGGCCCGCACTTCGGCGGCTGGGAGGTCTACCACCTGAAGGGCTCCCCCGCCGACCCGCAGCGGATCTACGCCTCGCAGAACACGGGCTGGTTCGGGCAGCTCATCCAGCGTTCCGACGACGGCGGCGCCACCTGGCAGCCGGTCGGCAACGACTTCGGCTACGCGACCGAGCCCGGCACCCACCTGTGGTACGACGGCACCCCGCGGCCGTGGGAGTTCAAGCGGGTCTGGCACCTGGAGCCCTCGCCGGACGACCCGGACGTGGCCTACGCGGGAGTCGAGGACGCGGCGCTGTTCCGGACCGGCGACGGCGGCGCGACCTGGACGGAGCTGACCGGGCTGCGCACGCACGAGTCCGGCCCGGGCTGGCAGCCGGGCGCCGGCGGGATGTGCCTGCACACGATCATCCTGGATCCGCTGCATGCCGGGCGGATGTTCGTCGCGATCTCCGCGGCGGGCACGTTCCGCAGCGACGACGGCGGCGCGGCCTGGCGGCCCGTCAACCGCGGGCTGCGGTCGCAGGGCACGCTGCCGGAGGACGAGCCGGAGGTCGGCTTCTGCGTGCACCACGTCGAGATGCATCCGGCCCGGCCGGCCACGTTGTTCATGCAGAAGCACTGGGACGTGATGCGCAGCGACGACGCCGGGGAGACGTGGCGGGAGATCAGCGGCGACCTGCCGAGCGACTTCGGCTTCCCCATCGCGGTGCACGCCCACGAGCCGGACACGATCTACGTCGTCCCGATCACCAGCGACTCGCTGCACTACCCGCCGGACGGGCGGCTGCGCGTGTACCGCAGCCGCAGCGGCGGCGGCGAGTGGGAGCCGCTGGTCCGCGGGCTGCCGCAGCAGGACTGCTACGTCAACGTGCTGCGGGACGCGATGGCGGTCGACTCGCTGGACGAGTGCGGCGTCTACTTCGGCACCACCGGCGGGCAGGTCTACGCCTCGGCGGACGCCGGCGACACCTGGGAGCCCATCGTGCGCGACCTCCCGGCGGTGCTGTCGGTCGAGGCGCAGGTGCTGCCGTGAGCCCCGCGGTCCGGGTGGTGCTGCCCGCGCACCTGAAGAACCTGGCCCGCGTGCACGGCGAGGTCTCGCTCAGTCTCGCGGGCTGCGGTGCCGCGGTCACGCGGCAGGACGTTCTCGACGCGCTGGAGGCTGCGTACCCGGCGCTGTGCGGGACGATCAGGGACCCGGCGACCGGGCGCCGGCGCGCGTTCATCCGCTTCTATGCCTGCCAGCGGGACCTGTCCAACGAGCCGCCGGACGTGCCGCTGCCCGAGGAGGTCGCCTCCGGCGCCGAGCCGTTCCTCGTCGTGGGCGCCATGGCGGGCGGATAGCCGCGCGCGGCGGCATCCTGCAGGCGCGCGGCCAGGGCCGCGCAGCGGTCCCGCAGCTGCGGCGGCTCCAGCGGGGTGAACGGCACGCCGAGCAGGGCGCAGTGCAGCGCGATCGCGTCCAGGGAATCCGAGCCGGAGGTGAGCACGCACTGCCGCTCGTCGACCGCCTCGATGACCGCGACCGTGGGCGGCACCATGGCCGCGACTACGTCCGCGGCCGCCTCCAGCAGGACGCGCGCCCGCCAGCGGTACGGCCCGCAGGAAATTCCCTCGCTGACCAGCCTGGCGGCGTCTGGCGGGTCGGGCGGGCGGGACCGGACGCCGGTGGGCAGCGGGTCACGCATCCGGTCGACGCGGAAGCTGCGCCATCCGCGGTTGTCGAGGTCGTGTGCCACCAGGTACCAGCGCCTGCCGGTGGACACCAGCCGGTACGGCTCCGCGTGGCGGCGGCTGGCCTCGCCCGAGCCGCTGACGTAGCCGAATCGCAGCCGCTCGTTCTGCCTGCAGGCCAGGGCGAGCAGGGCGAGGACGCCCGGCTCGACGGCTGGCTCGCCCGGCGCGCGCAGCGGCACGGTGGTGGCGGTGAGCGCCTCGACCCGCCGCCGCAGCCGCGACGGCACCACCTGGTCGATGGCGGCCGCGGCGCGCGCGGCCGCCTCCTGGCTGCCGCGCAGCCCCGGCCCCGCCACCGCATGCAGCCCCAGCGCCACCGCCACCGCCGAGTCGTCGTCGAGCAGCACCGGGGGCAGCCCGGCTCCCGCGCCGAGCCCGTAGCCGCCATGCCTGCCTGGGGTGGCGTGCACCGGATAGCCGAGCTCCCTGAGCCTGCCCACGTCGCGGCGCAGCGTGCGCGTGGTGACGCCGAGCCGCGCAGCCAGCTCGCCGCCGCGCCAGCCGCGTCTGGCGGCCAGCAGCGGCAGCAGCCGGAGCAGCCGCCCGGCGGTGTCGGTCACCTGCCCACCGTATACGAGGACACATCCTGTCCGCGTTCCGCTCTAGGGTGGCGGCATGACTGATGTTGACTGGAACCGCGAGCTGGCCGAGCAGCTCGACTGGCACTGGCGCGAGCAGCTGCGGCCGCGGCTGGACGGGCTGACCGACGGGGAGTACCGCTGGGAACCGGTGCCCGGCGCCTGGAACGTGCGGCCGCGGGGCACCGGCACCGCCCCGATCGCGGCGGGCAGCGGCGAGTTCACCGCCGACTTCGCCATCCCCGCGCCCGTCCCGCCGCCGGTTACCACGATCGCCTGGCGGATGGGGCATGTCGTCGTCGGCGTGCTCGGCATGAGGGTGGCCAGCCACTTCGGCGGGCCGCCCGTCGACTACGAGACACACCGCTACCCCGGCGACGCCGCCACGGCGCTCGCCCAGCTCGACGCCGCCTACGCACTGTGGATCGCCGGGGTGCGGGGGCTCGGCGCGGACGGGCTCGCCAGGGCGTGCGGGCCGGCCGAGGGGCCTCATGCGGACGCCCCGATGGCGGCGCTCGTGCTGCACATCAACCGTGAGATGCTGCACCACGGCGCCGAGATCGCGCTGCTGCGCGACCTGTACCTGTGGCGGCTCGGCGGCGCGGTCGCGCCGCCCGCGGGAGGCTGATCATGTACGACAAGATCCAGATCGTTTTCGACGCCGCCGACCCGCGGCAGCTCGGCCGGTTCTGGGCGCTCGCGCTCGGCTACGTCATGGACTCGGTGCCGGAGGGGTTCGCCAGCCTGGAGGAGTTCTTCTCCTCCCTCGGCATACCGGAGGAGGAGTTCGGCAACCAGTACGCCATCGTGGACCCGGACGGCGCCGGGCCGCGGATCTACTTCCAGAAGGTGCCGGAGGGCAAGACGGCGAAGAACCGCGTCCACCTGGATGTCCGCGTGGCCGGCCGGGAGGTCCACGGCGAGGAGCGCAGGCGCCTGGTCGGCGAGCAGGTGGAGCGGCTGGTGCAGGCGGGCGCCAGCGTGGCGTGGCAGGTCGACGACGTGCGCGGCAGCGCGATCGTGATGCGCGATCCGGAGGGCAACGAGTTCTGCGTGACATGACGCCGGCGTTACCCGGGCCGCTGGTGGCGCAGGTACGCGTCCAGGGCGGCGAGGTAGGAGTCCCGCTCGGCCGCGGAGATCCAGGCGATCTCGAAGGCGTTGCGGGCCAGCGCGGCGATCTCGGCCGCGGTCAGGCCGGCCTCCCGCTGCGCCGCGGCCAGGTTCTCGTTCAGGTAGCCGCCGAAGTACGCCGGGTCGTCGGAGTTCACCGTGGCCCGCAGCGACGCGTCCAGCATGGCCTTGAGCTCGGCCGCCTTCAGGCTGCCCGTCACCCGCCGGTTGGATATCGGGCAGGTGGTCAGGCCGATCCCGTCCCGGCGCAGCCGCGCCACCAGCGCGTCGTCCTCGACGCAGTTGACGCCGTGGTCGATCCGCTCCACCCCGATGTCGTCCAGGCACTGCCAGATGTGGCCGACCGCGTCGGCCTGGTCCACGTCGCAGTGCATGGTGAGCCGGTAGCCCTCGGCGCGGGCGCGCCGGAAGACCTCGGTGAACTTCGCCGGGGGGTTGTCCCGCTCGTCCGAGTCCAGCCCAGTCCCGACGATCATGTCCCGGTACGGCAGGGACTGCTCCAGGGTCGCCATCGCGGAATCGGCCGGCATGTCCCGCAGGAAGCACATGATCAGCTGGACGCGCAGGCCGAGCTCGGCGCCGGCGTCCAGGCGGGCCCGGTGCAGCCCGCCGATCACCGTGCCGAACGGCACGCCCCGGCTGGTGTGCGCCTGCGGGTCGAAGAAGACCTCGGCGTAGACGACGCGCTGGGCGCTGGCCTTGCGGAAGTACGCCATGGCCAGGTCGTAGAAGTCCTGCTCCTCCCGCAGCACCGACATGCCCTCGTAGTACGCGGCCAGGAACGACGCGAGGTCGGTGAACGCGTACGACGCCCGCACGTCGGCGGGCGAGCGGTGCCGGAGGCTGACGCCGTTGCGTGCCGCAAGGCCGAACGCGAGCTCGGGCTCCAGGGTGCCCTCGATGTGCAGGTGCAGTTCGGCCTTGGGCATGCCGGCGATGAACGCGGTGATGTCGCCCATCGCCGCCGGGTCAGCCGTCGGCGACCTGGGCGGCCGCCTCCCTGCGGACGCCGCGGGCGCCGAGCGCCAGGTACACGAGCGCGCCGACCACGATGCCGATCGCCCAGCTGAAGTCGCCGCCGGTCAGGCTCGGGAAGTGGTTGGAGATCGGCCCGACATAGGCCGGGAAGGCGAACGCCGCGTTGATCCACATCAGCGCGGCCACCATGCCGACCGCCTGGGCGATGACGGCAGGCCAGTGGATGCCGCCGTTGCGCCAGTAAATCCCGTCCCGCGCCGACCGCAGCGACAGCGAGTGGTACCGGCGGCCGCGCAGCAGCCAGTCGGTGATCAGGATGCCGAACCACGGCGCCAGCCACACCACGATGTACAGCAGGAACCCGGAGAAGTCCTTGTAGAAGTTGCCGTGGAACAAGATGATGCCGACGACCACCGCGCACACCACGGTGTCGATGATGACCGCGCCCCACCGCTTGACCGGGACGCCGAGCGCCTGCAGGGTCACGCCGGAGGAGTACATGTCGATGGTGTTGATCGACAGCAGCTGGAAGATCCCGAAGATCAGGAACGGGGTCACGAACCAGGACGGGAACGACTGCGGCACGCCGAGCTGGGCGATGCCGACGGTCTTGGTGGTGATGGTGAACGCGAACACGCCGAGCAGCTCCAGGACGATCGACGGGATCGCGCCGCCCAGGGTCGCGGCCCAGAACGTCCGCGGCATGCGGGTGTCGCGCGGCAGGTAGCGGGAGTAGTCGTTGCCGTTCTCCGTCCAGCCGAGCCCGCCGACCGAGATGATCAGCACCAGCGCCGTGGTCCACACCGCGAACGACACCGGCTTGACGTGGAAGCCCGACAGGTGCAGCCGGTTGAAGGTGAACCCGGCCAGCACCGCGAAGAAGATGATGAACAGGTAGCCGAGCCAGCGCAGCACCTTGCTGATCGTGGCGTGGCCGAGCAGCGGCAGCACCATCTGCAGCAGCGCGGCGAGGATGATCACCACGATCCTGGCCGGGGTGCCCAGGGTGGTGCCGTGTATCGAGAACAGCAGGATGACGGTGGCGACGACGAAGAAGATGCCCTCGATCTCGAACCCGACCTGCGTCACCCAGTTGAACAGCGCCACCATCCGGTTGCCGTTCTGGCCGAACGGCGCCCGGCTGACCATGAACGCGGTGGTCCCGGTCTGCGGGCCCTGCAGGCTGGCGAAGCCGAGGAACGCGTAGAAGACGTTGCCGATCAGGATCGCGGCGACCGCCTGCGGCACCGACAGGCCGAAGGTCATGATCAGCGTGCCGTAGAAGAAGAACTCCACGTTGAACACAGCGCCGGCCCACAGCCAGAACAGACCGGACGGCCGCATCTTGCGCTCGGCGTCGGGGATCAGGTCGATACCGCGCTGCTCGATCTTGAACGCGGCGTACTCCTGCGGTACCTCCTCCAGCAGCTGCCGGGGCCGCCCGTGCCTGCCTGCGACGGTCTCGCCACTCATCTGCGCTCAGCCTCCTCGGGCCTCGTGGTCGGGGCCGCCCTGGTCCGCCGGCCCGCGTGCACGTCTTCGGTAAACATACGGTTTCGGCCGCGTCATGAAAAGACACGTGACCGTGATATGCGTGAGATGTGATTGCCGTAGCTGCGGTGGTCAGAGGTCCGCGGCCGTGGCAGGGATGGCGGCCCGCGCGGCCGCGCGGGTCTGCCGCATCGCTCCGGTTGGCGATCTTAGCCCGGCGCCGCCGCCGATAGGGGCCGAATGCCGCGACAGCGACGCGGATGTGGCTGAAGGGGCGAATGCCGCGACGGGGGCGCGCTGGCCGTCCGGCCGGGCCGCCGGCCGGGGCCGGGCGGGGCCGGGCGGGGCCGACCGGGGCCGGCCGGGGCGGGGCCGGGCCGCCGCCGGCGGCCGGCGGTATTGAGCGCCGCGGGCCGGCGCCAAATGGCAAAAGATTGCCGTTTCAAAGGTTATTCGGCATGCCGTCTTTACTTTCCGGGTGGTTATGGCCGTGCGCGCCAATCGGCACTAGCATTCCGTTCCGCGGGGCCGTGCCGGCGCAGGCCGAATCCTGCCGCGGTCCCGGCGAGCCAGGCGAGTTCATCCCGGAGGCTGTCACCGTGGTCGCGCAGCATGACGGAACGCCGCCGCCCGCCCCGGTGCTGCTGTCCGGGATCATCCCGCCGCTGGCGGACCCGTACTTCCGGCGCACCGAGACCGCAACCGAGCTGTCGGCCGGCCCGGTCCCCGGCCAGACCGTGGTGCTGACGCACGGCGAGGAGACCGCCGCGGCGCCCGCGGCCCAGGGCGGCACCGGGAAGACGCAGCTCGCGGCGGGGTTCGCCCGTGCGCTGCGCGCCGCGCAGGCGGTCGCGGTGCTGGTGTGGGTGACCGCGACCGGCCGGGACGCGGTCGTCACCGGCTTCGCGCAGGCGGCGGAGGCGGTCGGGGCCGCCGACCCCGGCACGGCCGCGGAGGCCGCCGCGGAGCGGTTCGCCGCCTGGCTGGCGCACACCACCCGCCCGTGGGCGCTGATCATCGACGACCTGGCCGACCCGGCCGACCTGGAGGGCCTGTGGCCGGCGGGCCCGGCCGGCCAGGTGGTGATCACCACGCGGCTGCCGCCGAAGGCGTTCGGCGCCGGGAGCCAGGCCGGCGCGGCCGACCCGCGGATCGTGCCGGTCGGCGGGTTCAGCCGCCGCGAGGCGCTGGCGTACCTCGGCTCCAGGCTCACCGATCACCCCGACCAGCGGATCGAGGCGCTGGACCTCGCCGAGGACCTCGACGGCCTGCCGCTGAGCCTGGCGCAGGCCACCGCCGTGATGACGGTGAAGGGGCTGGGCTGCCGCGAGTACCGGGCGATGTTCGGCGAGCGGCGCGGGCACATGTCCGGGGTGCAGGCCGACGGCGTCTCCGCGGCCGTCCTGGCCACCTGGTCGCTCGCGGTGGAGTGCGCGCACGAGCTGGCGCCGGCCGGGCTCGCCTGGCCGGCGCTGGCGCTGGCGGCCATGCTCGACCCGCACGGCATTCCCGGAGCCGCGCTCACCAGCCCGGCGGCGTGCGGCTACATCTCCGGCCGGCCGAGCACCGCCACGGCCAGCGACCAGACCATGGTCCGCGCCGCCGTCGCGAACCTGGCACGGGCCGCCCTGATCAGCATCGACCCGGCCAGCGAGGCCCGCACCGTGCTGATGCACCGGAGCGTGAGGGCCGCGGTGCGCGCCTGGCTGCCGGCCTCCGACCTGGGGCAGGTGGTGCGCGCGGCCGCGGACGCGCTGATCCAGGCCTGGCCGGAGCCCGGGGACGACCCGCCGCTCCCCCAGCTCGACCAGGCGCTGCGCGACTGCGCGGCCGCGCTCGGGGAGGCGGCAGGTCCGGACGCGCTGTGGCAGCCCGAGGCTCATCCGCTGCTGTTCCGCCGCGGGGCAAGCCTCGACGACGGCGGCCTGGCCGGCTCGGCGATCGGGTACTGGCAGTCCATGGTGGTCACCGGCACCCGGCTGGCCGGGCCCGGGCACGCCAGCACCGTGGTGGCCAGGGACAGGCTGGCAGCCGCCTACGAGGCGGCCGGCCGCTTCGGCGACGCCATCGCCGCGTTCGCCAGCGCGCTGGCCGACGCCGAACGCAGCAGCGGCCCGGAGCACCCGGACACCATCACCGCACGCGGGCGGCTCGCGCACGCCTACGTCAGCGCGGGCAGGCCGGCCGAGGCGGTGACGCTGTACGAGCGCATGGTGACCGACGCCGGCCGTCAGCTCGGCGTCGGCCATCCGATCACGCTGGCCGCGCGGGCCGAACTGGGCGCCGCCTACGCCGCCGCCGGGCGGGGCAAGGAGGCGCTGTCGGTGTACCGGCTGCTGGTGACCGACGCGGAGCGGTTCCTCGGCCCGGGCCACCCGGCCACGCTGGCCGCGCGGGCCGAGCTGGCCGCCTCGCAACTGGCCAGCGGCCGCCCGAAGGACGCGATCGAGCAGTACCGGCGGGTCGTTGCCGACACCGAGGCGCGGCACGGGCCGGACCACCTGGACGCGGTCGCGGCGCGCGCCGAGCTGGCCTCCGCGCTGCGCCGCACCGGCAGGGCCAAGGAGGCGCTCAGCGCCTACCAGCGGGTGCTCGCCGACCGCGAGCGGATCCAGGGCGCCGACCATCCCGACACGATCGCGGCCCGGGCCAACCTGGCCTTCGCCTACCGCAGCGCCGGCATGCTGCGGGAGGCGATCCCCGCCTACGAGCGCACGCTGGCCGAGCGGGAGCGGGTGCAGGGGACCGACCACGCCGACACGCGGACCGCGCGGTCCAACCTGGCCGCCGCCTACCAGCAGGCGGGCAGGATCGCCGACGCCATCGAGCACTACCAGCGGGTGCTGGCCGACAGCGAGCGCATGCTCGGGCCCGGCGACCCGGAGACGCTGACCGCCCGGTCCAACCTCGCCGCGGCCTGCTACGCGGATGGCCGGCTGATGGAGGTCATCACGATGCTGCGGCGCGCGCTCGCCGACAGCGAGCGCTACCTCGGCCCGGACCACCCGATGACCAAGACGATGCGGCAGAACCTCGACGCGGCCAGCAGCGGCTGAGGGGGCGGGCATGGCCTACGACTTCGTGATCGTCGGCGGCGGGTCGGCGGGCTGCGCGCTGGCGAACCGGCTGTCGCACAACCCGGGCGCCAGCGTGCTGGTGCTGGAGGCGGGGCGCCCCGACTACGCCTGGGACCCGTACATCCACATGCCGGCCGCGCTCACCTTCCCGATCGGCAACCGCTACTACGACTGGAGGTACGAAAGCGAGCCCGAGCCGCACCTGAACGGACGCCGCATCTACCACGCGCGGGGCAAGGTCCTCGGCGGGTCGTCGAGCATCAACGGGATGATCTTCCAGCGCGGCAACCCGCTGGACTACCAGCGCTGGGCCGCGGACCCGGGCATGGCCGGCTGGGACTACGCGCACTGCCTGCCCTACTTCAAGCGGATGGAGAACTGCCTGGCCGCCGCGGACGACGACCCGTTCCGGGGTAGGGCCGGCCCGCTGGTCCTCGAGCGCGGCCCCGCAGCCAGCCCACTTTTCCGGGCATTCTTCGCGGCCGTGCAACAGGCCGGCTACTCGCTCACCGACGACGTGAACGGGTACCGCCAGGAGGGTTTCGCCGCCTTCGACAGGAACGTCCACCGCGGCAGGCGGCTGTCGGCCGCCCGGGCCTACCTGTGGCCGGTGATGAGCCGGCCCAACCTCAGCGTCGCCTGCCGGGCGTTCGTGACCAGGATCATCTTCCGCGGCGAGACGGCGGTCGGCGTGGAATTCCGGCACCGGGGGAAGCTGAAGCGGGTCCGGGCCGGCGAGGTCATCTGCTGCGGCGGCGCGATCAACACCCCGCAGCTGCTGCAGCTTTCCGGCGTCGGCAACGCCGCCGACCTCGGGAAGCTCGGCATCGGCGTGGTCGCCGACCTGCCGGGCGTGGGGCAGAACCTGCAGGACCACCTGGAGGTCTACGTCCAGCACGGCTGCAAGCAGCCGGTGTCGGTCGCGCCCGCGCTGAAATGGCGCAACCGCCCGGTGGTGGCGGCGAAATGGCTGCTGCGCCGGACCGGGCCCGGCGCGACCAACCACTTCGAGGGCGGCGGCTTCGTGCGCAGCAACGACGACGTCGCCTACCCGAACCTGATGTTCCACTTCCTGCCGATCGCGATCCGCTACGACGGCTCGGCGCCGGCGGGCGGGCACGGCTACCAGGTGCACATCGGGCCGATGTACTCGGACTCCCGCGGTTCGTGCACGATCAGGTCAACGGATCCGGCGGTGCACCCGGCGCTGCGCTTCAACTACCTGTCCACGCCCGCCGACCGGCGGGAATGGGTGGAGGCGATCAGGATCGCCAGGACGATCCTCACCCAGCCCGCGTTCGACGACTACGACGCCGGCGAGCTGTCGCCGGGCCCCGGCGTGCAGACCGACGAGCAGATCCTGGCCTGGGTGGCGCGGGACGCCGAGACCGCGCTGCACCCGTCCTGCACGGCGAAGATGGGCACCGGCCCGGCCTCGGTGGTGGACCCGGCGTCGATGCGGGTGCACGGGACCGGCGGCCTGCGCGTGGCCGACGCGTCGGTGATGCCGTACATCACCAACGGCAACATCTACGCGCCGGTCATGATGATCGCGGAGAAGGCCGCAGACCTCATACTCGGCAACACGCCGCTGCCGCCGGAGCGCGTGGCCTTCTACCGGGCCAGCCCCACAACGTGGGATTCTTCCCCCGGTGGCTAGACAGGACCGGCCGGCGTCACGATGATCGAACTGCGCGCACAGCGAGGAGAAGCGCCGGCATGACGACACCCGATGACCCGCTGCCCGAGGCGCTCGGGCTGGTCCGGGGCGCGGCCGAGGCGGGCCACCGGCTGAAGATCCTCGGCGGGCTCGGCGTGCGCGTGCTGTGCCCGGACTTCCCGCCCCGCCGCCGCGCCGGGCAGGACATCGACCTTGCCTGCCTGGGCAGGGCCCGGCGCCAGGTGGCCAGGCACCTGGAGGACGCGGGCTGCGAACCGGACCGCCGGTTCAACAACCTCAACGGCGACAGGCAGATGTACTTCACCGCGCCGTCCGGGCGGCCGGTCGACGTCATCGTCGACCGGCTGACCATGTGCCACACGCTGGACCTGCGGCCCTCGTTCGGCTCGGCGTCGCCGACGCTGGACCCCGCCGACCTGCTGCTGTCCAAGCTGCAGATCGTCGAGATCAACGCCAAGGACGCGCACGACATCGTCCACCTGCTGTCCGGGGTGCGGGTGGGCCGCGACGGCATCGACCCGGACCGGTTCGGCGCCGTGCTCGCCGCCGACTGGGGCTGGTGGCGCACCGTCACCGGCAACCTCGGGAAACTTCCGCAGCTCGTCGACGCCAGCCCGGACCTCGTCCCGCCGAACGCGCCGTGCGACCCGCTGGCGCAGGCCAAGCAGCTCGGCGAGGTCGCCGAGACGGTGCCCAAGGGGCTGAAGTGGAAGCTGCGGGCGAACGTGGGCGAACGGGTCCGCTGGTACGAGCTGCCCGAGGAAGTCGGGCACTGAGTCAGGTGAACCGGAGCTGACATGAAGATCTTCTTCGCCACCGACATCCACGGCTCCGAGATCTGCTGGCGCAAGTTCCTCAACGCCGCCGCCTTCTACAAGGCCGACGCGGTCGTGCTCGGCGGGGACGTGACCGGCAAGGTGCTGGTGCCGATCCTGTCCATGCCGGGATACTGGGAGGTGTCGTTCGGCGGCCAGCGGGTCAGGCTGGAGACGCGGCAGGAGCTCGACGACATCCAGCGCAAGATCCGCGACCGCGGGTCCTATCCCGCGGTCATGGCACCGGAGGAGGTCGACGCGCTGAGCGAGTCGGGCGGCTCGCTGGACCGCAGGTTCACCGCGGAGATGACCCGCGGCCTGGACCGGTGGCTGGACATGGCCGACGGCAAGCTGCGCGGCGGCGAGATCCCCTGCATCCTCAACGGCGGCAACGACGACGTCTTCGAGATCGACGACATCCTGGAGCGGTCCCCGTGCGTCAGCTTCGCCGAGGGCAAGGTGCTGGACATCGGCGGGTTCTGGCTGGTGTCGATGGGCTGGACCAACCCGACGCCATGGCACACGTTCCGGGAGGCGCCGGAGGACGCGCTGGCCGCAAAGATCGACGCGGTGGCCTCGCAGATCCCGGACATGGACCGGGCCATCTTCAACTTCCACGCGCCGCCGTACGGCACCGGGCTGGACGAGGCGCCCGCGCTCGACGAGAACCTGCGGCCCGTCCACGGCGGCGCGGTGATGAAGCCGGTCGGCTCCACCGCGGTGCGGGAGGCGATCCTGAGGTACCAGCCGCCGCTGTCGGTGCATGGGCACATCCACGAGAGCCGCGGGGTCTGCAAGCTCGGCCGGACGCTGTCGCTGAACCCGGGCAGCTCCTACAGCGACGGCGTGCTGCAGGGCGCGATCCTCGAGCTCAACGAGAAGAAGGGCAAGGTCGGCAAGTACATCCTGGTGAACGGCTGACGTGGCAGCTTCCCGGGAAACCCGGCACACCGAGCAGATTCGGAGGGAATGCCTATGACCGCAGGAGCCGTCGGGGAGGAGAGACCGACTCTCTTCCTGCGCAACGCGACGGGCCTGGTGCGCGGCTGGTCCGTCAGGGATTCGATGATCTACGCCTGCCTGTCCACCAACGTGGTGACGCTGGGCATGGTCGAGTGGGCGTACCAGTCGACGTTCGCCAGGGGGCAGTTGCTGACCGCGATCGTCATCTCCGGGATCTGGGTCTCGTTCCTCGTCATCGCCTACACCGGGCTCGTGGTGACGATCCCGCGGGCCGGCGGCGACTACGTGTGGCAGAGCCGCATCCTGGGCAGCGGGGTCGGCTTCGTCATGGCCGCCACCGGATGGTGGTTCATCCTGTGGCTGTGGGCGCCGATCTACGGCGCGGTGCTGTCGGAGGAGTTCTTCCAGCCGATCTTCGCCACGCTCGGCACGCCGAGCCAGGCGGCCTGGTTCGCCAGCCACAACGGCATCTTCGTGGTGACGCTGATCACGATCGCGCTGGCCGGCGTGCTCGTCTCCATCGGGATGGCCGGCTACGCGCGGGTGCAGAAGTGGTGCTTCTACGGCGGGCTGCTCGGCTTCGCGGTCATCGTCATCCTGCTGCTCGCCTTCGGCAGGAACACCTTCATCGCCTCGTTCAACGGCGAGGCGAGCAAGCTGTTCGGCATCGGCAACGCCTACCACGCTCAGATCGCCGACACCGCCAAGGCCGGGTACGTGGCGCCGTCGCTGAGCTTCGGGCCGCTGGGGCCGAGCATGCTGCTGGTGCCGATGATGATGTTCTACTTGCTGTGGCCGAACTGGGGCACCACCTTGTACGGCGAGATCCGCGGCGCCAGCGACTTCCGCCGGGTGTTCGGCGGCATGTTCGCGGGGCTGTGGACCACGGTGGCGCTGTCGGTGGTGTTCCTGCTGCTGTTCGCCAAGACGTTCGGCTGGGCCTTCTACCAGAGCGTCAACGCGAACTGGCTGGGCGCCGGCGCGCACGCGCTGCCCATCTTCCCGTACCCGGTGATGATGGCGGGCTGGCTGGTGAACAACAGCGCGTTCCAGGTCATCCTGCTGCTGCTGATGAGCCTGTGGTTCTTCGGCTGGGTCGGCACGCTGTTCCTGTCCTCGACCAGGGTGATCTTCGCCGCCGCCTTCGACCGGGTGCTGCCGGACGCGGCCGCGACCGTGTCGGAGAAGCGCCGGGTGCCGATGGCCTCGCTGGTGCTGATGCTGCTGCCCGCGGTGGGCCTCGGCGCGCTGTACGCGTACAACTCCACGTTCGCCAGCTACACCCTGGACGCCACGCTGGTCATCGCGGTGACCTACCTGTTCAGCGGGGTCGCGGTGGTCATCCTGCCGCTGCGCAAGCCGGACCTGTGGGCCGCCTCGCCGGCCAGCAGGGTCAAGGTGCTCGGCGTGCCCGTGGTCCCGGTCGCCGGGCTGGTCACCATCGGGCTGCTGGTGTACAACCTGGTCGAGTGGCTGTCCAGGAGCGCCTACGGCGTCAACCACGGCGGCTCGCTGATCTACATGGGCGCGATGTACGTGCTGGCCATCGTCATCTACGTGGGCGCCCGCGTCATCCGCAACCGCCAGGGCATCGACCTCGGGCTCATCAACAAGGAAATCCCGGTGGAGTAGGCGGCCGTCCTGCCTATCGTGGCAGCATGGGCGACCTCGACGGACGGACGTTCCTGGTGACCGGCGCCAACACCGGGATCGGGCGGGCGGCGGCCGCGGCGCTCGCGGCCCGCGGCGGCCGGGTCTACCTTGGCTGCCGCTCCCCGGCGCGCGGCTCGGCTGCGGTGCGCCAGATCAGGGCGGTGGCGGGCCCCGGATCGGCGGAGCTGCTGCCGCTGGACCTGGCCGACCTGGACTCGGTGCGCGCGTGCGCCGCGGGCTTCCTCGCCCGCGGGGAACCGCTGCACGCGCTGGTCAACAACGCCGGGGTGGCGGGCCGGCGCGGGATGACCAGGCAGGGCTTCGAGCTGACGTTCGGCGTCAATCACCTCGGGCACTTCGCGCTGACGCTGGCCCTGCTCGGCAGCCTGCGCGCCAGCGCTCCGTCCCGGGTGGTGACCGTGGCCAGCGACTCCCACCACTCGGCGCCCGGCATCGACTTCGGCGCGCTGCGGCGGCCGGGGCGCGGCATCACCGGGTTGCGCGAGTACGCGGTGTCCAAGCTGTGCAACGTGCTGTTCACCCAGGAACTGGCCCGGCGCCTCGCCGGGAGCGGGGTCACCGCCTACGCGGTGCACCCGGGCACGGTGGCCTCGGACATCTGGCGGCGGGTGCCGCGGCCGGTCCGCGGGCTGGTCACGCGCCGCATGCTGCCGGTGGACGACGGGGCGGCCCCGGTGGTGCGCTGCGCCACGGCGCCGGAGCTTGCCGCCGACAGCGGGCGGTACTACGACAGGTTCGCCGCGCGGGACCCCAGCCCGGTCGCCACGCCGGAGCTCGCGGCGGAGCTGTGGCGGCGGAGTGAGGCCTGGGTCAGCGGGTACCTCAACGCGGGGGGACAGCATGGACTTGCCCGTTAATCCGCCGGTGGCGCCGATGCTGGCCAAGCCGGTGGCGGCGATCCCGGACGGGGACTACGTGTTCGAGCCGAAGTGGGACGGCTTCCGGTCGATCGTGTTCCGCGACGGCGGCGAGATCGAGATCGGCAGCAGGAACGAGCGGCCGATGAC